>Ga0194136_1000123_pt1 | contig 46203 bp, 37 predicted proteins | sample TARM_MetaG_T3A_1_FD_134023 | JGI IMG/M metagenome (GOLD analysis project Ga0194136, IMG submission 134023) | Freshwater microbial communities from Pennsylvania, USA, analyzing microbe dynamics in response to fracking - TARM_MetaG_T3A_14 (version 2) | ecosystem: Environmental > Aquatic >...
AGCAGGACTTCGTTGGCGATCACATCCAGCTTCTGCTGGGTTTCGCCTTGCACGTTGCCGGTGCCGGCCGAGCCGAGCACGCCGGCAAGGGCCCCCTTGTTGACGCTGTGCGAGATCGCCTTGCAGGCGCGGGCCACGACTTCGAGCAGCAGACGCAACTCGGCCGGGATGGTGTTGTGCTCGCGCTGCTCTTCGATCAGGTAGCGGGTGAGGTTGATGCGCTTCATGGGTTCTCCTGAGACGGGCGCGATTTTACGATACAAGCGGTGACATTCAGGCCAGCGCCTTGCCAACGATCTCGCGCACATCGCGCGAGAGGCTCGGATGTGCCGCCACGCGCTTGAGCGCGTCCTGCATGGCGTCGCGCAGCGCGGGCACGTACTTGCGCCAGCGGTCCAGCGCGCGGGCCAGGCGGGCAGAGACCTGCGGGTTGATGGCGTCGAGCGCCAGCACCTGCTCGGCCCAGAACGCATAGCCCGACCCATCGGCGGCGTGGAACTGCGCTGGGTTGCCCGAGCAGAAGCTGAAGATGAGCGAACGCGCTCGGTTCGGGTTGCGCAGCGTAAAGGCCGGATGAGTCATCAGGGCTCGAACGGTTTCCAGCGTTGGCTTGCCGGTGGTGCCCGGCTGCATGGCTTGCAGCGAGAACCACTTGTCGATGACCAGGGCGTCGTCGGCGAAGCGCGTGTAGAAATCGGCCAGTGCGGCTTCCCGGCCAGGGGCGTAGCTGTTGACCATCGCCGAGAGGGCGCCCATGCGGTCGGTCATGTTGGTGGCGCCGGCATATTGCCGTTCGGCCAGGGCCAGCGCTTCGGGGGCTTCGGTTTCCACCACATAACCGAGGGCGATGTTCTTGAGCGCACGCTTGCCTGCAGACACGGCATCGGGCGAGTAGGCGCCTTCGGTCTGGTTGTCCTGATAGGCGCGCAGCAGTTCCGCATTGAGCTGTTCCGCCAGGGTGCGGCGCAACGTCCGGCGCGCGGTGTGGATGGCGGCCGGGTCGGCTACGTCCATGCGCTCGGCCAGGTAACTCTCGGCCGGCAGGATCAGCATCTGCTCGCGGAAGGCCGGATCAAGCGAGGTGTCGGCGACCACGGCGCGCAGGGCTTCGACCAGCGCCGGATCCACCACCGGCGCGCGGCCGTGCTGGATGTCGGTCACCATGCGCAGCAGGGTGTCGGTGGCCAGGCGCTGGCCGGCTTCCCAGCGGTTGAACGGGTCGGAATCGTGCGCGAGCTGGAACGTAAGCTGCTCGGTCGTATAGCCGTATTCCACGATCACCGGCGCCGAGAAATTGCGCAGCAGCGAGGGCAACGGCGCTTCGGCCACGTCTTCGAAGACGAAGGTCTGCTTGGTTTCAGTGAAGTCCAGTACGCGCGTGGTTATGGGCGAGGGCGATGCGGCCTCGCCACGCAAGCGCAGCGGCAAGTCACGGCCCTGCTTGTCGATCAGGCCCACCGCAAACGGAATGTGGAACGGCTGCTTCTGGATGCCGCTGGTGGTCTCGATGCCGACTGGCTCACAGCGTTGCCGCAGCGTGAGCGTGTACGTGTGCGTGGCCGCATCGTGGTGGCCCTCAACAGCAACGACCGGCGTGCCGGCCTGGCTGTACCAGCGGCCGAATTGCGTGAGGTCGCGGCCGTTGGCATCGGCCATGGCCGCGCGGAAGTCGTCGCAGGTGACTGCCTGGCCATCGTGGCGCTGGAAGTACAGGTCCATGCCCTTGCGGAAGCCGTCGCGGCCCAGCAGCGTCTGGTACATGCGCACGACTTCGGCGCCTTTTTCGTACACCGTGACGGTGTAGAAGTTGTTGATTTCTTCGTAACTGTCGGGCCGTACCGGGTGGGCCATCGGGCCAGCGTCTTCAGGGAACTGCGCCTGGCGGAGCAGCCGCACGTCTTCGATGCGCTTGACGGCGCGTGCGCTGGCAGCGGCGGATTCGTTGCCGGCCAGCGCGGCCATGTCAGCGGAGAACTCCTGATCGCGGAACACCGTCAGGCCTTCCTTCAGACTCAACTGGAACCAGTCGCGGCAAGTGACGCGGTTGCCCGTCCAGTTGTGGAAGTATTCGTGGCCGACCACCGATTCGATGTTGGCGAAATCCACATCGGTTGCCGTCTCGGCGTTGGCCAGCACGTACTTCGTGTTGAAGATGTTCAGGCCCTTGTTTTCCATCGCGCCCATGTTGAAGTCGCCCACGGCGACGATCATGAAGCGGTCGAGATCCAGCTCCAGGCGAAGCGGCATTCGTCCCAATGGATCGAGTGGATGAGCGAATCCATCGCGTGGCGGGTCTTGCCCAGGTCTTGCGCCTCCACCCACACCTGCAGCAGCTTCTCTTTGCCCGAGGCCGATCGGATGCGTTCTTCAATGCATTCGAGCTTGCCCGCCACCAGCGCGAACAGGTACGACGGTTTCTTGAACGGGTCGTGCCACACGGCTTCGTGGCGGCCGTCCGGCAGGTCGCGCTCCGACACGAGGTTGCCGTTGGACAGCAGCACGGGGTAATCCGCTTTCGATGCGCGCAGCGTGACGGTGTAGACGGTCATCACGTCCGGGCGGTCGAGGAAGTAGGTGATCTTGCGGAAGCCCTCGGCCTCGCACTGCGTGAAGAAGTTGCCGTTGGAAACGTACAGGCCCATCAGCGAGGAGTTCGCTGCGGGATTGCAGTAGGTGGTGAGTTCCAGCGTGAAGCTGGTGCCAACATCGGCCGGTACGGCTTCGATGGTGAGCGTGTCGTCGGAGGCCTGCAGGCCGGACAGCGCTTTGCCGTCGACCGTCGCGCCCGCCAGCTCGAGCCCTTCACCCGCCAGCACGAGCGGCTTGCCGGCATCCGTGCGCGTCATGCGCATGCGGTTGACGACGCGGGTGCGCTCGGGCACGAGATCGATCTCCAGGGCCACTTCGTCAATGCGGAAAGCGGGCGCGGTGTAGTCCTTGCGGTAAATCGTGACGGCGGTATCGGTGCGCAACATCGGTAACATCCTCGTAGAGGTACGCAAAAGGCCATTGTACTCAGGCGCTTGGAGGGAATCTTCCGCGGCGGGCGTCACTCTGAGTATCAGACCGCGTGCGGCCAGTTTCCGGGCACGCGGCCATCTGTCTGATTGAGAGTAGGGGGATTTTCATGTGGAAATGGATCAAGTCATCGGGCATCGGGCCGATGGCCGGTGCGCTGATGGCGGCCAGCCTGCTGGCGGGCTGTGCGAGCACGGTCACCAGCCAGGTGACGGCGTTCCGGCAACCCGGCTGGACCGACAACCCGCCGCGCACCTATGCCTTCGAGCACACCGCAGCGCAGCAAAATGACCTGGAACGCCAGACCTACGAGGCCTGGACATCAGACCAGCTTGCTGCCCACGGCTTTACCAGCGTGCCGCGTGCCAGCGCGCGCTATGTGGTGCGCCTGGACTACTCGACCGCCACGCGCCTCGTGCAGGTGCGCCAGCCCGTGTATCCGGACCCGTATTGGGGTCCGGGGCCCTGGGGGCCATGGCGCAGCCCTTGGGGGCCTTGGGGCCCGTGGGGGCCGCAATATGTGGATACCAACGTGCAGGTGCCGTTCTACGCCTATCACGTGGAAATTGACGAGGCAGCCACCGGTAAGCGTGTTTATCAGGTGACGGCGCAAACGCAGGGTGGGGATGGATCGCTGACGGCGGTGATGCCTTACCTGGTACGCAGCGCCTTTGCCAATTTCCCGGCGCCGAACGCGCAGCCCATCCTCGTAGAGTTGCCTGTTGATCCATCGGTGAAACCGGCGGCCAAACCAGCTTCCGGGCCGGCACCCAAGTAGTGCGCCAGGGTGGGTTTTGGCTGGCGGTCTACGTTAGAATGCATGACCTAATCTGTAGGCCGCCAGCCGTACTCCGCTTGAGCGTTGTCAATTCATCCCGTCTCGCGCCGACCGCCACCCCTGGCCGGCGCTGCCTCCGCGCCGTCGCTACCCTTCTGACGGTGCCCCACAACGCGTGCGGCCTCACCCCCGGTTTCTCTCTGTTCCCACTGTTTTTTGCCACTTCGTCTCAGGGAGTTTCTGCCTGAGCGCATGTGCGCCTCGTCTGCGGAACTCCCCATCAGGATGCATTGCTATGAACGACAAGCTTCACGACGCCTCGCCGGATTCCCAAGACCAAGGCGCCGAGGCCGAACTGCGCCGCGCAGCGTTTGAATATCACCGCGCCCCCACGCGCGGCAAGATTGAGGTTCGCCCGACCAAGGCGCTGATCAACCAGCGTGATCTTTCGCTGGCGTATTCGCCGGGCGTGGCATATCCGTGTACCGCGATCGAGCAAGACCCGTCGCTGGCGGCGGAGTACACGTCGCGCGGCAACCTGGTCGGCGTGATCACCAACGGCACCGCGGTGCTGGGTCTGGGCGACATCGGCCCGCTGGCCAGCAAGCCCGTCATGGAAGGCAAGGGCTGCCTGTTCAAGAAGTTTGCCGGCGTGGACGTGTTCGATATCGAACTGGCCGAGCGCGATCCGGACAAGCTCGTTGACATCATCGCCTCGCTGGAGCCGACGCTGGGCGGGATCAACCTCGAAGACATCAAGGCGCCGGAGTGCTTCTACATCGAGCAGAAGCTGCGTGACCGCCTGAATATTCCCGTTTTCCACGATGACCAGCACGGCACGGCGATCATCTCGTCGGCTGCCCTGCTCAACGGCCTGAAGGTCGTCGGCAAGGACATCGGCAATGTGAAGGTGGCCGTGTCGGGTGCGGGCGCCGCGGCCATCGCCTGCCTGGACGTGATGGTCGGCCTGGGCGTCAAGCGCGAGAACGTCTACGTAGTCGACTCCAAGGGCGTGATCTACGCCGGCCGCGACGCCAAGATGGAGCCGAACAAGGCGCGCTATGCGCAAGACACGTCGGCCCGTACGCTGGCCGACATCGTGCGCGATGCAGACGTGTTCTTGGGTTGCTCGGCCGCCGGCGTGCTGACCGCCGACATGGTCAAGACCATGGCGCCGAAGCCGATCATCCTGGCGCTGGCCAATCCCGAGCCGGAAATCCGCCCGGAAGTGGCCAAAGCCGCGCGCCCGGACTGCATCATCGCTACGGGCCGCTCGGACTACCCGAACCAGGTCAACAACGTGCTGTGCTTCCCGTATATCTTCCGCGGTGCGCTCGATTGCGGCGCCACCAAGATCACGGAAGAGATGAAGCTGGCATGCGTGAAGGCCATTGCCGAGCTGGCAGAAGCCGAAACGAACGATGCCGTGGCGCAGGCTTATGCCGGCCAGGACCTGACCTTCGGCCCGGATTACATCATCCCGAAGCCGTTCGATTCGCGCCTGATCGAGAAGATCGCGCCGGCCGTCGCCAAGGCCGCGGAAGAGTCTGGCGTGGCCACGCGCCCGATCAAGGATCTGGACGCCTATCGCGCCCAGCTGAGCGACTTCGTGTACCACACGGGCCTGACCATGCGCCCGGTGTTCTCGGCCGCCAAGGCCAACCCGAAGCGCGTCGTCTACGCCGAAGGTGAAGAAGAGCGCGTGCTGCGCGCGGTGCAGACGGTGGTGGACGAAGGCCTGGCCAAGCCGATCCTGATCGGCCGTCCGCACGTGATCGAAATGCGCATCCAGAAGGCCGGCCTGCGCCTGAAGCCGGGGGTGCATTTCGAGCTGGTCGATCCGGAAGACGACCGCCGCTATCACCAGTACCACACCGCTTACCACGAGCTGATGGGCCGCAACGGCGTGACGCCGGACATGGCGAAGTCGGCGCTGCGCCGTTCGAACACGCTGATCGGTGCACTGCTGGTGCGCCTGGGTGATGCCGATGCGCTGCTGTGCGGCACGGTTGGCCGCTTCGACGCCCACCTGGAACACGTGCGTGACGTGATCGGCCTGGCCCCGAATGCCAAGGTGTTCGCCGCCATGAACGGCCTGATGCTGGAGAAGCACACGCTGTTCATCACCGATACGTTCGTCAACGAGCTGCCGAGCGCAGAAGAGCTGGCCGACATCACCAAGCTGGCGGCAGAAGAAGTGCGCCGTTTCGGCCAGGAGCCGAAGGTGGCGATGCTGTCGCACTCGATGTTCGGCTCGTCGAAAAACGCATCGGCCCGCCGCATGCGCGCTGCGTATGACCTGCTGAAGGTGGAAGCGCCCGACCTGCAGGTGGAAGGCGAGATCCAGGGTGACGCGGCACTGTCGGAAGACATCCGCCATCATTTCCTGCCGAAGAGCGCGTTCTCGGGTAGCGCAAACCTGCTGGTGATGCCGTCGCTCGACGCCGCCAACATCGCGTTCAACCTGCTCAAGATCACGGGCGGGCAGGGCGTGACGGTGGGCCCGATCCTGCTGGGCGCGGCCAAGCCGGTGCACATCCTGAACCCGTCGGCCACGTCGCGCCGCATCGTCAACATGACGGCGCTGGCGGTGGCAGACGTGTCGGCTACGCGTTGATTGGTTGATCCAACTGTTGGGCCGCTGAAGGTTGGCGGCCCAAAAGAAAACGGCGCCTGGGGAAAGTCCAGGCGCCGTTTTTCTTTGCTGCCGACTGCTTAGAACTTCGCGCGGATGCCCACGCCGAAGGTGTCTGCCGAGCTGAGGCTCGTCACCTTGTCGCGCATGTACGCGGCGTACACGTCAGTGCGCTTGGACAGCGAATAGTCGTAACCGACCGCCCACGTGTTGCGCTTCACGTCAGCCGCACCCGAAGTTTTGGTGTACGCGTACGACGCCAGGATGCTGCCCGGGCCCACCGGCACCGACATGCCCAGTTGGCCGCCGTTGCTCTTCGCGTCCCCCGAGTTGATGGCGTTCTTGATGTACTGGTACTGGCCGTAGACCTTGGCCACGCCAAAGTCGTACGTGGCACCGAGCTGCGCGGCCGTCTGACGCGAGAAGCCTGCCACCAGTGCGTTCAGGTCACCCGGGGCGGAGTCGAAGCGCACCTGCTGGAAAGCCGCCGTGGCTGCGAAGTTGCCATGGAAGTACAGGAAGTTGCCGCCCCACTTGTTCTGGCCGTTGTGGCCGGCTTGCTCGCCCGCGCCGTAGATGAAGTTGGCGGTCAGACCGTTGAAGTCCGGCGTCGAATACATGATCGCGTTGTTCCAGCCCGAATCGCCCACCAGACCCGAGATACCGCCGGGGCCGCGCAGGCCGTTGCCGAGGTACGTGTGGAACACCATCGGCGAGAACGTGTACGAATCGATGAACGGGTTGAACAGGATCGTCGATACGAAATACGGCGGCGTCAGGCGGCCGAGCTTGATCGAACCCCACGTGCTCGATTGCAGGCCGACGAACGAGTTGCGGGCGAAGAACGTATCGCCGTCAAAGCGCCCGTACTTGCCGGTGTCCGGGCGGAAGAACGCTTCCAGCGTGAAGATCGCCTTCAAGCCATTGCCCAGATCTTCGCTGCCCTTCATGCCCCAGTACGAGGTCGACATACCGCCCGAGTTGACGCCCCAGGCGCGATCCGATGCGCCCAGGGTCTTGGTGGCGCCCGCCCAGGCATCCACCTGGCCGTACAGCGTGACGGACGACTGCGCCTGCGCACCGGCACTTGCTGCCCCCAGTGCCGATGCCACTGCCAGCGCGGCCATGCCACGCTTGAATTTCGACTGCATTGCTACCTCCTTTGTTGTTGAAAGTCACTGCAGGTTGCGCTGCATTCTTTGATGCAGTCACAGGCCGGCTGGTCAGGCTCCATGCCGGACGGTGTCCCATGCCCCATGACACCGCGCCCACAGCGTTGTTTTTTGCTGCTGAACCTGAGAAATCAGTTGGCGGCGATCAAATCGGCCAGACGGAAACCCGCGATGCGATGAATCTGTTCGAGCGATGCACGCAGCTCGGTATCGCGGTCGTTTTCCACGCGCTCGCTGAAGTTGTCGATGATGCCGTGGCGGTCATAGCTGCGCACCGCCAGGATGAACGGAAAGCCGAACTTCTCGTTGTACTGCGCGTTGAGGGCCTGCAGGCGTGCAAACTCTTCCGGCGAGCACTGGTTCAGGCCCGCACCACTTTGCTCGCGCGTCGACTCGGCGGTCAGTTCACCGCGCACGGCCGCCTTGCCCGCCAGCTCGGGGTGAGCGCGCACGAGCTTGAGCTGCGGCTCAATGCCGGCGGTGTCCACGGCATTGCGCATGGCAGCCGCGAGCGCCTCGGCCGAGGCGAACGGGCGCTGCGTGGCGGCCTGTTCGGCAACCCACGGGGAGTGCTCGTAGACGCCGCCGAGGACTTGCACGAACTGCGACGCGTCCATGCCGTTGAGTTGCGAGAGGGTGTAGGTGGTCTGGCTCATGCTGTGGTGCTCAAAACGGGTTGCTTGGCATACGGATGGTTCTGGATCCAGTGCTGCGCGATGTCGATACGGCGGCAGATCCAGACCTTGTCGTGCGATTGCACGTAGTCGAGGAAGCGCTGCAGCGCGCGGAAGCGCGCCGGGCGCCCCAGCAGGCGGCAGTGCATGCCGATCGACAGCATCTTCGGCTGCGCAAGGCCGTTGGGATCGCCTTCTTCGTACAGCACGTCGAAGGCGTCCTTCAGGTACTGGTAGAAGTGGTCGGCCGTGTTGAAGCCTTGCGGGCTGGCAAAGCGCATGTCGTTGGTGTCGAGCGTGTACGGCACCACCAGGTGCGGCTTGTGCTCGCCGGACGAGGTTTCGACTTCGGTCCAGAAGGGGAGGTCGTCGCCGTAGTAGTCGGCGTCGTACGCAAAGCCGCCGTGCTCGACGACCAGGCGCCGCGTGTTGGGGCTGTCGCGGCCGGTGTACCAGCCCAGCGGCGCATTGCCAGTCAACTCGCGGATGATCTCGACGCCGATGCGCATGTGCTCGCGCTCGGTAGCTTCGTCGATGTTCTGATAGTGAATCCAGCGCCAGCCGTGACAGGCGATTTCGTGGCCCAGATCAACGAAGGCTTGCGTCACGTCCGGATGGCGCTGCAGGGCCATCGACACACCGAAGATCGTCAACGGCAGGCCGCGCTTTTCAAACTCGCGCAGGATGCGCCACACGCCCGCGCGCGATCCGTATTCGTAGATCCCCTCCATGCTCATGTGGCGGGCCGGGTAGGCCGCGGCGCCGATGATCTCAGAGAGGAACTGCTCGGAGCCGGCATCGCCGTGCAAGACGCAGTTTTCACCGCCTTCCTCGTAGTTGAGGACGAACTGCAGGGCGACGCGCGCGCCGCCCGGCCAATTGGCGTTCGGCGGGTTCTTGCCGTAACCGATGAGATCGCGCGGATAGTTATTGTTTGTCATGGTTTTTTCATGTCGAGGAGACTTCATACAACACCGGTCAGACAGTGGAATGCGGCTTTCCAAATTCACGACATCACAGCGGCGTCATGAACGAGGCAAGGCGCCATCGCGTCAGGCCGGGACTGCCCGGGCAGCCTGCGCGAGTTCCAGCGCGAGCCTCCGGTGAACCGTGAGATGGGCGTCGAGTTCCAGCGTGGTCAGGCGGCCGTCTTCGACGACTACGCGCCCATTGATCACGCTGTGCGCCACGTTGGACGGGGCGCAGAACACCAGCGCCGCGACCGGGTCGTGGTCGGCGCCGGCAAAACCGACCTGGTGACGATCGAAGCTGACAAAGTCGGCCGACATGCCGGGTGCAAGCGCGCCGATGTCGTCGCGGTTGAGCACGCGCGCGCCGCCGAGCGTGGCGATCTCCAGCGCCTCGCGCGCGCTCATCGCCGCGGGACCAAAGCCGACGCGTGCGAGCAGCATGGCCTGCCGCGTTTCGCCGAGCATGTGCGCCCCATCGTTCGACGCGCTGCCATCCACGCCAAGGCCGACTGGCACGCCGGCATCGCGCATGGTGCGGATCGGGGCGATGCCGGAAGCCAGGCGCATGTTCGAGCACGGGCAATGCGCGACGCCAGTGCCGGTGCGTGCAAACACGTCGATGCCGTGCGCGTCGAGCTTCACGCAGTGCGCATGCCAGACATCGCGGCCGACCCAGCCGAGGTCTTCTGCGTACTCGGCCGGCGTCATGCCGAACTTCTCGCGCGAGTAAGCGATGTCGTTATCGTTCTCGGCCAGGTGGGTGTGCATCGACACACCGTAGCTGCGCGCGAGCTTGGCCGATTCGCGCATCAGGTCACGCGAGACGGAGAAGGGCGAGCACGGCGCCACCACCACGCGCAGCATCGAATGGCGATCGGCGTTGTGCCACGTTTCGATCAGGCGCTGCGTTTCCTTCAGGATGGCTTCTTCGCCTTCAACCACGCGGTCCGGCGGCAAACCGCCCTGGCTGCGGCCGACGCTCATGCTGCCGCGCGCCGCGTGAAAGCGCATGCCGATCTGCTGTGCGGCTTCAATGGAGTCGTCGAGTCGGCTGCCGTTGGGGTACAGATAGAGATGGTCGCTGGACGTCGTGCAGCCCGACAGCAGCAGTTCCGCCATCGCCGTGAGCGTAGACACGCGCACCATCTCGGGCGTGAGGCCCGCCCACACCGGATACAGGTTGGTCAGCCAGCCAAACAGTTCGGCGTCCTGCGCGGCGGGCAGGGCACGCGTCAGGCTCTGATACATGTGATGGTGCGTGTTGACGAAGCCCGGTGTGACCACGTGGTCGCGCAGTTCCATCACACGTACGTTGGGTTGCCCGATGGCCTCGCGGTACTGCGACGGCAGATCGGCCGTGGCGCCCACCCATTCGATCACGCCACCGCGCGCAACCAGGGCGCCGTCGGGGATCTCGCGGCGTTGCGCATCCATGGTGACCAGCACGTCGGCATGACGGGCAATCAGAAGCGGGTCGTTGTGCGCGACAGTGGCGTTCATGCAATTACTCCGTGCCGTGGGTGTTGGCGGCAGCGTCGCGCATGGCGTGCTCGGCCGACTGCATGCCGTTGTAGTGGAGGTTCAGGATCACCGCGACCAGCGTGCCCAGCACGATGCCGCTGTGCGTAACGGGTTCCAGCCAATGCGGCAGGTACTGGAAGAAGGTCGGTGCCAGCGTCGGGATCATGCCGAAGCCGATCGAGATCGCCACGATGAACAGGTTGTGGCGGTACTTGTTGAAATCGATCGAGCCGAGAATGCGCACACCCGTGGCGGCAACCATGCCGAACATCACGATGCCCGCCCCGCCCAGCACGAACGAAGGGACCGATGCCACGATGTGCGCCATCTTCGGGAACAGGCCGAGCGCGATGAGAATCACGCCGCCCATGGCCGCCACGAATCGCGAACGCACACCCGTGACCGTCACCAACCCAACGTTCTGTGAGAACGATGTGTATGGGAACGTGTTGAACACACCGCCGATCACGGTGCCCAGGCCATCAGCGCGCAGGCCTCGGGTGAGGTCATCGGTGGACAGCTTCTTGCCGGTGATTTCCGCCAGTGCCAGGAACATGCCGGTCGATTCCACCAGGGTGATCAACATCACGATGCACATCGAGGCGATGGCGCCGAAGTGGAAGGTCGGCATGCCGAAGTGCAGCGGCGTGATGACGGCCACCCAGTCGGCTTCGGTGATGCCGGCAAAGCTGACCTTGCCGAATGCCATGGCGATGAGGGTGCCGATAACGATGCCCAGCAGCACCGCGATGTTGCCGATCAGGCCGCGGCCGTACTTCGTCAGCAACAGGATGATCACGAGCACTGCCAGCGCGATGCCCAGGCCGCTCAGGTCGCCGTAGGCCGGGTTGGGCACGGTCTTGAGCACGCCGTCCACCATGGTTTTCATGGTCGGCTGGCCGCTGGCAGCCCAGTTGATGCCCACGCCCATCAGCGACATGCCGATCAGCGTGATGACGGTGCCCGTCACGACGGGCGGGAAGAGTCCAAGCACACGCCCCATGAGCGGCGCGACGACGATGCCGAACAACCCCGCCGCGATCACGGCGCCGTAGATGCCGAGCAGGCCGATGCTCGGGTCCGTGCCGATGGCGATCATCGGGCCCACCGATGCGAAGGTCACGCCCATCATGACCGGCATGCGAATGCCGAACTTCCAAGTGCCGAAGGCCTGGATGAGGGTGGCAAGGCCGGCGGCAAACAGATCTGCGTTGATCAGGAAAGCGAGCTGTTCCTTGGGCAGATGCAGTGCACCGCCCACAATCAGAGGCACTGCCACGGTGCCTGCATACATCACCAATACATGTTGCAGACCCAATGCGAGCAGGCGTCCGTACGCCACGCGCTCATTGGTCAGATCCGCCGTGGGGGCGGCGATGGTGCTGCTTGCCATAAAGGTCTCCTTTGGGTGGTAAGCCGGACGGCGTCCGGCTTGGAGCCTGTCCACATTCCTGCTGCGCGCCCCGGTCCTGGCCTTGTGACACGTGCCGTCCTGATGTCGGGCGGTGTCTCTCGGGCCAACCTTCGGCGGGTCGCTACGGTTCGTGAACAGGTTCTTGGGCGGCCGGCCTCTGTCGTGCCAGCTCGCCCCATACAGCTAAACCGGTCCTAGACTTTGTCCTTCCCGCCGCGCGGGCCCAATACCGAACGCAGATCGAAATCAGCGGGCGCTTCGGGGCGCACGCGATCGGCGCAGCATTGCAAGTGCTGGGCCATGTGGGCCTGGGCAGCGCTGGCGTCGCCACGCTCCAGGGCATTGAGGATGTCGAGGTGTTCGTCAAACGAGCAGGCGTTGTTGCCGGGAGCCTCCACGCTGGCGATCATCAGCGTGGTGCGCGACACCAGTCGACGCATCATCTCGACCACCAGCGGATTGCCGGATTGCTCGGCCAGCGCCACGTGAAATTCCGCAGACAGGCGAATCCAGCGCGGACGATCCTGCGTGACAAACGCCTGGCGTTCCTGTTTGACGAGTTCCATCAGGGGCGCTATGGCCGCCTTTGGGTTGCTGCTGCGGCCAACCTTGTCGAGCACCGCGCGCTCCAGGATCTGGCGCAGCTCGAACATGGCGTGGGCTTCGTCGATGGAGGGCGCCGCGATGAACGCGCCGCGATTCGGCTCCAGGTCGACCAGGCCGTCAGCGGCCAGTTGGGAGAAGACCTTGCGCACGGTATGACGCGCGGTGGCATAGATTTCGCACAGCGCATGCTCCGTCAGCTTGGTGCGCGGGGGCAGGCGGTGCTCCATGATCGCGTCGTAGATCTCGTGGTACATCCGTTCTTCGACCGACATGCGTGTTGCCCCCGATGCCTTGACGCCCGACTTCGACGTCGCTTCCGTGGAGACCAGCTTGAGATTCTTGGACATGGCAGATCCGCCTTTGAGTAACGCGCCGCAGCATAAGCAACTGCGAAAATCTGTTGACAATTATTCGTGGCGGCCTTCAATATTGTCAACAAAATGTGTTCGGGAATCCGACAAACTAGGGAAATCCCTGTTTCAAGCCGAGTCTAGCGACACGGCGGGAGCAAGGCGTCGGACCCAGAACCAGCGACGGCTTTGCCGGTTTGGCATGCCCCTCCCCACATGGATGGCAGGCGTAAACCGGCTGGACGCGCGCCGGGATGCGTGCACAGCACGTACCGAGCGGGCCCCGACGCCAGCCCTTGTCAAACAAGGGTTTGGCGCGAGGTGCAAGTGGAGGCAGCGGCGCTTCTGAAAATTCGAACTACAGAGGAAGACAAATGGGACGCTTGACCACCCATGTGCTCGACACCGCTGCAGGCACGCCGGGCCAAAACCTGGCGATCGCACTGTTCAAAATTGTCGACAATCAGCGGCAACCGATCAAGTCGGTCCGCACCAATCACGATGGCCGTTGCGATGCGCCGCTGCTTGAAGGCGACGCGCTGCAAACCGGCGTGTATGAGCTGGACTTCAGCGTGGGCGAGTACTACCGCGCTGCCGGCGTGAAACTCCCCGAGCCCGCGTTCCTGGACGTGGTGACCCTGCGCTTCGGCGTGGCCGATACCAGCGCGCACTACCACGTGCCACTGCTGGTGTCGCCGTGGTCGTATTCGACCTATCGCGGTAGCTAACAGGGCAGGGAGTCATCATGGAAGGCTATATCCTCGACTGGGCCAACTTGCTCTTGCGTTGGCTGCACGTGATCGTCGCGATCGCGTGGATCGGTTCGTCGTTCTACTTTGTCTGGCTCGATAACAGCCTGACCAAGCCGACCGCACCGGACCTGAAGGACAAGGGCGTCGATGGCGAGCTGTGGGCCGTGCACGGCGGTGGGTTCTATAACCCGCAGAAGTACCTGCTCGCACCGAAGCAACTGCCCGATCATCTGCACTGGTTCTACTGGGAGTCTTACTCGACCTGGATGTCGGGCTTTGCTCTGCTGACGGTGGTGTACCTCTTCAACGCCAACGTCTACATGATCGATCGCAGCGTGTTCGACATGACGGCGACCACAGCCGTGCTGCTGGCGCTGGGCTTCCTGGTGGTCGGCTGGCTGGTGTACGACACGATCTGCCGTGTGTTCGGCAAGAACGACCACGTGGTCGGCATTCTCGTGGCGATCTACGTGGTGATTGCGGCGTTTGCGGCGTGCCACCTGTTCTCGGGCCGCGCGGCATTCCTGCTGATCGGCGCGATGATCGCAACGATCATGAGCGCCAACGTGTTCTTCTGGATCATCCCGGGGCAACGCAAGGTGGTCGCCTCGCTCAAGGCTGGCGAAAAGCCGGACCCGATCCACGGCAAGCGCGGCAAGCAGCGCAGCGTGCACAACACGTATTTCACGCTGCCGGTGCTGTTCGCGATGCTGTCGAACCACTACAGCATGACGTACGCCACCAAATACAACTGGGTTGTGCTGGTGCTGATCATGCTGGCTGGCGTGCTGATCCGTCAGTTCTTCATCCTGAAGCACAAGGGCGTGATCAACTGGGGCTATCCGGCAGCGGGTGTGGCCGTGCTGCTGGGTGTGGCGGTGTGGCTGGCTCCGGCGTCGCGTCCGGCGGCCCCGGTGGCAGAAACCCCGGCGGCGACGGCGCCTGCAGCGGCGGCAGAAGGCAGCGCTTCGGTACCGGCTGCAGCAGGCCAGGCCACTGCGGCAGCTGCCGGCGGTTCGGACTTCGCCAAAGTACAGGCAGTCGTTACCGCACGGTGCTACCAATGTCACTCGGCGCATCCTACCCTGATGCCTTCACCGGCCAAGGGCGTGTTGCTCGATACGCCGGAAGAACTGGGCAAGCATGCACAGCTCGTCTACCAGCAGGTCGTCCAGCAGAAGCTGATGCCGTTGGGCAACGTGACGCAAATCACCGACGACGAGCGCACGATCATCGCCAAGTGGTTCGAAGGCGGCGCCAAGACGAACTGAGGCGCACGCTGAGCAACAACAGAAGGGTTTATCGGAGCATGCCATTCGTTCCCTAGCGGGTGGCATGACCGGTGAGGGTTGAACGGGGCTGCGGCCCCGTTTTTTTTCTCGCCTTGAGAATGCGAGCCTTTGCATGCAGCAGCGCCTACCAGCTGATTTCGGGCAGGTGTGGTGTCGTTGCGCGATAATGCGCGCCTCGTGCACCACCGCACAAATTCCACGGACAAAGCACTGCACGGGCATGCATAGCCAAATTCTGATTTGTTCCGTGCTGTATTGCCTCAATAGGAAGCGGCCCACTAGACTTGTCGGTGCCGCTTTCGTGCCATGAGAGAAAGCGGCCGAGGACTGGAACCCTCGGTAGCAACCGGCAAGGACTGAGCACAAGTCCTTGTCGTCATTCTCCCGTGGCCGCTTCCCCTTATGGGCGAGCTTGGCAGGGGCGGCTTCGTGCCGATCGAGAGTTGCTACTCGGGTTCCAACCTTGTCAAGGCTCGCCCACCCGTTCACCACGGGTGGCGCGTTTCCTTCAGCTCGACGGAGACCTCGCCATGACGGATTTCCAAGCCCTCCCCGATATTCGCCGCTATCAAGCGCATGCTGATTTGTTCGACAAGCTTTCGAAGCTGCGAACGTTCTTGAGCATGCTGCACGCGACTGGATTCGAACATTTTCGTGCGATAGACGATACGCGGCAGGCGGAATACCTGTGGACGTGTCTGGACTTTGCAGAAGAGGCATATCGAGCGCTAACAGTTTGGGATGGAATCGATGTGTCGGAGGGAGTCAGTTGAGCCTTGGTGTGTGACAACTTTTGACGCGGTTGCGCGCCATTCTCATTCGATTTCACGACAAAGAGCGCTACCGTCATAGCCACTCATAACACCACGCACGTCACTACGACATTGGCGTGTCACGCACGAGGAGCACAGAGATGGGCGCAGCAGAACGCATGTCCAACAAAATCGGCAACCACCGCACAGTCAAAGCGAGCAGCAACGCGATCCCTGACCTACTGGGGCAGCCACAGTTGGAATTCGTGCGCGTCTCGGGCCGCGAAGCGCTGAGCGAGTTGTTCACCTACACAGTGGATCTGCGCCCCGTTTCGTTGGCAGCCGATCAGTCCATGCTCGAATCAGATCTAGACGCTGCCATTGGCCACGAGATGACCTTGTCCATCGAACTGGACGGCATGGGCACCGGCCTGCTCGGTGGTGTTGGTGCGGGTGTGCGAGAAATCACCGGCCTGATCACCGCCGTCGAACTGATCGGCGGCGTGGACAACAATCGTCTCTACCGCTACACCTTGCGCCCCTGGCTTTGGTTGGCCAGTCAGACCTCTGATTACAAAGCGTTCCAAAACAAGTCTGTCATCGACATCCTCGACGAAGTGCTGGCCGATTACCCGTATTCGGTGGACAAGCGTCTGGACACCAGTGTCTTCCCCAAGCTCATCTGGGAAGTCCAGCACGGCGAGACCGACGCTCACTTCATCCAACGTCTCACCGAAGAATGGGGTATCAGCTATTTCTTCGAACACGATGGCAGCCACCACCGGCTCGTGCTCGTCTCCGAATCCGGCGCCTGGCGCAAATTCCCCAGCGGGGCATATCACGCGCTGTCGATCTACCCGCAAGGTTTCAAGATCGACCAGGAGCACCTGACACGTTTCGAGCCCATCAACCGTCTGCGTACCGGCAAGGTTACGTTCAAGGATTACGACCCACGCCAGCCCAAAGCCGACCTCACCACCAGTGACAGCCTGCCTCGCGACACGCTGTTTTCCGAGTTCGAACGCTACGAATACGAACCCGGCCTCTATGACAGCCGAGATGTCGGCAACTTGCACGCTCGCATTCATACGGAAGAGCGGCGCGCCAAGGGGCGACGCATGCGTGGTGTCGGCAACCTGCGCGGCGTCGCCGCCGGCAACACCTACCACATCACCAATCACGACCATGACGCGCTGAACCGCGAAGTCTTGATTGTGAGCACGGACCTGATGTTGGAAGACGTGGGCATCCACAGTGGCGGCACCCAGCAATACACCTGCCGCGTCAGCTTCGAAGCTCACCCCACGGACGAAGTCTTCCGTCCAGAACGGACCGCCCACAAGCGTCGCGTTCAAGGTATCCAGCGCGCCGTCGTCACCGGTCCCGAGAACCAAGAGATTTGGACCAACGACCACGGCTGCGTCAAAGTCCAGTTCGAATGGGACCGCTACGGCCAGCACGACGAGAATTCCTCGCCCTGGATCCGCGTGTCCAATGGCTGGTCCGGCGATCAATTCGGCACCATGCAAATTCCTCGTATTGGTCAGGAGGTCCTGGTCGACTACCTGAACGGCGATCCGAACACGCCGATCATCGTTGGTCGCGTACCCAACCAGCTCAACACACCGCCGTGGGCGCTGCCGACGCAGCATGCGTTGTCCGGCATTGCCAGCAAGGAACTCTTCGGGCGGCGGCGTAACCATCTTCTGATGGATGACACCCAAGGGCAGATTCAGGCCCAACTGTCGTCAGACCACCAGACATCCCAGCTCAACCTGGGCTACTTGACCGGTGTGCCGGGGCAGCCTGGGCGCAAAGACCCGCGTGGCGAAGGTTTTGATCTGCGTACTGATGGGCAGGGCAGTGTGCGAGGCGCCAAGGGCCTGTTCTTTACCGCAGAAGGGCAAATCGCTGCCGTGGGTGGCCACTTCACGCGAGAGGAATTCATCCGCTGCATGCGAGCAGCGCTTGAGACCGCCGAATCGTTCGGCAACTACAGCAGTCAGCACGAAGCGCTCAAGTGCGACACCGATCCGCAATCCAAGCTCACCCAAGCCATCGAGGACTGGGATGCTGGCGCCAACAACCACAAAGACAAGCCAGGGCAAGGGGGGCAACCCATCATCGGCGCCTACGCGCCGGCTGGCATGGCCTTCGCCAGCCCCCAAACGATCACCAGCTACGCGGGCAAGCACATTGACACCATCTCCAAGCTCAACCAGCAGTACACCGCTGGGCAGCAGTACGTCGTCAATGGGGGTACCGGCATCAGCCTGTTCGCCCACAGCGGGGATTGGAAAGGCATTGCCCACCAGGACCGGCTCATCTTGCAAGCGCAGAGCAAAGATATTGCGCTCAACGCGAAGACCGATTTGGTGGCGACCGCTACCGAAGGCGCCATTGTGCTGACAGGCAAGACCAGCATCACGTTCATGAGCGGCAAGGCCGGGATTCGCATCGCGGACGGGTGCGTGGACATCTTTGGGCCGACGCGTGTGCATCTGCACACCGCCGACTTTGATGCGCCGGGACCGCAGGGGATCGATGGCGCGCTACCGCAGTTCGACTCGGGGGATACGGGGCGCAAGTTCCGGCTGATTCGTCCCGCAGACAACGAACCCGTAGCGAACCGGTCGTACGAAATCGTCAAGCGAGACGGCAGCGTTATCAAAGGTGTCAGTAACGCCCTGGGTGAAACAGAACTGCATGAATCTCAAGCGGCCGACGTGCTGGCGATCAAGTTTGGCTAACTGCTCACATAGATCAGACAGGACTCAACAATGACTGATTCAATCGAATCCATTTCAGGCGGCCCGCGCGCAGAAGCCCTCTGCCTGCCGGGCAATCCTTGTCAGGATGTGGATGAGCCCTTGCCGCTGCCGGGCGTCGTCATCTTTGTACACGGCGTCAACTCCATGGGCGAATGGTTTGACACCGGAGAAGAGGGACTCTGCAAGGGCCTGAGCGCGCGCCTGCAACGCGAGGACGATCATGTCTTCCGCGTCAAGGGTAGCGGGCAACTCAGGCCCGTTACCTATATGAACGAATTGACTGAGGACGGATACCTTCCCGACCGCCTTTCGGCGGCAACGTTTGTCAAAGACGCAGGCTACAGCCCCGTCATTCGGTTCCGCTGGGGCTACAAGTCCAGTGTCGATGAACTCAATGCCGTGGGCGGCAACATTCTGCTCGATGAGAAGAACGCCTGGGGCGGCGGCCCCTTCGTGAACGGCTGCTCCGCCTTGCCCGACATGTTCAACAAAGGCACCGATGCGGAACTCGTCTTTGGCGCACTGTCCCTGACCCACCTTCAAACCAGCGACCGGCAGGTCTACAGTGCCCCGGCCCGCCATTACCAGGCCTTCGCCGCCTGGCGCCTGGCCAAGCTGGTGAGCCGCATCCGCGAGGTGCACAGGACGCTGAAGCGCGATGGTGTCACTGACAAGGATTGCCCCATCACCGTGGTCTGCCATAGCCAGGGCAACATGATTGGCATCGGCTCGGCGTACTTTGGCGCCCATCACTCGGAATTCAATGGTGAGGGCAAGTGCAACGGTGTCGCCGACAACTATGTCCTAGCCTGTGCGCCCTACAGCCTGCGCAAGAGCTGGATCGACAACGTCTCCCAATACGATTCAAAAAACGAAGCGGGTCGTGTCACCTATGAAGCCCGCGCCAAGGGCCTCAGGAACTTCTTCGACATCGTGCGGGGCTTCGGCAAGGAGCGAGCGCAGCACTACGATGCCGACTTCGTAACCCAGCACGCCTTCAACCACAAGCCTCGGAATGGCGACGCTGCCTGCACCGCCGAGCAAGATTGCAAGGGGCGCGACACGCGCGCCCGCGTCTTCTTGTACTGCAGCCCGCATGATCGGGTCATCTCCGTTGCCGCCGTGCGTGGTATGGGCTGGCTAGGTTTAAACAAGGAAGATGTGGAGGCCACCGGAGCTGACGGTGTGCTCTACCAACGTGTCTGGGCCGAGGCCAAGCCGGGGGTGCCGTACAGGGTGGGCGGCACCCCTGGTACTGACTACCACTACTGGAATGACACCATTGGCGCGAATCCCGAGACCAGCATCTTCTGGACACCGGATTCCGAACGCGTGAGCGTTCAATTCAAGAAAATTTGGGCTGATGACCGCAAGGGCTTTTGGGGCAAGCTGAGTGGCTCGATCATCGGCTCTTTCATGGGAGCGGGTGCCGCGATTGCCAATCAGGTGAGCAATGTAGCGAAAGTCAGTGGCGTGCCCGACAAGAACTGGGCCGTGCGTGTCGACGCGCCGGCCGTCCCCAGCGGCGGCATCGTACCCCGTGCCGTCTACCTAGCGCGCAGCGACGGCAGCACGCTGCCGACCGAGCAGTGCTACATCGACGGCGTCCATACGCTTGGGCCCTTCAATGTTCACTACGAATCCGCCCGTGATGCGCTTAACCCGGCGCGTCAAGTCCCCCAAGGCACTGAGGACCCCTACGCCCAACAACGCACTACCGGACATGGCAGCGCCGCAAGCGAGGCGGCCATGCGCTACGACCAGAACGCCGGCATCCGCCAACGTGCGCGGCGCAATGCCTACGACGACAACGGAGTGCTTCAGAGTGGTGCCACCTTCGATAAAAACGACATTGCTCTGATGGATGGCGAGAACCATCACAAGATTCGTGGCACCGAGTTTGGCAAGTTCGAGGAACAGGCGCGTGCGGCGCAGTTGAAAGAAGGTGACCGCCAGCAGCCTACCAACCACTCAACCATCCTCACGAACCCGGGGCACAGCGAGCATGTGCTGGCCTACGACGTGGACGTGGGCATGTGCCTGTTTACCGCCGATCATATGGCTCAATTCCGCAGGATGGCGGATTGGCGCCGGTGTGAGCCACTGAAGAACAAAGATGTTTATCCGGCGGGGCGGGACCCCAAAGAGGATGTGGAGTTCGAGTACTACCACTCCGAGAAAGCAACGCTTAACGGTAGTCCTTTGGAGGAGCACGACAAGTTCGTCGAAGCCAAGGGCGGCGTTACAGCGATCGGAATTCCGGGCGATCGCAATCCGGGGCGCATGTACTCCCACCACATGCCGGACGAGTCCGATACCCGCTATGCCTGACGGAACTGCCATGCCCAACACGTCCTGTTTGAAACCGCGCAGGCGCGCGCTGAAGGCCACTCGCGTGCTGGCAGCCGCCCTGTCGTTGGCCGTTAGTTATTCTGGAGTGTCGATGTCCGCCAATGATTCGTATTCTCGCAAGCCCGTGGCCTGGCCGCGTATGCAAGCCGCCGCGCAGGCCGACCCGAAAGCCCCTGCTGCTGTGCTGCTGGGCGTGCAATGGATCAACCCGCTGATGCGGCGCGGCTACCCCACCCAATGGAACCTGCTGTGGGCGCAGGGGCTGGCGCAGCCCAATGCGAATGACAAGCAGGCGGCCGAGTTCAAGCTGGGTGATGCAGTGGGGTACTTGGCTCCTGGCCTGTTTCGTAAGGACCGGCTGGAGGACTATCCGCAGGTCAAGCGCGATGAATTTTTGTCGGCCTATAGCAAGCTGCTGAGCGTTCCGCTGAGCACCTTCAGCTATCGCTATTTCAACTCGGGTTTCTACTCGATGGAGCGGGGTACCGACCGGCCCGACTTCATGGATGCCATCGTGTTCGCGGGCATACCACGCGAGTGGATCAACTCACCCACGTATCTCACCAACGACAACTTGGGTACCTTCCGGAAGGAGCTTCTCAAAGAGCAAGCCGACATGGGCATGCCTGCGCCCAGCTATCTGGCCTATGACGCCAAGCATGCCGAGGTGCGCATGCAGGACTACTGGGTCAAGCTGCACAAAGACCCAAAGACCGGCGAAACCGTACGTGGCCTGCGTGCCGATGAGGCAATGATTGTTGGCGAACCCGTTCTGTCGCTACAGGGGGCACGACGGCTCGTGTTCGATAAGGTTGCCGACGCTGCTTTCGCCAAAAGCATGAAGTACAACCCCAAGGGCAAGCTGCCGCAAGTGGTGCTCAAGGCCGGCGACGAAACGGTGGGCTTCTACGATCTGCAAGAAGCCCTCAAATTCCTGGCCGAAAACCCCAACAAGCTGGTCTGGGTGTGGAACATGGACGCGCCCAACTACCCCATGGGTGAGCAGACCAACGAAAACACCGCCCTCCTCATCCTCGGCCACCCCAGCGCCAACTGGGGCTACGCGCCGCTCGCGTCCATCTACACGCCGCAGCATCACGAAGGCGGCATCGGCGCCAAGGCCGCCAACCCGGGTGGCCCGTGGAGCCCGTTGATGAAGACGCTGCAAGAACAGGCCTCCCAGGATCACCCGGTCGAACGTGTCTACCACGACGTGCACAAGCACACCACCAACGTGAATGCCTTGATGGGGCCGCTGCACGCCGCCGTCCACCAGCAATGGCCGGATCTGGACCAAATCGGCAATTTCTACAGCGTGTCCCAAGTCATGGAAGGCCCGGTGCGTGCCGCCAGCTTCGCGGTCAACGCCGCGTTTGCCGCTGCCTACGCCAACCAAAGCGGCAAGAGTGCCGTCGTCACCAGCGTGGCCGATGCCAAAGACAGCTGGGCGGTACTGATCGGCCCCCCGCCGGGCTGGCAGCCGACGCCGCCAATTACGCAATGGGACCGTGCGCGGGGTGAGGGCCGTGCGTACTGGCCGTGGTTTGGCAAACAAACGGGTGACCGAAAATCCTGAGTTTGCCAATCAAACTAGCCTGGAAGTATGAGGCGCTGACTGGTTATTTACTCACGCCAAGCAGCGCCAGCACACCCAGCACCAGGAAGATCAGCGCAGCAATCCGATGCACCAGCTTGATCGGCATGCGCGACGCAAACTTGTTGCCCATCAGCACGGCCGGCACATTGGCCAGCAGCATGCCGACGGTGGTGCCCGCCACGACAGAAAACACGTCGTTAAAGCGTGCGGCCAGCGCCACGGTCGCGATCTGCGTCTTGTCGCCCATCTCGGCAAAGAAGAACGCAACGATGGTCGTCCCCAGGATGCCCAGGCCGCGCTGCGTCGTCGAGGGCGCTTCGTCGTCGTCTAGCTTGTCCGGAATCAGCATCCAGCCGGCCATGGCGATAAAGCCCACGCCCAGGATCCACCGCAGCACGTTTTCGCCGAGCACGTGCGTGATCCAGCCACCGACGGCGCCGGCCAGTGCGTGGTTGACGAGGGTGGAGATGAAGATGCCGAGAATGATCGGCACCGGCTTGCGAAAACGCGCGGCCAGCAGGATCGAGAGCAATTGCGTCTTGTCGCCGATTTCAGCGAGCGCGACGATGCCGGTGGAGACGAGAAAGGCTTCCATGTTGTTGTGGTGTCCGGGCCGTATGCGAACCAATGACGCGCCACTGCCGGCCCTGTCCGCAGTGGGTTGTCATCGGTCTCGCCAGGCGCGTCACCGGGTGCCGGGGTGGCACCCTGAGTGCGGCTGACCACGCCATAACCACCTGTCGTTGCGACGGCGGTCAAGTCTGTTGACGTGGCCCCCGGGGTATCGACCCCAGGCGGCTACTCCCCAATGGAAGCCACGATTATAAGTGCATCAAGCGTTGGCGCCAATCGCGAATTTGGCCGGCTCGCCCTGGATGTAGGTGGCAGCCACGGCGCGATCCTCGCCCAACAGCGCCAGCGAGAACAGCAGCTCTTCCAGCGTCTCCGAGCGCGCGTTGCGGCGGGCGAGCAGCGGTGTGGCTGCCGGGTCCAGCACGATGAAGTCGGCTTCCGCGCCCGGCACGAAGCTGCCGATGCGATCTTCCCAGCCCAGAGCCTCAGCGGCGCCTCGCGTGGCCAGGTAGAACATCCGCAGCGCCGTCAGGTGATACCCGCCCATGCGCGCGACCTTGTGCGCCGTGCCCATCGTGCGCAGCATCGAGAACGAGCTGCCGCCGCCCACGTCGGTCGCCAGCGTGAGCGCCAGGCGGTATGCGTCGTTCTGGTGGAAGTTGTAGAGGCCGCTGCCCAGGAACAGGTTGGAGGTGGGGCAGTGCGCCACGGCTGCGCCGGATTCGGCCATGCGTTGGCGGTCACCGTCGTCCAGCCAGATGGCGTGGCCGTAAAAGGCGCCTTTGCGCAGCAGCCCGTAGCGGTCGTAGACGTCCAGATAGCTGCGCGCGTCTGGGAACAGGTCGGCCACCCATTTCACTTCGTCGGGGTTTTCTGCGACGTGCGTCTGGATGAAGACGTCCTTGTATTGCTTGGCGAGTTCTGCGCAGGCCTGCAGCTGGGCTTCGCTCGAGGTGGGCGCGAATCGCGGCGTGATGGCGTAGGCCAGACGGTCCTTGCCGTGCCAGCGCGAGATCAGATCAGCCGTGTCCCGCGCGCCGGATTCCGCTGTGTCGCGCAGGTATTCCGGACAGTTGCGGTCCATCATCACCTTGCCGGTGATCATGCGCATGCCGCGTTGCTGGGCTTGCGTGAACAGTGTCTCGGCGGAGCCGCGATGCACGGTGCTCCACACCATCGCGCTGGTCGTGCCGTTGCGCAGCAGTTCGTCGAGGAAGAACGAGGCGACACCGGCGGCGTACTGCTCGCTTTCGAAGCGGCGCTCTTCCGGGAAGGTGTACGTCTCCAGCCAGTGCAGCAGACCCGGCGACGGCGACGCGATCATGTCCGTCTGCGGGAAGTGGATATGCGTGTCGATGAAGCCCGGGACGATGAGCTTGCCGCTGTAGTCGTGCAATTGCGCGCCGGCCGGCAGGTCTTCACGCAGCGCGGCGTAGTCGCCGGCCTTGATCACCTTGCCCCCCAAGACCACGAGCAGGCCGTCTTCCCAATACTCATAGGCATCGCGCTCGCGATACTGCGGATCGTGCAGGAAATGCAGCACGCGGCCGCGGTAGGCGTGAACGGTGTTGGAAGTCGGAGGCATCGTGGTCATGTCGTCTCGTGATTTTTAGTGTGCGGCTTTCCAGTGGTCGTCGACCTTGGCAAGCCACAGGGCTTTGTCCTGTTCGGGCAGGAAGGACGCCTCGAAGCTGTTGCGCGCGAGCGTATGGGCATCGGCCGCAGACAGGTCAAGGGCGTTGAAAGTGGCGAGCCAGTTGGTGTTCATGTAGCCGCCAAAGTAGGCCGGATCGTCGGAATGCAGCGTTACAGCGCAGCCGGCGTCCAGCAGTTGCTTGAGCGAGTGGTCGCGCAGGTCAGGGTAGACCTTCAGTTTTTCGTTCGACAGCGGGCAGACCGTCAGCGCGATGCGTTCGGCCGCGAGGCGCTTGACGAGCGCGGCATCGTCGATGGCGCGTACGCCGTGGTCGATGCGCTCCACCTTGAGGATGTCGAGCGCGTCGATCACGTATTGCGCCGGGCCTTCTTCACCGGCGTGGGCCACCAGGCGCAGGCCGAGTTCCTTGCAGCGTGCGAATACGCGTGCGAATTTTTCCGGCGGGTTGCCGCGCTCGGACGAATCCAGCCCCACGCCGATGATGCGGTTGGCCGGATCCTGGATATAGGGCAGGGCCGCTTCGAGCGTGTCGAAAGCGTCTTCTTCGCTCAGATGCCGCAGGAAGCAGAGGATCAGCGCGCTGGAGAAACCATGCTCGCGCTCGGCGTCGTCCAGGGCGCGGACGATGCCATGAACGACCACATGCATGGGCACGTTGCGGGCGGTGTGCGTCTGCGGGTCGAAGAAGATTTCGGCGTGGTGGACGTTGTCGGCAAGCGCGCGCGCGACATAAGCGGCCGTCATGTCGTAGAAATCCTGCTCGGTGAGCAGCACGCTGGCGCCGGCGTAATACAGGTCGAGGAACGATTGCAGATCGTTGAAGGCGTAGGCCGCGCGTACTTCTTCCACGGACGCATACGGCAGCTTCACGCCGTTGCGCTCGGCCAGCGCGAACATCAGTTCGGGTTCGAGCGAGCCTTCGATGTGGATGTGCAGTTCAGCTTTGGGGCTGGTGGCGATGCGTTCTGCAAGGGCAGGGGAGATCGGCATGGTCAGACGGATGTAGGGACTCGGTAAGGAACCGTCGCGCCACTGCTGGCGCTGGTGAGCGCATGTTGCTGCAGCTCTCGCACCTGCAGGAGTTGCGCGACGACGGATACCGCAATGATATCCGGCGCCTTGTCCACGATGCCCGCCACGCCAATCGGGCACACCATTTCCGGCAGGCGGGCCGGGTCCACGCCGTGCTCGACCATGCGGTGCTCGAAACGCGCGCGCTTCGTCTTGGAACCGATCAGACCGAAGTAGGCAAAGTCCGTGCGGCGCATGATGCGTTCGCACAGCGCGAGATCCAACGCATGGTTGTGCGTCATGACCAGGAAGTAGCTGCCCGCGGGCGCGTGGTCGATCACGGCTTCCGGCGTATCGGTGGATTCGATGACGACGTTCGGCGGCACTTCCGTGGGAAACGGGAACATCGCATCCCGCTCGTCAACCCACGTGACGCGACAGGGCAGATGCGCCAGTGCGCGCACGATGGCGTGGCCGACGTGGCCCGCGCCACACAGAACGATCGACATGTCGGGCGGCAGCACGGTTTGGGTGAAGCCGCTGGCGTCGAGTTGCACGCCGGCTGCGGCTGCGTCGGCCACGCTCGCTTCAACCGCGACCGCCGGATCGGCGGAGACGATACGGCGCAGGCTGCGGCGTTGGCGCATGGCGTCGTCGGCCAGCGCGATCCACTTCACATCACGCGCGTCGAGTCGTTCAAGCGACAGCCGCACCACGCCGCCGCAGCATTGGCCGAGCGCAGGGCCGAGCGGAATGCGCACGAACTGCCGACGTGCTTCGCCGGCGGCTTCAGGCGCATTCATCATCGTCTGCGCGATTTCCATCGCACGCCATTCGAGATGGCCGCCGCCGATGGTGCCGAAAAAGCCGTCGGCGCATACCAGCATCAGCGTGCCTGGTTCGCGCGGGGCAGAGCCCTGCACGTCCGTTACCGTGACCAGCACGCACGGCTGCGCCGCTTGCACGGTGGCGAGCACGTCGGCGAAGCGGAATGGGCGCAGTTGCGTGTGGTCCATGGTCTGTTCTCCGAACTCAGGCGGACAGCGGGGCGCTGCGGATGGCATCCACAGCCTTGAGGATTTCTTCGCTGGTGGCCGGTGCGTTCAGCGGCGGATTGGTGCGGCCGTCGCCCACGGCGGCCACCGCATCGCGAATGGCGAAGAACACCGAGAACGGCAGCAGCAGAGGCGGCTCACCCAGTGCCTTGGAGCGATGGATGCTGTCTTCCACGTTGGCGTTGTTGAACAGATTCACGCGGAAGTCCGGCGGGCAGTCGTTGACCGTCGGAATCTTGTAGGTGGACGGCGCATGCGTCATCAGCTTGCCGTTCTTGTTCCACCACAGCTCTTCGGTCGTGAGCCAGCCCATGCCCTGGATGAACGCGCCTTCCACCTGGCCGATGTCGATGGCCGGGTTGATCGAGCGGCCGGCGTCGTGCAGCACGTCGGCGCGCAGCAGGCGCCATTCACCGGTCAGCGTATCGACCACCACTTCCGACACCGCTGCGCCATAGGCGAAGTAGTAGAACGGACGGCCCTTGAGCTTGGATTGATCCCAGTGCAGCTTGGGCGTGGCGTAGAAGCCGTCGGACCACAATTGCACGCGGGCAACATAGGCCTTGCCGACCAGCTCGTCGAACGGCACGCGGCGCGTACCGATTTCCAGATGGTCGCCCACGATCGCCACCGTCTCGATGGGCGCTTCGTAATGCTCGGCCGCAAACGCGATCAGGCGCTGGCGGATCTGGCGTGCAGCGTCTTGCGCAGCCTTGCCGTTCAGGTCGCTGCCTGTGGATGCCGCCGTGGCGGAGGTGTTGGCCACCTTGCTGGTGTCAGTTGCCGTGACGCGGATGCGCGTGAACGACACGCCCAGTTCGTGCGCCACGACCTGCGCGACCTTCGTGTTCAGGCCCTGGCCCATTTCGGTGCCGCCGTGGTTCACGAGGATCGAGCCATCGTTGTAGACGTGCACCAGCGCGCCCGCCTGGTTGAAGTGCTTCACGTTGAACGAGATGCCGAATTTCACCGGCGTCAGCGCCAGGCCGCGCTTGAGCACCGGGCTGGTCGCATTGAATGCGCGAATCGCTTCGCGGCGCGCGCGGTAGTCGGACGTTGCTTCCAGTTCGTCGAGCAGTTCATGGATGACGTTGTCTTCCACGGTCTGCCCGTATGGCGTGACGTTGTTCTTGTCCTTGCCGTACAGATTGGCGCGGCGCACGTCGAGCGCGTCCTTGCCGACCGAGCGCGCGATGTTGTCCATGATGTATTCGATGGCGAACGCACCTTGGGGGCCGCCGAAGCCGCGGAATGCGGTGTTGGACTGCGTGTTCGTGCGCGCGCAGAAGCCGTCGATTTCCACTTCGGGCAGCCAGTAGGCGTTGTCGAAGTGACAGATGGCGCGCGTCATCACCGGGCCCGACAGGTCGGCCGAGAAACCGGCGCGCGAGGTCATGTCGACCTTGACGCCCTGGATGCGCCCGTCGTCGTCGTAGCCGGCTTCATAGGCGAAGCGGAAGTCATGGCGCTTGCCGGTGATCATCATGTCGTCGTCGCGGTCTGGACGCAGCTTGACGGGGCAGGCGAGCTTCCATGCCGCCAGCGAAGCGCAGCAGGCGAACAGACCGGACTGCGATTCCTTGCCGCCGAAACCACCGCCCATGCGGCGGCATTCGACCAGCACCTGGTTGGCGTGCCAGCCCAGCATGTGCGAAACCATGTGCTGCATCTCGGTCGGATGCTGCGTCGAGCACCACACGTGCATGCCGTTGTCTTCCTTCGGCACGGCGTACGAGATCTGGCTTTCGAGATAGAACTGCTCCTGCCCGCCCAACGACATCTTGCCGGCTTCGGAGTGGGGCGCTGCGGCGATGCGCTCGGCCGGCTCACCACGCTTGAGGTGCATCGGCGGCAGCACCGACTTGCCCGCGGCGCGAGCCTCTTCAGGCGTCAGCAGCGGAGGCAGGACTTCGTATTCGATATTGCCCAGACGCGCCGCACGGCGCGCCGCATCGTGCGACGTGGCGACCACGATGAACATCGGCTGCCCGACGAAGTGCACCGTGTCGGTTGCGAGGATCGGATCGTCGTGAATGATCGGGCCGCAATCGTTCGTGCCGGGGATGTCGGCCGACGTGAACACCGCCACCACGCCCGGCGCGGCCTTCACGCGGTCCAGGTCCATGTTGACGATGCGCGCATGCGCCTGCGTGCTCATGCCGAGCGCCGCGTGCAGCGTGCCGGCCAGCTCAGGAATGTCATCGGTGTACGTGGCGGTACCCGCAACATGCAGGTGTGCAGACTCATGCGGGCGCGACACGCCGACCACAGCGCCGCGCTGGCCAGACACGGCTCCAGCAATATCGGCTTCCGCCAGCAGGAAGGCTTCGGTTTGCTTGTTCATGTTCTTAGGCTGCCGTGAGGGTATTCAATTCGACCGCGCGCACGTTGATCTGTTCGGGCGCGAGCGGCGCGTCAGTGCGGGTTTCCAGCCAGAAGCGGTACACCGTGTTGGCAGCCGAGATGCGCCGGTAATTGTCGGTCGCGCGCATGTCGGTCAACGGCGTGTAGTCGCGCGACATGGCTGCCATGGCAGCACGCACCGTCGCCTCGTTCCACGGCTGGCCAAGGATGGCGTTTTCCGTCTCCGTCGCGCGCTTGGATGTTGCGGCCATGCCGCCGTAAGCGATCCGCGCGCTGTGCACGATGTTTCCGTCCAGCTCGATGGCCAGCGCCGCGCACACGGCGGAAATGTCTTCGTCGAAGCGCTTCGAGAGTTTGTACGTGCGGAAGCGCAGGGCGTCGCGGCCCTCACGTGCGGGGATGCGCAGGCCCGCAACGAATTCGCCTTCTTCCATCGCGTTCTTCTGGTAGGCGAGGTAGAGGTCTTCGAGCGGCAACTCGCGGCGGACTTCGCCACGCTGCAGGACGACGCGCGTGCCGATGGCAATGAGCGCGGGTGCCGAGTCACCGATCGGCGAGCCGTTTGCGACGTTGCCGCCCAGTGTCCCGGCATTGCGAATTGGGAGCGAGGCAAAGCGCTTCCACAGCTCCGTCACCTCGGGGTAGTCCGCAGCCAGGAATGCGTACGCCTTTTCGAGCGAGACGGCGGCGCCGATCTCGATCCAGCCATCGCGCTTTTCCAGGGCGTAGAGATCAGCCACCTGGCCGATGTACAGGATGTCGCCCAGGTCGCGGAACTGTTTGGTGACCCACAGGCCGACGTCGGTGCTGCCGGCCAGGATGCGGATGTTCGGATGCGCGGCTTTGATGGAGGCGAAGGCTGAAGCGGTGCGTGGGGCGTAGAAGCGCGGCGCATTCTCGGTGCCGACGGGCGCATAGCTGAAGGTGTCCTTGCGCTGCAGCTTGCGCAGCGTGTCGGCCAGTTGCGTGCGGTCGATGCCGGCTGGAGAGGGCAGCTCGAACATGCGTTCGCCCGCGTCGATGATGGGGCGGTAGCCGGTGCAGCGGCACAGGTTGCCGGTGAGCGAATCGCAGATGGTCTGGCGCGAGGGGATGGGCGCCTGATTGCCGGTGTTCTCGTACAGGGCGTAAAGCGACATCACGAAGCCCGGCGTGCAGAAGCCGCACTGGGATCCGTGACACTCCACCATCGCCTCTTGCACCGGGTGCAGCGTGCCGTCCTTGCCGCGCACGTCTTCCACGGTGAACAGCGCCTTGCCGTCAAGCGTGGGCAGGAACTGGATGCATGCGTTGACGGCCTTCAGTCCGACGCTGCCGTCTTCCTGCAGTTCGCCGAGCACGACGGTACACGCACCGCAATCGCCCTCGGCGCACCCTTCCTTGGTGCCAGTGCAGTGCGCGTCTTCACGCAGGTATTGAAGCACCGTCCGGGTGATCGGGGCGTCCGTGACGGTGCGGACTTGGCCGCGGTGGAAGAAGCGGATGGGCTGAGTCTCCATGGGGGTTCTACGCCTGTTTGTGTGTGTAACGGAACCATAGCACCGGGCCAGGAATGCAATATTTGGCCCATGTGATAACCCGCATCGGAAAGCCAAAATCCGGGGTATACCCGCCGGTAGCGGTCTGGCGGCGCGACGTGCAGGTGACATACACTGACAGCGTCTCCACGCACGTTTTTTAGAAGGGTCGGCGCAGCCGTTACCCGCCTCCAGATGCACGGCAAAGATCACCTCGATACCTATCTCCTGCGCGTTCTCTACACGCTGCTCACTGAGCAGAGCGTGACGCGTACGGCCGTCAAGCTCGGCCAGTCGCAGCCGGCCATCAGCAACACGCTCAAGCGCCTGCGCGAGATCACCGGCGACGCCATTCTGGTGCGCGGCAAGAACGGCATGGTGCCGACCGAGCGGGGGCATGACTTGCTGTCGCTGGCCCAGCAAAGCCTGGAGGCGATGGAGCGCATCGCCCGACCTTCGCAGGATTTCGATCCCGGCAACACGACGCGCACGTTCCACCTGGGTGCACCGGACTATCTTGATGCCTTTTTCCTGCCCAACATCGTCGAGCGCCTTCGCAAGCAGGCGCCGCAAGCCAAGCTGGTCGTGCATCCGCTCAATGCCGGTGTTGACTACCTGGCGGCCCTGGAGCAAGGCGGCATGGACTTGGTGATCGGCAACTGGCTCTCACCGCCCGAGCATCTGCACATTTCACCGCTGTTCGACGATGAAGTCGTCTGCATGCTGGGTGCACAGCATCCGCTTGCGCGCAAGGGCATCTCGCTCAAGCACTATGTGGAGATGCCCCACCTGGCGCCCGCGCCGTATGCCGTGATGCAGCGCAGCATGATCGATCAGGCTCTTGCGGAGCAGGGGCTCAAGCGGCAGATCCAGGTGTCGCTGCCGTATTTCGGGCTGGTGCCGTATGTGCTGATGCGCACCGATCTGGTGTTCACCACCGGCCGCCAGTTCGCCGCGCACTGCGCCCAGTATTTGCCGATCCGCATCCTGCCGACACCCATGGCATTCCCCAAGATGCGCTTCTACCAGCTCTGGCACGAGCGCAGCCACGCGGCGCCCGATGTGATGTGGCTGCGCCGCATGATCGGTGAAGTGGCGGCCGAGTTACCGCAGCATCCGCAGTTGGAATCGGCGGTGGCCTGAACTGAACCGCCGTCGTCCTGCCCTGCGGCGGGGCAGGCAGGAAGCTATTTTCCGGTTGCGACCGCCTTCCCGTAGTCCGGGAAGAACACCTGCTCTCCGTTGACCTTGAAGTCGGCAATGACCTGCTGACCGGCGGGTGACGTGATCCATTCGATCAGCTTGGTTGCATCGGTGTAGTTGACGCTCGGGTATCTCTTCGGGTTGACCGCGATGATGCCGTAGGGGTTGAACATGCGCGGGTCGCCGGCCAACACGATGTCGAGACCCGTTTTGGCACGGTAGGCGCCGTAGGTCGCGCGGTCGGACAGCGTGTAGGCGTTCATCTGCGCGGCCATGTTCAGCACTTCGCCCATTCCGAGCCCTGCGCTCACGTACCACGGCTTTCCCTTCGGGTCGATGTTGGCCGTCTTCCAATAGGCCTTTTCCATGACATCGGTGCCGGAGTTGTCGCCGCGCGAGATGAACTTGGCGCCGGCTTTCTCGCCAGCCGCAGCGATGGTCTCCATCCCCTGAATGACGTTCTTCTGGCCCCGCACGTGGGCCGGGTCCGTGTCTGGGCCGACGAGGATGAAATCGTTGTACATCACGTCGCGGCGGTCGATGCCACCCCCTGAGGCGACGAAGGCGTCTTCCAGTGGGCGGGCGTGCACCAGCACCACATCCACATCCCCCGATTCACCCAATTTGACCGCCTTGCCAGTGCCAACGGCAATCACCTGCACATGCACGCCGGTGGCGGCCTCAAATTTGGGCAACAGGACCTTCAGCAGACCGGAATTCTCTGTGCTGGTGGTGGTAGCCATGCGGAGATCACCAGCATATGCGGGAGTGGCAACCGCGAGCGTCAGGCAGATGAGAGCAGATAGCCGAAGGGCTTTGGACAATCGGGGCATGTTGTGGGGGCTAGCGCAAAGGCGTGGACGCTTTATGTCGGATGCTGCATGATGGCGGCAACGTCGGGGGCAGCCAGCGACCACGAGATGCCCACCCCGCAATGAGCAGAATTGTTCTCCCGGGGCACGGCGGAAGTAAATAGGAAACCATAAACATAATGACATTCCAGTTCGAGGTATTTCCGGTGGTGGGGCCGGACGACAACCCGCGCGCGAACGGCAAGGTGTTCCAGTTGCTGCGGGCGGTGCGAGAGACGGGGTCGCTACACCGCGCGGCGAAACAGGTGGGGCTGTCATACCGGCACGCCTGGGGCGTGATGCGGTCGTGGGAGGAGATGCTTGGCCGCGCGCTGCTCGACATGGAGCGGGGCCGGGGCGCCTCCCTCACGCTTTTTGGTGAGCGCATGCTGCGCGCCGAGATGCGCCTGCGCGAGCAGATCGATCCGGCACTGCATCAGGCCATGGGGCAGTTCCTCTCGGAGTTGGAAGACGCATCCCAGTCGCAGGCGCGCATCCGTTTCTCGGGCAGCCATGACCCCGCCGTGGAGCTGCTGGCCGAGACGTTTGCGCGGCAAAGCCCCGGCGCGCACATCGATACCGTGTTCTGCAGCGCCGTCGAAGGGCTGATCTGCCTGCAGGAAAAGCAATGCGAGGTAGCCGGCTTCTATGTGGCGCCGCAGCAAGGCGCGGGCTCGATCGCGCACCAGACCTTGCGCAAGTGGCTGCGCCCGACCGCCGTGCGCCTGATCGCCCTGGCCGATCGCGAGCAGGGGCTGATGATGTCGGCGGAATGGGCGGGGCGGGTGCAGTCGCTGGGGGATGTGGCGCGCACGCAGGCGCGCTTCATCAACCGCCAGCGCAGTTCGGGCACGCGGTTGCTGTTCGATCAGTTGCTGGTGGCAGCCGGGCTGTATCCCGACCAGATCAACGGGTACGACGAGCAGGAATTCTCCAGCGACAAGATCGCCGTGGCCGTGCAGGAAGGGCGGGCGGACGTCGGCTTCGGCCTGCGCCCTGGCGCCGAAGCGCACGGTCTGCATTTTGTGCCGCTGACACGCGAAACGTATTACCTGGCGGTGCGCCGCAACGACGCGCTGTCGCCCTGGGTGCGCGAGCTGATCGAGCGCATCGGGCAGCCGGCCTTCCGCGAAGGCCTGGGCCATCTCGCCGGCTACCGGCCGACCGAGCACGTTTCGCTGCTCACCGCAGAGCAGGCGCTGCCCTGGCACGCTGACGAGGCCCGCGCGCTGGCCCGCTGAAGTCGTGCGAACATGGTGGGGTTTGCGCCATTGCGCGCCCCGTCCATGTTCTGCCCATGTCACGTTTCTCCGTCTGGACCCAAGCCCTGCGCATGCTGCGCCGCGACTGGCGCGCCGGTGAACTGAACCTCCTGCTCGTCGCCCTGGTGCTGGCCGTGGCGGCGCTGGCGTCCGTCAGTTTCCTGGCCGATCGCATGCATGCGGGCCTCGAGCGCGATGCGCGGCAGTTAATCGGGGCGGATGTGCTTGTCGTCTCCGATCAGCCGCTGCCGCCCGACATCGAGGCGCATGCGCGTGCAAGCGGCTTGCAAGTCACGCATACCGCCACCTTCCCCAGCATGGCCAGCACATTGGCGAAGGGCGCGTCGGGCGAACCGGTATCGCAACTCGCTGCCATCAAGGCCGTCGACATGGGCTACCCGCTGCGCGGCACCCTCAAGGTGGGCGATGACGGGCGAGATACCGTGGGCGCGCCAATCCAGGGCGTTCCCGCCGCAGGCACGGTGTGGGTGGACGCACCGCTGCTCGAAGCGCTCGGCATTCGCGTGGGCGATGCGATCCGCCTGGGCAAGCGCACCTTCAAGGTCGCTCACGTCATCACCCAGGAGCTTGATCGCGGCGCGGGCTTCATGAATTTCGCCCCCCGGGTGATGCTGTCGATGTCAGACCTGGGCTCGACAGGCCTCGTCACCTACGGCAGCCGCGTAACGTACCGCTTGCTGGTCGCTGGCCCGGATGCCGCTGCCGGCGCATTCCACACTTGGATCGAGAACGAAGCGAAGACGCGCCAGTTGCGTGGCGTGCGCGTTGAATCGTTGCAGAACGGCCAGCCGCAGATGCGCGAAACGCTGGACCGCGCCGAGCGCTTCCTCTCTCTCGTCGCCTTGCTGGCGGCCATGATTGCCGCAGTGGCGATTACGATGGCCGCGCGCCGCTACACCGCGCGCCATACCGATGCGGTGGCCATCATCAAATGCCTTGGGCTCGAGCAACGGCAGATTCTCGGCACGTTCGCACTGGAGTTCTTGCTGATCGGCGTGATGGGTTCGGCGGTGGGCGTGGCGCTGGGTTACGGCGCGCACTGGCTGTTGCTGGCGTCGCTGGGCGACCTGGTCACGGTGACGTTGCCTGCGCCATCCGCCTGGCCTGCGGTGGTGGGCGTGACGGCGGGGCTGGTGTTGCTGATCGGTTTTGCCGTGCCACCCTTGCTGAGCCTCGTGCGCGTGGCGCCGCTGCGCGTGCTGCGGCGCGACGTGGCTGAGCGTGCCGTTGCCGCTTGGATCGGCTATGCGCTGGGCGGGGCGGCGTTCTTCGCGCTCCTCGTGGTGTCAGCGCGCGACGTCAAGCTTGGGGCGCTGACCGCCGCGGGGTTTGCCTGCGCCATCGTCGTGTTTGCGCTGCTGGCAGCCGGCGGATTGCGCGCCCTGGCGGTGTCCCTGGGGCGGGGTCGCGCGCTCAGCGTGGGGTGGCGCTTTGCACTGGCCGTACTGGAGCGCCGTCGCGGCGTGAGCGTGCTGCAGACGGTGGCGCTTGCGGTCGGCCTGATGGCACTGCTGCTGCTCGCCATGACGCGCAATGATCTGATCCGCTCGTGGCACAACGCTACCCCGGCCGATGCGCCCAACCGGTTCATCATCAATATCCAGCCCGATCAGATGCACGCGGTGGCGCAGGCCCTCGCCCAAGCCGGCGTGGCGGACCCGAAGCTCTACCCGATGGTGCGCGGGCGCCTGACGCGGGTGAATGGTCAGGTGATCGACCGCCAGACCTATGCCGAATCGCGCGCCCGCAACCTGGTCGAACGCGAATTCAACCTGTCGTACGCGACCACGCAGCCGCCTGAAAATCGCATCGTTTCCGGACAGTGGTTCAGAGGACAAAAGCCCGAGGCCTCGGTGGAGGAGGGCATTGCCAAGACGCTGAATCTCCATCTGGGTGACGTGCTGCGCTTCGATGTCGCGGGGCAGACGGTGGATGCGCCCATCACGTCATTGCGCAAGCTCGACTGGAGTTCGATGCGCGTGAATTTCTTTGTGATCCTGCCGCCCGTGGCGCTGCGCGACATGCCGCAGACGTACGTGACCGCGTTCCGCATTCCCGCCGGGCAGGCCGATCTGCCGGCCAAGCTTGTGCGCGAGTTTCCGAACCTCACGGTGGTCGATACCGAACTGATCCTGCAGCAGGTGCAGGGCGTGCTGGACCAGGTGACGGCGGCGGTGGAATTCCTCTTCGTCTTTACGCTCGCGGCGGGTGTCCTGGTGTTGTATGCCGCGCTCTCCGGTTCGCGCGACGAGCGCCTGCGCGATGCCGGTGTGCTGCGCGCCCTCGGTGCAGGCTCCGGTGTGGTACGTCAGACGCAATACGCAGAAGTGCTGATTGTTGGTGGCCTCGCCGGGCTGATGGCGGGCTTGGGCGCGATCGCCATCGGCTGGGTGCTGTCGGCGTATGTGTTCGACTTTCCGTATCGTTTCAACCCTGCCATCCTGCCGGTGGGCATCGTGAGCGGCATGGCGTGCGCCTTTGTTGGCGGCTGGCTGGGCCTGCGCGACGTGCTGCGCCGCCCCGCCATGGCAACGCTCCGCGATGCATGACGACGCCTGTATTCTTGATGTGAATGACGCTGTATGACTGACGTAACTTCCGGCCAGGAGACCCTGGCGTTTGACCTGATTGGCGGCGAAGCGCGTGTGCGCGAACTCGTTGACCGCTTCTATGACCTCATGGATCTGGAGCCCGAGTTTGCCGTGCTGCGCGCGCTGCATCCGCAAAGCCTGGATGGATCGCGGGACAAGCTGTTCTGGTTTTTGTGCGGCTGGCTGGGCGGCCCGAATCATTTCATCGAGCGCTTTGGCCACCCGCGTCTGCGTGCGCGCCATATGCCGTTCGAGATCGGCACGCAGGAGCGTGATCAATGGATGCGCTGCATGGCCCTCGCCATGCAAGACATCGGCCTGGACGAAGCCCTGCAGATGCGCCTGATGCAGGCGTTCTGGCAGACCGCCGACTGGATGCGGAACGTGCAACGCTAAGGTGCCGCGCGAAAGCGCACCCTACAAGAACATATTCGAGGAGACCCCGATGATCGGTTTGCCCACGGCAGACGACGTGCTCACATTCTGGTTCGGCAACGCGCCGCTGATCGATGCACGGTCGGAGTGGTTCACCAAGTCCGACGCGTTCGATGCCGAGATCCGCGCCCGTTTCCTGCCGCTGTGGGAAGCGCTTTCCACGGGTGACGCCGACACCTGGATGGATACGCCGCTCGAAGCCATCGCGCGCATCGTCGTACTCGACCAGTTCTCGCGCAACATGTTTCGCGGCACCGCGCGCGCGTTTGCCAGCGATGCGGCTGCGTTGCACACCGCGCAAATCGTTGTGGCCGCGGGTTGGGATGCGCGATTGCCGACGCGCCATCACCGTGTGTTCTGCTACCTGCCGTTCGAGCACAGCGAGGCGCTGTCGGCGCAGGATGAGTCGATTCGCCTTTACACGCGCCTGCGCGACCAGGAAGGTGATGCGGACCCGCTCTTCTGGGCGGAGAAGCACCGCGAGATCGTGGCGCGCTTCGGGCGCTTTCCGCATCGCAACGAAGCACTCGGGCGCGTTTCCACGCCCGAGGAAGTGGAGTTTCTGAAGCAGCCAGGGTCGTCGTTTTAGCCCTGGCGGGGCTTACGTGCGCTCGCGGCGCTCCGACCATTTGTCGACCGTCTCGCGCGGCGCACGCGCCAGCATGTCGATCAACGCGGCCGGGTCGTCGCTCACGTGCAGCAGGTCGGCGTGATGGCGCTTGAGGAAGCCTTCCTGCACGGCATGGTCGATGAAGACGAGCAGCTTGTCGTAGAAGCCCGCCACGTTCAGCAGGCCGATGGGCTTGTTGTGATAGCCGAGCTGCAGCCACGTGAAGGTTTCGAACAGCTCTTCATAAGTGCCGACGCCACCGGGCATGGCGATAAAGGCGTCCGCTCGATCGGCCATCATCTGCTTGCGCTGGTGCATGCTGTCGACGATGTGCAGTTCGGTCAGCTCCTTATGACCGACCTCCTTGCGCACCAGCGATTTCGGGATGATGCCGATGACCGGGCTGCCGCCGTGCAGCACTGCGTCGGCCACCACGCCCATCAGGCCGACGTTGCCGCCGCCGTAGACAAGCGTCAGGCCGCGCTTGACCATCTCGTTGCCCAGCTCGATGGCGTTGGCTTTGTATTCCGGGCGCTCGCCCGGGCTGGAACCGCAATAGACGCAGATCGATTTCATGGAGCAGGGGTGTTGTTGCTGGGGGTGCCCGGGGCGCCGATGGGCGGATCGTTGCTGCGGCTCACCGCCAGCAAATCAAACGCCCGCCGGGGCTTGCCCCGCAGGTAAGGCGCGAGGATCGACAGGATGTGGTAGCTCGCGCCGTGCAGGTGGTCACGGATCGCGTTCTGGTCGTTGTACTGGCGCGGATGCTGCACGAACTGGAACGACAGCCAGTAGGTGGCAATCACCACGATATTGGTGCAGATGACGTCGACCTGCTCGGCCGTGGCTTCCATCTCGCCGTCTTCGATGAACTGGTGGCAGATGTCCATGGCGAAGTGGCGCTTCTGCTCGACGATGCGCTTGAAGTTCAGTTCAAGCATGCGGTTGCGCGCGAGCAGATCGTTGATGTCCCGGTACAGGAAGCGGTAGTTCCAGAGAAACTCCGACATGTACTGCAGGTAGCCCCAGGTTTCGTCGAGTGTGGCCTTGTGATCGTCCGGCAGCTTAAGACGACGCGCGATCTCCTGCTCGAACTGCACGAAGATCGAGTTGATGATGTCGTCCTTGTTGCGGAAGTGGTAGTACAGGTTGCCCGGGCTGATCTCCAGCTCTTCGGCGATCGTCGTGGTCGTGACGTTGGGCTCGCCCAGTTCGTTGAACAGGCGCAGCGACACTTCGAGAATGCGATCGCGCGTCCGGCGCGGGCCGGTGGAATGCTGCTTGGTTTCCATTGAACTGCCAAGGCCGGTGGCCCTGTCTCCGTGGCGTATTGGTGCCCGGATTATAAGAGATCGTGCTTGTGCAACGATCCCCACATGCCGCGGGGGAATACGTTGCCAAACGTTGTCGCGGGCTTTTCGCTGGTGATGCTAGTGCAACAGCGATGCCACCCACGGCCAGGCGATCGCTACCCACGTCCCCACGCACAGCAACAGGGCCAGCATTACCGCCGCGCTGCCGAAATCCTTGGCACGCTTGGACAGCCCGTGCTGCTCCAGCGAGATGCGGTCGACTGCCGCTTCCACGCTCGAATTGAGCAATTCCACGATCAGCACCAGCACCAGCGTGCCGAGCATCATAATGCGCTCGACCACTGTGGCGGGAATGACGAAGGCGCACGGCAACAGGATCGCGCACAGCGTCAGCTCCTGGCGGAACGCGCTTTCCTCATCGATGGCGAAGCGGATGCCGCTGATGGAGTTCTTGAGCGCAAACCAGGCCCGCGTGACCCCGCGATTGCCTTTATGCGGGTTGTCAGCCGGCGAATAGGCGCCGGCCGCTGGTGGTGCAGGCGGATTTTCCAGTCGCCGATCCGGCGGGGTGGTGGGCTTCATGGAACGCAAGGCTCAGGCACCCGCGGCGGTGGAGGGTTCGGCGGCCGTCGTGTTGCCGGCGGAGGCGGCGGGCATCGGACGCAGGTGCGCGAGAAACTGTTCGGAGGCAGCGCGCCACGAGAACTTCTCTGCGTGCGCGCGCGCCGTGGCGCGGTCGATGCGAAGCGCCTCCAGGCAGGCTTCGCGCAGGTCTTCGCGCAATGCGCCAGCCGGAGAATCGCCCAGCACGTCGATCGGGCCCGTTACCGGATACGCCGCCACCGGCAAGCCGCTGGCAAGGGCCTCCAGCAATACCAGTCCGAACGTGTCGGTGCGGCTCGGGAAGACGAACACATCGGCCGAGGCATACACCTTTGCCAGTTCCGGTTGCTTGAGCACGCCGAGGTAGCTGGCATTCGGGTACTTGGCTTTCAGCCCGGCGAGCGCGGGACCTTCGCCGACGACCCACTTGGAGCCCGGCAGATCCAGTTCCAGGAATGCTTCGACGTTCTTTTCCACGGCCACACGGCCGACGTAAAGGAAGATCGGGTGCGCCGTGTTCAGCACGTTGCTGCGCTGGGCGGTGAAGATGTCTAGGTCCACGCCGCGCGTCCACAGCACGCCGTTGGTGATGCCGTAGTCGGCAAGGTCCTTCAGCACCACTGGCGTGGGTGCCATCACGGCCTGCGCGGGGCTGTGAAACCAGCGCAGGAAGCGATACGTCCAGGCCAGCGGAATGCCGAAGCGAGCCTGCACATACTCCGGAAAGCGCGTGTGGTATGCCGTCGTGTAGGGCAGCTTATGGCGCAGCGCGTAGGCGCGTGCAGCCAGGCCCAGCGGGCCTTCGGTGGCGATGTGCAAGGCCTGCGGGGCGAACTTTTCGATGCGCTCGCGCACGCGCTTGGACGGCAGGATCGACAGGCGGATTTCCGGATACGTCGGGCACGGCACCGTCTTGAATTCCAGCGGCGTGATCATGTCGACGATGTGCCCCATGGCCTCCAGCTCGCGGCGCGTCTGGGTGAGGGTGCGGACGACGCCGTTGACCTGCGGTTCCCAGGCATCGGTGACGATCATGACTTTCACGGGCTCTCCTTGGGGGGTAGGTTGGGCTGCAGCGGGCTGGGCGAGGTCGATGCTGGTGTTGGTCATAGGGGCTTCCATCAGGCGGCGGCCGCAGCGGCACGGCGTGCGCGGCGGGAGGTGCGCGGCGCATCGAGCAGATGCGTCCAGTAGACGATCTGCAGTTCGCCTTCCATGGTTTCGACCAACGCGGAGAGGCTCTCCACCCAGTCGCCGTCGTTGCAGTAAAGCTGGCCGTCGATCTCGCGGATCTCGGCTTTGTGGATATGCCCGCAGACCACGCCGTCGCAGCCGCGGCGGCGCGCTTCGTCCGTCATCACACGCTCGAACGAATTGATGAAGTTGACCGCGTTCTTGACCTGATGCTTCAGGTATTGCGACAGCGACCAGTACGGAAAGCCAAGCCGCACGCGGATGCGGTTGAAGTGCCGGTTCATCGCCAGGATGAAGGTGTAGAGCGAATCGCCCACGTAAGCCAGCCAGCGCGCATGCTGCATCACGCCGTCGAACAGGTCGCCGTGCACGACCCACAGGCGCTTGCCCGTAGCGGTGACGTGCACCGCGTCTTCAGCGACTTCAATATCGCCAAAGTTCAGGCCGTGGAACTGGCGCGCCATCTCATCGTGGTTGCCCGGAATGAAGACCACACGCGTGCCTTTGCGCGCGCGGCGCAGCACCTTCTGCACCACATCGTTGTGGGCCTGCGGCCAGTACCAGCCCTTGCGCAGTTGCCAGCCGTCGACGATGTCCCCCACGAGGTACAGCGTGTCCGATTCATGGTGTTTGAGGAAGTCGAGCAGGTAATCGGCTTGGCAGCCCGGCGTACCGAGGTGGATATCCGACAGCCAGATCGTGCGATAGCGCTGAATTTTCTCGGCGGGCGGGTCAGTGTCGGTGTCAGCCGCGCGGTCCGGTGTTGCTGTCGAAGCTGGCGTGGCGACGGGTGCCTCGTGCTCACGGACATCGCCACGCCCGGCCGGTACGGCTGAGCCCAGCGCGCCCGCGGCGGCGAGCCCGGCGGCCATTTGCATCAGAGGCGGTGGAGCGTTCCAGTCGGAACCGGTGAGGGGAGCAGCGCGAAAGCGTTGCGCGAGGCGGCGGAGGAAACCAGGGCGCGATGGCAGTTTTGGCAGGACCATGTCGGCAACAGAGGCTGCGTTAGACGGATTTCGCCATCGCTGCATGAAAAAGCCGTGTCAGAAACATGACCGTCACATGACGTGGTTGCCGGGCCGGAGGAGGCGTACGCCCAAGAAGTACGCGTGGCGCGGATTTCAAGCAGAGGCGGTCGCCGTGACGCCTTCAATCCGTACAAGCTCCGCCAGCACAGCATCGCGCACGCGTGCGTCGCATAGCAGCGACACATGGCCGATCCCTGCAAAGGGGATGTGCCGCGCGCCTTCCAGCCAAGACGCACCGGGCGGCCCAACAATGGAGTCGTGCCACGAGAAGATTGATGTGATGCGCGCCCGAACGGCCAGCGTTTCAGACGCCGCAAGTTGGCGCAGCCACGGGCTCGCCCACGCCATCTGACGGACGTTGCGGCCGCGCCCTGTACGCGCCATTGCCGTGCCCCGATGTGGCGTGCCGAGCGTGATCACGTGGGTCACCGGGCTAGGCTCCGCTTGTCGAAGCAGCGCTCGCGCAGCGAGTCCGCCCATGCTGTGGCAGAGCAAGACGGGCGCGCGGCCGTGCGCGCGCGTCAGCTGCGCGACGGCCGCAGCAATGTCCTGGGCGTATTCGTCGATGTTGCCCAGCAACGGCATGAGATCGATGGCGTCGGTCGGATGTCCGGCGGCGGCCAGATGCTGCTGCATCGGCAGCCACACCGCATGGTTGCAGCCATAGCCGTGGACCATCAGCACAGGCACGCGCCTGCCCGCATCGGCGGACGCATCGAACGTTGCGCGTGCGCGGAACGGCTGCAGCACGTTGAACATCCACGCTACGGATACACATTCGCGCAACCAACATGCGATGAAGCCGGTGATGCCGATGCGCTGTTCGCACGGCACGGGCATGCGGTCCCACATGGGGTCGTCCGGTATCGCGGTACCGAGGCTCTTCAGCGACACCAGGAACGCCCATCCGACCGAAATAAGATAGCCCAGCACCAGCGCCGCGCCCGCGAGCAACGTTGCGGCCGGCCAATGCCATCCCGCCCAGTCATGCGCTGCCCAGCCGACCGCGATCGTCGCGGCACATTGCAGCGCAACGGCAATGCGGCGCACAGTGGCGGCGGTCAGGGAGGCGAAAGGAACAGGGGAGGCTGGAAGATCGGCGTGCGTCATAGTCGAGGTGGCCGCCGAATGTGAAACTGATCAGTCACGCACCAGCCGCGTGCCGGCCAGGCGATCGTGCAGGAACTGGCGCTGCGGATCGAACCACGCCAACGCGCCCCAAACCAGCAGGCATGCGAGAGCGACACCGGCACCGGTCCATCGCGACGCGCCGCTCAGATGGATGACGCCGACCGCTGCAGCCACCCACACCCACGCCAGCAGATAGCGTGCAATGGCACGGCCCAGCGAAATACGCGACCCATCGGCGTTGACCACGCGCATACGCCATGTCTGCATCGCAAGCGTTTGGCCGCGCTTGCGCCAAAACCACACGAAGTACAGACCGAGCGACAGAAAGCCCCACACCTGCAGCCCTACATCGCCGGTGCGCGCAAGGGGCGGCACGATCAGGCGCAGCAGCAGAAAGACGGCCGTGGCGCCAAACATCACACCAAACAGCAGCAGGCCTTCGTACAGCATGGCGGCAAGACGGCGGCGCAGCGTGGGCGCTGCGAGCGGATCAGGCGCCGCAACGGGTGAAGACGTGGAAACGGAGGTGGCCATCGAACAGAGTGTGAGCGCCGTGAGCGCAATCCATCATGTGCCGGCGCGGAGGTCGAGCGGCACGTGGTTCGGATTATGCCAAAGGGTTTGCCGGCCTCAGCCGCCCAACACCGTCGAGGGCGGCGGGTTGCCCGATTCTCCACCGGTGGTCGCGGGTGGTGCAACAGGGTGCGCCGGCGTGAGCGGTGCGCTGGCGGGGGCAGGTGCGGCAGCGGCAGGTTCGGGCGCAGGTTTTGCGGCCGGCGTGGATGCCGTGGCTGCCGTCTTGTTGGTCGGCGCGGATTTGGTCGTGCCAGGCTTGGTGCGCGCACCGTGATGAATCGATTTGGCCGCGTCCTTCGCCAAGCCCGCGCCGCCCGGCAGTGCCGTCACTGCGGAAGGGTGCTTTTGCGCCTTGGCCGCGGCAACCAGCGCCTTCTTCTGCTCTTCGGTCAGTTGCTGGTAGCTCTGCCAAGCCTCGCTCTTCTTCTGCACTGGCAGCGACTTGGTGGTCTGGAAATTCTCACGCGCGCGGTGGCGTTGCTCCGGCGTGAGCTTGACCCAATCCGCCATGCGCGTTTGCAGGCGCTGCTGCTGAGCCGGCGTGTACTTCGGATACGCCTGAGCGATCTGCAGCCACTTCTTGCGGGCCAATTCCGGCATGCCGTTCCACTCCGGCGCCAGAGGCGCGAAGATGCGCTGCTGGACAATGGTCAGTTCGGCCCAGTTCGGATGAACGGCGGGCAGCGGGTTGGTCGCCGGCGGCGTCGGCAAACCAACCGGCGCGCCGACTGTCACGCCAGGCGTCGCCACGGGTGCCGAAGCGGCCGGAACCTGCCCGACCGCAAGTCCCGCCATCAGGCCGGCAGCGCCGATCAACGCAACGATGCCGGCGCGCAGGCGCGCGGTCGTTGCGCCTCGCGGTGGTTGGCCGTGGGTGTGCAGGAAGTTGCTCATCGATCAGCCTTTCACTGATCGTGTTTGAGGTACTGATGGAAGCCTTGATCTGCGTAAGCAGCCAGCGGGAGATCGTCGAGCAGCATTGCGGCATCGACCTCCGCGAGTTCGTCCACGCGTTGCTGCTGTTGCCACTGATAGATGCCTGCAAGCCCCGCCACCAGCGCGATGGTCGGCCACAGCAGGCCAAGGCGGCGCAGGACTGCTGCGGCACGTTGCAGCGGCGACGGTGCTTCGCCTTCCATCTCGAAGGATACCGAACCGCCTCCCGGCATCGCCAAGGCAGGCGAGTGCACCGTGCTCGGCGCTTCCGCTTTTTTTTGCGCAAGCGCCATCCGGCGCGCCGCTGCGAGGCGGTCGCGCACGTCGGGCGGCAACTGTCCTGCCGACTCATTTAGAGCGGTTCGGACGGCATGCGCAAAACGGCGTTCTCGAAGTTCTACCTTGTTCATAGTCGGATCCCTCGCGCCCGCAGCGCTTGGGCCAGGGCGTGTGTTGCCCGCGAGCAGTGCGTCTTTACACTGCCCTCGGAACAGCCCATCGCCTGGGCCGTCTCTGCAACATCCATGTCCTCCCAGTAACGCATCAGGAACGCCTCCCGTTGACGTGTGGGGAGCTTCTCGATTTCGCGTTCCAGAATCTCGAGCATCTGCGAACGCTCGACCTTGTCGGCGCTACTTTCTGCCGCTGTGGTGCCGGCTTCGCTTTCGATCAGTTCAAGCGGATCGGTGTCGTCGCCTTCGGCGTCCGAGCGGAAGCTGGAGAACAGGCTGACCCATGTGTTGCGCACCTTGGTGCGGCGAAACCAGTCGTGAATCGTGTTCTGCAGAATGCGCTGAAACAGCAGGGGCAGTTCGGCCCCGGGCTTGTCGCCGTATTTCTCGGCCAGCTTGATCATGGCGTCCTGCACGATATCGAGCGCGGCATCGTCGTCGCGCACCGCGAAGACCGCCTGCTTGAAGGCGCGTTTCTCGACGCTTAGGAGAAAGGCCGACAGTTCCTGTTCAGAGGCCATACAACGGCGGGTGCGAATCCTGTGAGGCGGCCGCGCGAAAATTCACATTCACAAGATGTGATGGTCACGCCGCGTGGCGTCAACGGCGTTGGCCGTGAAAAATGTTGCGATGCTAGCAAAAATGCGGCGCCACGGACAGTCCGTCTGTCTAGCGGGCCCGTTGACTTGGGGATTCGCACCGGCGCTGGACCGCCATGCGGCATTGCAGTATCATCCGCGGTTCACAATATCTGTGGTTTGTCTCATCTGGACGCCCATCAGGCGGACCATCCATGCAGACGCGCACCGCTCAAATCCGCGCCACAAGCCCGGTAGAGAGCATCCAAACAATTTTTTGCCGAAAATTGCAAAGGACTGACATGAATATGCCAAGCGCGGAATTTTCCCACGCCAATAGCGGTTCATCTGCCGTCATGATGGGGGCTGACATCCTCGTCAATGCGCTCGCGGCAGAGGGCGTCGAGTTCGTCTGGGGTTACCCCGGCGGCGCGGTGCTCTATATCTACGACGCGTTCTACAAGCAAAACAAGATCGAACACATCCTGGTGCGCCATGAACAGGCGGCAGTCCATGCGGCTGACGGCTATGCGCGCGCCACGGGCACGGTCGGTGTCGCCCTGGTGACGTCCGGCCCGGGCGTGACC
>Ga0194136_1000124_pt1 | contig 46087 bp, 51 predicted proteins | sample TARM_MetaG_T3A_1_FD_134023 | JGI IMG/M metagenome (GOLD analysis project Ga0194136, IMG submission 134023) | Freshwater microbial communities from Pennsylvania, USA, analyzing microbe dynamics in response to fracking - TARM_MetaG_T3A_14 (version 2) | ecosystem: Environmental > Aquatic >...
AACCTCAGCAGCTAGAACGCCTCGCCCCCGGGCGAGATCAAATCGGAGAGGTGGGCGACATCGTCTCGGAATCCCCGGGCGACTTCATATCGGTACACCCGGGCGACTTCGTCGGAATCCGCAAATATGCGGACGTTAACAGCCCAGTTCAAGCCAATAGTCCAACACGATCGGGACCCAAACTACCGCACAATGTTTTTCAGTCGGAGAGTTCTCGATGGAACCCCCCTGCTGGGCATCCCGTTCCGATTTTCGTGAATTGGGGGTCGGCATCCACCCCAGCGCGACTTCCGCCCAGATCCCTCGGCTTACAGGCGCACCGTTTTTCAACTTAATCGTGCGCGTTGGGGCCGGCCGAATTGTCCTAATACCGCACCGCACCCGACCCCGGTTCTAAGAAGACAGCGCTGTCCTTCAGCTATCAATTGGTCTCCGATCCTGCCTACAATGCCCGACTAGACCAAGTTTGATCGTTAAGGGACGTATGCATTGGAGCTCTGAATTGCTAAATACCGCGGCAAGACAGGAAGCCCGAGCACGATCCGAAAGGAACGATTCCCGCTGGCCCGATCACCCAAGGAGGTGTAGCCGCCGCCTCCGCAAGGTACGATCCGATGCGTAGCATATTGTTGAATCCCGCCAGATTGATCCTTTTCGCCCTGACCACGGCGCTGGGCGTTGCGGTATGCTTGGTCCCGCCCAGTTTCGCGCAACGCGATCCTCTCGATCTCGCTCAGGCCGGCTTCGTTGCAAAGGATCGTGGCGATTTCACTGTGGCAATACGCTTGTTCGACGAAGCGCTTCAGCGCGGCCTGTTCGCTGATAAACAGCGTGGCCTCCTGTTGTACAGCCGGGGCGTCTCTTATGAAGCGCTCGGAATTCGCGACCGCGCGTTGTCGGATTTCGACGCGGCCGTCGCGCTGCTTCCGGATTTCCCTAATGTCTACCTCTATCGAGGGATCATCTGGGGCGAGAAGAGCGAATACCAGCGCGCGATGCAGGATTTCCTGACGGCCAGTAAATTGAATCCAAGCGATCCGCTTGCTTTCAATAACCTTGGAAACGTCTATGAAAAATTGGGAGATATTGATCTCGCCATCGAAAACTTTGGCCGCGCGATCCGCTTGCAGTCCGACTACGCCCAAGCCTACTACAATCGCGCCCATGCTTATGTGTTGAAGCAAGACGAAGAACGCGCCATCGCAGACTACGACAAGGCGATCTTGTTGCAGCCGACTTACGCCGAAGCGTATGTCAACAGGGCAATCGTGAAATTCTTGCTCCGAGATGTCCAGGGCGCTCTAGCCGATCTGGATACCGCAATCAAACTCAATCCGCGCGACGTCTCCGCACGGTCAAATCGAGCAAACGTGAATCTGGCAATCGAAAAATATGGTGAGGCGTTGACCGACTTCGATCGCAGCTTGGCGTTGGATCCCGGCAATGCAGCCACGTACTTGGGAAGGGGGCGGGCGCATCTATTCTCAGGCGCCATCGACGATAGCATTGCGGATCTTAAGACAGCCGTACGACTGCGCCCTTCGAACCCCTATCCCGTTATTTGGTTGCACATTGCCCGGGTTCATAAAGGGGAATCCGACCGCGAAGAATTTGCAGCGAATGCAATGGCCGTGAAACGCGGAGCGTGGCCGGGGGCAATGCTGGATATGTACCTCGGGCTTCTCGATGCGGACAAGGTCAAAGCTGCTGCCCAACAGGGCCCAAGCCGCGAAAAGTCCAAACGCCAATGCGAAGCGAATTTTTTCCTGGGCGAACTGGCGCTGCACAACGGCCAAATCGAGCAAGCGAGAGATGCTTTGCGCGAGGTGACGTCTACCTGCGGACCTGCGGAAACGGTCTACAGCGCGGCGGTGGCGGAGGCCAAGCTGTTACCGCGGCAATAAAGTGCCTTGCGAAGGCCGGGCTTCTACCACCCAGCTGCGCACCCGCCGAAGCGCACTTCCCCTATTGCTTGACATGTCAGTGGAGGCGTTACAACGGTTTACGATGCCGCGAGAATGGCCCGCGCCGGTCTAGGTGGTGTGAACTCTAGGGATTCCCTTTTAGGAGTTTTCCAGCACGTCTTCCCGCACGAGCGCTCGGACCTGAGCCATTGGCGCAAGCGGCTTGGCGACAAGCTGGAGCTGCTGCTGGCCGAGAGCTTGCGGGTGGCGCATGGGGCCGGCGCGTTACGCAGCCAGGACCTCAAGCGGGTCACAGTCGACACCACGGTGCAGCCGAAGGCCATCACCTTCCCGACCGATGCCAAACTGCTTCATGCGGCCATCAATCTGGCGATCAGGCATGGCGTCAGGCTTTGGAAATCTTATTCTCGCGTCGCCAATTCCGCCGCGATGATGGCGGGCCGCTATGCCCATGCCAAACAATTCAGGCGGCATCAGCGGCAGTTGCGTATCCTGAAGAGCCGGCTCGGCCGGATCATCCACGACATCGGCCGCAAGATCGAGAACCATCCAGCACTAGAAGAGGCGTTCGCCCTGCCGCTTGGCCGGGCCACGCAGATCCGCTCGCAACAGCAGCGCCAGCGCGGCTGGAAGCTTTATTCCTTCCATGCCCCCGAGGTGGAGTGGAGTGCATCGGCAAGGGCAAGGCCAGCGCGCCTTACGAGTTCGGCGTCAAGGCCTCCATCACTTTATTTCGTATGACCTCCGAACAACCTACCCAAAAGAAGCCACACAGAAGCGCGGCGTGCTGGACGTTTCTTCAAAGCGAGCGGCGCGTGGATCAGTGCCCGTCACTCTCGATCGTGAATACGGCTTCACGCAAATTCATGCCCCCATGAAGGAACTGAAAGAAGATCATCACTGCCTGATCGAGCGTTCAAAAGAAACGGACGAGTGTGGCTTCTACAGTTAAAGCAGCTCTCGCTTCGGGAAATAATACTCATAGATAAAAGCCCGCAGCGATGCGGGCTTTTCGTTCTTATCGACGTTCGTGGCTGTTGTCACCCACCCCGATGCTCACGCCCGGGACTTGAATACCGATCCCAGGCTGTCCGTGCTGCTGCGGGCGTTCCTCGTGGTGCTCTCGCCGTGGCTCTTGATGACGGTCCTGCTGAATAATCATGGCGGGTCGGTCATGAGGGCGTTCCTCGTGATGTTCGCGCCGAGGTTCACCATGGCGTTCCTGAATAATTACGACAGGTTGGTCATGATGCTGTTCCCGGCAATTGCCATGTTGATCACAGACCATCTGGACGCGCAGCAGGCCGGTATCGGCCTGCGAAACGCCCTTGGTAAGGGATCCTGCCTGGACACCGCTCACGAACAGCCCGACAGCACCAGCCAAAAGCGAAAACGTAAGTGTGTTCATATTCATTCCCCTTTGTGGTTGATCGCTACTGCCTTGAAGTACCTTCGGGCTTCATACGACTCTCAGTGATGGCCGCCGTGATGACCGCCAAAGCCGCCGCCGAACCCACCATGATGACCGCCAAAGCCACCGTGATGACCGCCAAAGCCGCCAAAGCCGAGGCTTATGCCCGGGCCTCCGTACCCATATCCATACCCGCCGCCGCCATAGTACGGCTGTGCGTAGTAGGGTTGCGCGTAGTAGACCCGTCGAGGGGCGTAATAGCCGTAGCTCCTGTAGACGCGGCGATGCCCATAGTGGCGATAGCGACGATGGGCACTGAAGTCGGTTGACTGGCTCGTTCCGCTGGTTGCGGTTACCGTCTTCACCGAGTTGTCGGCATTTGCTGCGGAACCACCGAGAAGCGCGGCTGCGCCGACGGCAATTACGATGGCTAGTGTTCTCATTTTCCACTCCTATGGTGAACTGTGGAGGGGTAATTGAGTCCGGGGAGTTTCGTTCCGGCCGTCAAACCTTTATTTTTGCGTAAGTAGTTGAATATCCATTCATAATCAAGAACGTCAAGCAAAGATACGGCCTACCCGTGTCCTGTACCGTCGCACTTCACGCATGGGCCGATCCTGGAGCCTTTGCAAAAATTGCACGGCTTACCCTCATACCGTTTCCCGCTTCCGTAGCATTCATTGCAAGCATTGATCCTTTGCCGTTGCACCTCGGACATGCTGCCATTGTCCTTCACATTATTTAGGCGAAATTCATTTCCGACCACTGACGCGATTTTTCGATCATGTTCAGGTTATCCCATGAACCTCAAACTGATTTACCGGGCTATCTTGGAAACCCGACTGCTATGGCAATCATCGAGACCGGCTAATGCCGCTGTGGACGCCCTCTATGACTTGCTCCCGCGCCACCGATCCGCTGGACGCTCTCGAAAGAGAAGTTCAAAAGCCTGGTGCTGCCTCCCCTCGAAAATAAAGCGAGCGGAAGCAAGGTCGAGTTTGAATTGTAACTATCTTTGAATGATTTTCTTTAGCTGCGCTTCCCATTTATCCACGACCTCACGCATTTCTTTCGCGAAGTCGTATCGCCGATAGACTGACACGATACCGGACTGACTACCGGATACGTGGTTCAACAGACGTTCGGTAACGTGTATGGGCGTTCCGAGGGCCGCAAGATTCGTCGCGAACGTGCGGCGCAGATCGTGCAAGGTCCACGGACGTTCTCGAGAGCGCTAGAAGCCCTTGAATTGCGTCCCCCACCCCGCGTACGGGATGATCCCACTGAGCCTACTCGCCGGAAACACGTAGCCGTCCGTTTCCGGCACCGAAGCAATCACCATCTGCGCCATCCTCCCTATGGGAGCACGAACGCGCGGCCGTTTTTCGTATCGGGCGAATTGATCGTGCCAACGCCGAGATATTCCCGCTGCACCAGTTGAAAAATGTCCGAATATCTTTGAGGGCATGCGGCGGCTTCCGACTTGGCCGTAAGCCGCCGCATTGATCGAGGGCTTCTGGGGGGCCCACAGCGGCAAAGCTCGTTGACGCAAGCTCGCTAAATCGCGCGTCGACCGCTCAGTGCGACAAGCTGCTGGTCGTCATCATCACGTTTGATGAGGGATTTTAATGGGGGCTCTGGGTTCAGAGGAATGCTCCCGAAACACACCCGAAATCGCCGGGCTCAACCCGGCAAAACAAAGATTCATAAATATATCTCCATAGCTTATCGTTCGCGGACGGACGCTAGGCTAGAGATTTTCACCGATCGAATGAGGTGGATCAGAGCACCAAACTATTTTCTTATAGTCAAAGCCGATCTCGATTGTCGGTTTGACTACGGCAAAAAAAGGGGAAATGTCGAAATCACGAGGCGTGTAGAGTGACGAGTCGCGGATATGAAAGATTTCCTTCCGCGCATGATCGCTTTCCAACGGAGTAATAACAGGCAAAATGGGGTAACCAACATCCATGAACGCTTGGGCGATAAGGGCGGAACAGATGAGGCGGGTGGGATCACCCGAACCTAACGCGATCATTCGGCGCCGCCAACGCTTTGGCACCGGAAGCGGCACCAGGTAACGCCCAAGATCGATCAGATTCTTGAGATCGTATTTGAGCCCGATCCGCGCAACTGCGAATTTACATACCGCTTCGCAGTCTTCGGGGGCCAACCCGACGGGTCGACATATACGAGTATGAAATTTGGAATACTTCGACAGAGAGACGCAGGTAATGCCATAGTCCAGATTGGACTCCACCAATTCGCATTCGCCTGGCACCGTCGATCCTACGTAGAGCGCAGCGTGAGACCAGGTTGACTGCGTGAGGTACTTGATAATTCCGGAGATGCGATTGTTACCCTCAATGAGCAAAATATCGCCGGGTCTAATGCAGGCTTGGAGCGCTTTCGGATCGGCCGGGGTGAATGGCTCATAGCTGGACGAGGGCTGCTGCAGATAGGCGGCGATCAGGCGCCCCAGGAGATCGAGGATCCATTTCATGGCGCCAAGTTCCGGTTGCTACATGGGCCAAGCAAGTCGAGCCATTCATCGTTCGATGACACACCAATGTTAGCCTCCTCGCCCTGTCAGGTAAAATGGCTTGAAGAGGGGACTCGCAACTAGACCACCGATGGGAGTTCTGGCGAACTAATCCGGTACGTTAGCCAACTTGCTTAGCTCAGTCGGGTCCTGTAAATCTTTCAACAATTTGCTCGCCAACTCGTACGATCTGTTAATTTCGATGAGTCGGCTCATCTCTATGGTTGGCTGAACGTTGGATTTTTCAGTCACGCCCTGCAAAACCGTCGCCGAGCCAGCCTTCACCGCCTCTGGTACGCGATCCGAGCTAAAAAGGTTGCCGCCCACCGCCTGAATGTTTGCCCGCGCAGAAAAACTCGCGAGTCGCAATCGGCCCAGTCCCCAAGCTTGGTCGAAATCCTACCCCCTGCGTTGATATTGATCGCTCCAGCTTGGACAGGCACGTTTACCGTGCCGCTGTCGGCTAAAACCGGCTGCCCGTCCATGGTCACCAGCCGGCCAGTTCCATCCAGGCTAAATGACCCGTCTCGGGTGTAGCGTTCTCCCTGAGATGTTTGCACCACGAAATAGGCGTTGCCTTTGATTGCCAGATCGAGAGGATTTCCCGTCGTCCGTATCGCCCCGGCTGACGTGTTCGTAAAGGCAAACGCCGCATCCACCAGAGAGAGGGGACGCTCAGGTTTAATTCCGATCTCCTCCCCCTTTTCAGGCTTCAAATATTCATGAAACGAAATTTGCTGAGCGCGAAAACCGGTAGTTTCGACGTTCGCAACGTTGTTTGCGGCAACATCGAGCCTGCGCCTGAGGGCCATCAAGCGCGAGAGATGGATGAGTGTAGTTTCGCTCACTGCTGTCCCTTCGGAAGCGAATCACGCGCCATTCAATTCTCTGATACAACGCTGACTGCCTAAACTCCGCAATGCGGCATCTTGCAGCGCAGACCGAGCGAACGATCAAAGTGATTACTTGCGATATGGTTGCGTTTCCCGGTACTGCACGTCTTGCCAGCCTCAAAAATGGTTCCGCATCTCTAGACCCGCAGGGTCGGCTCTGCCATTCGGATCTCCTCATTCTCGACCTGAATGGTCACGTGATCGATCTTGAACTTTTCTTCCAAGATGGCCTTTACGCCCTTCAGGACCGCGGCTGCGTATTTCATGTCGGACACGACGACATGTCCGGTGAATGAGTCCGTCCCCGATGTGATCGTCCAGACGTGCAAATCGTGAGCGGCAACGACGCCTGGGATACGCAGCAACGTCTTCTCGAGCTCCGGTAGATCGATTTCGGTAGGTACGCCCTCCATCAGGATATGGACCGCCTGGCTCAACAGCTTCCAGGTGCGCGGCACGATGAAGAGGCCGATGCCCGCGCCGATGATCGGATCCGCCAGCGTCCAACCGGTGTACATGATAATTAGCGCCGCAGCGATCACGCCCAACGATCCCAGCATGTCGCTGAGTACTTCGAAGTAGGCGCCCTGGACATTGAGGCTCTCCGATGATCCCACAGAGAGCAGCTTCATACTGAGAAGGTTCACGACCAATCCGACGGCCGCAACGGCCAGCATCGGGCCACCCAGTATTTCCGGTGGAGAGCGAAAACGTTGGTAGGCTTCATACAAAATGTAGACGGTCAGCAGAAGGAGCACCACTGCGTTGACCAGCGCGGCAAGAATCTCGGTCCGTAGATAACCGTAAGTCTTCTGCGGCGTAGCAGCCTTTTGCGCGAAATGGATCGCAAACAGCGCCAATCCGAGGCCACCGGCATCCGTCGCCATATGCGCGGCATCCGCGATCAGCGCGAGACTACCCGTCCAGATCCCGCCGACGATTTCGGCTGTCATGTAAGTCAACGTCAGCGCCAGCGCCGCATAGAGCGGCTTGCGGTGACGTCCCGCCGCTGACGGAATTGCGCCTCCGTGCGAATGACCTTTACCCACCGCGATACTCCCAAGTTTTGCGAAATCGGTCGCCAGCCGGCACAGCTAGGGCAAGGCGGTTGTAAAATCAAATTTCCGAAAACCGAGGAGTTCCCGGGCCTTGGGCTAACATTGTAATAGTGTTCGCCAATGGAATTTGCTAACCGGAGAATATGGAACGTCAGGTCGGTCAAAGATTGACAAGACTGCAGGCATCCGGACTTCGCCGGACGCTGTTGATGTTGCTTGCTTTTTCCTATCTTTTCGTCGGTCTGGCGCATTCTATTTCGTGCACAGACGAGGCTGTCGCGGCCACTATGTCATCTGACATTGGCAGTATCCCGGACAATGGTCCGGATGAGGATGGCTCGAAGAAATCGCCCGTGGTCGCCGGGCATTGCTACGTGTGCGCACCGGTGCTGATGCCCGCCGTCGTCCCGGATGCGGGGCCTTCCGCACGTCCGGTCAAACTGGCATTCGTATCGCCAAAGCTCCAGTTTGAAGACCATCCTCGGCTTGATACGCCGCCGCCAAAACATCTGACCTGAGTATCGCCGCTGCGCGGTCTGGCCGCGCCGTCGTTCTTCGTGCTTTTCAGGTCGTTTGTATGTTTTTGGTCCGAGATGCTCTGCGCCTGACATGCGCATTTCTTGTATTTACAATCCCAGTCCAGGCTGCCGAACGTTCTTCGCGCGCAATCTCCCTGCCGCAGGCATTGCAGCGTGCATTGGCGGCGAACCCGCGCTTGACGGCGGCCGAGCGCGATATCGGCATCGCGGGGGGACTTCGAATCCAGGCTGGTGTGCTTCCCAATCCAGATGTTTCGTTCGAACTCGACAACGCGTTGGGGTCGGGGCGCTATAAGGGCTTACGCTCGGCTGAAACCAACCTGCAACTCAGCCAACTGGTCGAATTGGGCGGCAAGCGGGAGGCGCGGATTGCGGCGGGGGAGGCAGGCATCGGCGCCGCCGTCTGGCAGCGGCGGGCGACGCGGCTGGAGGTGTTGTCCGAGACCGCGATCGCTTTCATCACCATCATCAGTCTGCAACGCCGCATCGAAATCTTCGACGAGCAGATCGCAAGCTTCGACCCGCTTATCCCATTGCTGCAAAAGCGCGTCCAGGAAGGTGCTTCCTCGCCGGCCGAGACTCTAAGGGCGCAAGTTGCAGCCGACCTTTTCCGCGTCGAGCGCGAGCGCGCCAAAACCCAGTTGGCCCTGGCGCGCCGTGATCTCGCGATACTCATGGGCGACAGCAGCCCGCACTTCGGCAATGCTGTCGGGCGGCTCAGCAATATTGGTCAGCCGCCATCATTCCAATCAATTGTCCAGGCCATCGAAGCCAATCCGCAGTTATTGCGCTGGACCGCGGTCACAGCACAACGCAATGCCGAACTCCTCATTGCACGTCTGAAAGCAATTCCCGACCCCCGCATCTCGGCTGGCTGGCGCCACTTTGAGGACACCAACGACAATGCGGTCCGGCTTGGTGTTTCGATTCCTATTCCGGTGTTCGACCAGAATACCGGCAACATCATCGCCGCCCAGGAATCGCTCGCGAAGACCGGCGCAGAGCGGGCGATCAACAAGTTGGTCCTGATCAGCATCGTCGGCCGGGCCTATGACACGCTGACGGGCGCCCTGGCCGAGATTAAACTGCTGCGGTCTTCAGTCATTCCCAATGCGCGCAGCGCTTCCGAGACGATCTTCAGCGGCTATTCGCAAGGCCGTTTCACCCTGCTGGAACTGCTCGACGTCAGGGGGGCGCTGTTGCAGGCGCTGCTGCGCGAACAGGAGGCACTGCAGAATTTCCATGTTGCCATCGCGACCATCGAAGGTCTTGCCGGTAATCCGTTTACGCTAACCCGCGAGAGCGCACGATGATTAAGGGACTGATCCGTTATTCCATCTTTATCCTGCTGGCCGCAGCGCTCGCCTATGGCGGCTACCGGATGCTGCTGCCGGCGACGTCGAAGACGACGCCGGCCGAAAAGGCCGAGAAGGAAGAACATTCCGATAGCGTCGCCTTGAGCGACGCCAAGATCGAGGCGGCCAAAATTGAACTAGCGAAGGCTTCACCCGGCGTGCTGAGGGACAGCCTCCTCTTGAACGGCATCGTCCAGCCGAACCAGGAATCGCTCGTCCAGGTCACGCCACGATTTCCCGGGATCGTCCGCGACGTGCGCAAGCGGATCGGCGATGTCGTCCAGAAGGGTGACGTCCTGGCGGTCATTGAAAGCAACCAAAGCCTAACGCAGTATGAACTGAAGGCGTCGCTGGCGGGCACCGTCATTGATCGCCAGATCTCGCTGGGTGAGTTCGTCTCCGAGCAGAAATCGGCATTCGTGGTAGCGGATTTGTCGAACGTCTGGGTGGATTTCTCTGTCTACCGCCGTGATCTGAAACGCGTGAGCATCGGTGATCAGATACTCATCGATCCCGCCGACGGCGGGCCGGCGATAGAAGCCAAGGTTTCTTATTTATCGCCGGTCGGCAGCAGCGACACCCAAAGTGCGATCGCGAGAGCAATCGTAACCAATTCCAGCCAACGACTGCGCCCGGGACTGTTCATTACCGGACGACTGACGTTGTCCGCAAAAAAGGTCGGCGTCGCGGTGAAGTCGTCGGCGCTGCAGACGGTGGAAAATCGCACGGTCGTGTTCGTCCGAAACGGCGAGAAATTCGAGGCCCGCGACGTCGAGGTTGGCGACCGTGATCCGCAGATCGTCGAAATCCTTTTTGGCGTTCTCGATGGCGATGTCTACGCGGCGCAGAACAGCTTCATCGTGAAGGCGGAGATGACCAAGGGAGCGGGCGGAGATGAGCATTGACAGCAGCAAGACGTTGATTACCGCGTTGATCAGGCCTCACATGGAAGGCCACGTCGTTCGCGCGCTCCATGACCTTCCGGATTTTCCCGGCTTCACCTTCGACGAGGTGCGGGGGCAAGGAAGGGGACGCGGACAAGGGGGCAGCTATGTCTCGACCGATACGGACCTGACATATCACCAATACCTGGAATTGAGGCTGGTCTGCCGGTCCGAACTGGCCGACGAGATCTGCGGGCTCATCGCCACGGCAGCATGGACCGGCAGGAAGGGCGACGGCGTGGTGTTCACGACGCCTGTCCACGCGTTTGCCCGGATAAGAGAGATCGGCCGCCGCCCGGAGAAGTCCGATGCTTGAAGCAATCTTATCCTTCGCCATCCGACAACGATGGCTTGTCATGATCGGCGTACTGATCATGGCCGCCTTCGGCGCCTGGAATTTCACGCGCCTGCCGATCGACGCCGTGCCGGATATCACCAATGTCCAGATCCAGATCAACAGCCGGGCTCCCGGCTATTCGCCGCTCGAAGTCGAACAGCGGATTACGTTTCCGATCGAGACCGCGATGGGAGGGCTCCCTCATCTCGAGAGCACGCGCTCCCAGTCCCGTTACGGCTTGAGCCAGGTCACGGTCATCTTCAAGGACGGCACGGACATCTATTTTGCCCGGCAATTGGTCAACGAACGGATTCAGCAGGTCAAGGACCAGCTTCCTCCCAGCATCGAAACGGCCATGGGGCCGGTGTCGACGGGCTTGGGCGAGATTTACCTGTTTACCGTGGAGGCAAAGCCGGAGGCCCGCAAGGCGGGCGGCGGCGAGTACACGCCCAGTGATTTGCGGACGATCCAGGACTGGATCATCAAGCCGCAGTTGAGAAACGTTCCCGGCGTGATCGAGGTCAACACAATAGGTGGCTTCGAAAAGCAGTTTCACGTGCTACCGGATCCCGCTCAATTGATGGCCTACAAGCTCAGTTTTCGGGAAGTGATGACGGCGCTGGCATCGAACAACGCCAACGTCGGCGCAGGCTATATCGAGCGTAACGGCGAGCAGTATCTCGTCCGCACCCCGGGGCAGGTAGCGAATATCGAAGAAATCAAGGAAATCGTGATCGGCTCCCGGAACGGCGTACCGGTCAGGGTTTCCGACATCGCGGACGTCAGGGAAGGCAAGGATTTGCGGACCGGCGCGGCGACAGTGAACGGAAATGAGGTGGTACTCGGAACCGCGATGCTGCTGATCGGCGAGAACAGCCGGACGGTGGCGCAGCGGGTGGCGGCCAAACTGAAGCAGATCGGCCGATCGTTGCCCGACGGCGTCATCGCCAGGGCCGTTTACGACCGAACACGACTGGTCGAAGCAACGGTCGCGACGGTCGAGAAGAATCTGGTCGAAGGCGCGCTGCTAGTGATCGTGATCCTGTTCATGATCCTGGGAAACTTCAAGGCGGCGATTGCCACGGCGTTCGTCATTCCGCTGTCCATGCTGTTCACCATCACCGGCATGGTCGAGAACAAGGTCAGCGCCAATCTGATGAGTCTCGGTGCCATCGATTTCGGCATCATCATCGATGGTGCCGTCATCATCGTGGAGAACTGCCTGCGCTTGCTGGCACATGAACAGCAGCGATTGGGGCGCGTCCTGAACCGACAGGAGCGGTTCGAGACGATTTTGGCGGCATCGCGGGAAGTCATCGGCCCGAGCCTGTTCGGCACGCTGATCATCGGTGTGGTCTACCTGCCGATCCTCACACTCACCGGTGTCGAAGGAAAGATGTTCACGCCGATGGCATTGACCGTGCTGATGGCGCTCACCGGCGCCAGCATCCTGTCGCTGACGTTCGTACCTGCCGCCGTGGCCCTTTTGGTGACCGGCAAGGTGTCCGAGCATGAGAACTGGTTCATGCGCGGTGCGCGTCATGTCTATACGCCGTTGCTTTCAGCCTCCATTCGCAACAAGTACGGCGTCGCCGTGATCGCAGCACTGTTGATAGTCGTCTGCGGGATAGCTGCGTCCCGGATGGGCGGCGAATTCATCCCCAGCCTCGACGAAGGGGACGTGGCCCTGCAGGCCATACGGATCCCGGGAACCAGCCTGACGCAGTCACTGGAAATGCAAGCGATGGTCGAGAAGCGGCTGATCAAGATTCCGGAGGTGAGGGAAGTGTTCGCGCGCACCGGCACCGCGGAGGTCGCAACCGACCTGATGCCGCCGTCGACGTCGGACGGTTACGTCATGCTGAAGCCGCGAAAAGAATGGCCCGACCCGGAAAAGTCGAAGGCCGCCGTCGTGTCCGAGATCCAGGAAGCCGCCGAAGAAATTCCGGGCAACGTCTATGAAATCTCGCAACCGATTCAGCAACGCTTCAACGAACTGATCTCGGGTGTCCGCAGCGACGTCGGCGTGAAGATATTCGGTGACGACCTTGATGTGCTCGTCCAAACTGCTGCTCAAGTTCAGGCGGTCCTTCAAAACGTCCAGGGGGCGGCCGACGTCAAGACCGAGCAGGCTTCCGGACTCCCGGTCCTTACCGTGAAGCTCAATCGTCAGGCCTTGTCGCGATATGGAATAAATGTCGGCGACGTGCAGAATCTGGTCGAAATTGCCGTCGGCGGCAAGAACTCCGGGATGGTCTTCGAGGGCGACCGCCGTTTCAACATCGTCGTCCGCCTTCCGGAGCATCTGCGCTCCGATATCTCCGCACTGAAGGCGCTTCCGGTGCCTTTGCCTCCGCTGGAGAACCCGGCAAAGGCCATTCCTGCGAGGCTCGGTAATTCTCCGTTGTCCCAGATCCGATACGTCCCGCTGTCCGAGCTTGCCGAGATTGATGTAGCGCCGGGTCCCAACCAGATCAGTCGGGAAGACGGGAAACGGCGAATAGTCGTGACGGCGAACATAAGGGGCCGCGACCTTGGGTCCTTCGTCACCGACGCTCAGAGCCAAGTGGAGCAAAAAGTGAAGCTGCCGGCGGGCTACTGGATCGGGTGGGGCGGTCAGTTCGAACAACTGGTCTCGGCCACGCAGCGCTTGACCATCGTCGTACCGATAGCCCTGCTTCTGATCTTCCTGCTGCTCTTCATGAGCCTGGGATCGATGCCCGACGCGCTCCTGGTGTTCAGCGGCGTCCCGCTTGCCTTGACGGGCGGAATTATCGCGCTTCTGCTCCGCGGAATCCCCCTGTCGATCAGCGCTGGCATCGGCTTCATCGCGCTGTCAGGCGTAGCAGTGCTCAATGGTCTCGTCATCATCACTTTCATCGAAAAGCTGCGCAACGAGGGTCATCCGCTCGTCGAAGCGGTCAAGGAAGGCGCGCTCACTCGGCTGAGGCCGGTCCTGATGACCGCACTGGTCGCATCTCTTGGCTTCATTCCGATGGCGATAGCAACCGGCGCCGGCGCGGAGGTGCAGAGACCATTGGCGACCGTCGTCATCGGCGGAATCATCTCGTCGACCATTCTCACCTTGTTGGTACTGCCGGCCCTCTACGTCCTGTTCAGGCGGGAGGACCTGGAGAACGGCGAATCGAAATCACCAGCCACCGAAGGAGCAACGTCATGAAATACGCGCTGTTGTTGATTGCCAGCCTGTTCTTTGCAGCCCCGGCTTTTGCCGAAGAGTACGAAAAAGGGCCGAACGGCGGCCTGATGCTCGATGTGGCGGGTATCGACGCCGAACTAATGACTTCCGGCAATTCCGTCACGATCAACGTCTTCGATGCGAAGAACCATACGCCGATCGCCACCAAGGGCTACAGCGCCGCGGTGCTCATCGTCGGCGGGGCGGGACGGGAGACCGTTACGCTTGCCCCTCAAGGCGAGAATTCGCTGAAAGGCGATGCAAAGAACCCGATAGCGGCGGGCGCAACGATCACCCTTACGATCAAGACGGCCGAAGGAAAATCGGGACAGGCCAAATTCAAGAAGTAGAAGCCGATGTGCACCAGGACGGCGGGATGTTGAACCAATTAAGGGCTATGTACGGTCGCCGCCGCATAGTTGCGGCTTACCTAAATATGAGCGCAGTCGGCCGGGGCGCCGGCCGTTTACTCTTTGTCGTGGCGCTGTCCTTGATCGCCGTCCTCGCAGCTGACGCGTGGCGCGGCCTTCGAGCGGAGGTGCCGAAAGCAAGAATTGTCGGCCTGGGCGCCACAACATGTCAACGGTTCAACGACGACGTCAAATCCAATCCCCTGCTTCGCCGAGACTATCTAGCGTGGGCGCAAGGTTTTATGAGCGGAATCATATTGAGCAGGCCGCCGGGTGTCGATGAGGGGTTGGATCTCAATCCAGTAACTTTCGACCTCATCAATCAACTTCACTTCCTGGAAGATCACTGCGCGCGGAATGTCTCGCTGGAATTTTCCGACGCTGTCGAAGCCCTGTACAAACGGCTGCGTCAGGAAGGCAAGACGTGATCGGGGAACTGCCCTGCAAATGCTCACCCGCACTACAAGAGGCCTGAGTCATGACCGACGCGCCACATACCGTCAAAGTTCGTCTCCGTGTCGAAGGCATGGACTGCGCCTCGTGTGCCATAAAGATTGAAACTGCCCTGCACCGGTTGGCTGGAGTCAGCGATGTGGTCGTCTCGGTGCCCGCTGGCACGGTGATCGTAACGCATGATCGAAGGGAACTGGAGGACAGGATCCGTGATCGGATTTCCGGCCTTGGTTACCAGGTAACTGGTAGCGAACAGATAGGCGTCAAAACGCCTCCATTTAAACAAGGATGTAATAATCAATCTAGCGATGGTGGGCAAACCCATTCGCACATCCACGACCACACTTCGAGTGGTCAGCTTTGGTGGCAAACCCGTAAAGGGATGCTTACCATCGCTTCCGGATTGACCTTGGCGATGGCCTACGTGCTTGGGAAGTTGATGCCAGCGACGGAGCGTTGGGCCTTTTTGCTGGCAATGCTGGTCGGTCTGATCCCGATCGCAAGGCGTGCGATCTCGGCGGCAAGGGCGGGCACGCCGTTCTCGATCGAGATGCTGATGACTATCGCTGCAGTCGGCGCAGTGATCATCGGAGCGACGGAAGAGGCGGCAACCGTCGTCTTCCTGTTTTTGATCGGTGAGCTACTGGAGGGCGTTGCCGCAAGTCGAGCCCGGGCCAGCATTCAAGATCTGACCAGGCTCGTTCCGAAAACGGCTCGCCTCGAAGAAAACGGTCAAGTCCGCGAAGTACCCGCGGACAGTCTTTCAGTTGGCGCTACCATCCAGATACGACCCGGGGACCGTATTCCGGCGGACGGGGTCATCTTATCCGGAGAGAGCACAATCGATGAAGCGCCGGTGACGGGCGAAAGCATGCCGGTTCGAAAGGGCCCTGACGAAACCTTGTTTGCCGGCACCGTCAACGGCGATGGTTTGTTGCGGGTGCGCGTGACCGCCGCTGCGGCGGACAATACCATCGCGCGCGTGGTGCGTCTCGTCGAGGAGGCGCAGGAGTCGAAGGCTCCCACGGAGCGTTTCATCGACCGGTTTTCCCGATTCTACACGCCGGGCGTGGTTGTGGTGGCTGCATTGGTTGCCGTTTTGCCACCCTTGGTGTTCGGCGGAGTCTGGTCTGCTTGGATCTACAAGGGTCTGGCCATCCTGCTGATCGGTTGTCCCTGCGCGCTCGTCATCTCGACGCCGGCCGCGATCGCCGCCAGCCTGTCCGCCGGCGCCCGCCGAGGATTGCTCATGAAAGGCGGGGCAGTTCTCGAGCAGATCGGCAAGGTCAATGTCGCGTGCTTCGACAAGACCGGCACGCTCACCGCCGGCAAGCCCCAGGTCACGGACATCATCGGCTTCGCGCGCAGCGAGGCTGATGTCCTGCGCTTCGCGGCGGCGCTTGAGTCGGGATCAAGTCACCCGCTCGCTACCGCGATTTTGTCCAAAGCAGCGGAGCAGCAGATTTCGATTCCCTCAACGTCCGGCTCCAACGTTATGGGGGGAGTTGGCATTCGTGCCACAGTCGAGGGGGTCGAGGTCTTCGTCGGATCGCCCAAGGCCGCCGGTGAAGGCGCCTTGATGACGGCCGAGCAGAGATCACGAATTGTCGATCTCAGTCATCAAGGAAAGTCAGTCGCACTGGTCATTGTTGAACATCAAGTTGCCGGAGCAATTGCGATGCGCGACGAGCCTCGTCCAGACGCCCTTGCCGGACTGAAGGCACTCACCGATATGGGTATTAAGACAGTCATGCTGACCGGGGACAATCGGCACTCGGCCTCGGCAATCGCCGAGCAACTCGGAATCGAGGTCCAGGCGGAGCTGCTGCCCGAGGAAAAGCAGCGGATCGTCAGCCAGTATCAAAGAGCCGGCTGGTCTGTCGCCAAAGTCGGCGACGGAATCAATGACGCACCGGCGCTGGCGGCCGCCGATGTCGGCATCGCCATGGGAGGGGGCACCGACGTCGCGTTGGAAACGGCCGATGCGGCGGTGCTGCACGGGCGGGTTTCCGATGTTGCCGTAATGGTCGACCTGTCGAAACGGACTATGACCAACATCCGGCAGAACATCGCGGTCGCGCTCGGGCTGAAGGCCGTCTTTCTCGTCACCACCATCGTCGGGCTAACCGGGTTATGGCCGGCCATCCTTGCCGACACGGGCGCGACTGTTCTGGTGACGATGAACGCTTTGCGCCTGCTCCGCTTACCCCAACCGAGCCGTCCAAGTCTTTAGGAAACCCGCAATTGAGTGCTTTCTCGTGGCTTCGCACCCTCAGTAATTCCATGTTTCAAACATTGAGCCGGTTATCCATGCCAGAAGGGACGCACCATGCGGCGGCCAAACTCGCAGTCGTCGCCCTTGTCTTCGGGGTGACAACGGGCGCCGCATTCGCAGCTACAGGCGAGTCCGGCGGGACTACAAGGTTCGATTTGGCGCTGCTTGTCCGGATCGGAGTTGCCGTCGCGCTGGCCTTTCCCATTGGATGGGAACGTGAGTTTCGCGGTTCGGAGGCCGGCGACCGCACCTTCATGCTCGTCAGTCTGGGTGCAGCCGCATTTACCGCCGTTGGGGTTGAGAACTTCCCGGCGACCGCCGAGAAGGTGATGGCGGGCGTCGTTACTGGCGTTGGATTTCTGGGTGGAGGTATGATCCTTAAGGACGGGGGCAATATCCGTGGCTTGACTACTGCAGCCGCCATTTGGGCAACGGCGGCAGTCGGCATGCTCGCTGGGGTCGGCGAACTTCTCATAGCCGGACTTGTGACCGGGATGGTGATCCTGATTCTTGAGTTCGAATTCCTACCCGTGATCGGCCGGCTCGACGCCCGGCGCTGGCGGCCAAAGAAAATCGAACGGGAAGGAAACGGACGTGAACTCTAATGGAAACAGTACGCACGCGCCAGAAACGAAGCGGTTGCAACCATTTTCTAACGCTTGTTTGCAACCACAAAGCCGAATGTCGACGAATTTTACGCTTTCGGAGGAACGATGACCAACACCAGCGTTCAGAACAATCTGCCGGAACTTACGGACGGAACGGACAAAGATCAATTGTCCAGGCCGAAGTGTGGCTTAGGCTGAATGGGCCTGCATCCTCAGCGTTAGCAGAACAGATTTTTTATCTAGAATTACCTTCCCTCTCACCTTGAACAACTCAATCTTAGCACATGATTTAATAGGAGACAGACAATGGGTTTCGATCAGTATCACGAACCGGCGGATGAACTTTCGCAGGAAACTCGGACCTTTGCGCGAATGATAACATCACTGATCGAGGAGGCTGAGGCCATTGGCTGGTACGAACAACGGATGTCGCTCGAAAAAGACAAGGAAGCCAAAGCCATTATGGCGAACGCGCAAAAGGAGGAGTTCAAGCATTTTGGCATGAACCTCGAATTCCTTCTTCGTCGCAACGAAGACTGGCGGACCGAACTCCAAGGCATCCTATTCACGAAGGGAGATATCGTGAAGCGCGCCGAGGCGGCTGAGAAAAAGGTCGATTGATCCCTCTTGAGGCGGTTTCGATGGTGGAGAAAAGGATTATCTCGCGGAAGAAGGTGTTGAAGGCCGGCACGATCGCGTTCGGGGGTGCCGCTATAAATTGCACCGTCCGAAATTTGTCGGCCACAGGCGCCATGCTGGACGTCGAGAGCCCGCTCGGGATTCCGAGACAATTTATGCTGGATATCGCGGCGGATCACTTTAGGCGTGAGTGTCAGGTAGCCTGGATTCAGGAAAGGCGGCTCGGGGTCATTTTCCTGGTCGGCGCCAATCCGGAAAGCTGATGTATTTCGGCGGATCGTAGGACGTAGTGATGTTGAAATTCGTCGTTGGGCTGATGTTTTGCCTCGCCGCGGCCGATGCTCAAGCCAGAGCCTCCGGCATCGCACAGGGCGGATGGTCCAACCTGTCGACCGAGCAAATGAGCCGTTTTCCGGCGGCTGTTCGTCTTGCGCTCAAAGACGCGCAGAATCTATGTGGCGGCGAAACGACGAGAGTCCGGACTGGATTTCTACGGTACTTACCGGGCTCTGAGGGGCAAGAATTCACGACGATCCACTTCGAACACTTTGATTGCTCCGGCAAAGATTTGCTCTGCTCGACGAGCGGGTGCCTTCATCGACTGTTCATTACGACAAGTGGACGCATGCGCGAGATATGGCGAGGCAATATCCGCGAGATTGATATGTCTAACGAAAATGGCATTCCGTCGATCGACTTTGACTGCGGCCGAGGTGGCTCATTTTGTCACTTTCGGAGAAAGTGGAATGGCACGCGGTTGCAATGAGTATGCGACGCCTTGCCCACCATTACGGGCTGGTGGATCCTGCTGGGGTTGGGCTCAACGACTCGGTTGCTGTGCTCATGCCTTCGGGAAATCTAGGCGAAGATCGCATGCTGGAACGACGCGAAGACTAGTGACGACGATGCGATCGACCACGCCACGTTACAAAGTGAAGCTAGGAAACCACGAGTTTGCGTTTGATCTGGACAATTTCGTCTACGGAAGCTGGAATGGATGAGTTTTCAGGCGGCGGACTGTCCGCGGCCTGGGCCGCGCGCCGCAAACCCCAAGAGTGGATTGCCGCTGGGAAAGGAACTTCGATGGTAATGCCCGTGAGATGGATATTGTGTGCCGCGCTTACCAGCTATGCGAAGAAGCAGGACAGCCCCAGGGCAGGGACCAAGAGTTTATCTTCATGCGGAGCGAGAGATGCAGGGAAGTTCTGAGAAGAACAAGTCGTCGGACGAGCAGGCGGATTAGCTAAAGCGGGTCTGGCCGTGCGAAAGAAATTCCATTTCAACAATACGCGTAGTTTTGTGGCCGACACGGGCGCTTTGCAATTGGCCGAGGCGGAATCACATTCGCGGCGCTGGCCTCAGCTAGATTTAGACGCCGGACAGCACAACCCAGGAAGGCCCCGGATCTCGCCGAGGCCGTTCCAGCGCTAACGACACGGCTCTATTTTTGAGAATGAGAGTGCGCTGTCGTCGTGTGTTTATGAGCTTGTTCGCTGTGCTCGTGAGCCGCATTTGCGTGATGGGTAGCGTCCGCGTGCTCGCCGCGCGCGTGATGATGCTCGGCCTGATGATGGTGATGGGCTGCCGCATGGTGATGGGCGGCGGCCGTGTGATGATGCTCTTGAGAGGGGTGCTTCGGTGATTGTGCCATTGCAGTTCCTGAGGAGGTGGTTGATGTGACTCCAACAACCACTGTCGCGGCTTTTAGTTCCTGCGGGACAGCCGGAGGTCGCACCAGCGGGTGCTGCATCGCATCAAAAGAATGACGATCTGGCGTCGCAGGACCTCGTCTTATAGTAGCGGTGTCGGCCAAAGAAACGCAGTGCGCCGAGGGGTTTGTCGCCAGCTGTTAGCAACGATTGCCTTATTCACACGATTGCACGAAACCTAAGATCGCAAATGAACACGATGACGATCAATGGCTATTTGGTGCTCTCCCTCCCGACTCGAATGTCGGTATCGGTGGTTGCGCCTCCCCGCTTTTTACCTTCCTCCGGCCCGAATGGCCTGGGGCCAAACTGGATTTCGCAGCCGGCGGCAGCTCCGCGATCCCCGAGATTCTGCGCCAGCGCTGGATTATTTTGATTATTTTGGTGAGTTTGTGGTGAGTTTTTGCTTTCACTCACTTTAGGACGCTTGCGCTAATATAAGGCATTGATTTTGTGGCGTACCCGACACGATTCGAACGTGTGACCCTTTGCCTTCGGAGGGCAACGAAGGACGTCACGACCAAAGGGACAACCCATCGAACGGCCAGATCTGCGATATCGAAGTTGCCGGCGGCCCAGTTCTCGCATCGCGCGCGCGAGCTTGAGGATCTGCCGCGTCGCCAAATGGGCAAGGGGCAAGGGGCAAGGGGCAAGGAACAAGGAACAAGGAAGAAGGAAGTAGGCGACGGGGATACAACAGCCTCGGGTGAAGACCTTGGCATACGTCCCCCCGGACCCAGACGTGCTCTGAGCCTCCCGGTGCCAGCCTTTTCGATCATTGGCTGCCGCGCGGTCCTTTTGACCGTTCCGCGCGCCACGATCTTAAGTGCGTCATCGGCAGCGGTCGTTGCAGCACCTTCGCCATATCCCAGGGCGCACACAGTTATATTATAGGAATATATTCCATAATGAAGGTTATGCGAATCCGTGATGAGTCGTAGAAGGAAACGGGCCACCATGCGACACTTAGCCTATCTTGAGGTCGAGCTCTTGCTCGATTCGCGAAGTGTGCGAGGCCGTGAGGGAGTCTCGAGCTGTGTGGTTACCCACCTTTTTCAGCGAAGCGCTCCACTCTGCAACGACTGAGCATCCCAGCCTTTCGGACTCAGCGGCCACGACCTCGACAACACGAATCCAATCTTCCTTGCGGAACGTCTTCCGCGCTGGATTGTAACGCGGTGCCCGCAGTCTGCCGCAGAAATCCTCGTGGAATGCAGGCAGCGCCAAGGCTGGAAAAACTTCCATGACGTAGAGGCCGACAGCCGCCGAACGCCCGCGTTCAGGATCTTCCGTTGCGCCCATATCCCTCAGAAAACTCCAGATGGGAGCTCCGTCGTCGAACATTCTCACCCTCGCCCGATTGGCAGGCTGCACACCACCTCCAAGCCAGGAAATAACCGATGCACCAACGCGTTCGGCCGGCCTCATACTCGACTGATTGGGCACTATGGTCGGCTGGTCGATCGCAACCAGTGTCAATTGACCAAGCCCGTGGATCTCACGAACGAAATCAAGCGCCTGGCCGAAACGAACTAGCTCCTTGAAATCGCCAAACCGCCTGCCGTCGTAGACGACTGAACAGATCGCGCCTGGCAATGTCGGATTGTCAGTCCATGCTGAATCAAATCCGACAAAAGTTGCTGCCATCAGGGTCTGGAGCTGCCATTTGCAGACTCCCTAGCGAAATCAAGCGCCAATTGGAAACGAACACGCGTCGCTTCTCGCAGCCGCCCCAGTTTGAAATGATCCGCCATCCTGTAAAGAATATCGTCATCTGCCAATCGCACCCGGATAAACGGTACTGCAAGGCTTGCAAGCTCGGCAATCGGAACGTCGACATGCGAACGGACGTCCGGTTGACTGGTCCGATAGGTTACGAGCCCCGACGAGCTTGAGCCATCGCCCCAAATCACTGTTCGACCGTCGTCTTGGCTCTTTCGATATTTTTTCCCAATCACTCTGCCGACGGCCTTTTGTATTCGATCTCCGGAACGTTGAAATCCGTGCGCCCGGGCGATCCGTTCGACGAGCAAATTTTCGTATATCGGGGATTCGTATTTCAGTACGTGCGCTACCATGCTGCTCAATACCGGTTCATAATCGCGGTCGTAGAACCGTGAGGCATCTGGCTTCAATCCCAGCACTGAGAAATTGGTTGCGACGTATTCGGCCCCATTTAGCTCCATGTTGGGACGAGTTTCTGGTTTCGCACCGAAACCAAGGGGCAAATGGGTCTGCTTCGCCTCCCACTTCTCTTGCTCTCCCGCAAGTGAGAAGTCGGCTTCAGCGGTGCCCGACGAATGATCGGCAAGCCTGCTCACAATCTCACAAATCCGATCAAGATACCGGCCTTTCTCGACCGGATTTGTCCCCTGACGAAGATAGCCAGGCACTTTTTCAAACCACTCGTCCGGATCCATGAACCGCTGCCGGACGAACGTCTCGATCATGGCCTCCCGGAGGATGGACCGGTGCGGCTCCCAGTCGACCATTTCATTGCCAACCACGTGGTCACGAAACTGGCGCAGCGCCTCGAAGCATTCGGCTTCCGTAAGCGATGATTTTTCCTGCAGTCCCGCATCCGCTTTCGGCTGCACTGACGGTTCCTCGCCCCGTACTTCCGGAGCAGGCGGCGCGTCTGGCGCGGGCGTCTCAACATCGGAAGCCTCCGACGCCGGCTGGGCCGTCTCCGTTGTACCGGCGGGCTGTGCCGCCTCTGTTACAATCGTGTACTCGGATCGATCGAGAGCCGGCTTACGGAGCAGTAGCTCCAGCTTCTCGAGAAGCCGGGTGGTCTGAAGCGACGGATTGTCGAACCAGTCGGTCGACCAAATTCGGACGATATCCCAGCCCTTATCATTCAGGACCTCCTCTCTCAGGCGATCCCGATCACGCGCGCTCTTGCTGCGATGGTAGGTCGCGCCATCGCACTCAACACCCGCAAGATAGCGCTCGGGGTGGTTCGGATGGCGGACGCCCAGGTCGATCTTGTACCCGGACACTCCAACCTGATAGTCGACAATATAGCCTCGTGCCCGCAGTCTATCAGCCACTTCTATCTCAAAGTCGCTGTCGGCATCCGTTCCAGGTCCCGAAAGGACGGAAACACGACCACGTGTTTCTGCGTATTCCAGATATCTACGCAACACGTGAACGCCTTCGGAGCTTTCCGGCGTCGGCACTACGTCGGTCGATCCAAACGAACAAAATAGACCGATACGCGTTCGCGCCCGCGAAAACAGAACGTTCAACCGGCGGTGACCCTGCTTGCGGTTGATCGGCCCGAAGCGCTGCTTGAGCACGGTGGTACCCACCTCGGGGCCATATGTCATCGAGATGAAAATGAAGTCGCGCTCGTCGCCCTGCACGTTCTCCAGATTCTTGACAAACAACTCCTCGCCCTTGCTCAACACCTTCTCGCGGTACTGGTCGACCAATACGTCATCCGCGATAAGGCGGTTCAACTCCTGCTGAATCAGGTCACGCTGCTGAATGTTGACCGCCACGATACCAAGCGACGGGATTTCATCCTCATCAAGGGCCGCATGGTGCCGCATGAAGGTTATGGCTTCTTCCGCTACCCGGCTCGCCTCCGTAGGATTGCACCTGGCCTGGAATGTCCCCTGTACCCGCACGAGGTCGATCGAAAACGAGGACGGCTTCGACGCCGGGAAGGTGATCAGTTCACGACGATAGAACTGCTCGTTGGAGAACCGGATCAGACTCTCGCAGCGGCTCCTGTAATGCCATCGGAGCGGGCGGCGTTGACCGAAAGTCTTCTGACAGCTTTCGAGAATGGATTCATCGTCGAGGTCCTCGAAGTCATCGTCATCGCCCGACCCTCCGTCTCCGGAGCGCGCGAAAAAGTCCGTCGGAGGCAACTGCTTCTGATCGCCGACCACCACTATCTGTTTCGATCGAAGCATGGCGCCGAGCGCGTCCTCGGGCCGCATTTGCGAAGCTTCGTCGATCACGAGGATGTCGAAGCTCAAGGACCCTGCCTTCATGAATTTCGCAAGCGACAGCGGTGACATCATGAAACACGGCTTAAGCGCCTGTATGGAATTCCCGGCCTGAGCCAGCAGCATCCGCAGGGGGACAAACCGTTTTTGCTTGGCGATTTCGTTCCCGAGAAGCGCCATCTCCGTCCATGTTTTCTTCTTGCCAAAGTTGAAGCCGGGCAGCGGCCTCTTCGTAAGCAGCTTTGCTTTGATCCTCAGCCGGTCGTCCTTGATCTTGGAGCGGTCCTTTTCAGCAAACTGCTTGCGACGGGTCTCGAGTGAGGAGCCGGTGTTGTCTTGAAGGGCCTCGGCCGACCTTTTGGCCAATTCCGCGCCTCGGCGCGCGAGCACCGCCTCAAGCAGTTGCGGGAGATGTAGCGGCTCAATCCGCTCTCGATCGGCACACTCGAGAAATTCTCCCAAGCCGAGCGATTCCAAGATCCGCCGCTGCCGGTACACGGCAAGCAACTCGCGCAATTCCTCTTTTCGCTGAAGAAGGGCTGCGACCTCCTCCGAAACGATTCCAGGCTCCAACCGAGCGTAGGCGACCGCCCCAAATTGCGAGTTCAACAGTTCGACCTGGCCGTCGTAGATGGAAAGCGGGCCTGCCGCCCGGTTTGCGAGGGATTTCAGTCGGGCGAACTCGTCCGCCGCCGTCGGCGAACTCAATCGCCGAAGCAGATTTCCGGGCATTCCGGCCGACTTAACGGCCCGAAGCCAATCAAGCGCAGCGAACGCCTTCGCTACTCCATCCCGGATCCCTGCAAAATGCTCAACCGCGACCTTGAGCGGAGAAGTGTCCAGGATCGCCCGAATTCTGCCGCGATCGAGCTCGAGCTTCGCGATTTCGGCCAGTTCCCTGAGCGGAATCTCGAACCCCGCCAAGGCGCCGACTTCCTCGACAGCCACGACCCGGCGCATCAACTGGATTTCGTTGTCCAGCATGTCAATCGTGAGATCGACGGATCGGTCATCAAGACGGGCTGCTCGCGCCGATATGATTTTGCGCAAATTGGTAGCCGGCGCTTCAAAGTTATGAAGGCGCCGCACGGACTCCTGCGGAACCTGAAGCAGGCGTAGCATCAAATCGCGCCCGACTTGCTCCGTCAGGTATCGCCGCACCCGGATGCCAAAATCGATCAGATCGAACTTAGTATCCAGGCCGAGCCAGCTAGTTGCAAGAAGACGCTCTGCGCTTTCGCCTGCTTCGAATGCGTCGATTGCGTCGACGTGAATGGCCAGCGCTGCCAAATCATCGGCGGGCTTTTCCGAATCGGCCAGACCCAAACGGGCGACGAGGTCGCGAACAGGCTTTGCGGATCCGCTTATCGCGGCCATCGCACGACCCAAATTGCCTTTTTTCAGAAGTTCGGACGCACTCCTCAACGTGCCCGGGGCGGGCCATGCTTCCCGCCCGTAAGCAGAAAGATACTGCCTCCATTCCCGCTCCTTCGCGATCAGGGAAACCCACCGCTCGCGAAGAGGCCCGAACGTGGCCTCGTCTACTGACTGATTTAAGTAGAGCGCGGAACGGTGCTCCTGAGATATCTTGGTCGATGCGATAACGGCTTTCGCAATCGCATCCAACGATGTCGCAGGGCACTTTCCATTGAGCTTGAATAGTTCGAGAACCGGAGAAAACTCCGCAATCGCATTCCTAAGCAGAAGGTCCTTCTCGACAGTCTCGTTGGCAATGCGGATCAGGCCCGCCGGCGTGGCCTCAAAATAGATTTCCTGCAGCGGCATCCGTCCGAGTTCAACCGCCGCCCGGAGCACGCCGGCGCTCTGCGCTCCGATAGACGGATAGGCCGCAAGCGCCCTTACGACATCGTCCAGTTTTCTTTGCGCATTGAGAGCTTCCGCAAGCTGATCCGGCTCTAGCTGCGAAACCACTCCTACCAGTTCGGGAACGGGCCCGTCATCAAGCGCCTCACCAGCCCGTACAGTTGTTCGCAGGTCGGCAATGGATCCGATTTCAAAGTCGGAGTTGTCCACGATGCAGGAAGAAAGCGGGCGCGCCGACCCGTCGATTTTGACGAGGCAAGCAAGCAGATCATCAATCTGCACGCTTTGGACATTGCCCAACCCGGCCTTGCTCCAGAGCGATTCTGCCGGATGCCCAAACGAACGCAAGAACGTTTCACTGTCGCCGGCAAATCGGCCAAGATCGGCTTCGACTTGCGAAAGATTGTCAGCGCTGTTCAGCAAATCGACCGGCAACTTTACAACGGAGAGAGCTTCAACGGCGACCGAGTTCAAGGTCGATCCCCGCAGTGCCTGCCAAATCAAGTCAAACGGGGTCCGACCGCTCGCCTGAACAGCATGCAAGGCATCAAGGTACCTGGCAATCTCGAGCTTGTTTTCATGCAGTGAACGACCAGGCGCCGCCGGCACCGCAATCGGCTGAACTTTTAACCGCTCCTCGATGCTTTCAAGTACCGCCTTGGGCGAAGCCTTGTCCGAATGAAGCTCCAGGCAAAACTCACCGATCCCGGCTTTTCCAAGCCTACGCTTCACGACCTCCAACGCAGCCTGCTTTTCCGCCACGAAGAGGATCGTCTTGTTCGCTGCCAGGCCATTCGCAATAATGTTCGCGATCGTCTGCGACTTGCCCGTCCCAGGCGGACCATGGATCACAAGATTATGGCCCTTCATCGCGTCGATGAGGGCGCTATGCTGGGACGCATCGGCGTCTTGGATCAAAAACGGTGCGAGCGCCTCGATTTGCGGGTCATCAATCGAGTAGTCCGTCAGATCGCCCGGAAGCAGAGCGCCATCTCCCGTGTCTCCGGTCGCGTCGGTCCCGCGCAAAATCGCCCCGACAAGCGGATGATCAACGGGATCCACAGCCCAATTGTCCGGGCTCAAATCCGCGTATACCGCAAATCTACCGAACGCAAAATGGCCGAGGACCATCCATCGATGTATCTGCCATCGTCCGAGCCCCGTGATGGCTTCCCTGACGCCGTCGAAATAGGCCTCGATCGAGCCGACACCGTCCTCGTCGCCGTTTTCAAACGTCGGCAGCTTGCGGTGAAAAGCGACATTGGTCTCGAGGAGCTTTTGGAGGCTGAGGTTTGATTCCGCCGATCCCTCGTTCGCCGACAACGAATAGGTGTTTTTCCCGTATTGCTTTTTTACGTCTACCGTCACCGGAAGAAGCAACAACGGTGCGAAGGCCTTTTTGTCGGATACGTCCGACTCGTACCATTCGAGAAAACCGAACGAGAGAAACAGGGTTGAAATTCCCATTTCCTGTTCCGCAAGCTTCGCATCGGCAACTATCTTCCCCATAATCCGATCAAGTTCGTCTGGAAACTTGAGCGTCTGAAGCGCCCCGTCACTGTGCGAGGCCTTTGTCTTCACGGGGCCGAGCTCGAAATTTGGATCGATGCCGGCCTGACGGGCGAGATCCGCCCGGTTTATTTCGGCCTTCTTTGGGCGTGAAGAGAATCCGAACTCGCTTCTGATGTGGTCGCGAAGCTCGCGTTCGAGTTTGGCCAACGCCAATTCATCGTCACGTCCGGCGCTTTCGAGCGCCTCTAACTTCGTCAGGTACTCCAGATTCGAGACCTTCGCATGCTCGAGAGCGCCTATAAACTCCTCAGTTTTTTCTTCCGGTGGTACGTCTTCCGGTTCATCCAGGGGCTCTATCCGAAGCGTTGCGTCATCGCCGGCCAACTTCTTGTAGATCTCGTCCATCACCTCGTCGACGATCTGCAGGTGCCTCTTGGACCTGTTACCGAGGTTATAGTTTAGCATCCGGTTCTTTTTGGAGAGATCAAGCAGCTTCAGGCGGAGGCGTCCGTAAACCTCCGTCAAGCGTTCCTGCTCGCCCAAATCGTCAGCGATGGTCACCGGATTACCCCTCGATGCATGGCTAACAAATCCAACCGCCTCCCCATTGCGAATTTAGACCGCGTTAAGCGCCGCCTTTTCGCGCTTTCTTTTATCCAACCAGTCTCGTACCGCCTCTTCCACGGCGTGAGACATCTTGATGTCATCTTCAACGGCCGCGACCTTAACCAGCTTTACGACGTCCTTGTTCATGATGATCAGCACCTGTCGTTTGCCCTCAGGCGCACGAGCGCGGGTCTTTGCGCGTCTTTTTTTGGGCTTGGATAGCATCATAAGTCCAAGGTTGAGAGCTGATCACGATGACACGGGGAACGCGAACTCGCAATAGTGCTACCGTCGTTATAGTACCTCGGCGCCGTCATGAACGTCGTCGGCGTCAATAGCAGTCGGGCTTCGAGCGGCGGCGCGATGTCGAACATCTTCACCTCGTTGCGGAGGTGAAATACCCAGCGGACCCGGTAGATGTCGCCCTTCTCGGCGGCATTCTCAGGCAGCTTCTCCTGATACTATTGGGCGGCGCTAATGGGAGGCCAGGCCGCTCCCATGCCTGAGCCGATCAGCAATAAGAACGCGACCAGATTGAATATTTAATTGCGCCGTGGTCGCGCGGTGTAACTCTGCCGTCTGACCGAGAGTCTGATTAATCGTAGCAAGCGCATTTGCTTGATCGCGCAGTGCCGCTTCCGCTCGCAGCGACGTTTCCATCGCATCACTAAGCTCGGTCCTTGCTGCCGCCAGCTCAGCGTCGAGCCTTTCGGCTTCGCTCCAAAGCGGACCAAAATTCTTGAGGGCGTCTTCTGCCGCTAAGTTGGCGGTTACCGCGTCCGCCAGTTGCGCTTCAGACGCTACGCCTATCCTGCCGGATGGCATCAACGCAGCGCTTTCGCCGGCCTACGATATCGTCCCCTTCTTCTATTACGGCGACGACTCCATGGCATTGCAATTCGGCAAGACCGTCGATCCCGCCGTCGTAAACCTGCGCCGCTTCGAGCGGCTGGCGGGCCTCGTGGGACTCGACAATGAACTGGTCGTCCGCGAGGTGAAGCAGACGGTGCGGGAAATCTTCGACGTCTGGCCGGGCCTCCTGCCCGAGCTTCCGACGCCTCCGGATTTCGCCAAGAAGCTGATCGAACGATGGGATCGACTGACGCTCGTGAAGGAGACCAGGCCAGCTATGGTGCAAGGTCACTCGATAGACGAGGACGACCAGTCCGCTGCTGCGAAAACGCCCCGCTGACGGGGCTTTGGCCCATGATGAAAGACGACCTGCCGCCGCTCAAGACCGTCCTGCTCATCATAGCTCATTCAAGGGGTGAAAGCGCGCCGCAACGGATCAAACCGCGATCCGTGGTTTGCACGTGCGCTCACGATTCAAACGGTTTGCATCCGCCGATACGCTTACGCGAGCCAGAATTCCTTCTGCTACCTGGTAACCAAGGGAGCCTTGCAATTACTGAGAACGAACCGACGCGCGAAGCTTTTTGATTGCATCGATCGGATCAAATCCGATGGCCTCTGCAAGATCCAGAAATTCAATGACATCAATGCGCCGCTGGCCACTTTCGACCGTGGCCACAAAAGATTGATAACGCCGCAATCGTTTTGCGAGCTGGGCTTGCGTCAAACCCGATTTCTTCCGTTGCTCAATAAGCAGCGCGATCAGGGCCTTTTGCCGAGGAGATCGGAGCGTTCGTGGCATTTTTTCTGCCCCAGAGAACAAGGGGCAGACAAATAATCGGATTTACAGATTATCTAAAAAGCAGATATTGTACGGGTTGGAAGTCCTCTCAGGTTCCGTCCCATAGGGATCGTTTCAGAAGAGGTTTTTTAGGCGGGATGACAAGCAGTTTTCTGTTCAAGAATTGATGTCTTCAATTGCTCGGCGTTAAACCTTCGTTTGTTTCAAAGTGGCATCTAGTGGCTCGAACATTCTATCGGGAGAGAAAGCCATTGAGCGACCAATCCGATCTTGAAAAGAAAACCATCGAGGCGCTGGGGCAATATCGCAAAGCCCTCGCCACGGTTGAAAGGCAGGAACAAACGGAAGCTACCGCGCAGCGAGCGCTCACGCGGATGCTCCCCGATCTTGAACGCGCAATCCTCGAAGACTGTTCACCATCGGTCAAAGACAATCTGGTTCAAACCGGCCTGGCAGCGGTCTCACTATCGAACGAAGCGTGGGACGCCCTGAACAAGGCCACCACGACATTGGAGGTAGCCCGCCAAGCCCTGGTCGCCCTGGAGCAGCAACTTGGGTATATTCCAGGCGTATCGACCGTTGCGGCAAATTCCAGATCCATCCGGCATAGCCCAAATAGTGGTTGACCGATTTCAGGCCCAGACACGCGGTTGGTTACTTGCTGCGTTCGTCGCCTCGCGTATCACCCCGCTGTTCGATATTGACGCCCTGCTCCGTGCCGCGACGCCGGCTATCGGCAAGCTCCGAAAGCTCCTTCTTCAACACATGCCGGCGGGTTTCGATCGCGGGCATGTCCTTGATGAATTGACGGATCTGTCGCGCGAGCGCGTCATCGCGCGCCGTCCCAGAGCGCTGCAGCTCAGCCGCGTAGTCGAGATATCGCTGCCGGATCGCGTCCTGACGTGACCGGATTCGGGCGTCCCAAGGTCGTTCGGTCGTCTTGCCGCCCCTCACCTCGCGGAGAACCTCCTCCCGCGCTAGCCGATCGACCTCGGGCGCAATCTTTCGCTTGCGCAAGGCCAGCACCGCCCCGCGGTCGGCTTTTCGAATTCGTCCCCGGGTTCGTCGCGGTGTTGCCTCCGCCGCGATCCCACGAAGCCGAAGCTCTCCGGCAAACTGCTCGCGCCAGGCCTGAAGGTCTGCCTTACGTGGGTTTAGACGCCGGCCGTCATGGCCCAAAGACTGAACGGTCAGATGGACGTGGGGGTGTTTGTCGTCGAGGTGCTGGACGAAGACGTAGTCGTGATTGTACCCGAAGGTTTCGATCGCAAACGCCCGCGCCGAATCCTTGACCGCAACCGCGTCAGTTCCCGCCGGCATAGACAGGATGATGTTGATCGAAAGCGATCCGTCGCGGCGGCGCTTGTCATCGAGACCAGCATCGTCCTCCCAGCGTTGCTGCAGGTCCTTCAATCCGACTCTCCCCGTCATCGCCGCGCCCTGCTCTGTTTCGGCGTCAAGTTCGCCGTTCCGGGTAATGTAGGCGAGGTGCGATTTGAGATGCGCCACGCCCTTGGTGCGGCCGGTGATCTTGACCATCACCTCCGGCACTCGGCTCACGATGCGTTCGAGCTTTGCACGCATCGCCGGCGTGAGACGCCGGGGAACGGCAGGATCGGGCGTGTCCCATTCCGCGCGCCGGGGACGCCGATTGGGTGTTTCCCAGACATATGAGATCGGCGGCAATTCGACGAGCGGGTCAGCCTGCTGCGGCGAGCGACGCCGGGTCATCGCCGCGTCTCCCAATAATCGGCGTTGCCAGCGAGTGCGCCAAGCAATTGCGCGAGTGCCAAGTCGATCGCGGTTCTGGCATCGCGGATTGCGGAGAGATCAGGCTCAACCACCCTGCCCTGCAGCACGCTGGTATTCGCGGCGCGCGCGATCTGGTTGATGTTACCGCCGATCCGGTTGAGCTCGCGGACGATGGCGCGAAGCGCGGCAAGTTCTTCGAGAGAATGCTGCACCGGCGATCCCAATCGCGAGCGTACGAGGGCTACAATCCAGCCGGTTCGCGTCATACCGCGCTGGCGTGCGGTGTCCGCGAGCTGCCGCATCTCGCTTTCCCGAAATCGTACGGTGATTTTCTCCGGCCTGCCCACCGGTAACGGCGCAATCCGCGCCGGCGATGCATTCAGCACATCAGCGATGAGGCGACGCAACAAGGCGGACTTGCCGCCTTCGGAAGCCGCAACCGCCGACAAGCGCGCGGCTACCTCGTCGGGAATTCGAAGCGAGATCAGAGCCATCCACTCCAATCCCAATCGCGATGTAATACATCGCTGGCGCGAAGCCTATCCTGCACTAGAAAAAGAAAAAACGTACCCCTCGGTGTTGGTTTAAACCAATACGCTTTGTGTTCAGGGCTCGCCACGGCGAAGCGATGATCGACTAGCCCTGCCCTCTCTGCCAAATTCTGCCCGCGGCGCCCCTTTGACGAGGTAACCATCGCGAGCACGGATCCGTCGGCAGCAAAGGAAACGAAGGCACTAACTATCGTCGGTGATGTAGACCGCGACTTTCCAGCAGCCTGCGGCCTCACTACAGCGCTATGGGGAGCGCGTTCGGCCTTCGGCTGCTGCGCTAACGCGCCATCCTTCGGATGGGAAAGTCGCTCCGTCGCCGCACGCCGGTAGTCTGTCTCTGCGGCTGCGAAGGTGTCGAACGAGTTCATCTCGACAGGATCTCCTCGATCGTGAGCGCCGACGCTGGAACTTCTTCTGCGTGCTCCGCACCATCTACCAACACCACAGCGTGACGGGAGCCTTGCGTCGCGAGCCGATCAACAACAAGCTGTCCGATCCGGTTCTGATACCGAACCCTGATTGCCAGTGATGCTGCCGACTTCGATTGTGAAACGAGGCGAGTTTTTGGCAGTTGATTATCGGGTGCTGCCTCTCGGCCTTTGGCACCGATGCCTGGCAGAATTGCTTCCGGCAGGAGATCGCATCTTTCGGATCGAGGCGGTCCAGCAGGCGATTGGTCCTGGGCAGTGGCGCGATCGGCCGCGGCGCGTACGTCTCGGGCCAGTTGCCGAGCTTGCGCGTCGGTGAAGCTGTCCTGCGTCACACATCGCCGTTCGATCTCGTCCGGATGCGTGCGCCAGGCCTGGTAGAGTTCATAAAGAGCGCGGATCGAACTTCCCTCAAGTCTCGCTCGGAGGAATCCTGGCATGCCTTGAACCGACGCGTAGCGCGACACCCAGTCTCTTGGCTTGCCTAGCTTGCGCGATATATCCGCCTGGGTATCGCCGGCGCCCAACCGATCTGCGATGAACGCCGCGATCTCAGGCGCGCGCAAATCATCGCGCTGGATGTTCTCGATCATCTGCGCGTATCGATCCGGCAAACCTACTTCTTGAACGAATGCGGGCATTTCACGCAGCCCCGCGCGCTGCGCAGCACGGTACCGGCGCGCACCCATGACGATTACGTATCGTCCAACCTCATTGGAACGGCGAAGCATGATGGGTTGCAGCACGCCATGTTCGCCAATCGATTGTGAAAGCTCCTCCAGTTCCTGTTCGCTGAAGTTGCGGCGTGGCTGATCGGGGTCTTCGTCAATGCAGTCGACCGCGACTAAGAGCGGTCGCCCACTTGCTGCGTTAGGGTTTGCAGCAGCGTCGACGAGTTCCTTAAAGCTGAGATCGAGCGTCACTCGTCGTCTCCTGATCAAGCCGATCTGCGATCTTGGCGAGAACCGCGCGGATTTCTCGACCCGCTTCTTGCGCCGATCGGCGTTTCAAGCTCCAGACCGGCACGCGCTCAGCCACGGCTTCGGCATAGCCGTCCCTTGCAACAATCTGGCCTGGGAACACGTACTTGCCCGCTTCGCGCAATAACTGCTCCAAATGCGTTCGCTGGCGAGGCGACTTGGTATTGAAGTTCGAAGGCAGCAGGCCGAGAAATGTTGTGTCCTGGCGACCGTATCGTCGTTGAACACCGATCACGGTCTGCATCAGGCCTTTGACGCCTTTTACGGAATAATCTTCCAGGTAAATTGGCGCCAGCACATGAGAGGCGGCGACCAGGCAGGCGACGCTGCGAAGGCCAAGCGACGGCGGAGTGTCGATCACGCAGATATCGAACCGTTCGGCGGCATCGGCGAGATTCTGCTGCAGCGTCATGACGGCAGCAGCATTGCCGCGATCGATATCCGTCAGGGAGCTGTCGGCCGGCGCCAGCGTAATGCCGTTGTTTTCGCCAGCGACAAGCCGAGTCGCGGGCTTGAAGAGATCGGCCGCCGAGGTCGACCCTGTATGCTGCTTGAGCGTATCTGTCGCGTTGCCCTGCGCATCAACATCGATCATCAGAACCCGGCGGCCAGCTTCCGCCATGAACCAGGCCAGATGCACTGCAAGCGTCGTCTTGCCGACGCCGCCCTTTTGATTGTTGATGACGATCGTGTTCATCGGATGAAGCTTGATGAAACTATCTGCGCCCGTTTCATCGATTTTCCTCCTCCAGCGCGCCGCGCCTACCGGCACGAACTTGATGACCGGCCTCCTCATCCCGGGTGTTGGTTTGAACCAACACCCGCAATGGACCAGCGCGTGCCCCACACTCCCGAAAACCGGGCATAAAATCTCCTGCCAGAAGAGTCAGGTAGGCCGAGCCAAAAGAAAGAAGGCGCCAAGTCGAAACCAGTTCACATCACTTGACAGGCGACAGTGGTGTTGACGGAAGACAACCGAAACCGGAAGCGCAGCGCGCCCCCTGCCCTGTTGGTTTGAACCAACATGTTCTGGGGCTTGCGCCAGGCTGCGATGTCCGTAACGGCCGGAGCGACTAAACCGAGCCGAAGCCGCGAACGCGGGCAGAGCGCGAGCGCCGCGAGGCACCCGGCCGAAAGAATTTTGGCAGAGAAGGGCGAGCGCAAGGAATCCCAGCGGAGGCCCCGCTTGCGGGTGGATCCGGCAAGCGAAAAATCTTCTCCAGCGGTCGACCGAGCCGTCGGCGGCCATAGGTATCCAGCCATGCGACCGGAAGCGACAGCTCGAGCCGAGGAAGACCTGTGATCATCGCTTTCACCCGGCTCGCGTGAGTCGGCAACATCGCCTGGAATGCGCCAAACAACCTCGCTTCGCCCGCTCAAGCCGGAACCTGCCACAGCCCCCATCATCACATCGCTCAAGCCCGCCGCTTTTCGTGAAGCCGAGAATTGATCTGCGACATCAGGATCGGCCCAAGAGAAAATTCCCCGACCTCCGCTTTCCGGGTCAGCCCGCGCAAGTAGCCGCCAGCTGATCTGATCGCGGTGCCACGCTGCAGGATGCATGCGACGACGACCGCCGCTTGCGTTTCGCCCAGGACAGTTTGCGCCTCCTCCCAGGCGCTCGGACTGATCCCCAGCATTGATCTCACAACGGCCGCGGTGGCCAGGAAATCACGCCAGTTCGAAATCCCGCCCTTCGCATAATCGACGATGTCCGGGCATGCACTCAGGACCATTCCCAACGGATACGAACCTTCCGCGACTCGCGATGGTTGAAGTTTTAGCTCAGCTCCCCCCGCCCTGCCTTTCTGGAGGCTAGGTTCAAGATCAATAGGGGCATCTGTATTTGAATTCTGTATGTGGCGCTCAGATTGGGACTCATTGGCGCTCGGATTCTTGGATTTAATATGCGTTTCCAGAATATTGAGTACGTCGTCGGCAAGTTGCGACAGCTCGTCAGCGATCGGCTCGAGCTGCTCCCGCGTGGCCGTCCTCGGAATCTGGGCTAGCATTGCCCTGAAGGCGGTGTGGACTTCCTGCCAGTCGATCGGCCCCTGCCCTCCCCTGCGCGTCGGGACGCCTTCCTCGATGCCGGTGGCAATCATCTTGGCGATATCGCGCCGGCAAAGCGTGATGCGTTCACGCACGAGCTTGAGCGCGCGCGCCTCTGCTTCGATGTCGGCCGCCAGGTGCTCGAACTCTTCTGAACGCACGACGAGCGGCGACAGATCGAAGCCAAAGGCAAGCTCGATGTCGCCGGCGCGGCCTTTCCGCGCGTAGCGCTTGCCGTTTGGACTATCGCGCCGAATAATCAACCCGGCGTCGACCAGGACGGCGAGGTGCCGGCGTAATGTCGAAGCGGGCATGCCGTGCGCGCGCAACGTTAGCTTGTCGTTGGACGGAAAGACGATCAGGTCGTCCTCCCCAGTCAGGGCCGTCTCCGGATGGAAGGTCAAAAGCGCGTTCAACACGGATAGCGAGCGCTCGGACACCCCCAGGCGCGGCCGCGCCGTACAGATGGCGTGGAAAATATTCCATTTATGCACGACCTTTTCGGGCGGTCGCGCCGAGGCCCCGATTTGGCTTGCCACATGGGCAAGCGTCAGCGATCGCCGCCCAAAGGGCGTCGTTGGGGAGTGTGACTGCATGTCTTTGCCTCATGCGGGCAAAGAAAATCTGCTCGCCAAAACGGCGCCGTCGCTAAAGACACTTGACTGCGATTCGCGAAAGTGATTCTCTGTCAGTCGCCAAACATGACGAGAGAAGGCTTTCGGACGGAGACGTTTCGGGGGCCTTTTCTTTTTCCGCTATGCTCCTACGGTTAGAGGACGGAAACGCGGGTACGCATCGCGCCGCCTGACCATGAGAGGTCTGGACGGCGCCATATCCAAAGCGGCGAGACGCGCGATGTCATTCATCGGTACGTCCCTCGCGAAAAGCGCGGTAGAGTTCTGGCAGCCGCGAAATCACAAAGTCTCCAAACGCCGGCGCGGCCTTTTCATCGAGCGCGAGCGTGACGCGATCTGCGCGACGTTCAATCTTCACAATTTTCTTGCCGTCGTCATCGGTCCAAGTCGTCGGCCGTGGAGCTTTGGGCTTGCGAGGCGCGAGCGCGACGAATGCGATCGCGAACCGTTCATCGGAAGTAGCACGCACGAAGCGATCACTAGCCACACTGTCAGCCAATGCCTTTTGGTCGTGGCGACCCACCATCCGCTCTGCCAGCTCCATCCAGCGCCGGCGGCCGGTCTTCGGCGCTGGCCCGATCGCATCGACCAAGCTCCGTGGCAGGGCCCGCGCGACGGTGATGAGGCGCGAGAGTTCTGTCTTGTCGACGCTGAGCGCCGCCATGATGATCTCACGCTTGAATCCACGATCCTCGAGTGCGGCAGCGTAAGTTGCCCGCTCAATGAAGGACAGATCCTCACGCTCGCCATTCTCTTTGCCTTGTGCCACCACCAGGTCTTCGTCGCTGAGGTCACGGACTACCGCCCGCGCGGGATGGCCAAGCTCGGCAAGCGCACGGACGCGACGATGGCCATAGGCGATCTGAAACCGTCCTGGACCGGTCGGATGCGGCCGGAGAAGGACTGGAACCAATTGTCCATTGGCGCGGATGGATTCGACGAGAGCGGGGTGCTTCTCGTCGACGCCCGTCAAGCGATCCGGAACGATCGAGGCGTCAATCAATCCTGTATCGATTTCAACGACGGCTTGACCGGTGGTGAGTTGTTCGGTCAGGGCCTTGGCGGCATCGCGCTCCGCGGACAGCATCTCGAGCGAGCGGCTCATGGCGCCGACTGCACCGCGCGATCCCAGTGTTGGTTGGGAAGGTCTCCGATTGTCGCTGGACTCACCTGACGGCTGTTCGTTGACCGCGGTCAACTTGTCGTCCAAGAGGTCAGCAAGCAGGTTTTTGCGACCCATTAGGTCCTCCCCCATGCGGCTTGGATGAGGCTTTGAATTTCGCCATTGACGCTGTCCAGCGATTCCATTGCGCGGTCGTAGGTAGCGCGTGTGAACTGATCGCGGCTGACCTCATAGAGTGTTTGCTTCGTGATGCCGGCGTCGGAGATCGCCGTGCTCTTGAGCATCATATTGGTGACCATGCGATCGCCGAACAGCGAGCGCATGAAGCCGACCATTTGGGCCTGCGGTCCATCACCGGGCTCGTAGCGCGTGACCAGATATCGCATCCAATCGTAATTCATGTTGCCGCCTGCCTTGGCGACGACGGCGAGGAGGTCGGATGTCATGATGAGGAATTGGCACATCGACATGACGTCGAGCATTTGCGGATGCACCGGGATCAGGATCGCGGTTGCCGCGCAGAGAGCGGAGAGCGTGAGAAATCCAAGTTGGGGCGGACAGTCGATCACGACGACGTCGTAACGGTCCTGGACAGTGGCGAGGGCACGGGCAACGCGGGCGAAGAACAGCGGATCACCCGACTGGCGCATAGCTAACGCTTTCGGGGTCTCGTGTTCGAATTCCATCAGTTCGATATTGCCGGGGACGATGTCGAGCCCCGAAAAGTAAGTCTGTCGAATGATCTCGTCCAGCTCACGACGCTCGCTGTCATAGCGGATGGCGCCGTAGAGGGTTCCGTTTTCCTCGACGTCAAACTCTGGCTGATAGCCGTGCAGCGCCGAGAGCGAGGCCTGTGGATCGAGATCGACCGCAAGCACCCGATAGCCCTGCAGCGTGAGATGTTGAGCGAGATGCGCGGCGGTGGTGGTCTTGCCTGATCCACCCTTGAAATTAACGACGCCGATGACTTGCAACTGTTCGCCCGCGACGCGATGCGGTCGGTATCGTCGCACGCCCTTGCCGGATTCGTCGAGATAAGCCCGAAGGCTCTGAATGTCTTCGAATGTGTACGACCGTCGACCCGATGGACTGGTATCAGGTTGGGGGCCCCTTCCCTCCAGCGACAATTGGCGGAGATAGCCGTCATTGATGCCGACGAGTTTAGCGACTTCGCCGGATGTGAACCGGCGTAGGTTCTTACGGGCTTTTGGCGGGAACAGCTTCATGCGATGGGCATGAAGCTTCGCGGAGAGTTCGCGCGCATCGGCCGCGATCGTTTCGTGGATCGTTGGGGGCGCGGCCGAAGGGATTGGCGCCATCGCGTGTTGGTCGTTTAGGGCCACGGCTTTCTCGCGTAGTTACGAATTTCGGATGCAGGGCGTGCGCAAAGCGTGGCTAGTACGCCCGATTCTGGGCGATCGCGCAACAATTAAAGGGTTAACGAGTCCTTAACGGTCCACTGGGCCCTCTCGGAAAAGTTGACCGCGGTCAACTCCACGGAGATCCCACCGAGCGCCACCACCTGCTTGTTCATCCGCTGACATAGATTCCAGCCCACGCGCGAAGGCTGATCACCCCCACCAGGAGAAAGTTGACCGCGGTCAACTCTCCTCGAATGGCCCGAATCGCGTCCCTAATCGACGTCCAGTCTACCCCTTTTTACCCCGCCGCTAGACTAGCCGAATTTACGTTCGGCCTCGGGCCGTGGCTGTTCAGACGCCGAGCCGTGCAGCTTGACCGAGTCGTCGATCTGCTTCGTTGTAATAACTGGCGGCCTGTTGCACGGATCGATGCTGGGATTGCTGCATAGCCTCCGGCAAGGAAACTCCGCGTTGCGCCGCCTCCGTCAGGTACCCGGATCTCAAGCCGTGGGCGGAAAATTCCCGCGCATCGAGGCCCGCCATGGCGCAGCGCCGCTTCACAATCAGGTTGATCGACTGCGGCGTCAGCGCCCTCTCCTCCACCGCCTCCCAGCGATCGATGGCGCGGAAGATCGGCCCCCGGCTGATGTCCGCCCGCTCCAGCCATTCGCGCAGCGCCTCGACCGGCGGCCCGACCAGCAGCACCCTTCCCGCCTCATCCGCTTGGCCGGTCTTGGTGCGGCCGAGCTGAATGGCCACGCACGGCAACGTCTCGGATTTTGGGTCCTGCGGATTAAACGGGACCTGCGGTTCGTGGCTGAGCTGCTCGACCCGCAGCCGCGCCACCTCGCTGCGCCGGCGTCCGCCGGAGGCGAAGGCGAGCAGCAGGATGGCAAGATCGCGGGCATCGGCCAGCCGGTCGGACCGGCAGGTAGCGAGCAGACGGTCCAGGACGTCGCGGGTGAACGCCCGCTTGCTCTTGCGCTGCCGCGGGCGCGTGCTGGCGCGAACCGCGAGCCGTAGCGCGGCGCGCAGACTGGGCGAGGCAAACGGACCCTCCTGCCCTTTCCAGCGATGCAAGGTGCCCCAGCTTGCGAGGCGCCGCTTCACCGTCGACGGCGCATGCGGGCCGGCGCTCCGCAGCATCGCGGCATTCCGCAGCAGCGCCGCCACATCGGACGGCATGCCGTGCTGGGGATCGGTCTCGCGCTTCGCCGGGTCCCACAGATGGTGCGCGACGAATTTCAACGCGAGGCTTTCCGAGGCCGGCCAGGGCAACGCCGCGCCGGTCGCGGCCTGGGCCCAGGCTTCGAGGTAGGCAAGGTCCGACGCCAGCGCCCGCAGCGAATTCTCGCCCATGCCTTCCTGAGCGAGATGTTTGAGCGTCGCGACGTCGTCGTCGGTCAGCAGCTCGGCGAGCCGGTCGCGCCGCTCCATCGGCAGGATCGCCGAGAGCGTATCGAGCTGTAGCGCGCGCCGGGTTTCGGGATCGGAGACCAAGGCTCGGGAGGTGATGTCGTCCATCGGCTGCGCTCCGTCAAAAGCCGTAGGTTCGATCGGCCCAGCGCAGCAGCACGCGGGCGTCGGGGTCGGGCAGGCGCACGCGTTGCGCCTTCAGGCCTTGTGCGATCGCCAGGCCGACATCGGGGTCGACCCAATGGCCGTGGGTCATCAGGAAGAACCAGCCGAAGGGCAGGCCGACCTCGCGGTCCACGGCCTCGATCCGGTCCATCAGAAGATGGACCGAAGCCTCCGGCGTCATGAGCAGTCGCTCTTTCGGGAGCTTCAGCGGCCGGGGGATGAAGCCGACTTCGCGTTCGCCTTTGTGGGTGTAGTCGCGGGCATCGAGGGCCCAATGCGCGAAGACGCGCTGCGGCCTGGCGCTCGATTCCTCCCAGTCCTGAAAGAACCGCAGCTCGCGGGGCACAAAGTCGAAATAGTCCGTGACCGCCTCCAGGAAGGGCGTCTCACGTGTTCCGCCCGGCCCGGTCTCGCGAATGATTCGCCGCTCCAACTCGGGCCGTTTGGCCTCCCGCTTATCGCGCTCGATGCGGCCGCAGCGATCCAGAAAACTGCGGACGTGGACCACCGCGCCGCCGGCGCGGCCGAGCAGGCGATAGACCGGACCGGCGAGGCGATCCGAATCAGGGAGCTGATCGGTGCGAGGCCAGCTCGGATCGAGCAGTTCTTCTTCGCCAAACGGGCGGTGGTTGGGATTGACGATCGGGCCGGCGCGCCATTCGATTTCGCGACCGAGCGCGATCTGAACGTAATCGGCCACACCCGGCCCGGTCGGCGCCGACACGAACGCGCTCGTCCCCCGCCACTCCGTGATCTGCAGACCGGTCTCCTTCAGCCGCTTCCAGACCGCCGTCACATCGCCGTTTTCCCTGGCGAGTTCGGCCGTCATCCATGGCCGCAATTCGCCAAGCCGCGTGCCGTCGGGACGAAGCACCGATCGGGTATCGCGCCAGTAATCGTCATCGATCGGCGCGATGCCGAACGCAAAGCCCGGAAACGCCGCGGTGAGGGCCGGGACCAGGTCCGTATCGGCCGAGGCCGGATCGAGCGCGGCGAGGACGGTTTCGAGCGACGCGGCATCGGGGAGGCGGGCAGGGGCGGTCATCGGAGCGCGCCTTCAGTGGTGAGCAGGCCGTTCACAGTTCGATGTCCTGCGGTCGATCACGGATTCGTTCGATATCCATCGGGTCCTGCCGTAAAGGCGAAGCCAGCAGGAAATCTGCCAGCGTGCCTTTGCGGGCTGTTCTGCGCGCCCATTCCTCGGCTGAGAGGAGCACCGCGCTCGGTTGGCCGTGTCGGGTGATGACCTGCGGGTGGGCCTGCGCCCGGTCGACAACCTCTGAAAACCGTGCCTGCGCACCTGCCAAGGTCCAGATGTTCGAAGAGGGCTCTGAGCGTCTATTGTCCGTCATCGGGGCATCCTCCTATGAATACCGGCTGTCTCCTGGCCCATTCATACAAGCGCCGAGGACCACTTGCGGGATTACCGGGATTTCCGTATATTACGGAACGAAGGAGATTTGAACCATGAGTTCGACCGTCACCGCCGCCGAAGTCTCGAAGAACTTCGGCGCCTACCAGGATGCCGCCGTGCGCGAGCCGGTGGTCATCACCAAGAACGGCCGGCCCCGCACGGTGCTGATGGCCTACGAGGATTTCGTTCGGCTGTCGAAGCGGGACCGACGCGTCCAGCGCACGATTGATCTGAGCGAGGCGGAGATCGCCGCGGTCGAGGCTGCCGAGATGACACCTGATCCCGGCCATCTCAGCAGCGCACCCGACGCGAAACATGCTGCCGACTGAGATCAAGCTCGGCTGGATCTTTCGCTATTCCTATCTGTGGGATTGGCAGCACCGCGAAGGCCGCGAGGAGGGCGACAAGGACCGCCCGTGCCTGGTGCTGGCGATTGTCACAACAACGGAGGACGGCACGCCGGTGGTGCGCGTCCTGCCGATCACCCATACGCCGCCGGCCAATCCGGCCGACGCGATCGAAATTCCGGCCGCGGTCAAGAACCGCCTGCGGCTCGACCATGAGCGCTCCTGGATCGTGCTGACCGAAAGCAACCGCTTTACCTGGCCGGGCCCCGACTTGCGCAATATCGACACTGAGAGCGGCTACTACGGCGCGCTGACGCCCGGCCTGTTCGCCGAGGTCAAACGCCGCTTCGTGGCGATCGCCCGCGGTGAGGTTGCGACCAGCGCGCCGCACCGGAGCGTGCCGCGCAGCGAGTGACGGTCGTCGGCGGCGGCGAAAAGCGTCCGGAAGAGGGCAGGGGGCTGGCAACGGCTGCGTCCTCGCGTCGAGCGGAGCGCCGGCGGGCGTGATTTGCCGGGCTCGTAGCCGCCAGAATCGCTGATTTGCGCCGTGACGTCCAACGCTATCGATAAGGGAAGGTTATCGATAGTGATACACGTCGTGTGCCCGGCCTCGCTATGACGGAAGCCAACACCGTGATAGCTTCCGCTTCAGTGATTCCCGTTAAGGTTATCAAGACCTTGCATGTCAGCTACCAGATCCCCGATCCGCTGCCCTGGGCCCAGCTCGCCGGCCCACTCGCCGCTGCCGAAGATGCGCTCGCCCGCCTCGACGAGCGGTTGGCAAAAAGTCCGATCAGCGACGGTTTTGTCGCGCGCACCCATTTTACCGACGCCTGCGCCAGTCTGTGGCTGGAAGGCGAACTCGTCCATCTCGAAGATCTGGTTCTCCACGACGCCGGCATGGATATCCGCAGCCCCACCCACGAGCTGACCCGGGCCCACGCCGTGCTGCGGACCAGGCGTCGTATCGCCGCGGCCAAGCCGGACTGGGCGCTGTCGGTCAGCGGTCTTGCAAGCTTGCGCGGACGGGGAGGGCAGGGCGACCGGGAAGCGGGAAGCGACGACCGGAAGGAAGGGGCGCACGATGGCGGCGGCGCGAACGATGCCGAGGCCACGCTGGACGGCGAGAATCTTGATCAGCCGCTCGTCATGATCGAAACCGACCCGCGGCTCGCTGCCGCCTTCGCCGCGGTCGACGCCGCGATCGCGAAATCCGACCGAACGCTCGCCGGCGAGACCACTCGCCGGCCCGAGCGTGATCCGCTGGTCTACGATCTCGATTGGGATGAGGACGCCAGGATCGAGGACTGGCAGCGTATCGTCGATCGGACTCGCACGTTGCCGCCGGCGCTGGCGGCGGCGATCACAGCCGATGCCTGGGACCGGGTCGAACCGCTGCAGCACATGCCGTGGCTTGGCCGACTGCTCGCCAGCGCCGTGCTGCGTGCACGCGGCAAAACCCGTTGGCATCTCTCCTGCCTCCATGCCGGGCTGAAAACCATCCCGCGCGAACGCCGTCGATCGTCCGATCCGGCGTCGCGGCTCCTGACTCAATTCGAGGCGATGACCGCGGCCGCCGACGCCGGCCTCAAGGATCATGATCGCTGGCTTAACCAGCGCACCCTGCTCACGCGCAAGCTCGTCGGTCGCCGCACCACCTCCCGGCTGCCGGCGCTGCTCGACTACATGCTGGCCCGGCCCATTGCCTCCGCCGGCATGATCGCGGCGGAGCTGAAGATCACGCCGCGCGCCGCCCAGGACCTGGTGGCCGAACTCGGCTTGCGCGAGGCGACGGGGCGGGGACGCTATCGGGCATGGGGAATTCTCTGAAAAGCCGCGCCCTGGTTGGACCAACCTTGTCCGAAATTTGTATAGGTATTTCGGACATATCACTTGCAATCTGTCCGAAACAAGTATACAAGTTTCGGACATGAATAGCGCCCCACTCGATCTGAAGACAGCCATGCTCGAGCGCATCCGTGCGGACGCACCGCGTAAGGTCTGGACGCCCAGTGATTTCGTGGATCTCGCCACGCGGGACGCCATCGATAAGGCATTGCAGCGGCTGACGAAGGCCGAAACCCTCAGGCGAATCGATCGGGGGCTCTACGATCAGCCTGGCTTCAACAAGCTTACCCAAAAACCCAACCCGCCCGATCCGCGCTCGGTCATCGACGCCGTTGGACGACGCGACCAAACGCGGATGCTTGTCGACGGCATGACCGCGGCCAACGATCTGGGCCTGACTGACGCCGTCCCGGCCAAAATCGTGGTGCATACCGACGCCCGTCGCCGCGCGATCCGGCTGGGTAACGTAACGATCAGTTTTCGTCCGACCGCGGCCAGCAAGCTGTTCTGGGCCGGACGACCGGCGATGCGCCTCGTCCAGGCGCTTCACTGGCTGCGCGATCTCTTGGTTCGTGAAGGCGAGAGCGATCAGGTTAAACGCAAGCTCGCCAAGCTTTTCGAGGATCCCACAACGGGGCCGTCGCTTAGAGCCGATCTCACTGCCGGTATGTCAGCTCTTCCGACATGGATGCGGGTGTTTCTTAAGCCGCTCATCGAAGCGGATGCTGCCGTTGGTCGTCGGCACATCGACGATGATCGTGATGATGCTGATCATGTTGGCGCAGATCATGATCGACAAAGAAGGAGTGAAAACGATCAGAGTCACGCTGTCGTCGTACCTCCGAAGCCGAAACCGCTCTCCACCCAGAAGAAACCAATCGCCAATCGCGGCGCAACCCGGAGGGCGAAGGCATGAACCCGGCTTTCGATGAGGTTCTCGCGGCCGGGTCGGACACGATGTTGAGCGCCTTCGATACGACCGCGCTACGCCTTGGCACGGCATCTCAGAATATCGAGAAGGACTTCTGGGTCTGCTGGACGCTGGATGCCTTGTTCAATGGCCTGAAAGAGGGAGGACCCCGCCTCCTCTTCAAGGGCGGAACCTCCCTGTCCAAGGGATTCGGTCTGATCAACCGCTTCTCCGAAGACATCGATGTCACGGTGTTTCGGGACGACATCGGCGAGCCGGCTACGATTGAGGAGCTTAACGCGCTGAGCGGGAACAAGCGCCGCGCGCGCCTCGATGCGATCAAGGACGCCTGCCAAGCCTATATCAACGGCCCGCTGCGCGCTGAGTTGACCCTGATCCTACAAGACCGGCTCCGGGCCGCCGGCCACGATGCCGGCGCGGCGCGGGTGGAAGCCGACGACGCCGATCCCGACGGACAGACCCTGTTGATCTGGTATCCCGCAGCGACGCCGCGATCGGATTACGTGCGGGCGGCGATCAAGATCGAGTCGGGCGCCAAATCCGCGCTCGACCCGAACAGCGAAGTGCCGATCAAACCCTATGTCGACGATGATTTGCCGGCGCTCGACTTGACCGTGCCGGCCGTGCGCACGGTCGATCCCGAACGCACCTTCTGGGACAAGGTCGTCATCCTCCACGGGCTGCGGCGCTGGTTCGACAAGCGCGGCGAGCTGCGCGGGGGCGGCCAACGCGTGTCCCGTCATTACTATGACTTGCACCTGCTCGCCGGGGACCCGATCGGCGAAGCCGCCATCGCTGAGACGGCGCTCGGCGTGGACTGCGTCGCACATGCCCGGATGTTCTTCAATCGACCGGACTTCGATCTCGCGAGTGCTGCGCCCGGCTCGTTCACGCTCGCCCCGCATGATGCGATGATCGAGCAGTTGCGCGTCGACTACAGGGCCATGCAAGGCATGATCTTCGGTGACCCGCCGGATTTCGAGGCCGTGCTCGACAGCATCAGCTCGCTCGAGACGCGTCTAAACGAGAACGGCGCGAGCGAAAGCGGGGCGGCGCGATGAAGCAGTTGGAGGGAGCCAGCCTTCGCTGCGTCCATCTCGGCTCACGCAGAAACGGCCCCGCCTTTCGGCGGGGCCGTTGCCGTGGAGGCCCCTTAGTCCCGGTTCGGTCGGGACCAGATGAGCTGGAGGCCCTCCTGGCCTTCCACCTCGATCAGGGTGGCGTAGATC
>Ga0194136_1000133_pt1 | contig 44753 bp, 58 predicted proteins | sample TARM_MetaG_T3A_1_FD_134023 | JGI IMG/M metagenome (GOLD analysis project Ga0194136, IMG submission 134023) | Freshwater microbial communities from Pennsylvania, USA, analyzing microbe dynamics in response to fracking - TARM_MetaG_T3A_14 (version 2) | ecosystem: Environmental > Aquatic >...
GTAATTCACGGGTATCTTTATAATATAGGAAGCAAGTATCTTTATCGATGGGTGGCGGGTTTCTTTGTGTGATAGGTGGCAGGTATCTTTGTTTGTGGTGGCGGGTGTTTTTGGTTGCAGTGTTGCAGGTATCTTTGCTTTAAAATGACTTGATAACACGTCATTTAACGCTAGATTAGGTGATTCATTAAAATTGACACATTATCTTTGGTAATCAATCGCCAATAAATAACAGGCACGAGAAGAGACGAACGGTGTTGCTTCACATAAAAAACGGCAGCAGCTACTACCATGCATGGTGGGTACAGTTATAACAAAACGCATTTATAAGCCGGAACAAACACTCTTGCAGCCCTTATATTACAGGGGTTACAAGTGGAAACAGACGCCTTTTCTCCTTGCGAGTTCGCTACAAAGTTAAATTAAACTAAAATAAACATTTGTTTAAATGTTTATTTTAGTTTATTGTGTTTGTATTATTCATATGCAAGAAAGGAGCAGGGAATGGGGAAAATAATAGCTGTTGTAAATCAAAAAGGCGGTGTTGGCAAAACAACAACTGCTACAAACGTGGCAAGTCAGCTGTATCATAATGGTGAATCAGTCTTATTGGTTGATATGGATCCGCAAGCAAGCGCGAGTACATGGTCAGCTGAACAAGTTGAGGACACGTTCCCAGTGATACAAATGGGTAAAAACTTGGTTCGTGATTTACCTAGAATAAGTCGAGGCTATGATTGGGTTATTCTGGATGGGGCTCCACAAGTATCTCTCTTGGCTGCAGAGGCTATAAAGGTGGCTGATGTTGTACTCATACCAAGCACCCCTTCGCCATATGATATTTGGGCCTGTGGCGATGTGGTCGATATGATAAAAGTTCGTCAAGAAATTACTGACGGCAAACCAAAAGCCGCCTTTGTGGTAACGATGGTTGTCAAAAATACTAAATTAAGCCATGAAGTGAAAGACGCCTTAGCAGCCTATGAATTACCCGTATTTAAAGCCATAACTACGCGTAGTGTTGTTTATCCAGAAACTGCTAAGAGCGGCTCTAGCGTGGTCTCTTTAAGCAAAGACCATCCGGCAGCACTTGAATTACGAGTGCTTACTAATGAGATAAAGGCTTTTGCTAATGAACAATAAATTAAACATAAAATCCAGCTTAGGCAAAACAACCCACAAAGCTAAGGCCCAGGCAATGGCGGATGTTATGAGCCAAGATGATTACTTAACTGGTCAAGTTGCCAATGCCAGAGTTGATTTGGATAAGCGCATTCACAAAGCAGTTAAGAAACTGGCCGATAGCACTGAGTGTATTACTCACCTAAACGATGGTGAAATTAAAGTTAAAAGTGTTTCAATGAAAATGCTAATGACGGAAGCGTTGCTTGATTTATTTATAAAATATGAAGAGGGCAACGGTATTTACCCATTTGATCCAGATGAAGATTGGAGCTGGACAAAAAAAGAAGGCTAATTTAAAACACAAAAAAGCCGGCTAGAGGTTGCACCCTCGAACCGGCCATACAAAACTAACCCACTAATCACAGAGGTATTAATTATGTTGAACAATTCTAGCACGACAGTATCACAAGCCGCAAAGATCCTATTTTTTGATTTTATGCAGCTGTCTATCCCAGAGCGTAAAGCGCATATTGAAAAACACTCGCCTAATATGGCCGATTGGCAAAAGCGCGCCGTACTGCATTAATCAATATTGATGCTACCCTCATTCGTGAGGGTAGCAAACCGACCACCCGTACACCCTAACCCCCGGACTTCCATTTTTGGGAAGTTATTACCCGTCTAGCATTCCCTTTTTGGGAATTTTCCCCTCTAATCGTTTCCTATATTGCCCCTATAAAAGTGTTGATATAACTCAACTTATCACCCTAAATCGTTTGCGGTTATAATTTAAACGCCTATAATAACGCAATAATTACTTAACTATTGCGGATTATGGAAAGCAGACCTTTAACAATTGATGAATTTTATAATGAGCTAATTGCCAAAAACTCAGGCAAAAACAGCTTGTTTAAAGAGCGAGATAAATTATTGCTTGGCCTGTCGGTCATGTGCGGATTAAGAGAGATTGAACTAACTCAATTAACAATCGGTTTAGTCACTTCGCCAACGTCTGAAATGAATGAATTTGTGGTATTGCCGAACAGCATTACTTATGACGGATATGATCGGCCTTTTCTTCTCTCTAATGATGAAATACAGGGATGGTTTGTTGATTATATGAAGTGGATGATTAGCAATGGCATTAATACGCAAGCAGGGGGCAGCTACTACGGTCTAAACCCAAACGCGCAGCTATTTGTTAATGATGATTTTAAACCGTTCACAGTGCAGAAACGGGGCAATGGCAACCTAAGCCCTGTACAAATGAATAAGCATTTAGACAAATTAATTAAAAACACTGAGCTATGGGCCAAAGGGATTAGGCGCAAGTCGTTTATTAGAACCTGCACTATTCAGTCATATCGAGCTGGCATGAGTACCAACGATATAACACTTACAACAGGCCAAAGTGAAGAGACAATTAAAAACACTTTGGTAATGGATATTGCGCAATACGATCCAATCTGTGATTGGTTTGATAAGCGTAAAACAGATAAAGCAAAGCGTTTAGAGTCATTTAAAAAACGCCGTAGATTTATGATTTAAAAAGAACAGCTAGGCGCGGGTACGACCGAACCTAGCTGAATGACACATAAACTAAAAGGATAGCTATATGTCACAACAAGATAGTAACACCGGCTTTTATATATTTCCAAAGGGAACCGTTGATATTTCTGAAAATAGAAATACGTGGTCAAATGATGAACCGTTTCAATTATCATTTAGTAGTGAAGATCACAATGGATGGGGTATTACTAAAGCAATAAGTAAAACTGAAGTCGAAGGAATTACTGAAGATAAAGTGGAAGCGTTTTATATTGAAGCGCTGAATTTACTAGGGATAGCTAATGAGGTGGCAGCATGAGTCTTGCAATGAAACAAGGTGAAATTGTTGTTGATAATTTTGCAGGAGGTGGCGGCACAAGCACTGGTATTGAGCTTGGCCTAAACAGATACGTTGATATTGCGATTAATCACGACAAAGACGCAATTGATATGCACAAATTAAATCACCCGGAGACAAAACATTATTGTGAGTCAGTATGGGATGTTGACCCTGTTGAAGCCTGCGCAGGCAGACCCGTTGGCCTCGCTTGGTTTTCGCCTGATTGCAAACATTTTTCAAAAGCAAAAGGAAATAAGCCGGTTAATAACAATATCCGGGGCTTGGCATGGGTAGCTGTTCGCTGGGCTGCTCTGGTTAATGTACGTGTGATGATGCTTGAAAATGTAGAGGAGTTTTTAACATGGGGGCCAATCGGGGATGATGGAAAGCCTTGCAAAAAAAGGGCTGGTGAAACTTTTCAGGCATTTAAAAGCGCTTTAACGACCGGGCTTGATAAAAACCACCCGGCCATTGCCGATATTAAAATGGCGCTTGGTGATGATTTTAATTTAGAGCAGATTGCAAAGGGATTGGGTTATCAAGTTGAGTTTAAAATATTGAAAGCTTGTGACTATGGCGTCCCGACAATTAGAAAACGCTTGTTTCTGATTGCCCGTAAAGACAACGAACCTATCACCTGGCCTGCGGCTACTCATGGCGACGGATTGGAGCCATATAAAACCGCCGCCGACATTATTGACTGGTCAATACCAGTGCGATCTATTTTCAACAGAAAACGTCCTTTAGTCGAAAAAACATTAAAACGCATCGCAAAAGGCTTGGAAAAATATGTTTTTCAAGCCGAAGAACAATTCGTTGTACCAGGCGAATGCACAATTCCGATAATTGACAGGCAGTTTGGCAAGTCAACGTGCAATCCAGTAACGACCCCGCTTGGAACAATAACAGCAGGGGGGTTGGGTAAATGCGCATTAGTCACAAGCCACATGCTAAAACTGCGTGGAACAAATATCGGACATGGCACAAATGAGCCGGTTCATACTATTTCAGCCGGTGGTCTTCATATCGGTGAGGTAAGGGCCTTTTTAGTTAAATACTATGGCACTGGTGGTGCGGTTAGCTGCAATCAACCATTAGATACAATCACCGTTAAGGATCGTTTTGGCCTGGTCACTATCAAAGGTGAAAATTATCAAATTATTGATATTGGCATGCGCATGTTGGAACCGCATGAACTGTTCGCCGCCATGGGATTTCCTGTTAATTATCAGATTAGCCATGACAGTAACGGGAAAAAATTATCTAAAGCTAAGCAAGTTGCTCGATGTGGTAATGCGGTTTGTCCTACGATGGCGCAAGTTCTGGTGATAGCAAATGTAGAAATTAAACAAAGTCGCATTGCGGCATAAATTAACCAATAGGAAATAAATTCGATGGAACATTTTGAACCGCGAAGTGAAAAAACAACGATTTTTGTTGATGGTATCGGGGGATTGGCTGTTATAACCGCCTCGCAAACCATTAAATATGAATGCAAAGAATTGACCGTTTTTGATGTGTTTACAGATTTAGAAAAACTAGGTTTTGGCGTTTACTCTGTTGATGTTTCTGTTTGGACTGAGCCGGATTGCACAGGCGATGGTTATCACGTTGTTACGCAGATTGAAGATCATGAAATTGACGCTGAAATGACAGCTAAATTAACAATTAATTAAAGTGGGAAATAAACCGATGAATGCAAAACCATTATTTACCGAAGATAAAGCCGATATTGTTGCTTATTTTTGCAGCGAGTGTCGCATTGTAAAACAAACAGAAGAACAAGCAGATACTTGTTGTGTGCCGCCTAAGCCAGTGCTGTGTGACTGTGGTAATGAAGTGGAAATACATCGTTCAATATGCAGTTCTTGTTCTGACAAAAATCAAATAGAAAAATTTAACGCGCTTCCGGTTGTTGAATGGAACGGTATGACGCCTCTTGTGCTACATAACTCTGATACATACTTCTTTGATCTTGAATCAATCGAAGAATATGCCGATGAAAACAATATTAAAACGTCTGACTTAAATCTTGTGTTATGTGAGCCTAATTACGCTTCACAGGTTGAAAGTGATTATTGGGAAGATGATTTACCGCAAGACCAAGATTTTAATGAAGTAGTTAGCTTTGAAGTTGTCCGAGCATTAGCCGCACTTAATGAAGCGATTGGTCATAACAAAACAGTATTATCTTGGTCTGAAGGAAGTAAAAGAGTCTTACTTAATTAGATGGGAAATAATTATGATGAATTGGCATGTTAGGAAGTGGCTAAGATGGCAGCATTTCATGGCTGTTCAGCAAGGTAGGCAGCTTGCGCAATGCGTTTGGGCTACTGCTTATAACTCAGAATTCGGCGATGTGAAGATCACAAGCTTGCGATCTATTACAAGCCCTAAATAATCTAGGAATTAATTTGATGAAAATAACTGATTTGTTAAAGATGGATATGGGGGCGGTAGTTGATTGGCTTATCGTCAACAAAACCGAATTTGAACTGGTTCATAAAACAAAAGTTAAGAAAGATGAAGATCGTATTTCTGAACTAGAACACGCCTTAACGCAAGGGTAAGGATTTAAAAGCCCCTAGAAGAGGGGCTAATTTACTTCTATTGGATAATCTTTAATATATCACCAGTTTCAATGTCAATTTCTGCATTTACCGTTTGCTTAACTTTATTATTGAAAAAAGTAGTGCTAACAATAGCCCTTGGATTTTTATTTAACACTAAACGATAATCGGTTTTAATATGCTCATAAGAGTTTTTATCATCCATACCAGATTTTATTAGCTTTTCCAGTGCGTAGTGCGAACCATTCCAACCACTGAATTGCTTGTCAAAATAATCAAAATCCACCCAGTTATCCAGAGATAAAGGATCATCACTATAATCCATGTAGCACCAACCAAGAGCCTTGCCTACCGTTAAATTATTGTCTTTTGTATAGACTGTCTGACTTAAACACCTATAAAAACCACCTACAAATGATTCTGGCAAACCTTTATAAGCAATAAATTCTGCAACAACATCTCGCCGACTATCTTTTTCTTCCTGTCGGTATTCAGCAAGTGTGAGGCCAGAGGATGAAAATTCTTTCTGTTGAACGTCTTTTTTCACGACGGTATCTGCGGGTGTATTCTCTGTGGATGGCATAATAAGCTCTGCAACAACGCTAAATGCCAAATATCCCAAACCATAGACTTTTAATACTCGTTTACGAGTAAATTCACCAGATTTAAAAACCCAATTAGGGCGAATTAAACCGGCAAGTAAAACAACAAATAAAATGAATGATAATAGTAAAATGATCTCTTTCATATCTAACCCCTTATTTTAATAAGGTATAGAGTAAGGGTAAGTGTGAGGGGGCGCAAGGGGGAATATCTAGGGAGGAAGCCCAAATGTTCGGGCTTTATATTAATTAGCAGTAATTGAAGTAGTAAAACCACCGCTACCAAGTCTATGCTCGACTCTTGTGGCAATATAATCACCGGCAAAACCATCACGCCAGCCTGCAGACAACGTGATCGGGCTTTCAGCTATCACCAAAGGATTTCCAGGTAACGTTAAGGACAAATCACGTTTACCTCGCTGCAATGATGCCAACTCCGCTGTCGCAGCGGCAGTAGCTTCTGCAGGGGTTGGGTAGGTTTTGCGCAAAGCCTTACCTGGCTCAGCCTCATCGCCAATAATAACGGCAACACGCTGCGCTTTTGCTTTGTCCTGCCAGTAAGCAATAACATGCCCGATAGCCGATCGGTCGGCTAACACAACTCGGTAGGTTGTCACATCTGCTTTAGCCAGTACAAGGCTGGGTAAGTCTTTACCACTCACCGTTTTTGATTGGTTGCGCGGCGCAAATAGGAGGTTTTTACCGCTTGGTTTTGCTATCGCATCATACTCCTTGGCCAGCCGGGTCAAGAAATGAAGATCACTCTCACCAGTTTGGTCAATATGCTCGATATAAGTTCCAGATAATACATCTGCTATTTTAGCCTGTAACTCATGTTCACCGGCCACGGTCTGGACAACATCACCCAGCGTTACTTTATCCCACGAACGGGTTTTACTGGTTTTGAGATTTTGCCGCAAATCAGCCCCGCGAGCACGAAAGACGATTTTATCAGGTGGACCAGATAGCTCCGGTTCATCAACAACATATTCACCCATATAAGCAAGCCCGGTTTCCTGATATCCAAGGTGAACTTCTAATCGAGCACCTTTTCGGGGCACTTCTAAAAGTCCGTCTGAATCATCAACAGTAATCGTTAATGCGTCGGATTTGAACCCAGCCTCATCAGTAATAGTCATCTCTATTAACCGCTCAGCTATCCGGGCAGTTACATCACGGCTATCCGCAAGGATTTTAAAAATTGGTCGCAAAATCAGCTCTCTTAATCAAACAATGATATTTTAGTTAGCACCGCTGTTTTCGGCTCTTTGATATCCGGTAATTCAATCAGCAGCCCTGCCGGCAATACAGGCCCCCACTTACCAAGGCCGGGATTAAGCTCGTAAACTTGCACTGTTGCATCAGAGCGGCCGTAATAACGGTGGCAAATAGCGTCTATGACTTCGCCATCTTTTGTTCTGTATTGCATTTAACCCCCTTTGTAATTATCTCCGTAGAACAAAAGATCTAGGCTAAAATCTAATTTACGAGCCTGCCCATTGCGGTGAAATATTTTTTCCTCTTCGTGAATTGCCGTAATACACCAAAACCCCAAGATATCACCGGTACCAGACACTAACTGCAGAGGCCTACCTTGGTTTGCCTCGACAGCCATTGCGTCAATCTGTTTTAAACCGCCTTTGTATTCCGGGTAAATAACCCCTTTCAAGCTCCGCTTAAACTCACCGAGACCCACGAATTGTGGCGTCGCATGACCACCAAAACGCTGCTGAGTCGGCCATAAAAATGCAAGGTCACGGGTAAATGACTGATAAGCGGCGGTATCCACCGAAAACCTATAATTACCCAAAGCAAGCATGTAACTGGACGAACGCTCGGTTGGCAGCAATTGCTGCGCATAATCCCGCGCTATATTGTTATGCATCGTATAAATCTCCTCGGCTCGATGCCTGCTGTTCGTGCATCAACTGCAGAAACTGCCTGCGCACCTCCACCGCTATCTCCTGCGCATTCATCCCCGGCGTACCTTGTACATTGATATCCAACTGACCAATGGCAATGCTTGGTGAAATGGATTGTACTGGCTGGCTGATTTTAGCAACGCTTGGAATTGTAGCTTGGTTATTAGCAGATACAGCAGGAGACTGATACGCGGCTACTGTCTCTTGGTAAGTTGGTGCCAATTGCACTGGTTCAGCGGCGACTGGCAATGCAATGGTGCTGGCAGCAAGCATCCCTGCAGCCGCAATGGCTTTAGGTGTACTTACTTTATTAGCCGCACTGGTTTGTGCTTCCGAAACTTGCGGTTTAACCGCCTCCAATCGTGCAACTGTCTCAGCTTGCTGAACTAAAGTGGGTTGACTGGCAGCGACTGGGTTTTGTGTCTGGTAAGAGTAAGCAGCAGCCGGTAACGCAATGGAGCTTGCAGCAAGCATACCAGCAGCTGTCATCGCCTTAGGTTTACTTACTTTTTTAACTGCAGCAGTTTGCTGAGCTATATTCGCTCCGCTACCCGAATATTTCTCTTCATCACCACCAAAGCCAAAAAACGATTTAACGCTATCAACCGCAGTGCCCAGCCAATCGAGCTTGCCCTTAATCCAGCTAAAAGCTGCGCCCCATCCTTTCATTAGCAGACCAATTGGTGACCATTCAAAAACAGTTTTAAGCGCATCCCAAAAAGAGAGCACACCATTTTGAATACCACCAAAAGCTGAACCAACAATACCTGCAACCCAGCTGATTAAGTTCGCTAAAAGGGTTATTCCTCCGATCACCAATCTGATTGGCAACAGAACGAGACTAAGCGCGCCGCCAATTAATCGACCGAACGATACGCCTGCACCTGCAGCAGACTTTAATGACTCGGCGCTAGATTCAACAGGCTGAATTAACCGACCAAACCAATCGAAAACCGCCTTTACGCCGCCCCATACCCAGTTCAGCACCGCACCAATAGGTGCCAAGGCGGTAAATAATCCAGACAGCCCACTAATAATAGGTGAAAATCCTTGAAGAAATCCATCCCAAAAACCACCAAGGAAAGCCTTTAACGGCTCAAAATATTTATAAATTAGCACGCCAAGAACGGCTATTAGTGCAACAACGGCAACCACTATCAATAAAATAGGATTAGCTAGCATTGCTGCGTTCATCGCCCACTGTGCTGCTGTCACTAATCCCATACGGATAGCTGCTAATTTACTGATAGCACTAAATGCCACCATGCCGTAACGTGTTATTGCTATAATGCTGTTTAAACTAGCAAAGGCTAAAAGCAAAGGGCCGCCAGCCGCAGCCAGCACACCTATTGCTCCGGCAGTAATCGTTAATATTCTAACTAATCCAGGATGCGCTGCCGCCCACTTGTCAACATTTCGAGCAACATTTGTTAACCATATTGATACAGATTTAACCGTTGGCAATAGTGCATTGCCCAAGGTGATTTGTAGTGATTCTACAGCAGATGAGAGTTCCTTTAACTTGCCCTTAGCATTGTCACCCATTTTATTAGCGACTTGTGCTGCGCGGCCTTGTGAATTTGTGACAACATCAAGGTACTTAGTAATGCCTTTCGCGCCCTCTTGGGATAGCAATTCAGCCATACCCGCAGCAGGCTCTTCGCCAAAAACGTCTTTTAATGCCTGTAATTTTTCTGCGCTACCCATACCATCGGTGGCTTCGGCCATATCGCCGATCACATCGATCATATTGCGCATATTGCCACTGGCATCTTGAGTTTCGACACCTAAACTTTGTAACGTTTTAGCAGCCGCCGATGTTGGGGCAGCTAAACGAGTAACCATTGCTCGTAGCGTTGTACCTGCTTGTGAACTTTTAATACCAACATTGCCCAGTAAACCTGCCATAGCCGAGGTTTCTTCTAGACTCATGCCAGCCTGCCTTGCAATCGGCGCGACATATTTCATTGTCTCGCCGAGCATGCTCAAGTTGGTATTGGCAGTGGTAAAGGTGGCGGTTAATACATCCGACACTCTGTCCATCTGATCTGGATTTAAACCAAAACCAGATAAAATATCAGACGATATATCAGATGCAGCGGCTAAATCAGTTGTACCTGCTTTTGCTAAATTCAACAGGCCCGGCATAGTGGCAATGATTTGGTTGGTTTTAAAACCTGCCATTGCCAGATATTTCATACCATCGGCTGATTCAGAGGCACTATAAGATGTTTCTGCGCCCAATTTTCGAGACGTTGCGGTTAATTTTGCCAGATCAGATTCAGAGGCATTAGCAACTGCCCCAACACCCGCCATTTTCTCTTCAAACTCAGCGGCAACCCGCATCGGGCCGCCCAGCGCTCGCTGCATGGCTTGCCCCGTTTGTTGCAAGCCAAAACCAGCAACCGTCATATTTGCCGAAACCTGCATGCTTTTTTGCATGCGCTGTTTTGATTGGGCTATTTTTCCTTCAAGCTGGGCAATGCGTTCGAGCTTTTTAGCCTGCTTATCAAACGCCTGGTTTAATTCGTTAGTCTCTTGTTTAGCACTGGCTTGTGCACCTGATAGGTTTTTGGTCGATACACCTGCTTTATTCAGTGCCTGACGCATCTGTTGGAGCTTTTGCGTCTCTTGCTGATGCGCCTGTTGAAGCTGATTAACCCGACTTTTGCCCTGTTCAAACTCCTTGGATAGTGATTTGTTATCCCTCTCCGCTTTTTTAAAGGCTTTACCGAGACGGTTAGCTTCTTTTTGTGCTTCTTTGAATTGATAGGTTAATAGGTCACTCGGCTGTTTTGACTGCTTCATCTCCTGCGCCAGTTCGGCAACCTGCTGCTCTGCAGCGCCTAAATCTTTTTTCAACGACTTAGCTGGAGCGGATGACTCTTTCATTCGCACAGCAAGCTGTTGCACTTCGGCCTGCGCATGGTTGAGTGACTGGCTTGTTTCTTTGCTCTCCTGCCGCAACTGACGGAACGCATTAAACTGGTCGGTCTGTGCATCAACAGATTTTAACCGTTCCTGTGTCTTTTTGAGTGATTCAATAACCTGACCGGATGCACCTGCCACGTTTTTAAGCGGTCCACTCAGCTTATCAATCGCTTTAAGTTTTACGGCTAAATTTAAATTTTTTGCTGCCATATTTCACCCTGCTTAACCGGGGCTTTTCGCCTGATTCATGGCTTTAAATCGGTCAATTGCTAACTCCCGCCAGCGATTTAACTCATCAAAACCCATGCTATCCATCTGTTGCGGCGGCCAATGAAAGATCGCCGCAATATCAGCCCACGCCTCATCTACAGAGTCGGGAGCTGCTCTTTCGTGAAAAAAGTGGCGACTTCGGTCATGACCTCCAGCAAATCAACAGGATCCAATTGATAAAAATGCTGCGCGGTGAAACCGTTCAATGAAATCCGCGGTACTAACTGAGCAGTAGCGGCAGTATCCATCTGGATAACATCCAATAGTTTAAGGCCGCGTAGGTCACCTGGCATTGGTTTACGTAAAGCAAGCTCGTTGATTTTACCGCCGCCAACTGGGTGATCTAAACGAACAACTTTATCTGCATGAGGCCATTTTTCTTGCTCAATTTGTTCAACTGTTTTAAATTCTTCAACGACTTGTTGGGCGGTGTTTTCTTGTTCTTTCATATTTAATTTACTCATAAAAAAAGAGCGCCGACTGTGCTAACAGGGCGCTCTTGAATGGTTAATAGGATCTGTTACTTCGTTGTTTTAGCAGCCGCTTTGCTTGCCGACTCATTTGCCAAGTCGGCAATAAAACCACCGGCTAACAGGTTAGTTGCTTGGCGCGGATTCAAATCCACAAATTCGGTCACTTTTACATTTTCATGCATAAATGGCTTGAGCACTTTATATTTGCGCTTAAGTATTAAATCAGGTTTTACCATGCTTGTTCCCCTTAAACTAAATGCCGATAGCGACGCGAGCAGCTTTTAATACGTCAACGCCAGCAATACGGCGCACCATGTTTGGAATATCGATAAAGACTTGCTCTTCACCGGCAATCTTTAGCTCATATTTTTTGAGACTCATGGCAATCTTCAGCGCGGCTTTTTCACCGGACTTCCATGTGCCAAAGTCCAGCTCTTTCCATGAGCCAGAAAGACTCATGACCACTTCGGTGGTTTCGCCATCTTCTTCAAAGGCCCCGCGCAGCGTGACGTTAATCATTTTGCTCGGAACTAAGCCGTAGGCTTTGAATAAGTCGCTATCATATTTGGCAATGGTAAAGTTACACTCCAACTTATCCATGCCTTGATCAAGTTCAAGTGGCGCATCCATCCCCCCCGCTTTAAACTCTTCTGTTTTAATTGTTAGCTTAGGAGGGGTTACCTCCTCCACTACACCTGCGAACCCTTTGCCGTCGGCAAACAGGTTCATCGCTCGAATTACTTGCGGTAATGACATATTAAACAACCTCTGTTAGGTAACCATTGACCATGTGGCTACGGAATGTGATGTGCTCTGCAGGCGCATACGCACTAAAGTCATAATCAAAGTAGACTTTGCCCTGCTGAATTTGGTCCGCACTGTTCAGTTCCGGATCTACCCAGCATTCCCCCCCGGCAATGGCCCCGATGTTTTTAAGATGCCGTAGGTAGTTATTTACTCCCTCGCTCACATCTTCAACGTAGGTTTTGGTGATATTGCGATCAACTGCCCAGAGATGATTACGCACTAGACTGTCCGAAATCATATCGTTAGTGATAACGACATTTTTAAATGCCCATTTGGCATCTGCAGAACAAGTACGATCACCCCAAATGCGGAAACCGTTCTGCTGAATCGTGGTGGTCACTGCTTTTTCATTCAGCAAGTTTGCACGACAAGTCGGATCGTCAAGTTTGAAATCAATTGGACGACATAAACCATCAATGCCGTAAATTTCTTGATTGGAGTTCGACCACCAAAAACCAAGCGTGTTATGCACTCGCGCCATCACGCCTGCATGGCGAGCAGATGGTGGCTGAATCACTTGGGTGCTGGTTGTAACATCAAAAACCTTGTACCACGGGTCAATCACTTCACAGCGACGACTGCCGAACAGTTCTCGATAGGTGATTGCAGCTGCATCATTGGTGTTAGGCCCGTCAAGCAAGGCATAACCGCGCAGTTTATCGGCCACGCTAACCAGCGAATCAGCAACTGCTTTTTGATTGGAAAAACCAGGCGCAATTAAGATGCGCGGTGACACTTTTGCCGTATTTTCAGCGGCAAGCAGCGCGAGAATACCTGTGTACTGACCAGTGTCGGCATCAACAGTACCAATCACATTTGACTGCGTAGCGGCAGCATCAGCACCTTCGGCAACACGAATCACGACAACAATGGCGCCTGTCTGGTCAAAAATGCCGTCAATAGCCTGCGGCAATGTACCCGCTGTACCCAGCTTAGCAGCCTCGCGGCGACTACCTGCAATCAGCACAGGTGTGTTCAACGGAAAAATAGAAGCATCGGCGTCTTCTGCCGTACCCACTAATCCAATAATACCGCTTTGAGCGGTTTTGATGGGCCGAGCCCCACCGTCAATCTCGACGACTTCGGCGCCGTGTAAATACTGTTCAGCCATAGGGGCCTCTTTAGTAAAGTGTAAAAACTAAAAAGCCCCGGCAAGTGCCAGGGCTTCGGTTAGGTCTAAAAAAACCGCTTGATTAAGCGGTTGGTTATTCTGGCTTGACGGGCCAGGCAATGTCGTATGGATCAGTAAACATTTGCGGGACATCGCGTAATGATTGGCGGTAATCCTTATATTGCGCTTGTTTTTCCAGTGATAATGGCGAGTCAATGGCTTGCGTGTGGTCAGCGGCAGCAACTAGCTCGTCACGTTTTTTACGAGCTGCGCTCCATTGCTGCTCATTCTCGTATTCTTTTTGTCTCAGGACAGACTCGATAGCGTCGCTATTCATGCCAAGGTTTAGCATGTATTCTCGGCTGGTGTCGGTGTGTCGCTTGCCTTGATTTATATATTCAAATCTCACTGCTTTCTCCTGAATGGCTCTTTAAAAAGAGCTTGTTTTAAATAATGTGCATCGGCATGACTGGCGTGACCAAGCCATGACTGGATATTTTGGTTAATATCAGAAAACTGAATCTCTCCGGCGGCATACTGCTTACGGTACTTTTTCAGTTTTGTTTTTATTCGTTTAACCGTGCACTTCCTTAATAGCCGGTGCGTTGAGTAGATTCTATAGCCTAGAAAATCCAAGGCGCGACCGTTCTTTTTGGCTATTGGAAACACCTGCGTTTTGCTGTTTGTTTTTAACCTTAATTGCTGATGCAAAAACAGCTCGATATCCCTTCGCCACTGGTGTAGCTGCGCCTTGTCATGATGGATAATTACAAAGTCATCCATGTAGCGAGCATAGTTTTTTGCTTTTAATTCGTGCTTGGCAAATCTATCTAGCTCATTAAGGTAGATATTGGCAAATATCTGACTGGTTAAATTACCAAGTGGGATCCCAACTCCAAGCGCGTCGCATGGGCTATTGTCGATAATATAAAACAGAATTTGCTTTGTATGGCTGCATCGTATCTTTGCGTCAATAATTGACTTTAGAATGTGGTGATCGATACTTGAGAAGTAACGGCTAATATCAGCCTTGAGCGCAAAAGCTTTGCCATGCTTTCTTTCTACATCTCTGATAAAAGCTTGCGCCCTATCAGCCCCTTTGTGTGTACCCTTGCCTCGCCTGCACGCGTAAGAATCGTGAATGTATTGCTTGTCAAACAACTGCTCTATAATGTTGTATATCGCTCGATGCACCACCCTGTCTCTAAAGTGAGGTGCTGATATCAAACGACGTTTTGGTTCAAAAACATAAAAATGATGATAAGCCGACATTTGATACATGCCCCACATCAACTCATTTTGAATCTGAATTACGTTTTCTTCTAGGTTGTTGAAAAACGCGAGCGTGGAGCTTGCCTTGGTCTTTCCTTTTCTGCACTGGTATGCAGCGTCGAGAATATTTTCAAAGCTTATTATCTTATCAAAAGAGCAGCCCATCGACGCATCGATGGACTTGATTCGTGTTTCAGCAATTGCTGAGGTATCGGCATCCTTTTCAAAATTGCACTGGCAGCACCCCGTGGGGTGATTGCTTCTGGCGTCATCAAGAGCGGGACGAAAACCAATGTTACTGTTCGCATTCGAACGACCATTATTCAGATTGAGCATGCCCAAGCCGGCGTTCGAGCCATTGTTCCAGTTGCCCCCGCGAAGCGGGAATCGGTCTCGCGTAATCATAATGCCGATACCTGTTGTTTAGATTTAACAGATTTGATCCAGCCGCCAATCATGCGCCCTATCTCAACAAGCATCTCGATCCACATTTGATATTTTTTAACATCTAAATAACGCAAGTCTTTCGCAAGCCTAACGCGACGTTTTAGTATTGCTAATTCAATATCAAGATCGGTTAATGTTGTCTTTTTGTGATAACGCTTAAATGCCGTAATAATCAACCGCTGCAACTGCAGCATTGATACGCGAATTTCAGCGCCCAACACATGCCTTTCGTGCCTTGGGAATTGTTTTATTGCTTGATACCCATATAACAACATATCGCGACATCTATCTTCAATGATTAGAGCTGGCAATCTATTTCCTATTTATTTTTTTAAACTGCGCTACCGCGCAGAGAGCAAATATTCAAGTTACATTACGCAAAGAAAGCGGGACGAAAACCAATGTAACTGCCCGCAATCGAACGACCATTCCCCAGATCGAGCACGCCCAAGCCGGCGCTCGAGCCATCGCCCCAGCGGCCCCCGCGACGCGGGAATCGGTTGCCATAGTTGCGCGCATAGATTGCACCGCCGACGGTTGTGGTTGATGCAGACTCAATGAGCAAGCGGCGGAGCAGTTCTGACGGGGTGTAATTTGCGCCTTTGGTGATGGCTGCAAAATGGCTATTGGTCATGTACGGATAATCGTTGCTGTCATTATCAACAGGACCGTTTCTGTTTGTTACCGCATTATTTAAAATCGGTGAGCCAATGCTGCCGGCGCCGTCCTGACTGGCCGATGGCGAGTCAAAATAAGCCCCGTTTTTATGCCAGTTTACCTCTGCAATGCTCGGGTCATTATCCAGTGTCGTAATAATTTGACCGTCATCAAGCATCATTTGATCGATCCATTCGTAGACATTTCCGACTAAATCATGTATTCCCCATGCGCTGTGATCATGTGCCCAAGATGAAGGTCCCTTGCCTGTGTCTGTTCTGCCCGTGCCTGATGTTTCACCGGGCATGCCGTTATCACTGCGCCGAGCTGTTTCCAACTTGTTTTCATGGCTGCGGCCGTAGTTAGTGTTGCCGCGTGGAGTGGTGTCATTTGCTAATGACCACAGCGCAATTGCAGCCCACTCATGTATAGACATCATGTGCCAGCCATCACCCTTTGTTGTGCAGAGTGCTTTAGCTGCATCGTAATTAACTGATGTGCGCGGTTGCACGCCGCCCACCACACTGCAACCACCATTAGCTCCGGAAGACGCTAAATACTTAGCGATAAAAACTTCGCCGCGTGTCACACCGTTGCTAGCAAACATAGTTGGCGTGCCACTGCCGAGTTGCAGATCGACGCCTGTTTTTGCCAGTATAGCTGCATTCAAATCTTCGTAATTAAAGCGCGGAATGCGCACCATGATATTTGGATTGCCCTGGGCATCGATTAATATTGTGTTGCGACCCCCGGATGCATCTTCGATAGCTTTTTTGTGGCCCTCGATAGCGTGTTCCGTCAGCTCGTCAACCTTCCCGTTGAAATCAGCCTCGGCGCGACCTATTGCATCGTTTGCTTTTTTATCAAGCGCGCCCATCATTCCGCCGACTTCAGAAGTTTGCTGTTGACTAGCCGCGGTTTGCTCTTGTGTTGCTTGCTTAATAAGCTGTAGTTCTTCTAAAACGCTAGACATTAACTGCCTCCAATTTGCGTAATCGTTCGCCCAGTTGCATTTGCGTATGAGCCTGTTTTGTTTGTACGACTTGGCTGCGGGTAAACGCAACCGCATCCATCATCATTTCAAGATCAATTATTAGGTTGAGGTTTTCGGTGCCAACAACCACTGTTACACTGTCTGCTGGCAAAGCCTCGACATTAATCGTCAGCCACTGCGCGACTTTAATTGCAGGGGTTCTATAACCTAAAGTCTTTCCTGCCAGAGAATAAGCGCCGAGTAAGGTGCCGTCAGAGAGGAACACTCCAATCTCACGGATGGCATACTCTAAGTCACCATTAAATACGCCAGAAATGCGTAAGCTACTACCATAATCTTGGTAGTCAGTAAGCTCTATACGTTCCATTTCACGAGAAAGTTTCGTTTGCGTTTTGCTGGGTGTGTAACTGCCATCCCCAAATGCTATATGAGTTATCTCGCCCTTTAATCCGTTTTCCTTTGCGGATAGCAGCTTGGCTAGTCCGGCTTCTGTAAATTGCAGCTTTAAACCTGCCATTAAATTACCCCTTCAAAATAAAAATCAGCGAGACACAGTTGGTAGCTAACAGCGGCAAGCCGAAAGCTACTAAAAACCAGATCTGGTACCACAGGCAAAAAGTCAACTTCGTGGTCATTACAATCAATGCAATATATCGCGGCAGCAAGTCCGGCTCCTCCGCGTGCCTCATCAGGCACAATCGGAATAAACTCGGTGGAGTGATCCATTAAACCGATTGACGGTCCAATACCACCTGATAAACCTAGGCCTTCTTCAAAGTGCAAGCCAAGTTCAACATCAAAGTGAATAACGCCACGCTTGGCTTTTTTTATAACTCTGGTGACCTGCTCCAGTGTCTCTTTGGTTAACAACCCTTCATCGTTATCTGTCAGGTTTTCATTAATCAATGCCACCGCCGTCATAGTGCCGGGCTCTTGACTTCCGTCAGGTTCCCACCACTCACGCAGATGTGATTTTATATTTAAACCATCCAGTGCCTTTTGCACCGCATACGGAGTGCCTTTATAGCGATGAACATCAAAAGAGTTTTGCACCATTTGCCGTTTAATATGTTCCGGCCAACGGTCGTCCCATTCATCAACTGAAAAAGCCCAGGCTAACCAAGGCAATAGTGATAACGGGCAAGAAAAAGGATCCCAAAGTTCGGCAATACGCACAGGTAAATCGGTAGAATGAATGACCACTTGTTCAAGATTGCGTTCTAATTCACTGGCGTTCGGAGGTAATAAACTACTCATCAACCCCTCCTACTGTAACGGTTACACCGCTGCAGTAAGCCGCCTGGGTATTATTCATAATCAAATCTGCAGCCGGGCTGATTAAATTAACGTTATGCACGCCAGCTTGATGTAATGCGGCATATAACCCTGAGCGAATAACGTCATAACCCAATTTGTGACGATCTAAGACATACGCCAGCACCGCCGCTTCGGCAGCCTGTTGAATTGTGCTACCTGCAGGACCGGGTAATATTGTTAATTCGGCAATGACGGCATATTCATGCACCTCTGCAGCAACGACCGACAGCCTATCCCCCAATGGGCGAACCTTAGATGATTGAACCGCTGCCGCAGTGCCATCATCCGTCAAACCAAAATAACGACGCACGGTAACCAGCAAGTCATTATTAGGCGTACCATTACCGGCACGACTTAATAACGTCACCACCATATTGCACGGACTTGGACTTGTCGCATCGGCATCAAGCACACTCGCATCTGCCGATAAGGCATGAAAAACATAAGCATCGTCACTGCCGGCTGTATTCAACGCATCAAAGGCCATTTGAGCACGGCGACGCAAGCTTTCATTGTCTTCCATTATTAGAGGTATCGGTGGGCGTGCTAACGCATCCTCAGCCTGAACAACCAGTCGCGCTATGTTATAGCGTGCAACATGACCATCTAGGTCGTTACCTTTCGCGGTAGCGAGCATGTTAGCTCTGGTCGCATCATTAATTTTGGCCTCAAGTACCATTTCACGATATGCAAATGTCTGCAGCGCCATCGCCAGCGGATCCGATTCAAGCACCAACACTTCGGCATAATCAGGATTAAGCCCGAGTAAAATGGCTTTTAATTCGTTATATTTTGTTTCAAAGTCCGGCACGGTAATAATGTCCGGTACCGGAACTTTCGACAGATCCAATAATTTAAATGCGGTCATATTGCCACCTGCAGACTGTCTAAAAGAATTGATTTACCGTTGATCAGGTATTCTCCGTTCAAATCTATTAATACCTTTCCACCATCTTGCCGATACACCTGAATTTTCTTAAGCCTGATTCGAGGCTCCCATTTAGCCAAAGCCTCTGCAGTAGCTGCATAAACATCCACGGCCCACGCATCATTAGTTGGTGCATCAATAAGTTCAAATAGCCGGGAACCGTAATCCCTACGATAAACCCGACTCCCCAAAGGTGTAGTCAAAATATTAAGCACTGACTGACGTAAATGAGCAACGTCTGACACGCTTTCGCCTGTTTGCATATTCATGCCTTGCATATATCACCTACGTCACTTTATACGTCCCGGCACTTGAGCCTCCCTGAACAGGAACCTCTGCCACACCCGTTATATGTTCCACTACTGCCTCGGCAATAGCTTTAACCATAACATTTGCCTTAGCGTGCTCACCGGTAGTTTTAAAGCCTGCTGCTTGCAGCTTTGAAATAATTAACCCCTCAAGTGAGCTTGCATTCAATGCCATATTATTTTCCCGCTGTTACTGTAGTGGAGCCGTCCCCATGAGGATTGCCCGTATAATGACAAATATGACCTGTGGTCACGACTGGCGAACCACCATTGAGGTGGATATTGCTCGCCTCAACATTTACATCACCGTCTGCAATAACTTTGGCATTGGCTGATGTATTGACCTTGATATCTTTTACCGTCGTAATATTTAACGTTCCCGCAGAAAGCACATCAACAGTGGCATCTGCACCTTTAATATCTATTAAATAGCGATGACTTTTACGGTTATAGCTGATCACCGAACCGTCTTTTAACGTCTTACGCTCTTCGTCTAAATCATCAGAATTAGCTGGGTGCGCCTCTTGGTAAAGAGAGCAAATAATAAGGCCTTGAGCAAAATCACCGGAAGGACACAAAACAACAACCTGCTCATTAATATCAAGCGGATTCCAGTCGCGGTTTTCACCTGCTCGGCTGACTCCTTTATCGAGCCAGGTGCTATTCAGTTTGCCATCAGTCACTTTGACCTTGCCGCCCTCTCCATGCTCAGTGACAGTACAAATTCGCACTAGACCATGTAGCAGTCGTTCAATTTCAGCTATCTGTAATTGTTGCATCAAATACCTTATCGTGTTCCTGTGCAGCTGGGACTTCTCTGCCTGGCGCGTGGGCTAAATAAACTTTCTGTGGCGTGATACCGTCCGCAGTCCATACCGATTCACCAAGGTAAACAGTCTGTTCCCAGCTAACTACCCACGAGTCATAGCCGCTATTCGTGTCTTTGCGAAAATTACCAGGATAAGCCCCAATCTGCTTTGGTTTTGTTAATACGCTGCCTTTTAGCCAGATGCCGTTATCTCTAACAAGCATGGCAACTGCGGCGGCAAATTCACGTATCTCTAATGCTAAATTTTCAACTTCCCACCCCAACACGCAGTGAATTGAAAAGCGGCACTGAGCAGGTAAACGCCCGTCTCCAATATCATCACCGGGATCAAACTCTTCAAGCTCTAAAAATAAAGCGGGAGCTAAAACAGATAGCTTTGGGTCAGGGTCATAGCTTTCTACCGTAACTTTTTGGAACGTATCACGTAGGCGAGCTAATATGGCTTCATGTACTTGAGTTAGTGTTGTGCTCATTTGCCCTCGTGATTCAGTATAAAATTAAGCTCTTGCTGCAACAGCTCGGTAAACCGGGCTTGTGCTCGTTGGTAATAACGCTCAAATACCGGCGTGGCTTGTTCATCTATAGGGAGTCGAATAACTTCAATAGGTAACCGCTCTCTCGTTTTTCGTTTAAATACGTTTTCGTGGCCACTTTTCATCGTAGCGACAAACGCGCCATCAAATTGATATTTACCAACCCGAGTACCACGTTTACTTTGCCGCGCTTTACCGATATGTCTGACCTGTACCGGATCTAAACCGAACCAGACCTGAGCAGCGCGTTCGTCACCTTTTAAATAAAAAGTGTGACGAAAGCGCACTGACAATACTCGTACAGGCAATTGCAATTCCCGGGCAAGTTCTCGCTTGCTATGCGTTTCCAACCATTTTGTTGTTTTCCGCAATGCACGGTTAATCGCTTTTTGAATCTGCGGAACAGAAGCAAGCATCTGGGCCTCTAAATAGGCCAACTCTTTATTTAATTGAAGATCAAGACTGAGCATATCAACGCCAACTAGAATCTTTGTTTTGTGAAAGTTTCAATGGAAGAACAGTTTCAAATATTCCCTTATTAAAGGGTAAAACCAGATAATTCTCACCATCAATAATCAATCGGTCACCGTCTTTACCAGACACTGAGTGTGGCTGCATGGTGAAAAATGCCTGAGCATGTTTAATATCTAATTGCCCTGCGTTTTTACCGTTTGATTTAGCATTAATTGTTTTGTTTGCCAGGCTAAAAATACCGACAACTGGATCTGATCGGCCGGACTGGTGAAGCCAAGTGGCGCTTGTGCCAAACTCTTCATCCATAGCCGCTTTTAATTCTACTAGATTGCTTTTCATGTTTTCGTTCATAGGCTTGGCTTTTAATTTTATTACTTATCGAAAAAAACTAAATTTAATTTTTTTTGATAAGTAAAAAAGCCCCGGTTAATTTGGGGGCTTTTTGAGTTGTATAAACAATTGATTAGTTAGAAGATAAAACTTCACATAATAAACTTGGATCACGGGCAATCGGCAGGTAAATAGCACGAGAGCGAATTGATAGCCCCTCGTCATGCTCTTTAGGCTCTGTCGTGATATGACATTCGCGCTTGCTTGCTGAACTGGCAGTTAATACATCTGCAGGTGCACGCAGCATGCCAAACAGGTCTTTTACGCCAGTTGGGTATGATGCCCCTTTTGTAGCAACAGCATCTGCCTCATCTGTTACAAAGGTAACGCCACAGATGTTAATTTTGCTAGGGTCATCAGCAAATGCAACGACGCGCTTTGCATGAATTTCTGCTGAGTAAAATGCTTTAACGCTATCATGGTTTAAGATGCGTTCAATCATCTCCTGACCGATGCGACATGTCACACCTTTAACGGTCAAGTGGCCATGGTCTTTGGCATTTTTAATAGTATCTTTGCGCAGCTGCTTGATTAGTCCAGGTACATCCGTACCCGTAGTGCCAAGCTTTAAATCAACAATGCGTTTTGATACGCCGAGCGCACTAAACAGATCAACCAGTACTGTACCTTTTGCATTTGTTACTTTACCTTTTAAAGCAGAATAAGCGGTAAATGCGGCTGTGTAACGGTGGTTCGATTTGTGCTTGGCCATGTGCGACTTAACCAGCGTCGCTAGCTCTGTCGCTTTGAATTTTTTATCTTGCAACGAAGAGATACGGTTTAAATCATCGGGTACGATTGACGTATCAAACGGATAGCGAATCAGTGATACTGGCACTGCATTTTCTGCATCATGCTGATCAATATTAGGATGTTGGCCAATCTCACCTGGCATTAATACTTGCAGCTGTTTACCGGCCTTAACAATCATCACGGTGCGGCTTTCTACGTTTTCCACTTCGAATAGATCTAGCACTTCGGCATCAATATGCGTTACTGAGTTAAAGCCCGTGGTCAATGAAGTAAGCGAAAACGCTTCGTGGTCAAAAATTTCTGCTAATTTTGCCATGGTTAAATTAGTCCTGTTTAATAATTAAAAATGATTTTTCAAGATGATCAATCACCAGCGTTTTTTGTGGCTCAGTAATGCCGTCTGGCCATACAATATACAGGGGATTAAACACCGAATTGGCGTAATACACCTGACTGCCGCCGATGTGTACACCGTAGGCATCGGTGCCGTCATAATCGGCAACAGTTGGATCAATAGCGGAACCGTTTTTTTGAACCAGAGAAAACTCAGGTTTATCTACTGCTGCAGGGATTGATTTGTTACAAAGTTCACCGCGCTCATGACTCCAAAGTAATTTCAGAGACAGAGGTACTGGCTTAGTAATAGATAAAATCATTACGCGTCCTTAATAAGTTGTTGCATATCAAATGAGTCATCAACAAGCGAACCTAATCCGCCTGTTAATGCAATCTCTTCGTCTTTTTTTGCCGCTTCAATTATTAATGTTGCGGCAGCAGTTTCTAGCGAAACTCCTTTTTCAATCAATGGTCCGGCAAATTCAGGAACACCGGCAGAAGCTGCTAGCTGATTGATTTTTTTAGCGAGTTCAGCTGTTTCTACCTGTCCACTTTCGATCTTACTTTCAAGATCGACGTTAGTGCCTTTTAACAATGCAATCTCAGCTTCATGAGCTGTTTGTAATTGCATCACCTTTTCACTGTGAGTTGCGCTTAGCTGGCTCACTGTTTCTTTATGTTCAAGGTTTAAATCTGATACAATTTTTTCATGAGTGGCATTTCTCATCATGGTTTTGATCTCTTCTTCTGTTTTAATTCCATCAATCAGACCGTGTTCAAGCAGGGCCTGAGCATCAAAAATATTGGCCTGTAAGTTGTGCACGTCATCAACGTTAACGTCACGATGTGACGCAACTAATTTACAAAACGAATAACCGATGTTATTAACCATCTTGGTTAATCTTTCGTGCTCTGGTTGTTCCAATTTAGTCAACGGTGCACCATCTGCTTTGGCTTCACCTGATGTGTAATAAGTCATTTTAAGTGTCGGGCTTGTTACTTCAGCTCGACCTAAAATGGCACCGATTGAGCCGCCTTGACTGTGCTCTGTCATGTAAAGTGATGAACAGGCACTAGCTAAACCAAAGTGCGCTGAATAACAGCTGCCATTGATAAATCCAATGATCGGTTTACGTTCAGCCATTTTGCGAATAAACATCGCCAAATCAAAACAACCGGCCCCCTCACCTCCTGGCCCATCAAACTCAATAAAAACCTCTTTTATATCTGGATTTTCAACATGACTATGTAACTGTTGGCGCAAACTACGATAGCTAGTAACCTCATTACAGTTATTGTCTAAACCGTTAAATCGGTGAGACAACGCACCGAACGCAGCCATGTGACAAAATGTATCACTGCGGTCACTGCTGCCACCGGTGAACATTTTCGGGTTTTTATGAAACTCATTTATCAGATCCAGACTTGCTTGATGCGCTGTCGTTGTCATCAGCATTGGAACGTTCATCATCAGACTCAGCAAATGCTTCATTTTTTTGTTATTCCTCTTTTTTCAAGTGCGTCGTTACTACGCTTTACGCCATCAAGATGCTTATCTAATGTTTTGCCTCTGCCATTTGAAACTTCTTCAAGCGATGTAATATCGTGTTGCATCTCAAGTACTAGGGCCTTAGCGGCTTTAAGTGGGTCAATTTCTTCCCATTCCGGCCAAATCCATGTTGGATCCAGATATTGATATGGGTTTTCAAAATAACCAGGTAACTCATTGGCAGTTTTAAGTTGATAAGCCTCAATGAACCAACCAAGTATTCGGTTAAATGCGGGGACTAAAACAATATCGCGCAACTGCCCGATAAAGCGGCGGTGGTTGATCATACCGGCACGAATGCTGGAATAATTAACCTGCGTTAAATCACCCGTTAACATTTCAAATGTGATACCGAGCAAGCCAGCAATCATGCGTAAAACCTGATTGTTATGCTCTTGATAGTTACCAGCTATTTCAGCGGGAGAAGCTGTTTTTAGCTCTTTCACGCCATTTAAAAACGTTACACCACCCGCTTTAACAACAAGCTTGTCTTGTTTTTGGATTGTTCCCGGCGCACCAGTTTGTTGATTAGGTGCAGCATCGCGAAGGGCAAATACCTGTTGGCCAATGCGCTTCATGCGTGATTTAATTTCAACAGTTTGGTTGTCTTTATACTGCTTGGCAAAATCAGCGCCAGCAGACACCCACGGCTGTGTGGTCGTTTGCCCTGCGTGAATAACATCGCGTAGATGAATAACATCAGCGACAGGCAACCAGTTCACCGAGTCCTCATCAAATTCCGGATGGTCACGCGGGAGTTTATAAAAAGCGTACTTTTTCACCTTACCGTTTTTGGCATACATAATGCCGCCCCGGATATAACTGCCATTTCCTGACTTTTCCAACTCTGACGCATGGCTTAACGGACTGACAATCTGCAGCTGCAGTGGCACTGCATCCAGCGTTCGACGGCGTACAATAAACGCACTGCCATCAAGCAACATAGTTATCACAGCTAATGCCTGCACCCCAGTAAAGTTGCTGTTCTCGTCAAAATCACAATACAAGTTCCATTCGTTAAAACTCTGAATAAAATCTGCATCAAATAAATGGGGGTCAAAAACGGGTTTTGCACCACCCCCGATACATGATGCACGAAAACGTCGCGCCCCAATGCCAAGCAATGGGTTGTTGCGCATTAAATGATGGCTGGCAGTGATCTCTTTTCTAAGTGCCTGTTCACTTTTTTCGTTATCGTGCAGCTGCGCATCTGAAAAAAGAGCTGATTCAGCAACATCCGAGTAACTAGCCAAAATCAATCTCCACATCAACACACTGCATCAGCGGTGTTGGATTTAAAGTTTGTTGCATCTGCACTTCTAATGAGCGCAACTCTGGCAGACTAACATTTGAATATTCGACAGTGTTTCTATCTCCTGTCGGGGTAGTATGCTCAAGGCGTACTTTTCTTTGCCCGGATGCCAATTTCATAATGGCATTCTGTACGGCTAATAAATTCTCATCGGTTGCTAAAATAGACATCAGTAAGCCTCATAATCGGATGTTTGATAATCATCTGAATAGTCTGGCTGTTCATCTGATAAAGTTGAATTAATGCCTGTCTGGTCAACTAAACCGAGCGGGTTTTGCGGACTAGCAGTTTGAATTTCTAAACGTAAAAAATCATAAAGCCACAACACATAAACAATTAAATCCCATGGCTCGTTACGAGCTTGTCCCGGCTTTTTCTTCCACTTAACATTGTTACCACTCCCGACTAATTCTTCTGCAGTGAGCATCTGAAAATAATCAAGGTTGAATGTGTCGTTCACAGGAAAGTGAACAAAGTTTTTACCGGGAAATTCGTTGTTTAATCGCTCTGCAGCGCGGTTTTTTAATTGATGAACGTTAAGACTTCGATAGTCACAATGTGCTTCTGCATGGGTTTTATGGGTTAACGTTAATTCAGGTCGAAACTTGTTTTTACCGTTTGCCTCGCCACGTATTGCGTAAATCCAACCTTGGTATGGTTGAACAAATTCAAGCATCGCTTTCCAGGCATGGCCATTGCAGTCCATCACCACGTTATAAACGCTGAGCTCACGACCATCGTGCAAACGATAACGTTGCGACAAAGCATCAATTAATGTTTTTTGAGTAGCCTCATCTTCTGGATCGCCCATTACAATTTTATAATCAACTGCCCAAAATTCACCTCGACTACCCATAGCCCAAATATGATATTCAAAACGATTTTTCTGAGTATCAACTGATGCTAATAAACAACGAGTTTCAACGGGCAACAACTGCAGGGGTTCGTAATATTCACGGCGTTCGTACAACGCATCGAAATTGTTTAATTTATGAATCTTCTGTGTTGTTGAATATTCAACACCGATCTTGGTGTTCATAAAAGACTGCATTTTCAGCGGGTCTTTTTTGGCCTTGTCGTACTCTTTTGCGAGTGTTGGCAATGCGGTGTTGGGGTTGTCGTTGTAGGCCATCCAAATATGGAATCCTGCATCAACTTTACCTCGTTCATTTGTATCACCGGGTTTACCACATTTGCAGCAAAGTGCAGTGCCTGTTTCATCCCACTGCTCTGGCTTTTGGTGAGTGTTACAACAGGTAAATTCCCGTGTAGCTCGCCATTGGCCACTTTCAACCATGGTGAATTTGTGGTGCTCTCGGATTTTTCCGGTGCATTCAACGCAAACAAAATGCGCTGATTTATAATCACCTTTTTTATACCGTAAATTTTCTAACTTAAGACGCTGCTTGTGTTGGCAATGTGGGCAAGGAACATATAAATAACGCTGGTCGGTAAGTAAAAATTCTTTTGTTATTTTGCAGGTTCCTGCCTCTTTCGGCGTTGAACCCATAACAATTTTGCGTTTACTTTCTGTCTCAGTTCGCGTAATCGCGTTTTCAACTGGATCACCTTCATTGTCGGGATTCTCCGGCCAACCTGAAACCTCATCGAGGAACAGGTATCGGATGGTAACCATCCGAAATGAACCAGCAGAGGTTGCCCAAACAACACTAAAATCACCGCCATAAAAAGCTTTCTCGGTAGATGTGTTTTTACCAAGCATACATTGCGCAACGGGCGCACAATATGTAAATACTTTACCTGCTTCTTTCGTTGCGTATTTTTCAGCGTCAGTATTGGTATTCTGCGCAACCATTATATTTGCTGGGTCGTTGGTAATTGACCAGCCGATACAGGTGTTCATAAAAATGGCATACCCAACACGCGCACTTTTAGATAAAACAATTTTTTCTATAAACGGTGATTCGTATGCTAACAGCCACGCTCTTTGAAAAGATTTCGGCTTGTATATCTGCGCGTCTGGGTTCTGGTTAGTCGTCGCCCATATAATTATCTCTGTCCTCTTCGGAGGCACGATAATATTTAGAATACCGTTCGATAATCGGCGAGATAATTGCCTGTAGTTCATCCAGCCCCTTTTTATTTAGCTCGTTCAATGCATCGCGAACTAAGTCATCTATGGTTTTTATTTCAGATGGGTCGATGGGGAGTCTTTTAGATATCTGGTTGGATAGATCAATAAGTTTACTTTTAACTAGCGATAGTGGTTTATTGTACAGCTCCATGATTGCATCAAACGGGACTAGCTCACCCAAATCTTTTTCATTCTGCAAGCGGATTTTAATGGCACCCTGTTTCTCTTTTTCCGCTTTCCATTCGTCAGAGTTTTGCGGCTCTGATTCGCTTTGACTATTTCCACTTTGCACTCTAATTTCGCGACCATGCGCAGCATTCATTTTTCTAATTATTTCAGATTGATGTTTAACGAAAGCATGAGCTGATTCAACGAGTAATATTTTACCTACTTCATTTTTTTTTAATTCGTAACCGTTTGTGTCCATTTGGTTTTTGAGCGTTCTAGGTGATACGCCAAGATAATCAGCTACCGCTTTTGCTGTACTCATAAACTCACAATAAAGCCTTGTTTAAATGGTGATTTGTTTAAATGTTAACTTGTTTAAATGTTGTTCTTATCAATTAAACAAACTAGAAACAGAAACAGTCATAAAAACTATAAAAAATTCTCAGACTCGGCGAGTATTACACCCGTAGCGACGAGGCCCCGTGGCGGTGCCTCTTTTTATATTGAGGTTAAATGTCGTCATATTTCCCGCTTTTCTTTAAGTTATCGACCGCCCACAAGGGCTGAAGATTAGATAGTGACCAGCACGCTTGCCACTGCTTATCATCTGATAAATTAAACAGTCTCTGGGGTTTGATGTGATCAATATGTATCGAGCCACGCCTGAATTCATTCCAGTTCATGTCATCAATAAACAAATTTTCTAAGTGTTGTGTTAAGTCTTTAATCGAGTAACCAAGTAAAGATTCCGCTTTATTTGAAAAGCCATTGTTATTGATAGCAGATCGAATTAACTCTGCAACTCCATCATTCTTAGCTTTCTTATTTAACTGACGTCTAAGTTTTTGTTTAGCGTTAAATTCATTATCAAGTCGGTATCTAACTCTATATTTTTCTGCGCCATTCAGTTTTGGATTTAACCATGCTCGACCTAGCTTGTAAAAAACGGTGCTTATCTCTTTGTTAGAGGCGTTTTTCAGCCAGTGCTGATAAGCCCAACCGTCCCACTTTGCTTTACTTGTAGAGCGCTTAGCAAGCAGGGATAATTTAAGCCGCTCTAAGCGGTGGTTTAATTTAGCCTGTTGATAGTCTTCATCACAACTAACTCCCCATCTTTTCCAGCGCCTACCCTCGAGCTCCGCTTTAGAGCTGGCAATGCGGGCTACAGTTCTGCATGCTGGGCATTGTTTCTTGTTATTTACTAACAAACCAATCGGGAAGGTGTTGCTGCATTCATGGCATAATGTTAAACCTTGAGCCTTTAATTTCTGTCTCTTATATTTATAAAAGCGAATGCTTTCATACTCTTCAAAGGTTTTTCCTGTAATTTTTCTAAATTCGGAGCATATAGTACATGTCCTAATTAAGTTTGTTCCTGCAGAAAAACTCTTTCCATGCCTGAAAAACAAACCATGCTCTCTTTCCTGTCCGCATACCTTGCATTTAACAAACAAGGGGCAAATTAATCCATTAACCACAACTAATTGCCTCGTGGTAAAAAGTCGCTTAGTCGGGCGGTGATCGCTTTGGATTCGTTAATCAGCGTGGAGGCTGACCACATGCAGGCTCTAAGTAATTTAGGATTTAAATCTTGGCTGGCTTCAATCGCACCTAAAATACCCTCTAATTGGGTTTGGCGAGTTTCTAACGCATCAAGGCAACCGAGGTTATTTAAATTACTAAATTGGTTTTTATTTGAGTTTGAATCTGAGTTTGGCATGTGAGCCTCCTGAAAAATGATTAATTAATCACCATCAGACGGTTCGAAGCAACTGGTGGTGAACTGAGCAAGGTTCGAACTACCGCTTCAGGAAACGGCCAGCCAAAAGGCTGCCTCACCCAGCCCACCATTGAAATTGATGTTGCTGAGTATTACGCACAAAAAAACCAACTCAGGGTTGGCGCTATGCGCCTGAATATTACGGTGTTCGAATCCCGACACCTGATTTTGCAGGTGCCCTATTAAGGTATTTTAATTCTAAGTGCGTGTCAAACTTTTATTATTTAAACATGTAAGCAAATGTTCAAATGTAAAAATCAACAAATGAACATTTGTTTGCATACTCGATAATGCAAAAGCAGGGGTGGCGAATCCCTTATACCAACGAAGTCACAGTGTTGGTATTAGGGTACATCGTATTGTTCATTCTTAATTGGCTTCAAAAGTTGCACCTGCAGTTTATATTCCTTGTGTTTGTAAACCCATGTGATGACAAACGTTGCAAAACCAAGTGCCATGCCAACCAACAGGGCCACAGTATTAATATTGAGGACAGATAGTCCGGAGATTATTGCAGAAACCCAATAGCTAAATTTAGTTAGAAATTCGCTCATCGTTAAACTCTCTTAATAATTGTTTGTCGTTATTACATTGTTCAATTGATGACTGCAGGCTAAGAATAAAGTCCGCAAGCTCACCGTTATTCCCGCCTAACCACTTAGGCTCTTGACACTCCTGAATCAATGATTCAGGAGGGGAAACTTTTACATATTCAGTTTTGATTAGAATCTTTGGTGCGGAGCAACCGGCTAATAGCGTCAGGCACAGGCACAGTAGCCCAATCTTTAACTGTTTCATCTATTTTACTGAGCTCTAAAAGCTCCCTTTGTTTGCGCCGCAACGTGGCATTCAATGATTGATTTTCTTGATGCTGTTTTGCTAACATCAAGTCACGTTTAATCATTGACTGTTTTAGTTTGTTGATTGAATTTTGGTTGCTTTGCGCGGCTAATTCGTACTGTGCAACATCATCAATCAGTTGATTATTGACAACTGCTAGGTGATCAACTCTTAACCACAGATAGCTGCAAAGTAAGCTGATAACGGCAAGAGCAATCAGTAACACTCTAATCATTGTAATTGCCCGTAATATTTATTAATTCGCTGCACGTAAGTGCTGGTTTCTTTTGCATTATGACCTGTTACCAATGGCAAACACTGCATGATGTCAGCGAACAGCGGTGCATTATCACAACGTTTCTGCGCTTTGTGTAAATTTCCCGCACCAGCGTTATAACTAGCAAACATTAGGTTGTAACGATCTTGTGTTGGCCGTGGGCTTCGCCAGAAGCTATACATTTTGCTGTCATACCATGCAGCAGCAATGATGTTGTGGTGTGAGCTAAAGGCCGATTCATTAAAATTGAGCGATGTTTGCGCTTCTCGCCATGTAAATGACATGAACTGACACAGGCCTTTAGCTCCAACAGGTGAAACCGCCCGAGGGTCAAAGCGGCTTTCTTGGAAACATTGTGCTTTTAGCAAGCGGTAATCATGCCCTGGCATGTACCTGCTAAACGCTGTTTTAAACTGTATTTCATATTTAAGCGAACGCAAAGACGAAGCTAACGATGATTGCGAAAGCAATAATGCGAAAGCAAAGATAAGCGCCTTTGTTAGAGTTTGTTTCATTTTCCCACCACGATCTAAATTTAATTCCTGCTTGTAAATCCATAATGCGCAACACCGACCAAAGGCAAACGCATGCAACAACTGCAATGAATGATTTATAGCTGACTGACTGCACGATGCCCGGCGGGAAAGTTAGCCCAAAGAACACCAGTAAGAGCACGATGAACGGAATAAAAATAGCTATTCGATCACCAATCGTGAAATTTTTAAGTTTGTTTTTCATTTTCTTTTTATCCATAAAAAGCCCCCGCAAATGCAGAGGCTCATAAATTACAGGCACAAAAAAACCGCAATAAAGCGGTTTATGGTGTTTGGATGCAACTTTCCAACGTTAGAAAAAGAGTACGCTTGCCGCTGTCATTTGTCAATTGTTTAAATGTTATTTATTACAATTGTTTTATTGTTTAAATGTAACTAAAATAATTCATTGAACAATAACATAACGCCCAGCGTAATCCCCATGGTTTGGTGCACCAATTGTCAGGCAGCTTCTAACCTCCGTTGCATTATTCAAAGATAAGTCCATGTCAACTACACGACAGCCAAGGTTAAGTGCATCAGTGAGCGTTTTAGGCGTTTCGCTGGATTCAGGCACCCATGCTACTGCAAAATCCGTCATTATAGTTTTTGCTCTTGATAGCGGTCGCTGTTATCGATTAGCCAATTTTCTAATCCATCAATCGTTCCGTAAAATAAACACTGGTTATTCATGTTCATAACATTCCAAGTATCATTCGCTGTGTCGAATGTGGAGTAAACTTTTATTTTATTTTTGTCCATCTGCGCTTACCATCTTTAAAAGTTACCCACAGGGAAAGTGGACAACCTGTGGTTATTTAAACGTTATGTTGCTGTGCAGAGGCTGGACCGTATATGGGTTGTTTGTTTACATCATATCCAACTATCACCTGTTTAGGCGGTACTGGCTGATAAGCAGGGGGTTGTTGTGGCACGGCTTGCTGTGGTGCATTGCCCCAGCTTTGTTGTGCGGGTGCCGCTTGCTGTGGTGCTGGCCGTTGAGATTGCCCTTGTGCTGATGCCGTATTTTGCCTCGCATCCATCATCTGTATTTCATCAACGACAATTTCAGTAGTGTAACGGTCTTGCCCATCTTGACCTTGCCACTTGCGGGTTTGCAATTTTCCTTCGACGTAAATCTTTGCGCCTTTCTTTAAAAATTCACCACACATTTCACCAAGGCGATTAAATACTGTTAAACGATGCCACTCTGTTTTATCTTTACGTTCGCCAGTTTGCTTGTCTTTCCAGCTCTCGGTTGTGGCTAACGTTAAATTAGCTACTGCGCTGCCATTTGGCATATAACGTATTTCTGGGTCTTTACCAAGATTACCCACTAACACAACTTTATTTACACTGCGATTGAACATGGTTATTCCTTTTTTATAAACCCGGTGTTACGTCTTTGTTTGCACTACGGTTAAACATACGAATCCCTATCTGTAGTTATACGTTAAATTACACAAATGAATATGATCCTCAATTCGAGGCTTTACACTTCGAGGCGCATGCTGCAAAAGCACTCTAGCCTTTTTTATCATCACGCTTAATTCGTTCTTTGTGGGGGCCGAATCTTTTTTCAGCCCCTTTGATTGCGAGTTGGTTTTCAGATCGAAAATCATCGACAGTCCAGCTAGCAAAGTCACTTTTACTATTAACTCGCTTTGACATTCTCTTCTCTCGCAATAATTAAAAATTGGTTACAAATTAACACATGCTTTTTAAGCGTTGGTGCAATATCAATAGGGCAACAAAGGTACATTTCTTTTGCAATTCCAAATATCAATTCAGTTTCGTTTACCGTTAATATTTCAGACTGCAGGTGATCTAATTGGTCATTAAGCTCTGATAGAAAATCTAAATCTTTCCAGCCGCCAAAATCAGAAGCTGTCTTTTTTATCATGGCTTCAACATCACGAAAAGGCATTAATAGAGCGTGTTCAAGTGCTTTAGCTCTGTTATCTTCGTGTTTATCAGCAATAGGCAATGATGCCGACGCAGGCCGTCCATCTCGACTCACTAACATTTCAAAGTCACAGCTATTATTAAGCGTCCAATCAGCAAACTGCTCACCACTGAACATCGTCAATAACTGATCTCTTTCACTTTGTATGCTGCTTGATAATTTAAACAATGCAGGTTGAATAGTTGCTGGTTCATCTAAACAAATTGATTCCACGGTTACCCCTCCATCTCAACAACTGACAAAACTTCGAACAGTCTTTTAATTGTTTCGTCCAAAATACCAGCCATTAATGCAAAATCAGCATCAAACCGGGCAGCAAAATCATCTTTATCAATATCTTCATTTTGCTCCTGCAGCACATTCGAGAAATCAATACCTTTCAACTGCAGCTGTTCTGTTAGTGTGAATGACAAATCATCTGTTTTTAAACCAATTTCAGTAACAAATTTGTCGGCACTAACATGGTTATGCACTGGCTCAGAAAAAAGGTCTTCTTCTTTTACTGTGATTTTTCCGCCACCTTTGAGTGCAGAGCTAAATTTTGCATTATGTGTGATGGTAAAATATTCAGGGTTCTTTTGTTCAACAAGCCAATCCGTCATAAGTGCATCAAGCTGTCCTTTAGTCTGCGCAGGAACAACAGGTAAACTGCCTAATGTTTTACGTAATAATGCAATTAGGCTTTCTGCAGCGTTAGCGCTGCTGGTGTTAACAACTAACGTGTTCTGCTTTGGTGATAAATAGGCATAGGTTGTTTTTTCATCTACAAATGCACGAGGTAACAGCTGCATCACAATATCTTCTTTAAGTGCGTCCTTTTCTTTTTTACGCAACTTCCGACCTTGCTCTAATTCAATTTCATCAACACGTTTGTTTAATTGTTTACTTATTTCTTTCGCTGGTAAGACTTTGCGCTCTTCTTTCATAGCCAGCAAAATACGACCATCAACAATGTGAGCCATTAGTTCACCCTGCGGCAAGGCAGACACCCAACCAAATTTACTAATATCTTGTGCACCAAGTTCTTTAAAAGAAAACTCTTTTAAACACTCTTCAATATTTTCTAACTTAGAAAATAGATCATGGCGGGTAGATTGATAAACAAGTACATTTTTAAAAAACATAGTTAATCCTTATTGCTGCTAATTTGTTGTTGGTGTGCCTCGTTCCATAACCGCAATGAATCAGCACAACGAGGTTTATTGCATCGGTGCCACATTGATATTGCAGCTTGTAAATCTAAAAATGTGCCCACCAAATGAGAACAGTGAGCACAATAAAAAGTGAATGTTTCACATTGAGCGCCGACTTCTGACGCTGGTGCCGTTTGTTCTAAAATATCAGTACCAAACAGTCCCGTTTTATAATTAAGTTTTGCGTTACCACCACACCCTATACAAATACGAAGTGGTTTATGCTGCTGTAGCGTCTTGCCCACCCATTCGCGCCGTTCTTGTGCTGTAATAGACATGCTCTAATATCCTGTTTTCTTCATCACAAATAATTTCTTTTAACTGCTGCCAAAATGGAGACCAATCTCTGTGCCAGTTCTTCTCGTTTGTTACGAGTAATTCCTGAATTTTAATCGGTGTGTGGACTGACTTGCCCGTTTGCGAATAATGTTTCCACTCCTGCATAGCTAAAAAAACCATTGCCTGTAGCGTCTTTTTTTTCTTTACCCTGAATGGTTTTTCCTGCGATGCCTCAAACTTTGCCCATATTTCTTTTGCAACACATTCGATATGACACCACTGCGGGTTATCACTATATAAAACCAAAGATAATGAATTGAGGTGAACGGGCAGCATGTTTAACGCCTTCGATATTTGAGAGTAATAAAACGCATCTGGTGGGAGTGGGCAGGTAGAACGTTTAAAGGTAACACTACAACCGTTTCCGCTTATACCTGTCTCAGCGGAGTCATCGTCGCGGCTTCTAGTTAATAGATGAATATTCACTGCGGTAATGATTTCAACTCTAACTGCTTGTAATGTTATTGATTTTGTCATTTGCAACCTACTCGTCCGTGTTTTATTTATCTTAATGTGAGTTTGTTTAAATGTTGTTTTGTTTAAATGTTATTTAATTTGATTGTTGTTTATTTTTAAGCTTTGAACAATTAACCCTGCACGAGTGGTGGTTAAATTAACCACCTTATGAATAGCAAGTAATTGACCTATACTGGCCTCAATAACATCAACTAATTCATTACTTAATTGTTTTAATTCTTGGGGATCGTCTTTTGCGTCATAAACACCGTCAGCGGCCGCAGATGCACCGGTAGTCATTACATCCGCAACTTCTCGCAATAACTGTCCAATGTATGCCTGTGCAACTGGGATTTGCAGTGATGACAAATCTGGAAGATCTAATGCGCCCATTAAATTTAGTATTTGCTTGCGTGCATCAGTTCCATACGGAGCCGGTAGTGCAGATAACCAGACGTTAATCCATCGAGCTGGTACGTTAGTTGTATCGTTAAGCACATTGTTAATCTGACGAACTTTATTTGAATGCCATTTTTCATATTCAATTGCCGTCGTAAATTGTCCTGGCTGCTCTAATCCAAGTTTTATTAATACTGGTAATAATGATTCATGTACGAAATTGGCCTGACTAAAATTACTATTAGCAAGAAATTTCTTGGTTTGAATTCTTAATATTTTTTCAAATGAGTTAGCTGGTTCTGGCAATGCAGGAAATAAATCATCACTATTCATGACTATTTCCTTTCACATATCGAGACGGATACAAAATTTCCATTTCAGTTAATTTGCCCTTAAATATTCTAACAATAGCATTAACAATCTCTCTGCTAGGCCATACTTCACCACGCTCTAGTAAAGAAAAATAAGGAATTGAACGGATATGTCCTTGCTCTTTCATAGCCTCTGCCATATGACTTAAAGTTAGATTTGCATCGTTACGGATTCTACGTAAAGGCCAATTTCTAAAATTGTTAGTTGCCATGATTGGATATTCCCGACGGATTATTTTTGATTAATAGTTATCTTACAAGATTCTTTAGCCAAATTAAACTTTTTTGAGGATAATATAGGTATGGAAATACAAAAAATATTAAGTAGCGCTCGATTAAAATCAGGCAAAACAATGCAATCTATAGAATCTTTGACAGGGGTTCTTGCAGCTAATCAATCAAAAATAGAACTTGGTAATAATAAAAACCCAGGTTTTAACACGGTTGCTAAGCTGGCTAAGTATTATCAGCTTGATTTAAATGAGGTTTACAAGGCTACACAAAACGAAAGCTCAGATGCACTTGTTTTTGCAGGAACAGAGCTGCCTACAAAAATACCGCTGCTGTCTATTAATGAGATAGAAAAGTGGATAAATGCTGATAGGTCGGTTGTTACAGAAGATACTGTTATTATTAGCTCTCCGGTTCCCTGCTCAAAACAATCTTACGCGATGATAGTTAGTGATGACAGTATGACCTCATTTAGTGGAGCGGTTCATAGCTTCCCAATGGGATATACCATAATTGTTGATCCAGTCGTTACATACAAAAATAATTCTTTTGTTATAGTAAAATTTAAGGAAGACGAAACAATATCATTTAGACAAGCTGTATTCATGGAAAGCAAAGTGTATTTCAAGTGTATAAACACTCAATATCAGATTTTAACCTCATCGCAAAAATATGAGATTTTAGGAGTTGTTGTTGGAACATACCGTAGGATTTAACTAACTTCTTGTTTATCTTATTAGATAAGGCGTGTATTATTAAACACAGCTGTTTAATGTTGGCTTAAAAACAAAAGCCCCTACCGAGGTAGAGGCTTTTACAAATTAACTTTTGTACAAGTAAATTATATTAACCGTACTATTTACACATTAAAAACAAAACAAAATAAAACAAAACAACCAACAGAGATAATTTTCGCCAAAATCTTATTTCTGATGTAGAGCTTAAATCTATTGCAGCAAACAATAGACAAACAGCGAGGGCACAAAAAAACCGCAGAACACTGTGACTTATCTGCTATTTTAGCCCTATCTACTCGGTTTTTCAATGTTTTGTTTTAATGTGCAAATGTAATGTTTAACATTTGTTTATTTGTACAAATAATATATTGAGAATCACCGTGTCTAAAAATTTATTTTATGAATTCTGGAAAGAACAGTTTGGATCCGCTCAAGGTGTGATCGACTACTTTAACGATGACATTACTATTAATGCAGAAGCAATTGGTGTTAATTGGTCAGCGGTAAAAGATCAGCTTTCTTGGTTGTCTGGTAAAGACGGAAAATTCAATGCACAAGGCAGCAAGTACATCAACAAAGGGTTTAAGCACTCTGTTGGTGTTTATGCGTCAATCGAGAAAGATAAAAATGATGTGCAATTCCCGTTAATCACTTTTAAAAACAAAGGTGGTGCAGGTGACACGATAGTTGTTAATGGCCTGACGTATATTTGGGGCCTGTATAAAGAACTAAAAAACGGAAAAATACCACAGCAAAAGAGTGATGATTGGGCGCGACAAAAACGCGAACGGGATGAGCAAACCCAACGTAAGCGCCAAGCTGCCATCCTTGAACAGCAAGCAGAAAATAAAAGGAGGGCAGCAAACGTTGAAAAAGAATTAACAAACCACACTACACTGCCTCGCGCAGTTTCTTTCGTTTATACGGATAAGAAATTAATCCCGCAAATTTTGAAACGTTTTGATGCCCGAGTAGGGATAGATAAACACGGTTCTCACCTTTCTTTTTTACTGCAAAATGTACACGGCAAGTCAGTTGGTGTTCAACGCATTTACGAAAACAAGATCACAATGGCCGATGGCCATAAAACCGATAAAACATTTACATGGGGCATGGAAAAAGACGGTGCTCATTTTATTATCGGTGACTTGACCACTGCAGATCGGATTTATTCAGCAGAAAGTTTTGGTACTGCTGCATCTATCTTTAGAGCAATGACAGAGATATTAAAAATAAACGTAGCGGTAATCGTTGCAATGGATGCGGGAAATCTGGTTAAAGTTATTGCTGCATACAAAGCGCATAAACCTTGGCTAGATATTATGCCATGTTGTGATAATGACATGTGGAAACAAAAGCAAGGCAAAGGAAACAAAGGGATGCAGGTTGCCCTTGAATTACTAGGAACGGATAAAGACTTAAAAGTTTACGCACCCAACTTTGATAAAGTGGACCCTACTTATCAACCAACCGATTTTAATGATTTGCATGTAAGGGCGGGGTTAGCTGAAGTTGCTCGACAATTAAAGGGCAATATTGCCCGAGTAAAAAACCAAGGTGATTTGTTTGAAAAATCACTGATACAGTTAAATTATATTAATTGGGAATCGACTCAAAAAGAGGCAATGAAATGTGCCGTCACTGGCATGCAAATCGGCTTGCCGAAATATAGGCCAAGTGATGTCATTGCCTTAATTCTTGATACTGCGTTAAAAGCCGGTATCCCCCGCGAACGCCTCGACATACAAAAATTAAATAAAAAAGCGACACAGATTTTTCATGCGAAAGTGAAAGAAGCGCAATCATTCAGATCGTTTTCTACTCGTATCACTAACGATAAATTCAGACCTGAACATATTACCTATACAAAATTCAATAAATCGGTTATCGATGAGGAAGTGCTAAATTTCGCCACGAGCCGAGACGGGATTGTGATCATTCGTTTTCCAATGGCATCGGGTAAAACTCAAAATTTAATAAAACCAGTGATGAGGCAGGAAGAATATTCAGCCTTTTTCGCACACCGGGTTTCATTGATTGGTGGCGCATGGGATGCACTAAATGACAAATTACCATCACACATTGCACCGATAACTCACTATCAAGAAAAGCACATTCACGACATGCTAACGTGTTCTAACAAGCTCGCATGTTGTATTAATTCATGTTTAAAACCAGTGTTTCAGCCTGTTTTAAATCATTTGAATGCACTTTGTATTGATGAAGCAGCGCAAACATTACGCCATATTACCGCTGGTAGTGCAATTCAATATCCGGTAGCTGTATTTAATAAGCTTTTGAGCATGATGGCTACCACAAAAGACCAGGTCATTTTAGCAGATGCAGATGCCAGTGATACATTGGTTGAATTTGCAGAGCTTGCTTTAAAGCAACGCAATGCGCGGTTAGTTGAAGAGTTTGGCGAAAATGCACCAGTGCATAAAATTCATATTATTGATGGCCATACTCATTGTTCTGATTTTAATATCTATTATACAGATGGTGACACGGCGTTCTTAAAAGCGAAACAAGACGTTGGCGCAGGTTATAAAGTGTTGATTGCTAATGACTCGGCTAATGATTCAGAAAAATTATTTGAATCTATCAAAGCAAGTTACCCGGACAAAAAAGGTTTGTTGATTTCATCTGATACCAAACCAGAAAAAGCGGTCGAGGTATTTAGTGATTCGCCAAATGCTATGAGTAAAAAATATGATTACATTATTTATTCACCATCAATCAGCTCAGGTGTTTCCCTCGTAAACGGACACTTCCAAAAACATTACGGCATTTTCTGCGGAACAGTAGCACCGAGTGATGCAGTACAAATGTTTCGACGTGACAGAAACGCACGAGATATTGTGCTTGGATTATCTACCATGCACAGCAGTCGTGAAGAAGATTCAATGGCTATGTGGTTGGGCATGATTCTCGCTAATGATAAACAGCTGGACATTAAAATTGATAATGAAACTGGTAAAATTGAGCTAGGTACCGATGACTTTCAATTTGACCGTTTCCGTCTTGATTTGATATCGCAAGAGAACAAAGCAAAAAATGATTTTGCGAACAATTTACTTTGTATTTTATATGGTGACGGTTACAACATTCACCAACTGGACTCCACAGAACTTGATCAGGAAATTGGTAAATCAATTAAAGAGGCAGCTCGAGATCATATTAAAGCGATTGATAGGGGCCGTCACTTAACGCAAGCCACGCCGAATGAAGATGAAAAGAAAAAACTCGATAAAAAAATAAATCTAAACCGTGATGAGAAAGCACAGTTAAACAGATGGGACATTGAAAACTTACTGATGATGGCTGTAAACGAGTCCAGCGTGGATTTTCATCATAAAGGCGGGCTAGGAAAGGTTAAGCTTTTTGAGTTGCTTAATATGAGTCCTGAAACTGCAAAAGAGTTTGACGACTTAGAAATAGCAAACGGGGTGCAACCATCTAAACGCATGTATCTAGTGAAACAACGCCAAGCATTACGCGACTTTTTTGAAATTGCTCGTTTTAATTGGGAAACAGGGCAAGGTACAGCAACCGAAGAAACAATAACGGCGGCTATCGAATATCTAACTGCAGGTGACAATATTCACTTGTTTAATAACTGGTACCGTTTCGGCGGTTATATCAACCCATTCAGCAAACAGCTAAAACCTGTCAATAAAGCTAAAGCGATTTTAAGCGCATTAGGGCTGGAGATGGAAACTACGCAGCTTGGGCGCAATAACGACGACTCTGTGAAGCGTCAGCGCTATACAATCAACGCTGATACGTGGAACCTGATGTCTGGTATTAATACACTACGAACAGCGAAAAAAACCAGCGCCTTTAAATTGATAATTCTGGATGGAGGGATGATCCATTCTTCTTCTGATAACTCTATAGTAGAAGAAAAAGAAATGGATCATGACAAATCCGCTATTAGCTTGGGTTCTATGGCTGATTTGATTGTTGAATCATTAAAAATTCCAGCGTCTTTGATTGATAAAATAGCAAATGGCCTTAAGTTTTTCGGAATTAAGAAAGCTGACCACCGAGAAATTGGGGCTTCGACTCTAAAAGAGGTGATTGAAGATCTTTATTCCGAAATAAAAATGGTCAAAACCGTCAATCGGTAACGTTATTTAGCTTTTTAACCCCTCTATTTTAGTTGTCAGCATTAGTTGAGGCTTTTTGCTGCCCTCATTTTGAATATATCGGCTGTTTCATGTAATAAAAGCAATAGGTCATCCCTGTCTTTCTTTGATATTCTGACAACATTCTTTAATTTTGACATGGTATTCATTAACTCTTCTCTACATGCCATTTCTTGTTTGTTCATAAAACCTCTCTTTTCTATTTATTGTATTGGAAACAAGTCATTAGCAGCACCAAAACACCTTTGTTTTTTATTTTTTTTATAAGGTCGTTAAAGTGTAATATGCCATTTTTTTATATCTTTCATACCCAACAAACCCAAAATAGTCCCCATTAAGCCATAATTAGACAAAACAGTTCTTTTAAGGATTTGTTATGACGAATAACCCGATAATCTTGGCACTAATTGCTCGCAGAAAAGCACAAGATATAAGCCAAACCCAAGCCGCTGATTTCGCGGGGTTGTCATTAAAAACGTATCAACGTATTGAAAATGGGACTGCAGATATTAGACTGAGAAATTATCAGGCTTTGATAAAAAAATTAAAATTGACTGATTTAGACATTACATTAGACGCGTTAGGTTTTTCCGAAACGACGGCGTGGGATGTTGCAGCTGCCGCCAGATTATTACCACCGGAGGCACGTTCGGCCATGGTAAGTATGATAATGATTATTTATAGGGATAAATTAGGATAAGACGAGATCAGTTTTTTTTCTATTTTAGCCATCGCGCTCACCAGTTCACAAAGTTTATCACTTTGAAACGAGTGGTTTATTTTCTCCTGAATAGTTTTTAACGCTACGTTTTCGCCATCGAATTGAGTCAGTAAATTTTGCAGTTCAGCCACACTATCAACCAGTTTGTCTAATCTCCAGATTATTAACGTATCACCAGGATGCAGATTTGGTAACAATTCCTTTCGTTGCGTGCGCTTGCCACAAGTGTCTGAGTAAATGTGATCACATTGAGCTAACTTTAATGCCTTAATTTGCACTTTATCGTTAGTCTCATTATCAGAAAATGCATAACCGTATACGTTCAAACTGCTGCCTACCTAGATAAAAATATTTAATTTCAAAGAGTAAGCCGGCTATCATAAAGAAAAAGTCACTAATTTAAAGTGACTTTTCATTATATTTTGAGTTAAGGCATGGTGATTATTTGCTTATTTCTTTCTTACAGAGAGATTTGTAGTGAACTTTGAACTCTTTAATTGCAGAACGTTTATTGCCTTTTATCAGTATTTCAAAGTATGTTTCATTTACAGTTGCCGAAACATGCCACATTTTATCCTTTTTCACTGCGTTAATTTCAATTTCGTTTGGTTCTGGCCATGGCAGTGTTTCCTTTTCTTTGATTTTTTCAGGTTGCTCCTGTTCAACTTGCTTTTCGTCTTTTTTGGCTTGCTCTTGCTCGGCCAGTAACTGCTCTGCTAATAATTCTTCAAGTTTTTCTTGGAACTCGCTGAGTTCATCCTCTATCAGTTCTTGCTCTTGTTCTAGTTCCGTATCCTCTTCTTCTATTTCTTTAATTCTATTCTGGGCCTCTATTTTTTCATCATCAAGATCAGTGCGTTCGTTAGAGATCTCTTCTGTTCTGCTTTCTATCTCTTCAATGCGCTCTTGCAGCTCAAGTATTTCACGCTCTTTTTTGTTTTTAGGCTTTTTAGGCTCATCTTTTGGCGGCTCAAATTTACTGATATTTATAACTGGGCCAACATAATTATATGTACTTTTAGGTCCAAAATCTTCGCCAAGATAGCCTTTAATAATGTTTAGATTGAGTTGTTTCCCGTCGAACAGACAGTGACGGCGGATGTATGATGATTTTATTTGTTCATGCAGCAATCCACCAGCAACTTCATTTTTTAGCCATTGATGTACCATTGCCATTTTGGGTGCGCGCAAGTAAGCGTTCATGGCATCATCGAACTGGCTCAAGTATTCAACAAGGGCTGCTTGTATTTTATCTGAGTCTTTATCGGTACTTTCTTCTTTCGGCTCAAATAATTTCACACTTGTAACATCGTTGTCTATTTTGAAAGAGTCATAGTGTAGTTGGGTTTCAAATAGTGAGTGGCCGAGTACTCTATGTCTGTATGCTGATCTAGATTCACCTGGTACTGCATGATCTTGATAAGTGACTTCAGTGTACAAGGCGCGGCAATCTTTTAAACTGAAATGTCCGCTTTGCATTAGTGAACGGACAGCAATATTAATTGTGCTTTCGTATCTGATGTGTATTGCCCTGTTGTGATAGTAGTCTTTAATATCGCCAGCTTTAACTGTACTCTCAGTTTTCTCACCAAGTACATTACGATAACTTAATACATCATCATCCGTTTTTTTTCTTAACAACTTCAAAGCTTTAATGACTGTTTCCGCTTTTATCATACAAGGTATTTTATAGGGTTTCATGTCCTCAAACAGATGTCTGTTTTTTGTTTTTAGCTGTCCGCTGAATAATAGCGTTTCATCATCCACCGTTTTAAATTCTGCCGTTTTCATTATTTCTGTGAGTCGTCGGCCAGTAGATAATGCAATGCCGATACATAGATCACTTACTGTTGGGTTTTTACTTGTCAATAATCGCGTAGCTGTCTCTTTTACCCAATCAGGGTTTACCAATACCTGACTCTTTAGTTTTTTAGTAAGACTCTTATTATCATCGTCACTTATCCAATCGCGGACTGCACCACGTGGCTCAAACATATAATAAGAGTGGTGCTCTATCTTTAAATTAAGCAAGTCTGATTTGTAATCTGAACCTGTTACCGACTTTGCTCTGAGAAGTATTAAATTCTCTCGTAATTTCTCAATGGGCAATGATGTGTCGAGCATGCCAGAGAGCCCGTCAACACTGTCAGAATACTTACGTAGAAAGGCTTTAACGTGTGTATCAATCAAATGATGCTTGTAACCTAATGCTTTAATTGCATTACGATAATTTTCCATAAGCTTGCAAAAATATCGGTATGAAACTAATGGTTTCGATAATAATTCACCTGTTTTATTATCTGTTACAACACCTAATTTATTGCGTTGTGCTCTAGCCAAATTATTACAACTATCTGTTACTCGTTTAGACCACCCTGATTTCTTTTCTCCTGCTGCCGCCTCTATATCAACAACTCTCTTAACTACGTCTGCAACTGATGTGATATTTGACATAAAAACCCCTTAAAAATTAATAGTAAATAAAGATACCTGTAACAATAGTATTTAAACATAAAAAAGTCAACAACACCCGCAACAATAATATTTAAAGATACCCGCCGCCTACCGCCCAAAGATACCCGCCACCCATCAATAAAGATACCTGCCTCCTATACCATAAAGATACCTGTGAATTACGTAATTCACAGGTATCTTTATGGTATAGGAGGCAGGTATCTTTATTGATGGGTGGCGGGTA
>Ga0194136_1000139_pt1 | contig 43421 bp, 53 predicted proteins | sample TARM_MetaG_T3A_1_FD_134023 | JGI IMG/M metagenome (GOLD analysis project Ga0194136, IMG submission 134023) | Freshwater microbial communities from Pennsylvania, USA, analyzing microbe dynamics in response to fracking - TARM_MetaG_T3A_14 (version 2) | ecosystem: Environmental > Aquatic >...
CGGCCGGATCCGGCCGCGTCCTCGTCAGTGACGGTTCACGGCCGACGATCGTCGAGGACACCGCCCGGCGCAGACCCGTTTGCCTATCGAGAGCAGCCTTGTCGATCCTGAGAATTCCAACCGCAAAAGTGTTCGAGCCGTTGTTGCAGCCCGCGCGCTACAAGGGGGCATTTGGCGGCAGGGGCTCCGGCAAATCTCACTTCTTTGGCGAGCTTCTGGTCGAGATGTGCCAGGCCGAACGCGGCACGCTCGCGGTCTGCATTCGCGAGGCGCAGCGGACGCTCGCGCAATCTTCCAAGCGATTGATCGAGGGCAAGATTGCGTCTCTCGGCATCGGTGCGGGCTTCAAGCTCTATTCCGACAAGATCGCCGCGCCCGGCGATGGCGTGATCATCTTCCGGGGCATGAAGGATCATACGGCCGACTCGATCAAAAGCCTCGAGGGGTTCAAGGTCGCGTGGGTTGACGAGGCGCAGTCCCTCAGCGCGCATAGTCTGGCTCTGCTGCGGCCGACAATCCGCGCGCCGGGTTCGGAGCTATGGGCGAGCTGGAATCCACGACGCAAGTCGGATGCGATCGATGATTTCTTGCGCGGCCGCAAGCCGCCGGGATCGATTGTCATCAACGCGAGCTGGCGCGACAATCCGTGGTTTCCACCCGTGCTCGACGAGGAGCGACGCACCGACCTTTCGCTCTACCCCGGCCGTTACGATCACATCTGGGAAGGCGGATACGTGCAAGCATTCGAAGGCGCTTACTTCGCGGAGTTGCTCGGCCAGGCGCGCAAGGACGGACGGATCGGCAAGGTCGCCGCAGACCCGCTACTGCCGCTACGGGCCTTCATCGACATCGGCGGTGCTGGTGCGACGGCCGACGCATTCACGATCTGGATCGTCCAATGGGCCGGCAGCGAGATCAAGGTGCTCGATTACTACGAGTCGGCCGGCCAGGTACTGGCGTATCACGTCAACTGGCTGCGCTCGCGTGGCTATCAAAACGCGATCCTCTATCTGCCGCACGACGGCATGGCAACCAACAACGTCACGGGAAAACGCTACGAGGACCATCTCCGCGACGCCGGCTTTGCCGTCGAGCCGCCGGTGAAGAACCAGGGCCGCGGCGCCGTGATGATGCGGATCGAGGCGCTGCGCAGACTCGGACCGCAGATCTGGTGGAACGAGGACACGACCGAAGCGGGGCGCGACGCAATCGGCTTCTATCACGAGCGCAAGGACGAACTGCGCAATGTCGGCCTCGGCCCCGAGCACGACTGGTCGAGCCACGCCGCCGACGCGCTCGGCCTGATGGCGATCTGCTACGAAGCGCCGGGGAGGGCAGGGAGTTTCAATCGAGTGATCAAGTACCGGGAGCAGGGGTGGGTGTAAGTCGTGGTACGAGGCGCCATCAGACCGGATCCGGAGATCAGTTACTTCCTTTGCTTTGAAGTGGCGTCGTAGATTCGCTGCACCGCTTCCGGGCAGTATGCAAGTGGACTGCCATCGTCCTTGAATTCCCTGTTCGAGCTTTTCCGCAGGAGCAGGGCTTTGTCATCGATCCGTTTCAAGATCACGGTTTCTGAACTTGGTGGCGTGTTGCAGGCGACGAAAACCTGGATGTTGTCCGGATTGTCTCGGATGGAGGTCACGCCGCACTTGTCGGTGCCGCTCGCAATTGATCGCTGATCGAGATCGATGGTGGTGGTTCCTGACTGCAGACAGCGCTCGCTGAAATCAGTGCCAGGGGTCGCATAGACGCCAGGCTTCGGTCGCCAAGGATGTTGCATCGCGCTTTGCTCGGCGGCCTTCCTTTCGTCTTGTGCTTTGTTGTCGGCATACAGGCGCTGAGCCCCCGGGGGGCAATAGTCGGCCCTCCATGCCGGTCCTTTGAATTTTCCATTAAGTGTTTTCCGGACCGAGATCGCCTTCCCGTCAACCTGTCTGACCAGCATGGTCTCCCGGAATTTCCTGTCCTCAGCGTTGCGGCCCCGCGAGCCGAGAGTTTCCGCGAGGTTGTAATCGTCGCAGCTCATGTCAAGTTTGACGGTACCATCGGCCATGTCGGAAACCGTTCTGACCCTGCAGCCCCATTCGTTTCCGCCGACTGAGTTTCGCGAAAGCTCGATAATGAAGTCACCGTACTCCAAACATTGCGCCTCGAAATCCTTGCCGGGACTGGCGTAAAGGCCATCGGCTGGACGCCACTTCTCGACGGTCAATTTGGTCGTGTTCTGCGCCGAGACATCGGTGATTTGGCCGGCAACGCAGGCGAGCGCCAAGGCGGCGTATGTCATGCGCGAACCCGACGTCGATCTTGCATCTGGTCCGAGTCTCTCACGCACGGTGCCTGCTCCGTCAAATCGAAGAGTTGTCGGACCGAAGATACCTGATCAATTCAAGGTTGATCAATAGAATAACCGATTATGGAGTTCGATATGTCATGGCAAGATACGATGCGAAGAACATTGCCTCCACTGGTTGGGATCGACCCTCATGTCACTAGCCGATATGGTGAGGTAAAGCAGCGACCACCGGGCTCAACGAACCCGCACCGAGGCGTCGATTTCAACTACAACGTCCCGGGGCAATTTGGCCCCAATCTAATCAATCCGGCATTGCGTTCGCCGGTGGCGGGTGTCGTTACGCAGGCAGGCGGAGGTCGGTATGGAACGATAGCCATCCGAGATGCAGATGGCTTCTCTCACGAAATTCTGCATAGCCATTCACAGTACGTCTCCGTTGGCGATCCGGTCGCTGCAGGCCAATTTATTGGAACCATGGGCAATACGGGCGCATCAAGCGATCCCAAAAAGGCAAATCACGTCCACTACCAACTTCGAGACCCCGCGGGTCGTGTGATCGACCCGAGCGCCTTCTGGGATCAACACGCACCGTTTGACCCCAACCCGGCACCGCCAGCCCACGTCGACGACTACCGGCGTTACCTGGGAGCAGCCGGTAGATCCGCCGCGGATCGAGATGCCCCGGGCGCCGGCTCCGACGATAACAGGGACGTTCGTCGCCTTGTGCGGATGTCACCGCAGACCGCGGCGATCCTTTCCGACCAAATGACAAGACCAGCCACAATGCCCAACGAGCTTCCCGACGACCAGCCCGCCTCGTTCGAAAGCCGCTTCGGGGATTGGACGTCTTCGGGGCCGACAGCCGCACCACGTGGCCCCTATCAAGCGATATCACCGAACGTCTACTCGCAATCCGGGATCGTCTCTGGCGATCCGACGCCGGATTATCCGTTTCCGATGTCGATCCGAGGCGTTGTAAACGAGGCCGGCGCGCCAGGTGAATGGGCTAACGGCAAGTTGCGGTCACCTAACTGGAAGAGAACACAGTAGTTCAATGTTGGCCCGGAGCATGGCTGGGTCGAGCCGCCGCCCCGCCGGCTCGACTGTCCTGATTTCGACCTGCCCGAGGCGCCGGGCTGGGCAGGAAATATCAACCGAGGGATCAGGTATCGCGGGACCAGCCGTCAGCCCGCCGTCGTTTGATCAGTTCGCCGGAGAAGCGGCGCTTACTGAGGTTTCTTTCGAGCGTTGACGTACGCTTTCTGAGTTGCCGCAGGACAATATGCAAACTGTGCGCCCGGGCGCCCAAATTTTCCGTTCTGAGTCTCACGAAGAAAGAGCGTCGTCTCGTTGATCTTCTTGAGCTGGATGATTTCGGTGTGAGGCGTCGGCCTCTCGATGTCAGTGCAGGTCAGGTCAAGCCGCAATTCACCCGGCGCCGTATCCGTCGTCCGGTTGATCTTGCATTCTTCTTCGCCGCCGTTGATACTATTGTTTTTCCAATCGATACTGGTGTCACCAAATTCCAGGCATCGGTCGTTAAATCCTCGTCCAGTCACGGCGTAGACACCATCCTTCGGACGCCAAGCGTCCATCGCGGGCTTTGCGGGTTCTTGCGCAGAGACCGTCTCAGCCGCAATCACCAGGACCCGCGATGCCGAAGGTGAACCGTATCGCCGAGCGGCCGGTCGATGGTTTGATGTTTGGAGATTGACGTCGAGATTGCATTGGTCCTCGCACCGCGGGTTCGATGTTGCGCAATATATCGCGCTAGCTCCGGGTTCTGCAATTATCGGCCCGAAACATGCCGCGGTTGACAGTTCATTACGTTATTCCAAGTTGTCATGCTTATCTCCGGGGTGGTTGATGCGACAAAATGGCCGTCAAGATCGTGGCCACCGATGCGAGCCGGGCAATCGTCGGAGTTGGTTGTTTGCGGATGCGCCTCTGCGAACGAGTAGGCAATCAAGCTGCTTTGGCGTGCGTCCTGACCGGCGCAACTGCCTGTCAGAATAGCGATCTCAGACGTCACATTCCCATACCCAGGTTTTCAATCATGGCAAAAATGTCGACTTCCGACCTCAAGGCAATGCTCGCCTCCGAAAAGGCCGACGCGCTCGCGGCGCTGTCCGCGGCGCGGCTCGCGGAGGAGCGGGCGGATGCAATGGACTACTATCTCGGCGACATGCGCAAGGACATGCCGGCGCAGGACGGCCGCTCGCGCGCCGTCTCGACGGACGTCGCCGACACCATCGAAGGGCTGATGCCTTCGCTGATGGACATCTTCGCTGGCTCCGACGAGGTGGTGCGCTTCGAGCCTGTCGGCCCCGAGGACGAGGCCGCCGCGCAGCAGGAGACCGATTACGTCAATCACGTCTTCATGCAGCAAAACCCCGGCTTCATGACGCTCTATTCTTTCGTTAAGGACGCGCTGTTGTCGAAGGTCGGCGTCGTCAAAGTGTGGTGGGAGGAGCGCGAGGAAGAGAGCCGCGAGACCTACTATGATCTCACCGACGACCAGTTCGCGCTGCTGGCGCAGGCGGTGACGGAGTCGAACGGCGCGATGAAGATCATCGAGCATACCGCGCACGATCTTGCCGGCGAGACCCAGACCGAAGCGACGAGCTGACATTGCCGTCCCCTGTCGACGCCTGATCTCGGATGGGTCGTCGCCGGGGCGCGATGAAGGCAGGAACATCACGATGGAGGGAGATCGCAGCAATGGGCGCAATCAATTTTCGCGACGGGTACGAATTCGACCCCGGTACTTACGCCACCGGCGGTGGCCTGTCCGGCCTGCTGCGGCGTGCGATGCAACAGCGGAATTTGCTGCAGATGGAGGGTGATTCTGGCGAACCGCCGAACGCCGTGCCCAACTACGGCCGCGATATTTTCAGTAGCGCGCAGGGCGGGCTGCTTCGCAGACTCCAGGCGTTGAAAATGGAGCAGGACCAGGACCAGTCGATTCCAGGCTCTGGCGAAGGAACGCTTCGTATGCCGCGTGATCCAAGCTTCAGGCAGCTTTCGCGACTTCCAAACAACGTTCAACCGCAGGTGCCCGACGATCCAGCGTCACGGGCGACACCTCCACCTTCGATTCCACAATCTGAGAGCGATCAGGCGCTGCAAGCGCGAGAGGTGGCTGCGGCGCGAGTGGCTCGCGGCGTGAGAAGTGCGGTTCGAGCGAATGCGCCGGCACCGGATCCGCTTGATATCGCGAAGTCAGCAGGGATTGGAGCCGTCAACGGTGCTATCGGTATCGCCGGCTTGCCCGGCGATGTGCTTACCGGTTTTGGTCATTTTCCGAAGAACGCCGTTCCGAACCTGTGGAGACGGAGTAACGATCTTCCGCCGCTCCCCGACGATGCACCCGATTACTTCGAGTCGTGGAATGCAGACGCCTGGCGGCATTCGCTCGAAAACCTTGTCGGCGAATTGTATCAGCCGAAGACTGCGGCCGGACGTTACGCGGAAACGATTGGCGAAATGGTACCGACCTTGGTCGGCGGAGAAGGGCTCGTCGCCGCACGCAACCTGGCGAAGTCGGGCGCAGTTCTACGTCGGCTGCCCGCGACATTGTCCAAACATGCCGTGCTGCCAGGCGTGGCGGTTCAGGCGATGGAGGATGCCTATCCGGAGAGTTCCGCGGGGCAGGCTTTGCAGAAAGGCTGGCCCTGGCTGCGCCGCGGTGTTCCGTTGGCGCTCGCAATTCGGGGAAATCGTGGAAAGTGAAAATCTCGTCCCTCGCTTCACTTTCGGAATGCGAGCAGGACCTCCACCAGGAAATTCACGATATTGCCTGCGATTGAACTGCGTTTCAAATCGGGCTGAGGACTTGGAAATTGTATTTCGATCAACACGAATATCAGCCAGCCCGCCTGAATCAATCTCCAAGAGCCATCTTTGTCTTCTCCCAGGAGCGGATTGGGAATCGCCAACAAACATGGCCAAGCCAGAAAGCATATCCAAAACAATACCGAAAGCACAAGGCGAGCAATCGAGCGCTTCTCATCGTCAGGCGGTGGTAGTGCTTCGTTTGTCATGATCTGCGCAGATGCGGACATTTTGTCACATCTAGCTTCCTTTCGTCTGCATCGAGCAGTTCGACCGGTTGTGCCTATCGATACCTTTCTTGATAAAAATATTGATTGCTACCAGAAGTTTCAACCCACTTGTCTTTGCTGCGAGCCCCGTTGGTCATGACTTTTGTCTCCAACGGTCCGCCACGCGCGGTGCGGTTTGCATTGGGATGGCGGACTCAAGTCTCGCTCGGGATTTCGCCGTAAGCGCTCCGATCCTCTCGGGCTTCCGGTCAATTTCCGATCTCTGGTATCCTCGGGCGTCGATCGCTCACTCTCAGTTCTTGAAATAGTACACCGCGTATATCAGCAGCACGCTGCCTGCTGCCAACCACATATACAATATCCGTTCGTTGCGGATCGCCCGCGCGAGATGTTCGCGGCCGTCCTCGGTGAGGCGCGCTGGATCGATTTGTGTCGGACGGACGCCGCGGAAATCACCGAGGTTGAAGATGCGTCCGAACACTCGCATGGCGACAGCGATGCCGGGGCCAAACGAAAAGCGCATCAATCAGCCAGAGCCCGCCCTTGCGCACCACCGCCGCTTGCGATGATCGCACGTCTTGCGGCCGCATCTGTTCGTCTGGCGAGATGTGGCGGACAATCCTTCTCTCATCTCTCACATTCAATGAAGCGAGAAGATACAAACCACAAAGCCATATCGCGATGAGGCCGCTTAGCAGGTAACTCATGGTCGTCTCGCCATTTGAGTTTCTCTCGATGCCGGCAACGCTATGGATCGGGGCATCCCGGGCGTCGCTCTGGCGTGCCGGTTCGATCGTAGAGATATTCGCTATCACGGTAACGTTCAAACCGGAGCATATGAATGACAGTCAACGAAAGGAAGGTCCGGTAGCCAGATGGCGTGTCCGTCTGTCTGCCTGTTCCGTTCGGAAGGGTCGGTGGAACGTACTACTGGAGCCCGGGCGCAGGCCGATGCCCCACACTTTACCGTAACGCGAAGCTTTGGTCTGCCGGGCGCCGGCGCGACTGTGGTCTTCCGCAGGCAGGGAATGACACGCTTGGTCCAGGCATCAGCGGAAATGTATCGACGGTTTTTCCGTGTACGTATCGGTGTCGGATCGGTCGGCGCTGCCAGCGAATCGCCGGTCAGCTATCTGGGCCGGAGCGAGCGAGGTCCGTTCCGCGAGAGCATGGGGGATTGGCCTACGTCAACCGCGCCCGTCGAGCCTTGGAGTCCAGCAGGGGCGGCATCGCGGCCGCGACCGGGTGGCTTGTGCGGTTTGATGCTGGATTATCCGCGCGACAACCGTCGACGGGTCGCTGACGTCTGCCGTGGGATGGCGAAGCGCCCGGAATTCGGTGCATAGTGTCGACTGTCGTCGAAATGTCCGGGGAATTGCCATGTCCGCCGTCTTCTTTGTCATCACCGCGATCGCCGTGATCTGGTCGGCCGTCAAAACCGAAGTTATTCACCGCGAGCTTGTCGATTCATTTCCTCCCCAGTTTCAGGACGACCTCATGTCGAGATACGCGCTCCACACCTATGCTCTCGCGTCGTCGACGCCACTATCTCAGCAAGCTGAATACATGAAGACGCTGTACGGCGGGTGTGCGGCAGCCCTGAGCGGTTCGCTCGGATTCTTCGCGGCAGGAAACCCTGTATTCGGATGCCTCGTTCTGATCGGGTTCTTCTGGGCCTCTTATCAGACATTCAAATCCCGGAAGATCTATCAAGCGAACTGCGCGCTGGCAGACGGTCAGGCGGGATAAGGAGCAGATATGACAGCAGGTACTTATGGTGGAGGAACGTTTGGCAGCAAGTGGGGTGTTGGAGGTGGTGCATATATCGACAATCGTGGCAGGCTCTATCCTCAGTTTTACGTTGGAACGCCTCGCTTAGGACTGTCTGCGGGATATACTTCAGATCTTGAAGGATTGCTGACGGGACCGTCTGCATCCGGCGGCGTCGGATTCGGGCCAGTTCGCGGGAATATCGGGACGAGCGGTGGTGCCACCGGTGTTGGCTTTGGTACGCCTGGTTACGGCATAACATATGGCTTTGGGCCCTACGAGCTGTCCGATGATTATTCGCAGCCCTGGAAGAGGCCACTGATCCGCGATTCTGCCGCAGCTGCGGGAATCCCTACCAGAAGCAATGTCTGGGAATACGACTACCCGGACGCTAGCACAGGGCGGTCTACGTCATTTGACGCTGCAGGGGCTTCCGCGCCAGTCCGTTCGCCTCGTGAAATCGCAGACTTTCTTGCTCGGTTCTTCGTTTCTCCGCAGCCTGATGGAGTGGGGCGAACCAGCACATTCGTGCGCGACTCCGCCGCGGGGGCCGGTGTACCCAGTCGCAATAACGTCTTTGAGTATGGATATCCGGAGCCCGCGTCGGGGTCGCCTCCCCTGAACGAGGCGCCGGCGCATGGCGGCGTGCATCCTGGTGCGAGCGGCGGCCTTCTGGGGCAGATTGCTGCGTTAGGTGACAACGCCCGGAATCGAGAATGGTCGGCACCCGCGATCGAGCCGCGGCGACCGGCCGAGGTGTTCAGCGAAGGTGCGCCTCCCGTCCGTTTTCTCGATCGAGTTTCCGGACCGTTGCAGCGTGACCTTGGTGACCCGCGGATTTCCGATCCGTCATCGTACGATCTGAACGATCTTCTGCAAGATTACGTGCGCAGCAGCTTCGTGCGCAGATAGACGCGCGGCGTTTGCTCCTGCGCGTGTCGCGCGCCTAAGCCGCCGCCAACCTCCATCAGATGAGCTCAACAAAATGGCTGTTCCCTTGCTTCCGGGGCCGGCGGCGATGCCGCTTGCCTCGATCGTGACGCACGACGTCACCATCGTCACCACGCGAAAGCTCGCGCAGGCGAGGGTGATGGGCGTGCCGCCGGAAGAATTCGGCATCGAACGCGGCGCACGCAGCATCCGCGATTGCAATTACTGCTTCCACGAAGTGGTTACCAAGACGGAAGCGCAGCTCATTGCCGAAGGCTTCGATGCCGCGCAGATCAAGTCGCTGAATGACTATACAGGCTACGCCAATATCGAGACGCTGGCGCGCGACACCGCCGACGAGCATTTCGGCACCGGCGCCGGCGGTGCCAATTCGGCGGCGCGGCAGGTGCGGATCACCGAGCACTACGTGCGGATGGACTATGAAGATAACGGCCGTCCGTGCCTTTACCAAGTGATCACCGGCGGCGAACAAAGCGAGATCCTGCGCAAAGACGGCCGTGACTGCATCACGCCGTTCGACACCATTCCGTTCGCGTCGACGACGCCGGTGCCGATGACGCACCGCTTCTTCGGCCGCTCGATCGCCGACCTGGTGATGCCGCTGCAGCGCGAGAAGACCGCATTGAAGCGCGGCGCGCTGGACAATCTCTATCTGCACAACAATCCGCGCGTCGAGGTCGCCGAGAGTAATGCCGGGCCCAACACGCTCGACGATCTGCTGGTCTCGCGGCCTGGCGGCGTCGTGCGCACCAAGACGGCAGGCGGCTTGAACTGGCAGGTGGTGCCCGACATCACCACGTCGATCTATCCGATGATGCAGTATCTTGACGCCGAGCTCGAGAGCCGCACCGGCCTCAGCCGACAGTCGCAGGGCATCGACGCCGACGCGCTGCAGAACCAGTCGGCGACCGCGGTGGCCCAGGTGTTCTCGGCCTCGCAGATGCGGATCAAGCTGATCGCACGGATCATGGCGGAAGGCGTGCGCGACATGTTTGCGCTGCTGCACGGCACGATCCGCAAGCACGGCCAGCAGCAACAAACCGTGCGGCTGCGCAACGCCTGGGTCACGGTCGATCCACGCAACTGGAAGACCCGCGACGACATGACCATCAATGTCGGCCTCGGCACCGGCGGCAAGGCACAGCAATTCGCACAGGTGATGGCGCTTGCCAATGTGCAGAAGGAGCTGATCGGCGGCGGCAAGGTCAACATGGTCGGCGACCGGGAGCTTTACAACACCGCCGTCGAGCTGACCCGGATCATGGGGCACAAGAACCCGGGCCGGTTCTTCAACGATCCGACCGCCGTCAATCCGCAGACCGGCCAGTTGTTGTATCCGCCGCCGGCGCCGCCAGCGCCGCCGCCAGATCCGCGGGTCTTTGCGCTGCAGGCCAAGGCGCAGGCGGATCAGCTTGCCGTCGCGCATCGTGCTCAGGTCGAGCAGCAGAAGGCCCAGGCCGATGCGATCCACCAAAAACTCAAGGCCGAGGCCGAGATCGAGCTGGCCAAGATCAAGGCCGAACTCGACGCCCAGATCAAGGTGTTCGACGCGCATCTGAAGGCCGCGACAGAAGCGCGAAAATCAGAGCGCGCCTCGGTGCCGGGCGCACGGAAGGCGAGGGACGGCCACCATTATGTTTCGGACCCGAAGCGGCCCGGCAAATTCCTGATGGTCGTTCATCATGTCTGAATTCTCTCTGGTGCCCGTCGAGCATCAACCGGAGTTCGGAGATGTTTCATTCATTCCGGTTGATCACGACCCGTTCAGCCTGGACGATTTGAGTCAGGCTGCTGGAACGCAAGCCCAAAGCCAACCTCAGCCACGTCCGACCGGCGCTGTCGCCCCGAATGTCAGTGCATCAATCGCGCCGCCAGCAAGGCCAAGTGTACCCTATGATCAAGATTCCGTGGACAATGGTGTCGCGGGTCAAATCGCCGCACAGAATTCGACGTCAGCGGCGATATCTCCTCCCAGCGGTTCGAACGGCGATTGGTCGACGTACAATCGGCCGACCGGCGAATTGAAGACGGCGAAGTACACGCCCACGCAACGCATTGGCTATCTCGCAGCCGACGCGCTGATAGCGCTTGGCATGCAGCCCTACACCGCCAACGATCTGGCCTCGCGCATTGGCAATGTGCTTGGGTTAACGCCGTTTGGCGTTGTCGGCTCTGCGCTCGACCTTATCGATGCGAAACGTCGCGACGATCTCCCGAGGGCCGCGGCGGCGGCAACCGGAATGATACCGGGCGCAAAGCGGCTGGGTGCGCTAAAGGCCGCAAATATTGCGAAGGAGATAACTCTTTCGCGCTCGATTCACGGTGAGGCAGCCGCGCATGCGGCCGATGCCATTAATGCAGGTCACCCAAGCGTCCTGACGATTAATCGCCCTGGCAGCCGCGCGAACAGACGGGCAGCGACTGGCAAGCTGGATAAGGTTGCTGGCAAGGACCTAGACGAGTACCCTGGTGCGATGTTTCGAGAAGGCGGTGCTGAGGCTGACGTTCGGGCGATCAATCGAAATCACAACCGGTCGGGCGGTGCTTCTGTCGGCAATTCAGGTCGTGGATAGCCCAACGGGGCGCGAATCAAGATCAACATTGGAGATTGACGATGGCAGTCACGATCGGTTTCCAGCTCTCCTATGGGCAACTTTCAGTGTTCGCGAGCGCGCTGAAGGATCCATATAATGACTGGACTGATCAACATATCTCGCAGGGCTTCACTTGGCGGCCTGGCAGCGTGTCGTTCAGCTCTATGGTCGGGTCCGGTCGACACTCGGTCGATATCCATGTGGTGAACCACGCCGCTCCCGTTCACCCCAATGCGGTACGCGCAGTAGAGGTCCCCTTCGAGGTTCCCGCTGACGGGGCCATAGAAGTCGGAAGTATTTCGGAGACCGTTCCGCTGGAGCTGCCGGCCGGATCGTTTCTGCTACGCTGCGAGTTCTTCCAACCGTCTGGCACCCATGAAGACGAGCGAGTGCGACTAACCTTTGCGAAGAAGGACGCTCCTCGCTTCGCGGTTGTTCGCGCAGATCCGGAACTGTCGATCGGTGATGAATTGCTAAAGACGGCTCGGCCAGCCATTTAGTGGAGCGGTTGCCGGCACCAATGCGAAATCAGCAGGGCATAGCTTCGACGTCGCCGAAAGCCGTTTGATGCTGCAACGACAAGGTTCAGCGCCGCAATGCCAATCTAGCGGCTCTTGCGGGTCGGTTAACGTGCACTTCGCTAGCACAGCAGACGGTGCGGTTGGGTAACGCCTGGATCACGGTCGATCCGCGCAACTGGAAGACCCGCGATGACATGACGATCAATGTCGGCCTCGGCACCGGCGGCAAGGCGCAACAATTCGCGCAGGTGACAGCGCTTGCCAATGTGCAGAAGGAGCTGATTAGTTGCGGCAAGGCCAACATGGTCGGAGACCGCGAACTGTACAACACGGCCGTCGAGTTGACCCGGATCATGGGGCACAAGAACCCGAGCCGGTTCTTCAACGATCCGACCGCGGTCAATCCGCAGACCGGGCAGCTATTGTATCCGCCGCCGGCGCCGCCATCACCGGCGCCCGATCCACGGGTGCTGGCACTGCAGACCAAGGCGTAGGCCGATGCGATCCATCAAAAGCTCAAGGCCGAAGCCGAGATCGAGCTGGCCAAGATCTAGGCCGAGCTCGACGCCCAGATCAAGGTGTTCGATGCACATCTAAAGGCTGCGACGGAGGCGCGGAGATCGGAACGTGCTTCCTTGCCCGGTGCGCGAAGGGCGAGGGACGGTCACCACTATGTTCCGGATCCGAAGCGACCGGGCAAATTCCTGATGGTCGTTCATCGTGTCTGATTTTTCGCTGGTGCCCGTCGACCATCAACCGGACTTCACAGATGTATCCTTAATCCCTGTGGACCACGACCCGTTCAGCGTCGATGAGGCGCCCCAACAGGCCGGACGACAGCTGGACAATCCGCCCCAACCGCTTGCGACGGGCACAGGTCTGCCCGATGTCGGGCCGCCGGCCATTGATGACGGGGGGCAGTTCTCCCCCGGAATCCCATTCGTCAACAAGGCGGCCGAAATTGCCAGCAAGGTTGCCTATGCCAAGATGGTCCAAGCTGCGACGTTACCGCAACGAGCGATAGACGCCTCCAAAGAGGATGTGCAGCACTACGGCGAAGTAGCGTCCACGTCAATCCGGGCCGCGATCGCGGTGCAGGCAACGAACGCGGATCGAAGTCGCGATCGCCGCCCGCCGGCGCAACAACAGCACGCGCAGAACACTACCATCCATCGCTACGCCAAGACGCGAGAGAGCGAACTGGCCACAGCTAAGGCCGGGCTGAAAGCCACGATCGGCGCTGCTCGATGCGGATCCGAAAGCGGAGAATGAAGCAAAGCGCAGCATCCGTCGAACACGGTCCCTTCTCTGGAGAACCCCAGCAATGACGAATACTGATGAATCGAGACTTGACCAGGCCGTAGGCCGCGCGGTCAGGGCCGAACGCCTGCTCGCCGACGAATTGCTCGCCGAAGCATTCGCGAGCCTCGAGCATGCGTATACAGCTGCTTGGCGGTCGACGACGATCGACGACGCGTCCGGCCGTGAAAAGCTGTTCCTCGCCATCAACGTGGTCGGCAAGGTGCGCGATCACCTTACCGCTGCGGTCACAAACGGCAGACTGGCGAAGGCTGAACTGAAGGAGCTGGCGCAGACGGCGGAGCGGAGGAAGCGGTTCGGTATCCTGTAGGACCGCTTGACAACGTTCCCGTTATGTTCAATTCTGGGTTGCTTGGTGTTTCTCGTGCGAGCCTCAGGATGATCCTCTCGACATCGCAATGGTGGGCAGCCTTCATCCTGGACGTCGTGATTAAGACCGCGCTCATCTATTGGTCGGCTGCTCTCATTACTCTGGGCATGATAGCAGCCGGTGGCTTCGAGCCGGTGATCGCTTGCCTTGTCTTGGCGGCGTCGCTTTCGAGTCTTCATTTTCTCTGCCTTTTCCTCGGTGGCAGATTTGTGGAGTCGCTTGAGGAGGCAAACATTCGGCGCAGCCGTCTCCTCAGGTTCGTCCTTGTGCTGATCTCCGCCAACGTCTTTTTCATCGCGAGTTTAGTTGCGCTCCTTTCCGTCTCAGGCGGTGTTTACAATAGCGTCCTCGTGGGCATGATCGTGGCTGCCACCAATCTGGTGCCCGTTCTGTTCGTCGCGGTGACCAGCGGCCTTTTGAGCCTCATCAAGCTTTCGGCCTGATCGACTGCTGTCGATCTCCCGTGGCAGTCATCATTGCCCGCGTACGCGCATCTGCAATTCCGTCACAGTGCGAGCGTCCAATGGATCTGAGCATACAATCGATCTTATCGACGCCGCCAGCCGCACCCATCCGCCATCTGGGCAGTACGCGTGTCAGATATTGAAAATCGATGGAGGTCGCCGAGGCGGTTGCTTCTCAAGTCGATGAAGAAAACCCAACATACGAGTTGACACGTCGGGCAACTCACTAGCATAATCTCACCATCAAGAGTTTTGAGCCCGCGCCGGAAACGTCGCGGGTTTTTTCGTGACGCCGACCCTGTGCGACACGCAGGCGCCACGGCGGAGACAAGGGCGGGCCGAACCGGAAGCAAGCTTCCGCGCCATCGCGCAGCCCGAGCGCTCACCACCCAAGACCATCACGTCCGCACATCAGGATGACGAACGCGTCCGCCAACCGGCGGCGCGGTCGCATGCGTTGTCGGACAGCACAAGGACCAACACATGGCTCTGCCTACCAACACGGTGACGACATATCAGGCGATCGGCAACCGTGAAGACCTCAGTGATATGATCTATCGCATCGATCCGACCGACACGCCGTTCATGAGCGGCGTCGACAAGGAAAAGGCCTCCGCCGTCAACCACGAGTGGCAGACCCAGGCGCTGGCGCCGGCCTCGAACGCTAACGCTCAGCTCGAAGGTGACGATCCCACCGCCAACGCGCTGGTACCGACCGTGCGGCTCGGCAACCTCTGCCAGATCTCCTACAAAATGGCGCAGGTGTCGGGGACCCAGCAGGCGGTGGACCATGCCGGCCGCGACAACGAGCTCGCTTACCAGGAGATGCTGCGTGGCCTCGAGCTGAAACGCGACATCGAGACGATCCTCGTCGGTAGCAGCCAGGCGAAGGCTGCCGGCTCGACCAGCGCACCGCGCAAGACGGCGTCGGTGCTGTCGTGGATCGTGAGCAATACGTCGAAGGGAACGGCCGGCGGCGGCGCCGATCCGGCTGCGGCCGACGGCACCGGTACGCGCACCGACGGCACCCAGCTGGCGTTCACGGAAGTGCGGCTGAAGACCGTGCTGTCGTCGATCTGGACCAATGGCGGCAAGCCCGGCACCATCATGACCGGCGCCTTCAATAAGCAGGTCTTCTCCACCTTCACCGGCCGCTCCACTGCGATCGAGGAAGCCAAGTCGAAGAAGATCGTGGCGTCGGTCGACGCCTACGAATCCGACTTCGGCAAGCTGAAGGTCATCGCCAATCGCTTCCAGCGTCCGCGCGACGTTCTGGTGCTTGAAATGGACAAGTGGGCCGTCGCCTATCTCAACGGCCGCAACATGATCTCGATCCCGCTGGCAAAGACCGGCGACTCCGACCGGCGTCAGGTGCTCGCCGAGTACGCGTTGGTCGCGCGTAACGAGAAGGCCTCCGGCGGTGTGTTCGACAACACCACGTCCTAGCCGGGTCATCGCGATCCGCGGGCAACCTTGGTTGCCCGCTTTCCCTTGTCCGCTTTCCTTTGCATCAGGAGGCCTTTATGCCACTTCCCGGTAATCACACTCTCAATACCGAGCATCTGACGGCCTATACGCCGTCATGCGGTGCGTCTCCCGCTGCCGCCTACATTCGTATTCCCTTTCGTTGCCGCGTGCTGAAGGCGACAGGAGTACTCGGCGGCGCGATCACCACGACCGATGGCAGCGTTACGGTCACCGCCAACGGCAACACACTGGCGACCTTCACGGTACCTCAAGCCGGATCGGCCGCGGGGCTGCTGTTCTCGGCGGTGCCGCCTTCGCCGACCTATCTGAACGAAGACGATGTCGTCGTGCTGACGCCGTCGGGTGCGTCCGGGGCCGCCGTTCCCATGTACTTCTCTCTCTCGGTGAGGACGGCCTGATGTCATTCTTTCCCAAGCAGCCGGCGTCGCGCCTCGGCGTCACCCAGACGATTGCTTACGATTCGAGTGTCGGCGCGGCGAACGCGTTCGGTACAGAGACCTATCAGCTGCGCCTGGTCGCCAACTCCGCTTGTTGCTATCGGATCGGCGACGGCACTCAGACCGCGACGATCGCGGATAGTTATCTCCCGGCGAACGTCGTCGAATACGTCATCGTCAGTCCCGGACAGCAGATCGCAGCGATCAAGGCGGCAACCAATGGCCTGGTCACAGCAACTGCCGGAACTCTCTGGATCGCGGAGATGTCGTGATGGACGGCGTCCTGATCAGGCCACATTTCGACGGCAACGGGCGCGACCTTGCGATCGAGCACCTGCAGGATGTCGAGCCGATCCTGCAATGGAATCATGAGGCGCGGCGCGACCAGCAGCGCAACGAATGGGGCCGCCACGTCGCGCGGATCCCGAACGTGATCTACGTCAAGTGGCTCAACGAAGAGCACGCCAAGGGCAACACCTCGGTGCGGATGTTTTCGCCCGAGTTCGACGGCATCGTACAGCGCAAGCTCGACGATCCCGAATGGGCCTACTTGCGGACCGATCGACCGAAGCTGCAGTCCGGATGGACAACGGGGGCGACGTGACACAGATCGTGGATTATGCCTCGCTGCAGTCGGCGGTCACGGAGTATCTGGCGCGCGATCAGGATACGGTTCTGATCGCGCGGATTCCGACCTTCATCCAGCTCTCCGAGGCGAAGCTCAATCGAGAGTTGTTTGTTCGCCAGATGGAACAGCGCGCGATCGCCGTGATCGATCTCACCTCCAACCAGCCCGAGTTCATTGCGTTGCCGTCGGATTTCCAGTCGATGCGCCGGATTCGGCTGTCGGGTGTGTCGGGGATGCCCAGTCTCGAGTTCAAGTCAGGCAAGCAGCTTGACGAATATCGGTTCGGCATCTCCGACGTTGCAGGACAGCCGCGCTACTTCACAATCTTCGGCAACGAGATCGAAATCGCACCGACGCCCGACAAGGCCTACACGATTGAAATGGTCTATCGGCGGGTAGTCCCGCCGCTCGCCAGCAATGATCCGAACTGGCTGCTGTCGGCGGCGCCGGACTTGTATCTCTACGGCGCGCTGCTGGAAGCCGCACCCTACCTGAAGGATGACGGGCGCATCCAGACCTGGGCGCTCGGCTTCTCGGCCGCACTCAGCAGTCTCAACAATCTGGGGCTGACCTCGACCTTCAACGCCGGGCCGATGACGGTTCGCGCTTCCGGTCAGATCATCTAGGAAAATCCATACAATGGCTGCCTTCAACAAGTTCAACTGTTTCGTGCAGGACGTGGCCAACGCGCTGCATGACATGAAGACCGGAACCGCGCAGGTCTACAAGGTGTATCTCACCAACGCGCTGCCTGCCGCGACCAACACCGTCTACAATGTGCCTGCCGATCTTTCCGCCGGCAACGGTTACGTGGTGGGTGGAACGTCAATCGGCACGATCGCGGGATCACAAACCTCCGGCACGTTCAGGTTCTTCGGCGCAACGAATCCGGCTTGGACCGCGGCCGGTGGATCGATCGGCCCGTTTCAATATGCTGTCCTTTACAACTCGACGTCTCCAACGAGGCCTTTGATCGGGTGGTGGGACTACGGCACGGGCCTGATGCTCACCAACGGCAACACGTTCACGGTCGCTCTCGACCAGATTAACGGCATTCTGACGATTACGTAACATGGCAGCATTTCTTGACACGTGCAGATTTTCGCCGTCGACCGGCGGCACCACCGACTGGTTGGTCGCGGGGCCCGTCGGCGGATATCTGGCGCCCGCGGCGGCCGGAGCAGTCAATGGCCGGACCTACAAGTACCGCGCGGAGAGCGCGGATCTCTCCCAATGGGAGCTCGGCGAAGGAACCTGGAACGCCTCTACCGGTGTCCTTTCTCGAACCACGATCCTGTTCAACTCATCAGGAACGACCTCGAAGATCAATTTCACTGTATCGCCGCAAGTAGCGATCGTGGCCCTGAGAGAAGATCTGATCTCGATCGAGGAAGCGAACAATTTCACCGCGGCACAACGCGCCCAGGCTCGGACCAACATCCGGGCCAACCCTTCAGAAAGCGGTGTTTTCATCGTCGACCGAAACGGCACTGATCAGACCGGACTAACGGCAGCGGCATATAACAAGATCACGTGGACGAACAAGCCGGTCGATAACGAAACCTGGTTCGACACCTCGACCGGGAGATACACCCCGCAGACTGCCGGCACCTATCTCTTTGTCCTGGATTGCTCGACTGCAACAGGTACGTCTCTAACCGAAAGCTGTCAGCCGTCGCTTTACAAGAACGGCGCACGCATCAAAAACGGCGCCTATACGGCAGTTTCGAACGGAATGTCGGCCGATGCCAACAAGCTGCTTGTTTGCGCCGTCCCGATGAACGGAAGCACCGACTACGTCGAGGCTTATGTCTATTTGCCGAACGGGGTCACGACATTATTCGGCGCTGCGGCAAGCACCCATTTTCAAGGCTTCAGAATTGGCGCCTGATGCACCAGCTGGATCCTCGGTGCGAAGTTTTGGGCAACATGACGAGGTTCATCGTCGAGGTGCGGGGCACCGCCGCGCAATTTCGAGCATCAGGGGGGTCTAGCAATGTCGATACTCGGGTTCGATGCGATCGGACGCCTCGCTCTGGGACAGATGCGCGTAAGTGGCTCGAACGTTGTGGCCGGTGGCGCGGGATCATACGTCATCGGAGGAAATGGGGCGATCTTCGGCCTTCGTACGACGGGGGTGGCGACAAACTACGCACTTGCCGGCAATGCCGCCGCGTTTATCCCGACGCTGAGTGGGAGCGCGGGAAGCTATCATGAGAGTGGCGACGCCGCTCTCTTCTCCATAAGTGCAGTGTCAATCGGGACGAACTATTCCATCGTTGGAAATCCCGTGAAGACGGCGATGGCGCTCAGCGTTGCCGTAGGAAGCTACATCATTGTTTATAACCGGGTGGCGGGAACTGCTGCACTGAACGCCGGGATCGCCGCTTACCAGGTGACCGGCAGCGCTGCGGCGCTGAGTCGAGATTACGTGAATTGGTGGCCCACCCAACCCATCGCAAGCAACTGGACCGGTGAGATTGCTCCGTCCCCTGAGTGGACGATCAGCATATCGGTCTCGCCTGCCTGGACCGCGGGCGTTCCGGCGGTCTCGGCCTAGACGCTCTAGGCTGTTCCAGCGTGCGCCTGGATCGTTGATTCCGAGCGGGCAAGCCGGAATCCAAATGTGCACGAGTGCGGCTTTGCGCGAAGCGCCCCCGCCGGACGCCGCCGGTCATGGCCGGCGGGGTTGCGGCGCGGTGTCGCGCCGGAGCCGGTGATGCGGTCCGCCACGCCTGCGGCCGAATTCTCTGGAGATGATTGAAATATGCCCTTACTTGCCACTGGCGAGTATCGCCCCGATGTCAGCGACTATGAAGGTCAGGCCACGCGAAACATCCTGAACGTGATCCCGCGTGGTGACGGCTACGGACCGTTCCCGAGCCTGTCGGCTTACGCGGCACCGTTACCAGCTGCTTGCCGTGGCGCTTTCTACGCGCTGAAGTCAGACGGCACGGTGGTTACATTCGCAGGAACCAGCGACAGGCTGTTCAAGCTGAACAATACCGATTTTACATGGACCGACGTGTCGTCGGGGGGCGGAACGTACAGCGTGCTGAGCGCCAACGCGCAGTGGCAGTTCGCGCAGACCGGCAATTTTGTCTTCGCCACGCAAGCCAACGCAACGTTGCAGATGTTCGACCTGTCGTCAGCGTCGACGTTCGGTAATGCACTCGGCTCGCCGCCGCAGGCAGCCTATATCGGGGTCGTCGGCAGGTTTTTGGTGCTATCCGGGCTGCTCTCGAACCCTTATCGAATTCAGTGGTCGGGGCTGAATAACTTTAATGCGGCCGACAGCTGGATCAGCGGCATCAAGTCGTCAGACTTTCAGGACTTTCCCGATGGCGGCATCGTTCGCGGCGTCGCCGGCGGCGAGGCAGGGATCATCTTTCAGGACCAGGCGATCCGGCGGATGTCCTATGTTCCGGGTTCGCCGATCGTATTCCAGATCGATCGCATCACGCAGGACAAGGGCCTCTACGCGCCGTACTCGATCATCCGGGCCGGAGAGCGCATCTTTTTCTACGCAGGCCAGGGATTCCACAAGATCGAGCCGGGCGGCGTGCCGGAGCAGATCGGCCGCGAAAAGGTCGACCGAACGTTCCTGGCGGATCTCGACAAGGGCAATCTGCAACTCTTCATGGGTGCCGCCGATCCGCGCAGCACCCGGGTGTACTGGGCCTACAAATCGGTCTCCGGCGCCGTCGGAACCACCTATGACAAGCTGCTCGGCTACGACTTTCTGCTTGATCGATTTTTCCCGGTCTCGATGGCGGGTGAGTATCTGCTGGGCGTCTCGCAGACCGGCCTGACGCTGGAGAACCTCGACACCATCTCGTCCTCGATCGATGCGATGACATTGAGTCTCGATGCCTATGCCACGGCCGTTCAGCCCGAAATCGCACAGTTCAACAATGCGCATGTGCTCGGCTTCTTCCGCGGTCAGAATCTGGAAGCGACGCTGGAAAGCGCGGAGCAGGGGAACGACGAGAACCGGATCACGATTCGCGGCTTCCGGCCGATCACCGATGCGTCGACGCTCTATGGCTCCGTCTCGACCCGAGATACGCCATCCGCCGCTGCGGTCCCGGGTACCGAAGTGCTCGTGAATGCCAGGACCGGACGCTGCGACATGATGCAGGATACACGCTACTCGCGCTTCAAGGTGCGGATTCCCGCGGCGACGCAATGGAGCTTCTGCGCAGGCGTGGTACCGGATGTGATCGCGAGCGGTGCGCTATGACGGCGTATGTTCCGGGCATCACCGAAACGGATCTGAAGAAGATCGTGCTCGCTATCCAGGGTCTCGCCGCCGGCCGATCGAACGCGGTCGGGACAGTGACGCTCGCGACGGGCGTGTCGACGACGACGGTGTCGACACCGAATGCGGCATCAGGTTCGACGCCGATCCTGACGCCGGCATCGCCAAGCGCCGCGACGGAGCTCGGCAACGGCACGATTTACGTCAGCGCGGTAGCCAACGGGTCGTTCACGATCACGCATGTGAATTCGACGACGCCGGGGCGGACATTCTTTTATGCGGTGCTTGGTTAGTCATCACAGAGACTAGCGCATCGCGTTTGAGCGCTGGCTGCTCTCAGAAAGCCCGCATTCCGGACGGCCGCCGCCCGGCCGCACCGCGTTGCGTCTTGTGACCATGCTCTCTCTTCTAGCAAGGAAGTTTTCAATGGCTCCTCGATTTCCAGGATTTAGATTTGTTCCGTACGGAATGCCCAATCCGTTTCCCTCGCCGCCCGTTCAATCTGATTCTGGTGGGGAGCAGCCGCCTCGCCCGCCAAGTCCGCTTAGTGGACTGCTTGGTCTGATTCTGAAGTACGAGCAATGGCGGCAATCAATCCTACGCGATGAAAACAAAAATCTATCAACGCCAGCCGATCCACAGGGAGGGCAGCCTGAAAATAAGCCGAACCACGGGTTTAGTTCGGGACCGCATGATCCAGATGCTAGGCTACTGATGCGCATTCCGCCTGACGGTGATGCTGCGAGCCCTCCCGTCTTGGGTGATCGAGAGCGTTTGCCGAACGTTGCGGCGCCGTCGTTGGCTCCATATGGTAAATCGCGCAGACGAAGCGCCGCTAGCCGCGCGACCAGCACTGGAGCCGGCGGTAGCGGCGGCAGCAACAGCCGCGGAAATGATGGCGGTGACTTTTGCACTGAGAGACGGGGTGAGGAAACAAGTAGATGCTGGCAGACGTGGCAGGAGCGTCGTGATAGCGGACAAGTTGGATATCCGTGGGACGATTTCCTTCAGGGTTGCAAGGATCGGGCATGGGAAAGGTATTTCGCGTGCAACAAGAATGGGAGACGACCTGCACTAGATGAGCCCAACGAATGGAATGAGCAGGATGAAGAGAATTGGTTCAATGACCAGCGCTAGGAACAAGGATTGCGCTCGGTGAACCAGCAATGATATCCTTCGCAGAAGTCTAGTAGCGTTCCCTGCGGAAACCATGATTCGACTCGGCTGTAAGGTGTAGCCATAGCGTCGTTCGGTACAGCAAAGGAATTGGGGGATTGGATCAGGGAGCTCCGAAGTCAGAGTTCGCTGCATTCGACGATTTGTATTGTCAAAGATCGCGCGTCGAGTGCGTGCGATAGTGATCGTCGCTTTATTCTCAATGAGTTGGTCTGGCTCCTGCGCGAAGCCGAGCGGGATGACGAAGCGCTGGAGGTCCTAGATGAGGTTATGCGGCGCTATTCGGATGATGTTCGCTGTGCGATGAGCAAAGCCAACATTTGCCTCTACTCGCTCGATCGACCTGAGGAAGCCTTAAAGTGGATCGATGTTGCGCTGGAGCGTGCCTATCGGACTAAGTGTTGGCGCAGAGAAGCGCTTGGCCAGAAGGCTCGGATACTGTTGATGCTCGGGCGAGGTAGCGAGCTATCAGATGTCCTCGAAGATATCATGTCGCTGCAGATTGTGCGTGGTGTTCCCGACATTGGGCGCGAGCGCGATTTCGTGGACGGTGCGCCACCGGGATTCATTCGGAAGAACGTCCTCGAACGATACAATGAATTCCGTCCAAAGCGAGCATGCGATGGCAGTCCGGACGAACTGCCTCCGTTCAAGCCAGCTAACGATATGATGTGACTTGCTCGCGTTCGCGAGATTAGTTGTGAATGCGTGAGGTGGTCGATGAGTGCTCGCTTAACCTCCGCACTAATCTGCGTTGCGCCCACGAAGGTGCATGAGTTCTGGCCGCATATCGCTAAACTGCTGAGGGAGGCCTGTCGACGGACTACATTGAACGCGTTTGGCGATATCGCCGCCGATGTTCTATCGGGGCGCAGTCTTTTGTGGTTCGCGTGGAATGGAAATGCGATCGAGGCGGCTGCTACGACAGTCCTCATCAATTCCGATATCGGCAAGGTCTGCATCATCACCGCGTGCGGCGGGTCCGGGATGAAGCGCTGGCTGCCGCTGCTCGACGGGATCGAAGCCTACGCAAGGGATGAAGGCTGCACGCGCGTGCGGATCTACGGTCGCAAAGGTTGGCTGCGTGTGCTCGACGGCTATCGTGAGAAGCATGTAATCATGGACAAGGAGATCACGGTCTTGAGGCCGGATTGTCCAGGCTTGAGCGATGCTAACGGGGATTGACATTGTTCACTGTTTGTTCAATGGTAGGCGACTACTAAGCTTGTGGTTGCATGCGCAGGTTAGGTTGGATGCGGTTTCTTCTGGCGTGGGTTTTCGTCATGTTGTCCTGGCCGTCGTATGGCGCCAGTGAGGAGTTTCCGCCTCCGCTTCGCGGACTGTGGGGGGAAGCCAAGGAGACATGCGAATATTGGAAAACGCAAACTGCAGCAGATGTTCACGGCGACCACCGGTGGCTGAAGATATCTGCCAAGGGTGTGTTCGGCTCCACGGAGGGCCGCTTTTTGAAGGAGGTCGCCGGCCAGGCTCCGGCCGCTTCGACCGCCGAGGTGTCAGCCGAAATGCAGACCCTGGATGCAAAAGGGGCGATCGTTCTGCTGACGCTTTCCGCCCACGGTCAGCTTCGCGAGATCTTGCTCGGTGAAGGCCGACGCGAAATCGGAACATATCAGCGATGTTCATGATCGCGCTCGCGCAGCTTTTGCCGATTGATCATCTCTGTCCGGTCTGATCCTTCTGACAGGCGCCGTCATGCGAACCATCTTGTTGTGTTTCTTGCTCTTGCTGCCCGGTGCATCTGTCGCCGTCGCGGCTGATGAGATTCCGAATGAAATGCGGGGCTTCTGGGTTGCCAAGAAATCGACCTGCAATATCCTGAAGAGCAGAGGGCCCGGATCGCTTCGCGCAGACGAGCGCTGGCTGAAGATAACTGCAACCGATGTCCTCGGTTCGACGCAGGGACGGTTTTTCGGTGAGTTACCGATCGACAGCCTGAGTTTTCTTTCGACGCGGCTGTCGGTTGCTATCCAGACGTTTTCGGACAATCACCTTATGTCGGAATTGGCATTGACGCGTGACGATCGGCTCGTCGAACGAATCATCCAGGCGCGTGGCGTTGCTACATATTTGAGATGCTGACCGGTGGAATCTGAAATGATCTCCAGCAGAGCGGTCGAGACATTGGCAAAGCGGTCGAGACGTCGCGAGGTATGTTGAATGCGAATTGCTTTGGTATCCGCTTTTTTCTTGATTTTTTGCTCACCAATCTTGGCCGCCGCTGAGGCCGAATTCCCGTCGGAATTCCGTGGATTTTGGGTAGGTGATCAAGCGACCTGCGATGCGTTGAAAAAGGCCTCTCCTGCAGACCTTCATGACGGTCAGCGATGGCTGAAGATCGCGGCAACAGACATCCTCGGTACGACGCAAGGACGCTTGTTGCGGGAGCTTCCAGCCCCTCGCGCACCGGTGAAGAGGACATTCGAGTTTCAGATTGCCGATGACATGGGGCTGATTGCTCAATTGAGTTTTGTCGACAGGGGGCTCAGCGAGACAGTTACAGGCGGTCATGCGCGCCGATGGTATTTCAAGTGTTTCTGACGGTGCCACAATGCACGCTCGAGCGCGCTTTCGACTAGTTGCGATCCGATAACCGATAGTCTCGCAGAGGTCATCGAGAGGTGACTTCCATGCCAATTGTTCAGACACGCGACCGCTGCCGGCCGGCGGGCGACCCGCGTCCTATTGTCCGCTACCTGTCCTGTTATTTTCACGGAGCCACTCATGAGCAGCCGCGACCGTATCGATGTTGAGATGTCTCCAGACTATGACGCCCGGAGGTTGCTTTGTTCGTTTCAGGCAATGATGGAGCAGGCGGGAGACTAGAACGGTGCTAACCGCGGGCGCGTCATCGCCGCCAGGACGCAGAGCTGGCGTTCCAGCGGTACCGAATTCTCCGGTAGCAGCAAGTGGTCTCGCGAGCGAGCAGGCGCCCGCCGAGCGGTCACTTTTGGGGCTGGTGAGCAGGGAGCCGGTGCAATTCCTGCCGGTACCTATCTTCGACACACGTCGATAGATCAATCCAACCGCCGGTCGTCGCAAAGCGTGCCGGACGCCTGCATCCGATGCAGTGCGACTGCATTTGCTTGTCAATCAAACCATGAAAGGAAGGCATCCGATGGGTGGCCAATCTTCATCGACCCAAACGCAGCAGTCGCAAACCGCTCCATGGGCAGCGGCACAGCCGATGTTGCAGAACATTCTGAGCCAACTTGGCACAGGACTGAACAACACGGGGGCGACGGCAGCGGAAACCGGCGCACTCAACACGCTACAGAGCAACGCCGCGCTGGGCAATCCGTACGCGGGTCAGATCGGTGGATATGCGCAGTCGCTGTTGAACGGCGGCAGTGCGAATGCGCAGGCCGGAAACGTGCAGGACAATCTTGCGACGTTGCAACGACAGCTCACGCCTTATGCCAATGGCAGCATGATCGGAAACAATCCGGCACTGACGGCGCAATTGGCGCAGATCCGGAGCGATGTCGGCAACAGCATCAACTCGCAGTTCGCCGCGGCGGGGCGTGACCTCAGCGGAGCCAACCAGATGGCCTATGGGCGCGGGGTTGCCGCCGCGGAGGCCCCGGTGATAGCCGCGCAATACAACCAGGATGTCGCCAACCAGCTCAATGCGGCGAATGCGCTCTACGGAGCCGGCAACACCACTGCGAATACGCTCAGCGGTATGCAACAGAACTATCTCACCAACCAGGGCCAAGGCGTGACCGCGGCACAATCTGCGCTCGATGCGCAGAACTACGGCGCCAACGCAACGCTCGCGGCGGAGGCGCAGCGGCGCGGCATTCCGGTGCAAGCGTTGAGCCTGCTCGCGCAGATCGGCGTACCGATCGCGCAACTCGGCCAGCAGAGCAACGGGACGACGAATACCACTCAGCAATTGTCCGGAGCGCAGCAGTTCGGGGCGATTGCTAACGGCATCGGCAGCCTGTTCAAGTTCATGCCGTCTGACATGCGGCTGAAGGAAGATATAGCTGCCGTCGGCGCGCTGTTCGATGGGACGCCGGTCTACGGCTATCGCTACAAGGGAGCGCCCGCTTACCACATCGGCCTGATGGCGCAGGATGTGGAGCTGACTGCGCCGCATGCTGTCCTGGAGATCAACGGCTACAAGGCGGTCGACTATCGCGCCGCGACCGAGAGCTCCCGCAAGCTCGGCGAGGCACGCTAATGGGATTGCTTGACGACTACCTGAACTTTGATCCAGGGCATTTTGAACCAGGTGGAGGATTGTATGGGCGGCTGCTCTCCCTGCAGCCGCAGCTGAGCTTCGACCAGCCCGCGCCAGGATCTCCGTTTCCGCCCGTTCCCGTCGCGGCGAGTCCCGGTCTGCCGGCAAACAATCGCGAAACAGCCCTGGTCGATGGAGCGCCAGTACCCGCTTCACCTCAGACGGCGCCCTCAAGCTGGCCGCGTGACGATGGACAGACGCTCAACATGCGAATTGGGGACTATTGGATGCCGCAATTCGGCCGCGCGGAGCCTCCTGCGCCGGCTACCGCGCCGACATTCGGCGATCGATTGAACGCCGGTTTTCAGAGCTGGGCACATACCCCGTTAGGCAATCCATTCGCAGCGCTCGCCAACGGCATTACGGGCTTTAACACCGGTCAGCGTTCGGTTGGCTGGACTGGCCAACCCACCCCTGAGACTCCCGACGATCAAGGCACGTCGACGCCGGGGATCATGCCTGGTCGAGGCCCAGCCGCTTACCTGCGAAGGAGAGGTCTGAACAATGTCCGATGAATCAAGCAACGATCTGACTGGTGCGGCGCACGATCTCGCAATCGCCGGTTACAAGGCGATGCCGGACCGGAAGTCGGACGAACAAGGGGCGATCGGCAGCGACACTGCGTCCCTTCGTGAAGCCGCGGAAAAGATCTCCGAGCAATCTGGGGACGTGGTTGTCAGGCAGTATCGTGACGCGGAGGGCAAACCCGCCGCGGCGAATGAAGCCGTAACCCTAAGCCGTGCGAGCCGTGACTACGCGGCCGCGGTTGCGGCCGAGAAGCTGATCGCCGACAGCGAAGGTGCCGACCGATTGGCCGAACGGGTGGACGCGTTGCGTGCGGAGGCGCTCGCAAAGAACCCGGAAGCGGCCGAATTCTACGGTTTCGAGCTGCCCGACGCGGACCTGGATGGTGTCGAGCTAAACAAGGACCACGCGGGGACGGAAGGCGCCGAAGCCGGTTTCGGCGGGGGTCTCGATCCCGCCTTGGCGAAGGCGCTGGAGCATCCCCAGGTACGTCAGGCGATCGATGAGGAGATTGCAGAGACGCACAAGGTCCGGCAGGGCTATCTCGATGCCCTGACCGGCGCGACGCAGATCGCGCAAGCAAGCTTCATCAACCAGTTCCCTGAGCTCGTCGGCATTCCGTTTGAAAACTTGCCTGGCGTCCTCGAACAGTTGTCGCGGCAGGATCCCGCGAAATTCGCACATGTTCAGAGCGCGATCGCGGCAACGGACCAGCTCCTTGCGCAACATCGGCAGGAGAGCCAACGGCAGACTGAAGCCGCGCATCGCGCCTTTCGCGCTCACGCGAAATCAGAGGACGCGCGCTTCGACGCCATGCTCAAGGGAGAACCCGTCGAGACCCAGCGCGCCGTGATGCAGGAGATCATCGCGTCGGCCAGGGCGAGTGGAATCGAGGCTTCCGAGCTGACGCATTTGCTCAACACCGAACCGCTGATGCGCAACGCCGCCTTCCAGCGAATGATGTATGATGCGGGAAAGTATCGTCTCATGATGAAGGCGAAGGATTCCGTCACGACCAGGCCACTGCCGCCGGTGCAGCGACCTGGCTCCGCGGCGTCACGCGGCGAGCGTGAGAACGCGGATCTTCGGACCCTCAACGCGAGGCTTTCGAGCACCGGCGACATCAAGGACGCCGTAGCGCTTTATCATGCGCGGAAGGCCATCAGGCGCTGATGCGTTAGACTCGGAAGCTATTTGTGCTGCCTGGTTAGCGGATGAGTCATGCGGCAACCGCCGGTTGGCTCCCCGGTCCCTTCCTGCTCTCGACGACGTTCGGCGGCTAGCTAACTCGATGGATGTTCACCAATTCAGTTCTCTTCAATTGGGTTTTGAAATGACAGACGACCGTAATCTTCTCGAGTACGCAGAATCCATCACGGAAAAGGCCTGTGGCCAGCCTGCTACCATTGACGATATCGCCGACAACTTTGCGCTCTATGGCCTGAACAAGCGCGTGGTCGCCCTGGATGGGCTCGAAGCCGAGCTCGACGGAGAGATCGGTTCAGGCTCGCATAGTCTTAGGCGTCATGTGCGCCTCCAGGAGCTGCGGCGGAGAATGACAAGCCTCCACCACGCATTGCGCAGGGCGAAGCGCTGAAGCAGACGATGGGTAACCCCGTGCTGGCAGCGCTCGCGCAGGCTCGTTTGCAGGCTGCGCCGACATTTGTCCGCTGGTGCGCGTTGCGTGGCGTGACCCCATGTCCGGCCGTGCCCGACGCCGTTGCCCGGTTCGTGGCCGACTGCGCGTCCCTCGGTATCGAGCGGCTCTGGCCGGCCGTGCAGGAGATCTCGAAGATGCACGTATCGGCGGGTCTCGCCGACCCGACGCTCGGAGGACCGGTAGCCTCCGCCATCGCCCAGATTTCCGGCATCGAACCGCCGAGATCCTGGCCGGACGATCGCAAGAGGCGCTTTCGGTTACTGCCTTACGATCTGCAGATATTCGTCGCCGCCCATGAGACACGTCGCGACAAGGCGTTGCGGCGCGCTCAGAACGCAGCGGCGTTAGCGCTGCGGCAACTTGAAGCGCTGCAGCGAACACCTCGCACAGAGTTAGAAGGGATCCAGGATGAGACCAGCACGCACACCACCCCTCGAAAGCCGCATCAATGAACTTCGTGTCGAAATTGAAGCCATCATCGATGCACGGGCACGGGCCGTAGCCGCGGAAAGCCCCGGCGTGCCAGTGGGCGTGATCCGCAACCTCCTGATCGCGCGAGCTCCGGCTTGTCCGTGCACACAATATCTCCAACTCGGTCGCGCGGAATAGCGGCGTGACGTCCGCCCATCGACGAATTCATCAAGGAAGGTATCATGACTCTCTTTAAGTGGTCGCGCGTGGCGGCCTCGGATGCGACCGCCGACAGCTCAATCAATTGGCAGGAGGGGCAGGCTCCGTCGAGCGTCAATGACTCTGCCCGTGCGATGATGGCGGCGACCGCGAAGTATCGCGACGATATCGCCGGCGCGATCGTTACGAGTGGATCTAGCACCTCGTACGCGCTGTCCAGCTATCAGCAATTCGACAGCTTCACGAGCCTAAACGGCGCGATGATTGCGTTCACGCCACATATCACCAACGGAGGGATAACCGTCATCAACGTGGATGGGCTCGGCAACCGTCCGCTGAGAACCGCGCCTGGCGTCGAGTTGCAAGCCGGCGTTATTATCCAAGGTACGCCCTATGCTGCTACCTACAATAACTCCGATGCAGCATGGTACCTGCATGGCTTCTTTGGCAATCCGTACAATGTACCGCTTGCGGCCGGAATGGACTATTGGGCACCCACCGCTCCGAACAGCTCGTTTGTCTTTCCGATCGGACAGGCGATTTCGCGTGTGACTTATGCGACGCTGTTTTCCTTCATTGGAACGCTTTACGGGAGCGGTGACGGCTCGACCACATTCAACCTGCCCGACAAGCGTGGGCGGGCATCCGTGGCGGCCGATGGAGGAACTGGCCGAATTTCCGGCCTAGTATTTAACTCGTTGGTTGCTGGTGGAGTAGGCGGTTCTCAAACGCAGACGCTCAGTGTTGTAAACCTGCCGCCCTATACTCCATCTGGATATGTAAGCAGTGTAATTTCTACAAACGTGAACCGTACCGGAATTGGTTACTCAGGAGGCGGAAACCAGGCATGGATGACGGTTCCAGACGGATTCACATACAATCTTGGCGCTGGCACAATGAGCGGAATTGCCGTGTCAAGCGCTTTCGTCGGTGTTGCGCAGGGCGGTATTAACCAACCGTTTTCAACAGTTCAACCCTCGATTGTCTGCAACTACATTATGCGGATCGTCTAGCTGTTTAGATCTGTAACTGCCGCAATGATTGCCGTCCTCCAAGCGGCGTATCCGGAGGCGCTCAAGTGAACGTCATTCGGAAATGTTGATCCCGCCGGCACGTTAAGCTCGATAAAGCGGATGCATTCGCTTGCGGCGGCTGCTTTGATCTCGGCGTTCTTTTCGTTGGCTCCGTCCTGCGGCGTTACCCCAACCGCAAGCAGAAGTGCAGACGTTCCCCTCAGCTTTTGTAACAGCGAGCGATAGCCAGTGCGAATGGTGCCTAGTTGATTGTTTGTCCCGAGTTCAATGACGATGACGGATGGCTTGTGATCGTCTAGGAGCGAAAGCGCTATCGAATTGAAGTCATCAACGGTTGCTCCCGCTATCCCGGCGTTGACCACCGGGCGGCCGGCGATCGCTTCGGGAAGGCGCGCCATTTCCGTGATGCTGTCACCCATGAATACGATCGGGCGGTCCAAGCCGCTTAAGGCATACCGGATCGCCGTTTTTCGGACGTCCTGATGGTCATGGAACGTGTGGCGGGTTACTTCGCCGAAGCGTTTTCGCATGCGCTGCAGTTCCGAGAAGCTCGCGCCGAACGCGACAAACAGAACTGCAGATACCAACCAGGGCAGGGCACGCTTCATTTCGTGCACTGCTTAGCACCACAACCCACGATAGACAATCTTGAGAAACTGAAAAGTCCTCCAGTAAAATAATACCATAATCGAATTGTTAGCTCATGCCGATCTCCTAGCGCCTGCTCCATTGGAGATATTATGACCGAACTCGTTGCCCTAAAGGTCGCGAATGCGAGCCGCTGGGCGAGGGCCCAGTTAACACGAAGCTCTTTGTCAGTTGCGAGGCGACTTGTCGCACCGCACGCCAAGGCTCGCTACCAAACTGTATCAGCCAGGACCGGCGTCCCCTGGTTCTTCATTGCGGTTGTCCATGAGCGCGAAGCCTCCCAGAACTGGAACACGCAGCTTGGGCAGGGTGATCCGCTCGGAAGCGTCTCTGTTCACGTGCCGAAGGGAAGGGGCCCTTTTAGGACCTGGGAAGACGGTGCCTATGATGCGCTAGTCAACTGCGCGCCCTTCGCCGCTCGCAACCAGGATTGGTCGATCGGCGGCACGCTGACCATGCTCGAGCGATACAACGGGCTCGGCTACGCTGCTCGGGGACGGCCGTCGCCCTACATCTGGTCCGGCACGGATCAGTACGTGTCGGGCAAATACGTTCGGGACGGGGTCTACGACGCCAACGTCGTGGATCAGCAGTTGGGCTGCGCCGGATTGTTGGCGGCGATGATGCATCTCGACCCGACCATCACCTTCTCGGGGGCGAAGATCATCCCTGCACCAAGGTCGCCTTCGCCGCCTCGGAAACCACCTCCGGTCACCCCATCGATCTGCACTCCTGCCAAAGGCTCCCTCGGAGCCTTTTTTGTTGACCTCTTCAAATTTCTCTTCGGAAAGAAATGACCATGCTTTGGCTTTTCCTCACCTTGCCCGGACTGCTTTGCGCCTACCTCATCGTCCTGCGGCCGATCCTGCACGCAATTCCAGCCCTCAAGTCGTTTTACGTCGAGGCCGATACGTTCTGGGGCAAGGCCTGGGCGCTGACCGGACGATCGGTGACCGTGGTTTGGGGCCTGTTGCTGACCGGTATTGGAACCGTCTTCCAGTGGCTTGATCCGATCGCGTCGGCTCTCGGCGATCCAGACCTCAAGTCCCAAGTCATGGAAGCGCTGAAGAACAATCCCCAATATCTCGCCTACACCATGATCGGGATCTCGACGATCACGATCGTCGCCCGGTTGCGGTCGATGGGAAAGAGCTGATTGATGTGGATGGCTATTCTTTCCTTCCTTGGGGGCCCCGTCATCAAGGGGCTCATCGATGCGTATCAGGCCAAGCTGAAGGCCGGCAACATTGACAGCAAGATCGCTGCCGATCTTGCTGCAAGCGAGATCGCCGCACAGACGGCCGAAATGCAGATACACAATCAACTGAAGATCGCCGAGATCGGTCACGCCTTGGAGCCGGAGAAATTGGCCTTCTATGTCACTTTGGTATTCTTTGCCAAATGCGTCATCTGGGACAAGGTTCTCGGGCTTGGGACGACGCCGCAGCTCACCGGAGATGTCAGCACCTGGGCCGGCATGATCATGGGTTTCTACTTTGGAAAGCGTACGTTTGAGAATGTCGCGCGCATCATACGACGGTGATCCAATGCACGAGGCGGATATCAAAGCGATCGTGATGGAGACACTGATTGAACAAGATCGAGTGCGCCGAAGCGATATCGACGCCGTGGTGGTCAAGACCATCGCGACTGTCTTGACTTCGTTCGGCTTTGAAGAGGGAGATCGACGCGAGCTGCGCGCCGATTTCCAACACCTGCGGCGATGGCGACGAAGCGTCGAGCAGGCGCAGAGTTATACGTTTAAGGCGGTGATCACCGTCATTGCCACGGGTTTTCTCGGAGCGGTTTGGCTGGGCATCAAAGCCACTCTCGGAAAGTAACCTTCCTCGCCCCGCGCGAGTTGACACGTTCAGGTCGTAGATCTGGGCACCTTGGCCGGTCATGAAACTCTTGAGGTGCGGCAATGTATCGGATTCGCGAAGTCGATTCGCATGATGACGAGGTCTCGGACTCACTCACCGAGCTTCATCAGCTGATATTCTGTGACGGGACCCGTGTGCCGGATTTTGAGCATGGGCATTGGTGGATGGCTTTCCGTGAAACGAAGCCAATCGCGTTTGCTGGCGTTATTCCCTCGACTCATGTTGCCAACGCTGGATATCTTTGCCGAGTCGGCGTTGCGATGCCGCATTGCGGCCACGGCCTTCAAGTGCGCCTTACTCGGGCACTGGAGGCACGAGCGCGGCGTGCCGGCTGTACAACGATTGTTTCGGATACGACCGATAATGTTTTCTCGGCTAACAATTTTATCCGGCAGGGCTACCGGTTGTTCGAGCCTGTCTCGCCCTGGGCATGGCACCACACGCTGTATTGGCGAAAGGAGCTCGTCCAATTCCGCGCGGCGAGTTGAGCCCCGTCGACAGTTCGACGACTTGGGGCGCCTGGTGGTCGAATGGCCACCGGGCTTCTCTGCGTTGCTGGTTCACAGGTAGCCCTTCGGCAAACCGGCGATTGTTAACCGAAGCCGTCTGTCGCGCACTGACCAGTCACGGCCGTAAGCGCCGCCTCAACGGGGGCAGCGGCGGCAGTTCCGTGTCTTGAATGCGCTGCAGGCGGGGTTACGCGTCTTGATCTCCGGTAATCGCTCGATAAACTGTGCCGACCTTTCCGATCGTGCGAATGCTTTGGAGATCGAACGAAGGAAGAGACCATGGTTGAGGTTGGCCGCGGGCTCGACGCGAAGCTGGCGCCGGATCGGGATGATTATTCGCTGATGGTCGCACGAGCGAAAGCGCTTGTTCCGACCTTGCGTGAACGGGCCGCGCGAACCGAAGAGCTGCGCCGCTTGCCACCTGAGACCGAGCGGGATCTGCACGACAGCGGGCTCTTTCGAATCCTGCAGCACAAGCGCGTCGGGGGAAAGCGAACTCGACTATGTTGCGCTCGTCGATTGCGCCGATGCCCTCGGGCAGGGCGACGCCTCGGTCTCTTGGAATTTTGCCTATCTTGCGAGCCACCACTGGATGCTGGGTATGTTTGCGCCGGCGGCACAGAGCACGGTGTGGGGAGAGGACCCGGATACGCTAATCGCCTCCTCCTTTGTCTTCCCGGCCGGTCGAGCCAGGAAGACGCGTGCCGGATACGTGCTGAGTGGTCATCGGCCCGTCTCGTCGGGGGTCGTAGCATGTGGTTGGAACATGCTGGCGAGCGTGGTTGCCTCGGATGATGAGGCCGACGGTGTCGATTATCGGCTATTCCTGTTGAACAGACGGGACTACGCCGTTGACGATACCTGGAATGCGGCTGGTTTGCGTGGAACGTGATCGAACGATGTGCGAGTGGTCGATGCATTCGTTCCTCAGCATATGACGGTTGCCGTCAGCGATCTTGCGGGTGGTGCAACGCTTGGCAGCATCGCCAATCCGAACGGGCTCTACATGCTTCGGGTCTTCTCGTCGTTTCCTTACGCCTTGTCCGGAGTCGGCCTGGGAAATGCGCAGGCGTGCCTTGACGACTATGTCGAGATCGCGCGATACCGCGCCTCGACATATGACCGTGCCAAGATCGGAGACCTGCAGAGCACACAGATCAAGATCGCTGAAGCGTCGGCGAAGATAGATGCCGCGCGGCTGATCATGCGTACGAACTGTTTGAACGTGCTTGCGGGGGTTCGGCTTGGGGATGTTCCGGGCATTGCTGCGAAAACGAAGCTGCGGCGCGATGGTGCGTTTGCGGTCAATCTCTGCACCGAAGCGGTGTCCCTCTTGTTTGCTGCGAGCGGTGCGCGCAGCCTGTTCACCTCGGGCGCGTTGCAACGTCAATTCCGCGATGCGCATGGGGTGAACTCGCATCTTGCTTTTAATTTCGACGCGGCGGGCACCAATTATGGGCGCGTGGCACTTGGGCTGCCATCCGAAAACCTGACGCTTTGAGGCTGGCCGGATGTCTGACTCACCCAAACATCGACCGGAACCGGCCAGTGAGCTCGCAAGCGACAGTTCGACGATCGATCCTCGTGACTTCCGCAATGCGCTCGGTACATTCGCGACCGGCGTGACGATCGTCACCGCGATGTCGGCCGACGGACGGCCGTACGGGATTACGTGCAATTCCTTCGCGTCGGTATCGCTCAATCCGCCGCTGGTGCTGTGGAGCCTCGGGATGTTTTCGCAGGGGCTGCCGATCTTCCAGAATGCCAGCCATTTCACGGTCAACGTTCTTGACGCCTCGCAGCAGGGGCTGGCGATGCAGTTTGCCAGATCGTCGGGTGACAAGTTTGCGGGTGTGAAGTGGAGTCCCGGCCTCGGGAATGCCCCGGTACTTGCCGACGTCGCCGCAAGTTTACAGTGCCGGGCCACGAACCGCTACTACGGCGGCGATCACGTCATTTTCCTGGGAGCGGTCGAGGCCTACGCCTATGGCCCCAGCAATCCGCTGCTGTTCGCGCGGGGAAGCTTTGGCCGGTCCTTGGCTGACGATGGCAGCGAGCCATCATGAATCGGAAGATGCCCGTCAAACGAGTTCGTGCTAAGCGAAAGCGGCTGTCAGCTGCTGACCGTCGCAGTGAATTCGTCACCAAAGCGACCGAGCTTTTTGCAGAGGAGGGATTTGGCGGCGGCACGCGTGCGCTGGCCCGCAAACTCGGCGTGACCCAGCCGTTGCTTTATCGGTATTTCCCGAGCAAGGACGATCTCATTCGAGAAGTCTACCGCAAGGTCTATCTCGAGCCCCTCGAGATCGGCTGGGAGAAATTGCTGTCGGATCGGTCGCGTCCGCTCCGCGTGCGATTGCAGGAATTCTACGAAGCTTATACGGACGCCATCTTCAATCGAAGATGGCTGAGGATCTATCTTTACTCGGGGCTGAAGGGTCTCGATATCAACCGCTGGTATGTTGGCATGGTCAAGGACAAGATCCTGACCCGCATTCTCAGGGAATGCCGCCACGACGCCGGCCTCGCGACGCAGAACAAGCCGAGCGCTGCCGAGTTGGAGCTCGCTTGGGTGTTTCACGGCGGCATCTTCTACTACGGTGTACGCAAGTACATCTACGAAGCGCCGGTCCTTGATGACAAGTCGCGGATGATCAGTGACGCGCTGGACATCTTCCTTGCGGGATTTGAGCGGATGGCGGAGAGCGCGACCGATCGCCGGCGGGCGCCGATCGAGGTCGTCGGCTGAGCCGGATTACTTCGCTGCCATCTGGTCCCGATACCAATCGCCGATTTCGCTCGCCGTCATCAGTGCCACGCCGTCGTGGCCGACGACGTAATCGAGCAGGGCTTCGAGGTACTTGATTCGATGTGGGACACCTGTGATGTAGGGATGCACCGAGATAGCCATGACGCGGGCATTCTCTGCGCCTTCAAGATACAGCCGATCAAACTGGTCGGTGCAGCGCGTCAGGAACTGTTCCGACGGCAGGTGCTGCAGCGCGTGAATGACAATATCATTGGTCTCGACCGAATATGGAATCGTCGTCACGATTCCGTGCGGCGTAGCGATCTCCTGCGGAAGATCGTCAATCACCCAATCGGCCACGTATTCAATTCCGTTCAGACGGAGGAGATCGAGCGTTTCTTCGGTTTCGGTCAGGCCCGGGCTCTCCCATGATCGCGGTGGCTTGCCGGCAAAACCGGCTATGGTGTCGACCGCACGCTTGATCGCGTCCGCCTGGTTCTCGACCTTGTGCATCGGGCCCTGGACGAAACCGTGTCCCATGAATTCGAAACCCGCCTCGAGCGCTGCGGACGCCACACGCGGATAGCTGTTGCAGACGTTGGCGTTCGCAGCCAGCGTCACCGGTATGTTTCGGTCGGTGAGGGCCTTGAATTGCCGCCAGAAGCCGGCACGCATGCCGTATTCATGCCACGACCAGTTCGGAACGTCTGGTAGCAAGGGCTGGCCCATCGGCGGGCTCAGCACGGTACGTGGCATCGGATTCCCGATGCGCCATTCCTCGACATTGAGGATGACCCAGACGGCAAGTTTTTTGCCACCCGGCAGTGTCAATTTCGGCCGGTCGACCTGTGCTTGGTACGGAACGCGATCGGTGAATGCCATGTCGAGACTCCCTTACGTCGACGAGCTGGCGCCGCCGGCATTGATGCGCGGCAAGACCTTCTCCGCCATCAGGATCATCGATTGGCGGCCGAGCTCGCGGTCCTTCCAGTCCTTGCCGGCATAGAGCAAGGTTCCGAAAGGGCCGGTCTCCTGCTGGAACGATAACAACTGGTCGGCCACACTTTCGGGTGTGCCGTAGATGATCAGCTTGTTGCAGATCGACTCAAGTGTAACCTCCGCGTCAGGTTGTTCCCGCCGCGTCTTGAACAGCTCAAGCCGGCCACTGCGCTTCAGCTTCGTGAACAGCTGGTGATAGTAATACACGTAGGGACCATCGGGCGCCGTGGCGTAGGCCTTCGCCGTAGCTGCGTCCTTTGCCACGAACACGCTCTTGGCTACGCGCCAATTGGCAGGGGCGGCTGCCCGGTTCACACGCTCGCAACCTTCGACGTATTTGGGCCAGTGACTCCGTACCCAGGCCGGCATCAGGAAGTTTGCCGAGATCGGATCCCAGCCGCGTGCCGCGGCCTCCGTAACGCCCTTTGAGAACGGCGCGACCGCCGTCACCACGATCGGCGGGTGAGGGGCTTGCAACGGGCGGGCAACTACGCCCTGGCCAATGTCTTCGATCAGAGTCCTTTTGACCGAGACATTCCAATATTTGCCTTGCAGATCATAGGGCGGCTTGCCGCCCCAGATATCGAGGACCTGATTGATCGCCTCGATGAACATGGCATTGCGGTCGGCGTCGAGATTGCCGAAGATCTCCGCGTCGGACAGCAATCCGCCAGGGCTTATTCCAAATATGAAGCGGCCATCGAGCATATGATCGAGCATGGCCACGGATGCCGCGACCGCCGCCGGATGGCTGTTCGGCAGGTTGATCGTGCCGGTCCCAAGCTTGATCTGCTTGGTCGCCGCTGCGAGCCAGGCAATGAACGCGATGCTGGAGGTGATGTTTTCGGCCTTGTCGGTGGCATGCTCCCCGACATACGCTTCGGTAAAGCCGAGCTCATCCGCCAGCAGGAAGGCTTCCCGATCCTCGCGGAGCGATTGCCGCCAGTCCTTGTCGAGAGGATGGATCGGCATCGTAAAGAAACCGAGCTTCATGATCCTCCTCCTCGTGCGTTGAACTTTAGTTGGTAAGGAACCTGCGGCCTTCACAGGACGAAGACAAGCCCCGCTGCACAAATAATCACTCGATAACCAAGCTTGACCTTTGCACAAGGCGGTTCTCTAATCGGCCGAACCAAAATTGGGCCGGGAGGCCACGCCCATATGAAAGCTGCGGCTTTCGCCTATGCCCGTGCGACCAGCGTCGTAAATGCGCTGGAACTGCTTGCCGCACATGGCGACAGGGCGAAGGTTCTATCGGGCGGCCAGAGCCTGATGCCAGCGATGAATCTCCGGCTGCTGTCCCCGGAGCTACTGGTCGATATCGGCGGCCTCGCCGAGTTGCGCGGCATTGCGTTGAAGGGAGACGTCCTGGTCGTTGGCGCGCTGACCCGGTATGTCGACTTGCTCAGATCGCCGGAGATTGCGCTGCATGCTCCACTGTTGCTGAATGCCGTCAGCCACGTTGCCCATCCCGCCATTCGCAACCGCGGAACGATTGGCGGTAGCCTCGCTCACGCCGATCCCGCGTCGGAGCTGCCGGCCTGTGTTGTTGCGCTTGATGCCGCGATAGTTGCTCGCGGTCCAACGGGCGAGCGGCGGATTGCTGCGACCGAATTTTTCAAGGGAATCTACGAAACGGCGCTGTCGCCGGACGAATTGCTTGTCGCGGTCGAGGTGCCGATCGCGGGCCAGGGCTCGACGTACTTCTTTCAAGAATATGCCCGGCGCCATGGCGACTACGCCGTCGTTGGTCTCGCTGCGCGTGCTGTCGTCGCAGCTGGCCGGTTTTCGGATCTTCGGCTCGGCTTCTTTGCGGTTGGCGAACGGCCTCTGCTGGCAACTGCTGCCGCAAAGCTCATCAATGCATCCGTGACGCCGGCGCTGCTTGCAGAAGCTGCGACGGCGCTGGCCGACGAACTTGAGCCGCAAGAGGATCAACAGGCGAGTCCGGCGATGCGCCGACACCTCGCCACAGTCTTGCTCCGGCGCTGCGTGGCCGCATTGCTGGCGCGGTCCGAGCTGGACGCGGGAGGAGCCAGGTGAGCACTCCGGTGTCGGTTTCGCTTATCGTCAACGGCGAACCCATCGATGCCTTCGTCTTGCCGCGGCTCAATCTTGCGGATTTCCTTCGGGAGAATTTGAAACTGACTGGGACCCACGTTGGTTGCGAGCACGGCGTCTGCGGCGCCTGCACCGTCCGGATCGATGGTGAGATCATTCGCTCCTGTCTGATGTTGACGGTCCAGGCGCAGGGCGCGTCGGTTGAGACGATCGAGGGGCTGTCCGACAGCGGCGAGATCGCCGATCTTCAGGCGGCATTTCGCGAACGCAACGCATTGCAGTGCGGCTACTGTACCCCCGGGATGCTGATGACGGCACAGGACTTGCTGAACCATGTGTCCGTACCTGATCGTCAGGCGATCCGCGAGCACCTGTCCGGCAACTATTGCCGCTGCACCGGCTATCAGGCCATTGTGGACGCTGTCGAGGCGACAGCCAAGACCCGTGCGGCGCGGCGAACATGACCGTAACCGGTGCGCCAACGCAGACACTTTCGGTGCTCGATCGTCCGAATTCCTATATCGGCAAGACGGTGCCGCGGCCGAACCTGGACAGGTTGCTGCAAGGACGCGGGCAGTACGTCAGTGACCTGGAATTGCCGCGGATGGCGCATGTGGTGTTTCTGCGATCGCCGCATGCCCACGCCAGGATCGTGGCGATCGACGCCGACGCGGCACGGCGTATGTCCGGCGTCATTTCCATCGTCACGGGCCCTGAGCTTGAAGCTGTCGTCACGCCTTGGGTCGGTGTCCTCTCGCATCTGAAGGGATTGAAGTCGGCCCCGCAGCACGCGATCGCGGTCGACCGGGTCTGCTGGCAGGGTGAGGCGGTCGCGGCGATTGTCGCTACCAGTCGGGCGGCGGCTGAAGATGCCATGGAGCATGTTGCCGTCGACTACGAGGAACTCGAGGCCGTCACCGACATGCGTACTGCGCTCGATCCAGCAACGCCAGTCATTCACGCGTCTCTTGGTGACAATCTTGCCTTTGAACGGACCTTCAATGCAGGCGATGTCGACCATGCGTTGGCGGAATCGGAGGTGGTCGAGGCCGACTTCATCTTTGGGCGCCACACCGGAGTGACGCTTGAACCGCGGGCTGTTGTTGCCGACTGGAATGCGGCCGAGGCACGGCTCACAATCTATCAGGGCACGCAAGCTCCCCACATGGTGCAGAACATCGCGGCCTTGCATCTCGGGCTAAGTGAGGCGCAGGTCCGGGTGGTTTGCAAGGATGTCGGCGGTTCGTTCGGCATCAAGGTTCATATCTACGCCGACGAAATGGCGACATACGCGTTGTCCAGGCTGCTGCGGCGGCCGGTTAAGTTTGTTGCGGACCGTATCGAAAGCTTCAATACGGACATTCACGCCCGCGACCACCAATGCAGGGGACGGATCGGCGTCCGGCCGGACGGTAACATCACCGCCTTCGAGATCGACGACCTGACGGGGATCGGCCCCTATTCGATGTATCCGCGCACCAGCGCTATCGAGGCCAACCAGGTGGTCAATCTGGTTGGCGGGCCGTATGTCACCCCGAACTATCGGGCGCGAGCGCGCGTTGTCTTCCAGAACAAGAACGTGATGTGTCAGTACCGAGCAGTCGGACACCCGATTGCCTGTTCCGTCACCGAGGGTCTGATCGACCTTGCCGCGGCGAGGATCGGCATGGACCCTGTCGAGATCCGCCGGCGCAACTTGATCCCCGACGATGCCTATCCTTGCGCATCCCCATCCGGCATGAAGTTCGAGCAACTTTCGCATCACGCCTCGTTGGCCAAGCTGCTGCAGATGATGGACTACGACGCCCTGCGTGCTGAGCAAGCGGCCCTGCGAACCAGAAACGTCCACCGGGGCATCGGAGTCGCGACCTTCATTGAGGTAACCAATCCCAGTGCCGCCTTTTACGGCGTCGGCGGCGCGAAGATTTCGTCCCAGGATGGCGTTGCGGTACGACTTGACGCGCAGGGCTCGGTGATCTGCCAGACCAGCATCACGGAACAGGGACAAGGGTCGGAATCGCTGACTGCCCAGATCGTGGGCAGTGTGCTTGGCGTTTCGATGGACCGGGTGCGAGTGATTCTGGGCGACACCGACAATACGCCCTACGGCGGGGGCACCTGGGCTTCGCGCGGCGCAGGCATCGGCGGCGAGGCCGCGTTGCAAGCCGCCAAGGCTCTGCGCCAGAACATTCTGGATGTTGCCGCGGTCATCCTGCAATCGACCCCGGCCGCGCTCGATATCTCCGACAACCGCATCGTCAACGCCGACGACGGAGCGCCACGGATCGAGTTGAGTGAGTTGGCGCGGACTGTCTATTTTCGACCAGACACTCTCCCGCAGGGGATCCAGCCGGAGTTGATGGCGACCCGGCATTTCGTGCCGCGGCAATATCCCTTTGCGTTCACTAACGGCGTTCAGGCGTCGTGGCTCGAGGTCGATACCGAGACAGGATTCGTGACGCTGCTGAAGCATTGGGTCGTCGAAGACTGCGGCACCATCGTCAACCCGCAACTGGTCGACGAGCAGATCCGGGGCGGGGTCGTGCAGGGGTTCGGCGCGGCGTTGTTCGAGAAATGCATCTATGACGAACGCGGTCAGCTGACCAACGCCAGCATGGCGGACTATTTGGTCCCGATGTCTGGCGAGATGCCCGACATCGAGGTGGGCCACGTGGTGTCCCCGACGCAGGAGTCGGAGCTGGGAGCAAAAGGGGCGGGCGAGGCTGGTACGGCCGGCGCTGCGGCCGCGGTTGCCAACGCGGTCAATGATGCGCTGCGGCCGTTCGGCGCAACAATTACCGAGATTCCGCTCACGCCTCAGGTTATCCTGACGGCCTTGGGACGAATCTGAGGTGGAGGCGTTCCAGGCAAAGACAAGACGATAAGCAAAACACAGACAGTTCTTGGGGAGGAATAGTCATGACGAAGAAGGTCGCCAAAGCCGGATCGATATCGCGGCGTCGTCTGCTGACGACTGCAAGTGCTGGCGCCGCTCTCGCCGTCTCGCCGTTTCGCATCAATCTGCTGCAGGCGGAGGAAGCACCGATCAAGATCGGCTTCCCCGTTCCTTTGACCGGCCCCTATGGCGCCGAGGCCCAAGATCAGGTACGGGCCGGTCAATTGGCTGTCGCCCAATTCAATGATGCCGGCGGCCTCAATGGCCGCAAGGCCGAGCTCGTCGTGCGCGATGACAAGCTCAATCCCGGTGAGGCGGCGACGCGGACATTGGAGCTGGTCGAGAAGGAGAAAGTGAACTTCGTCGTCGGAAGCCTATCGGCGGCGGTTCAGCTCGCGATCAACAACGTCACCAAGGAACGTGGCGTCATCTTCAATTCGATCAGCCAGTCCGACGCCATCAACGAGGCCGCGGACTTCAGCAAATACACATTCCACGAAGCGTTGAACCCGCACATGACGTCGGGTGCGGTCGGTCGCTATGCCTTCGCGAAATTCGGCAAGAAGGTTGCGTTCCTCACGGCGGACTACGCCTACGGCCACGAGATGGTGCGCGGCTTCCTCGAGGTCGGCAAGGAATTCAACATCGAGAGCCTCGGCGACATCCGCCATCCCTTGGGAACGACCGATTTCTCCACCTTGCTTCCGCGTCTCCAGGCGCTCAAGCCCGACATTCTCTGCATCAGCAATTTCGGTCGCGACCAGCAGATCGCGCTGAAGCAGGCAACCGACTTCGGGCTCAAGAAATCCATCCAGATCATTGCACCGCTGCTCTCGCATGCCAGCCGCGTCGCCGCCGGGCCGCAGGCGTTTGACGGCGTCGTCGGCGGCTGCTCGTTCTATTGGGGGATCGAGGACAAGTTCGCCTCGACCAAGGCGTTCAATGACGCATTCCGCCAGATGTACGACGGCAAGCTGCCAACCGACTACGGTGCGCTCGGCTACGGCGGCGTGCGGACCGTGCTCGAGGCGGTCAAGGGTGCCGGCAGTGTCGAGACCGACAAGGTCGTCACTGCACTGGAAGCGCTCAAGTATGACTACTACAAGGGAACGCAATATTATCGCAAATGCGATCACCAGTCGGTGCAGTCGGTGCTCGTGATCAAGTCGAAGTCCAAGGACATGAAGAACGAGTCCGATGTGTTCGAGGTTCTGGCC
>Ga0194136_1000140_pt1 | contig 43042 bp, 34 predicted proteins | sample TARM_MetaG_T3A_1_FD_134023 | JGI IMG/M metagenome (GOLD analysis project Ga0194136, IMG submission 134023) | Freshwater microbial communities from Pennsylvania, USA, analyzing microbe dynamics in response to fracking - TARM_MetaG_T3A_14 (version 2) | ecosystem: Environmental > Aquatic >...
ATCAATATAAAGAGAATAGTGTTAAGACTGCTAGTCCAGAGGAACTAACTCTAATGCTATACAATGGAGCGATTAAATTTATCGGTCAAAGTAAGATATTTGTTGAACAAAAAAATATTGAGAAAACAAATACTGCAATTATGAGAGCCCAAGCAATTATACAGGAATTAAATATTACTCTTAATATGGATTATGAAATTTCTCAGAATCTAAGAGCGTTATACTTATATATAATAGAAAAGTTAGTTGATGGTAATATTAAGAAGGAAGTAGCGCCTTTGGATGAGGCATTAGAAATGGTTACGTCATTAAGAGATACTTGGAAAGAGGCAATGAAAATTTCCAAAACAGGGAAATAGGTGATATTATGCATGAAGTTATTGACTATTTGGTTAAACTAAGTGATGCAAAGATACAGTTACTCCATACGTTACTTAGTCTAACTAATGAACAGGAAATGGCATTGAAGGATAATAGTATTGAAGGGTTAAATAAGGTTGTGAATGAGAAACAGGATCTGATGAAAAGAATAGATATTCTTGACAAAGAGTTTCTTGATAAATATGAGACAGTAAAAAGTTATTCTATTTTGAACGAGCCTTCAGAAGATGTATTAGGCAATCAAAATAATGGGTTCAGAGGCCTGCAAGAAAAAATTAAAGTAGTTCTAGAATTGGTGGATAAAATTAGAAAAGTAGATGAGTCTAATATGAAACTAGCGAAAATCAATATGGATGAGTCGAAAAAACAATTGAAATCTGTAAGAGTTGGAAAGAAAGCATATAGCTCCTATAGTAAAAAGCCCATGGCGGGTGCATCAATTTTTATGGATAAAAAGGAGTAAGTACTTGTATTAATTGCGAAAATCGGTTATAATTATATAGGTGCAAAAGAAGGTCTGTGGTTGAAAGTCCAAGCCAGTCGCAGGCAAAAGGATCCACGTAAGTTAGCACAAAAGTTGCTATCGATCATGGTGCGGCTTAGATGTAAGCCCTGCCGGGAAAACCGAGAGAGGTAATAGTAAGGCAACCCCGAGCGAACCCTCCAGCAGGCGAGTGTGGGGTCAAAGACCAGGTCAGCTTCAGTGTACTTATTAAAAGCTTTGAAATTTCAGAGCTTTTTTTATTTTTTTGTATAAAAACTAAAATTTTAATTCACATAGATATACACACATAAAAGACCTTATTTTAAGGTTATCAACACGTTTATAAACACTATCCACAGATGAACTATAAACATATCCACAATATTAACACTAAAAACATAACATGTTTAATTAATTCTGAGCATAACTTTTAATAGATACAAAAAATAAAGTGTGTATGTAATTACATACATTGAAATTAAAGGAGAATAATGTTGTTTTATGTAGTTTAATAAAGGGTGTAAATGATGATACTATATATATCTTTAGAGAAATTAATTTTAACTAAGTATATAAAAAATGTTTTGAGGACAAATCCCTGGGTAAATAATATATAAGAAAAAAATATGCTTAACTTTTAAGTTAATAATTTTAACTTAAATCTTTATAGAAGAGGAGCTGAATTTATGAATATAACAATCAGTGGAAAAAATGTAGAAGTTACTGGCGCATTAAGAGATGCAGTTGAATCAAAAGTATCAAAGCTCGCGAAATATTTTAATAAAGAGGCAGAGGTGAAAGCTACTTTATCAGTAGAAAGGAGTCGACAAATTATTGAGGTTACTATACCTATAAATGGTTCTATACTTAGAGCAGAAGAGTCTACTGATGATATGTATACTTCCATTGATAAGGTTGTAGACAAATTAATCAAACAGCTTAAAAAACATAAAACTAAATTAGAGAATCGTATGGTTAAATATGAGACTATAAGATTTGAGAATATTCCAGCCTATGAGGTAGGAAAAGATGATATGGATTCAAAAATTGTTAAAACTAAGCGTTTTGCAGTTAAACCTATGAGTAGTGAAGAGGCAGTTCTGCAAATGGAACTAATTGGACATAACTTTTTCGTATTTGCAAATGCAGATACCGATGAAGTAAATGTCGTATATAAAAGAAAAGATGGAAATTATGGTTTGATTGAACCAGAATTTTAGATAGTATATAAATTCAGAATAAATAAAACAATACTCTTTTGGGTATTGTTTTATTTTGTCTAAAAAAACTACTTAAATTTAGTATTTAATGCAGGAAATATTTGAAATATATCGAAATCTATTAGGATACGGATTTTAACGGTAGTAGTTTGTTATTTTAATAGGAAGGGCGTGAAAGGAATGTTACTGGAAGCTCTATTTTTAGGTATAATTGTAGGGAAGCTTAGAGGGGGTAAATTCATACGACTAGGACATTTGGCCATAAAGGTTCCTTATTTAGCATATACGGCCTTTATACTGTGGTTAGTGACCTCAATAATGATTACTAGGGGACATGATTTCTTTATTCAGTATAGGATGTATTTGTACATATGCTCATTTGGTTTCCTATTTTTAGGCCTATTTTTTAACTTGCATCATAGACCTGCGTGGTTAATTTTAATTGGATCAATTTTAAACTTTGCGGCGATTACACTAAACTCAGGAAGTATGCCTGTAGATTTATCTGTGCTGCAAAATTCAGGTTTAAATAATATGCTTACTTCTATAAATTCAGGAGTTCTACCAAATTACATATCTATTGAAGAAGCGAGGTCTTTTACAGTATACCTAGGAAAATACATAGGTTTGCCAGCATGGTATCCATTAAGAGATGTATTAAGTATAGGAGATATATTTGTATCAATAGGGCTATTCTTATTAATTGAGTCCATGATGGTTTCGTCTATAAGTCGTAGGACCATTAAGACAATAAAATTTGATTATAAAAAAGGAATGTAAATCTCTGATAATTGTGTTAAAAATCAAATAATGATACAATAATAATGTTATACAGTAAACAGAATGAGGTGTAAATGTGAAAAAGATATTTGAGAAGGTATTTGGAACACACAGCGTACGTGAATTAAAAAAATTAGATAAAATAGTTAGTGCGGTATTAGAATTAGAGCCAGAATTTTCAAAACTTACGGATGTACAACTAAAACAAAAGACATTTGAATTAAAAGAACGTTTAAATAATGGAGAAATTTTAGATGATATTTTACCTGAGGCATTTGCCAATATTAGGGAGGCATCATGGCGTGTACTAGGGATGAAACATTACCCTGTTCAAATATATGGGGGTATAGTGTTACATCAAGGACGTATAGCCGAGATGAAAACTGGGGAAGGTAAAACATTAATGGCGACTCTACCAGTGTATTTAAATGCATTAGGGGGCAAGGGAGTACATGTTGTAACTGTTAATGATTACTTAGCAAAAAGGGATAGGGACTGGATGGCAAAGGTATATAGCTTCCTTGGACTTTCAGTTGGGGTTATAATCCATGGTATTTCTGCCCAAGAGAGAAAAAATGCATATAACTGTGACATAACCTATGGTACTAATAATGAATTTGGATTTGATTACCTAAGAGATAATATGGTTATTCACCATAAGGATATGGCACAAAGGGACTTAAACTATGCTATTGTCGATGAGGTAGATAGTATACTAATTGATGAGGCAAGAACACCTCTAATCATTTCTGGACAGGGTGAAAAATCTACTAGTATGTATGCAGTTGTTGATCAATTTGTAAGAACATTAAAAAAAGAAGTAGACTTTAGTGTAGATGAGAAGGCGAATTCGGTTACCTTAACAGAAGAAGGTGTAGAACGGGCTGAAAAGTCCTTCGGCATAGATAATCTATCCGACATAAATAACATGGAAGTATCTCACCATATTAACCAGGCCTTAAAGGCGAATACCCTTATGAGAAGAGATAAGGACTATGTAGTTAAGGATGGAGAAGTAGTTATCGTTGATGATTTTACTGGAAGACTAATGTTTGGTCGTCGTTATAGTGATGGATTACACCAAGCTATTGAAGCGAAGGAAAAGCTAGAGGTACAGAGAGAATCTAAAACATTAGCAACAATTACTTTCCAAAACTACTTTAGAATGTACAAGAAAATAGCAGGTATGACAGGGACTGCAAAGACAGAGGAAGATGAGTTTGTTGCAATCTACGGTATGGATGTTATTGAAATACCAACTAATAAACCTGTTATAAGAGAAGATAATCCTGATGTAATATATAAAACTGTTAACGGTAAATTCAATATGTTAGCAAAGGAAATAGAGGAAAAGAATAAGACTGGTCAGCCAGTTTTAGTAGGTACTATTTCAATAGAGAACTCTGAAGAGATATCAAAGCTGTTAAAAAGAAGAGGAGTTCAACATGAGGTTCTTAATGCAAAACATCATGAAAGAGAAGCGGATATCGTTGCTCAGGCAGGTAGAAAGGGAGCAGTAACTATTGCCACAAACATGGCAGGTAGGGGTACTGATATTCTACTCGGAGGAAATGCGGAATTTTTAGCTAAAAAACAAATGAAGTCTAAAGGCTATACTGATCAGGTTTTAGCTGCTGTTACGGGCTTTGAAGATATACATGATGAAGAAATTTTAGAAGCTAAAAGAGTTTACGAGGAGACATTCAAATCCTTCAAAACTCAAACTGATAAGGAGCATGATGAGGTAATTGCCTTAGGGGGTCTACATATCCTAGGGACTGAGCGTCATGAATCTAGACGTATTGACAATCAGTTAAGAGGTCGTTCGGGACGTCAAGGGGATCCGGGATCAAGTAGATTTTACATTTCCCTAGAAGATGATTTAATGAGATTATTCGGAGGAGATAGAATACAAGGATTGGTTGACAAGATGGGTATAGAAGAAGATGATGCGATTGAGCATGTCCTATTGACTAAATCCATAGAAAATGCACAGAAAAAGGTTGAAGGACGAAACTTCGGTATACGTAGGCACGTATTACAATATGATGATGTAATGAACAAGCAAAGAGAAGTAATATATACTGAGCGTAAAAAGGTTTTAGCGGGAGAGAATATGCGTGAGCATATCTTCAGTCTAATTCAAAATATTATTGACGATGCGATTGCAATATACACTGAGGGAATACAGTATCCAGAGGAATGGGACTTAGATGGGTTAGTAAACCATTTAGAAGCACAGTTTTTACCTAAGGGTGTTCTTTCTTTCGAAAATATCGAAGAACTAACAATTGAAAGCTTATCAGACAAAGTAATAGATGTTTGTGAAGAACTATATAAGGAAAAAGAAGAAGAAATAGGTCAGGAACAGATTAGGGAAGTAGAAAGGGTAGTTTTACTACAAGTTATAGATTCAAAATGGATGGATCATATTGATGCGATGGATCAATTAAGACAAGGTATTGGCTTAAGAGCCATTGGTCAGGAAGACCCGATTAGGGCATTCCAAATGGAAGGGTTCGATATGTTCCAAGAAATGATTAGAAATATTCAGGCTGATACGGTTAGGTATATGTTTAGTATCGAAAAAGAATTTAAGGTGGAAAGAAAAAGAGTTGCAACACCAACTACAACCAATCAGGGGAATGGAGATAAACCAAGAACCGTAGTTAAAGAAGATGATACGGGAAGAAATGAACCATGCCCATGTGGTAGCGGTAAGAAGTATAAAAAGTGTTGTGGAAAATAAAGAGGTGGTTCAGTGTTACAATTAGATATAGTAAAACAAAAATTGTCTAAAATAAATGATGATTTAAACGAATTGAAGGTGTCTCTTTGACATCGAAAAGTTAAATATAATAATTGAAGAATTAGAGGCTAAAATGTCCGAAGAAACCTTCTGGAATGACCCTGAGAAGGCACAGGAGGTTGTGAAAACCACTAAATCATATAAGGACAAAATAGAGGAATTTAATAATCTTGCAAAAATGCAAGAGGATTTAGAAATGATGGTAAGCTTTATGGAGGAGGGAGACTCCTCCTTTGAAGCTGAAATGAAAGAAACTTTAGAGAACCTAGAGGAAAAGCTTGAAAATCTTAAGTTAGAAACCCTTTTAAGTGGGGAGTATGATAGAAATAACGCTATACTTTCAATCCATGCAGGAACCGGAGGCCTTGATGCTCAGGACTGGGCAAAAATGTTAATGAGGATGTATTTGAGGTGGGCAGAGAAGAAGGGCTATAGAGTAAAAACCCTTGATCTTATAGATGATCCTGAGGCGGGAATTAAAAGTGCTACCTTCATAATAGAAGGTATTAATGCGTACGGTTATTTGAAGTCTGAAAAGGGTGTTCATAGATTAGTTAGGATTTCACCTTATAATTCTTCGGGAAAAAGGCAGACATCCTTTGCATCAATAGATGTTATGCCAGAACTTGATGATTCTGTTGATATTGAAATTAATCCCTCTGACCTAAGAATAGATACCTATAGATCCAGTGGAGCTGGAGGTCAGCATATAAATACAACGGATTCTGCCGTTAGGATAACTCATATACCTACGGGTGTGGTTACTCAATGCCAAAATGAAAGATCTCAGCATAGCAATAAGGATACAGCAATGAAGATGTTAAAGGCAAAGCTTATTGAACTAAAGTTACTGGAACAAAAGGAACGAATTGAAGATATTCAGGGCGAATACGGGCAGATAGCTTGGGGTAACCAAATAAGATCCTATGTCTTTAATCCATATAACTTAGTTAAGGATCATAGAACTAATGCGGAGACTGGTAATCTACAGGTGGTAATGGATGGGGAAATAGATTTATTTATTAATGCTTATCTTAAAAGAAATATTAACATTTAATATTAAAAACCTAGATACGGGTAAGTTGTATCTAGGTTTTAATTATTATATAGCCACTTTTTCCGTAAAAACTTTTACTAATTCTGGATCAAACTGTTTACCAGAGTGTTTTATAAGTTCATTAATCGCCTCATCATGGGAAAGAGGGTTGCTTCTATAACTTCGTTGACTAGTCATGGCATCGTATGAATCTGCGATAGATATAATCCTTGCCTGAAGGGGGATATTTGTTCCCTTTAGCCCCTTAGGATAGCCTTTGCCATCCCATCTTTCATGATGGGCTAAAACATACTCCGCAATATCAGACATTTCGTTAACTGAGCTAAGTAACCTATAACCAATTTCAGGATGCCGCTTTATTTCCTGCCATTCTTCATCCGTAAGTTTTCCAGGTTTATTCAAGATATCCCCTTCAATAGCAATCTTACCTATGTCGTGGAGTAGGCCAACTGTTTTTAGTTCATGTACTTTTTCTTCAGACAGCTCCAGTGCCTCACCCATAGACTGACATATTGCTGAAACTCTTTGGGAATGTTCCTCTTCCCGGGCACATTTTTCATTCAATGTTTTTACTATAATACTTATATTCTTACTTCTAATACTTGGACTTTCATAAAGTTTTTTCTTATACATATCGTCTTCTGCAAATTTTAAGACTTCTTGTATATCTTGATCATCCTTAAATTTAGTAGATATACCAAAGGATACGGATATGGCTATAGATTCTATACTCTCGTTGTGGGCTAAATGCCTTATATTTTTAACTACTTCTTCCGCCATAGTTACATCAGTATTAGGCATAAGTATTACAAACTCATCTCCACCTAATCTAGCAATAATATCCGAGGGCCTACATCCTTTACGCAATACATTTGAAACTTTTATTAGGAGCTCATCTCCTACTAAATGTCCAAAGCCGTCATTGATTAGCTTAAGGCCATTTACATCTGCCATTACTACAGTAAGGGGAAGGCTATATGCATGGTCTATTTCTAATAACTTGTTTTCAAAAAATCTCCTGTTATATAAACCAGTCAACTGATCGTGATAGCTTAGATACTCGAGTTTTTGCATCATCTGCTCTCTCTCAGTTATATCCCTACATACTACATGTAAAAGCTTTTTATTTTCTATTGATATTGTTGTAATTATGATATCCATTGGGAGTAGAGTACCATCTCTTTTCTGATGTAACCACTCAAATCTATATTTACCATCTCGATAGGCGGTGTTAATAATTTCAGCAGCTTTGGTTTTTGATAATTCTCCATCTAGTTGTTTAACAGGAGATAGATTCCACGGACTTTTACCTAAAAGTTCATGTTTATAGTTATACCCAAATATCTCAACAGTTGCTGAATTACAATCGATTAGTTTTTGGTCATCCATTAGAAAAATTGGATCAGAGGATCCCTCGAAAAGCATTCTAAAGTTCTGTTCACTAGTTTTCAACAACTCTTCTGATATTTTCCTTTCTGTAATATCTGTGAGTATAACCGCGAAGTTCATAGGTCTTGGTCTATAAACAACAATATCGAAGTACTTGTTGAGATCCTCATTATATTTCTCTAAATGGATCACATTTCCTGTTAATGCGACTTCCCCAAACTTCTTAACCCAATAGGTTCCATTGCTTGGAAAAACCTCAGTGACGCTTTTCCCAATAAGATCATTTCTACTAAGACCAGTAAGTTTTTCAAAACTTTGATTAACATCGACAAATATATAGTCAACAACCTCATTATTTTCATTCAGAACTATCCTATGGAGGGCTAAACCCTGGTGCATTTCTGTAACAAGTTTTTTATATCGTTCCTCACTCTCTTTAAGTAGATTGTATTGACCACGTAGTTGTTCTTCTGTCGTAAGTAGTTGCCCTAGGCTAGCCTCTAGTTCTTCATTAGCTGCTGTAAGTTCCTCTTGACTTTCTTGTAGTGTCGAATTAAGTTTAAGAAGTTCTATTGTGCGTTTAGTAACTAGTTTCTTCAGGACAACAACTAATACAAATAGTATAAATAAAAGTGCTAGTGTAGCATAAATTATCCAAGCATATTTTCTCATAAAACTTAAAAGCAAGTTTTCCTCATAAATACCTAACCATTTGTTGTATATCTCTTTATATTGGCCGGTGCTGTTTAAAATAACTAAACCTTCATTTAAAATATTTAGCAATTCATCATTTCCGCGTTTAACAGCCATGGAGTAATGTCGTGGGTTTATTATTAAACCATTAGACTTAAGATTAGATAGGTTATGTTCGTTAATCACATAGTGGCCAGAAAGCTTTGAAACCGCCGCATAATCATACTCACCGGAGGATATTAAACGTAAGGCATGGGCTATAGTGGGAGCCTCTATAAGATTAATTTCAGGATGTGTTTTTAACAAGTATTCGTGGTTTATATCATTACTTAGAACAACAACGTTTGTTTCAGCCAGGTCTTCTAAAGTAGTTATATCAAAATCATTTCTAGTAAAAATATCACTACTTGATGCAGTATGGTTAATAGAGAAATTAAATTCATTTTCCCGTTCTTCCGAGTAGTACATACCGGATATAACATCGATGTTACCAGCCCGAAGATCACTCATTGTATCATTCCAGTTTTGAAGTCTAATTTCAATTTCTAGTCCCATAACCTTTCCTATAGCCTGAATTAATTCGATGTTAAAACCTGTCGGGATTCCATGCTTATCTACATAGCTAAAGGGAGGGTAGTCAATATCGTCACCAACGATAATAGAGATTCCGGAATTTCGTGAGGTAGAATCATTGATATTCATGTTAGTAGATAAGGGGGGATGAATGGCCACAGCAAAATTGGCAGAAAAATACAGTGATAGTATTAAAATAATTGTAGATACAGTAACTTTCTTATAATACACCTTACTACCCCCTCAAGAAGACCGATTTGAAAATATAATAATATATTTCTAACATTAAGGTTTTTACCCTAATTATAAACCTTGAAACAATGTAAACAACAAGTAGTATAGCCTGAATGAGAGGGGTCTTAATACAATTAAGATTTACCACCCATTTAGAATATTATCTTTAACTCCATGTGAAATTTCCATCAAATCTAATACTATAATATATACCTCTTGTTGGATACATACTAAATCGAACATGGATACTAAGACATAGTATAGCACCTTATAAACCAGCAAAAAGACCAGTTAGAATTAACTGGCCTTTTTACATAAATATATCTACTAGTAACCCTCTAATGCCGTCTAGTCTTTTAATTATTGATATTCTATCAACCTCTTGGTCTAGAAAATCTTTAGTCAAACTTTCAAGTTCTCGATCAACCCTTTTTACGATGCCGTAAACCCTATGGCGGCCCCTGCGATCTAAAAAGTTTTGTTTAGTGAATTTGTGAGAGTTCTTTGTGGCAACGTCTAAAAATTCCCTAACAAGCTGTTTGTATTTAACAACCTCGCTTAGGTGAACTCGCTCTCCGATCTTTTCTGACTGATCAACTATTTTAGTATAAAGGGACTCCAGATGTGTTCTAACTTGTTCAGACTGTACATTTTGAAACTTATTAAGAAATTCTTGTTTTTGTACATCTCTTTTTTTAGTCGTGGTATCTATAAAATGAATAGGATCATTAGGATTTATGGCATTAATACCGTTCATGGCAATTCATCACCTCTTGGATATAATTCTACAGCAAAGCCTATTATTTATCAATCAATATATATATCGGCAATATCATACAAATAGTTGAGTTGTGTTTATGTAATATATTCTAATATTAAAGATACGGCGGAAATTGTCGATAAATATGTTGAAGGGTAGGCGATGCATATATGAGAAATCAAATTTTTAATCAATCATTTTTTAAGGTTTTTCAACCTTCTTATGGTAAGATACCTAGTTCCTCAAAAATAAGAGGGATTTTAGTTGATATAAACGGAAGTAATATAAAGCTTGATTTAGGTAAAAACAAAGTAATGGATGTTAGGCTTAAGCAGCAAATCGATGGTACTATTGGTGACACGGTAGTAATTGATAGAAGTAATATAGAAAAGTCAGAGATTATAGCATATGAGGCTAAAGCAAAGGATGAGAAGTCCATAAATATATTAAGGACACTACAACTACCAGAAACAAATGAATCTGAGGAGGCCTTGAAAACCTTAGAAAAGTTTAATATTAATATTAGTAAGAACAATATTCAATCCTTTGTATCTATAAAGAGGCAGTTAAATAAGGTAATAGATGGACTTGATTATGATACAGCCATCAAATTAATGGAAAAGGATATAAACATTCAGAGTGATTCGATTCAAAAAATAGCTGAGGAGATTGACTCTATAAAAAGTGAGAAAAAGAGTTTTTCATTTTCAGATCTATTTAAGTGGAAAAAGGAAATGAAAAATGAAGATGCTGAAAGATTAGCTCTCAAAATATATGGCAGTAAAATGGGTAAGGACACAATTGATGCAATGAAGTCATTACACAAGGCCGGCCTAGATGTAACTAAAGAGAATGTAGATAAAGTAAATGATATTTTAAATAAGGTAGATAATATTCAGTCAATAAAAGAGGAAACGTTGATTGACGCTGTAAAAAATAAAATTACTACGTCAATAGATAATCTATATAAGATTAAAAATAAAATTATTAAGGGTACAATTCAATCCATAGGAGGTATCGCCTCCCATGCAGCCAGGGCATATGAAGGTCAGTTTGTGAATTCAAACATTTCAGATCAGGATTTAAGGTTATTAGAGGAGGATATAAGAAAACTATTAGCTGATGGGCAAATAGAGTCCACGGAAGAAATAATAAATCTTTCTAAAAAGCTAGTGAAAGGTGGTCTTGAGTTAACAAAGGAAAACATTGAATCAGTTAAAGGACTTAAGGATGCAGTAAATGAATTGAAGCTTCTAATGAATGGGGACAAGGCCTCATTACTAATTAAATCAGGGATAGACATAGAGAAATTGGATATTAGGGATTTAGCTACACATTTAAGCGAATTAGACCAACAGATGATTAAGCATGAGGAAAATAGTACTAACAAAAAAATAGAGGTTGATAAAATTATAAAAGCCCTAGAAAAAATGGATGATAAACAGTTGATTGAACTTGTTAAAAAGGGTGGAGATATAAAGTTAGAAACCCTAAATAGACTGTTAAATCCAAATCTGGAGAAGAATGTTGATGCCTTAAGAAGTGAAAGTTCAGAATTAAAAACAGGGTTACAGTATGGTTTTAAACTATCCAATATGATTGATAGACTGAAGAATATAACCAATGAAACCATAGCCCGTGAAATAAATCAAGACAGACCAATGACTCTGGAGCATTTAAGTAATAGGATTTTAGAGCGAGAGAGGGCTATCAATATAGATCAAGAAATGAAAATGAAAGTATTAGATGAAAGCAATCTCAAAGTACTGGAGAGTACAAATGATAGTATTAAGTTCATAAAAGAAAATTTATCTTTACAGATGGCCCTTGGGGCATCTAAGCATCAATTAAAATTAGAGGGAATGGAGCTTATCAAGCTTCAGCAGTATATTAAGGAATATGAATTAAATCTAAGTCAGGTTATGAATCAGGCTGAGGAGTTAAAGGTGTTTGGATTAGGATCTGAAAAAATTAATGTTTTAGAGCTAATCAAATCTATAGATACTAACACCTTAGGATTTCATATAAACAACAGGATTCCAATGAATTTAAATGTATTAAATGCCAGTAGGCAATTATTAGATGGGGAGCTGTTAGAAAAGGATTATATGGAGCAGATACAAAGACCTGGAGAGTCAGAAGTATCTATGAATATGCCTAAGGCCATAACCTCTGAAGTTGAGAATAGAATTCAGAGCTATATTAATGATAACGCCATGAAACTAGGACAAATTGCAGAAGACCCAATTATTAAAGACTTTGCAAGAAGTTTAATACAAAATAATTTGGCGTTAAATACTACTAATCTATTAGAAATCTATGAAAGACACCAACAGTTACAAAAAATTGTTGATAATCTTTCAACGGATTTTATTGCAAAGCTAAAGGCAGAGAATAAGGATATTTTATCCTTAGATATTAAGGAACTAGTAAATGAACCTGCTAATAAAAAAGTAGTCAGTGAGGATTTAATAAAAAATATTAGTAATATTACAGAGAGTCAAAAGGATAGCCTTATATCTCTACTTATGAAAAATGCATTACCCGTAAGTTTGAAGGAAGTAGAAGGTGTATTTAAATTTCTAAATAACAACGGGCAGATCGGTAGTCAAATAAATGATATCCTTAATATATTAGAGGACTTAGAAGGGAAAAAGGAGTTTAATGATACGGCCACATCTTTAAAGGATGCGCTAAATGACATATCTAAAGCTATAAAATTAGGCAAAGGTATTCCTGAAAGACCATATGAAAATTTCGCAAAAATATTAGAGTCTATTGAAGGTAAATCACATCTTATTGATAAAGTAACTAGAGATGAGTTGAGAGTAGCTGGAGAGAAACTATTTGACTCCCTAGAGGTTCAGGTAAAACTAAATAGGGACGATACGGTATTCCAATTACCATATATGTTTAATGATCAAATGAAAAACCTTCAGATGTATATTATGAACAATAAAAAGGGAAGTAAAAAAATAGACCCAAATAATATGTCTCTACTTCTAAACTTTGATACAAATAATATGGGGAATGTCTGTATATATATGGGAGTTAGTAATAAGCGAGTGAATATGAAGATGGGCTTAAATACTGAAGATGATAGAAAACTTTTGGAGAAACACTCTGAAAGAATTACCGGGTTACTGAAAGACCTAGGATATGAACTTAAGGATATTTCATATAGGGTTGACGAACAGAATAGTCTGATGGACGTAATGCCAGAAGTAAGTGATAATCAAAAATCTGTTAGAAATAAAATAGACATAAAAATTTAGGTGATTACTATGGAGAATCAAATAAAAAAAGCTGTTGCTTTACAATATGACTTCGAGAGTGACCGGGCCCCTAAGATTACTGCTGCTGGAAAGGGTACCGTAGCGGAAAGTATTTTAGAAAAGGGTAAGGAAAATGATGTATTTATCTATGAGGATGAAAGGCTGGTGAAGGAATTGATTCAGTTTAAAGTTGGGACAGAAATACCAGAGGAATTATATGAAATTGTTGCACAAATTTTAGTTTTCATAGAGAGTATTGATCAGGAAAAGGGAAGTCATAGGTAAAAAGTCTTGTAGGATTAAAAATCATTAAAGATTTCTAAGAAATACGTCGATAAATGTAATAAGAGTTTGAAGAGTGTTGAAAAGGATTTCAACAATAATTATGATATGGACATCGCAAGGGGGATAAATGTAAAATGAGAATTAACAATAATATACCGGCACTTAATGCCCATAGGTTATTAAGTCAAAACACTAATAAATCTTCTGGAGTACTAGAAAGACTATCTTCAGGTAGAAAAATAAATAAGGCTGCGGATGATGCTGCAGGAATGGCTATATCGGAAAAAATGAAGGCTCAAGTTAGAGGACTTAAAAAGGCATCTCAAAATACATTAGATGGTATTTCTCTGATTCAAACAGCAGAGGGAGCTATGAATGAAGTACATTCTATGCTACAAAGAATGAGAGAGCTTGCAGTTCAATCTGCCAATGGGACATCAACAAATGAGGATAGAAAAGCTATCCAAGATGAGATAAACCAATTAACATCAGAAGTTAATAGAATAGCGAATGGAACAGAATTTAACACAAGAAACATACTAAGAGGGAATACAGCTCCTAACGCAAATGTAACATATCATAGAATGTCTACCGGAGCTCCGGCTATATTTATGAAAGATACACTATTTACAGGAGATGCTCAGGTTAAGGCGCTTGGGGATTTGAGGTCTGAGCAACTTTCCATCTGGATTGATGGAGAAGAACGAGTAGTAAATCTTAATAAATTAGATGGGGCATTACCAACTGATACCCCAGCAGGTAATGCAACTAAGTCTAATTTTTTAGAAGCTATAAATAATGCATTAGGTGATTTAGGTCAAGCTGTATATACTAATGATTCCAAACTACAGATCTTTACTAACTCGATCGGAGGAAATACTGAAATAAAGGTTACGGGTACAACTACTGCCTTAACTGGGATATTCGGCACGGTTGTGGAAAATGATCTGAAAGCGAGAGGTAAGGCTGAAAATGATACGGAGAAAGCTCAAGGTTCGTTTTATTTCAATGAAGTGCCTGAAATAGGGGCTACATTAACAATAGGAAAAGAGAAAATTGAATTTTATGACAGTAATATCGGTCCTTACACTGGATCAAACAGACCAATAAATATAAATGGAAAAAATGTAGAACAAATTGTCAATGAGATAGCTGGACTGGGATTTGAGGGAGTTGACTTAACTATAGATGGAGTTACCCCACCGGCGCTAATACCTCCTGGAAAGGTGCCACAAAGACTTGTCGTTACTGCTAAAGAACCTGGTTTTAAAGGACAGGCTATTTTCTTAGAAGGTACTCCAAAGGAGTTTATGACGAATCTACAAATTGGCCCTAACCAAGGCCAAGGGTTTAGATTATCTATAGGAGACATACGAGCAACTAAGCTTGGTATTAGTTGGACTACTCCAGAAGGTAACACAGGTGTGAAAGGCGCAGCTTTTAGAAGCGTAATAGAAGTTACAAATGGGCTTTCAGAAGGTGTAATAGAGTATGCATTAGATGTGTCTACTGAAGATAGAGCAACTGCAGCTATCACTGTATATGACAATGCTATTATGAATGTTGCTCAGCTTAGGGGGTCACTAGGTGCTATTCAAAATAGATTAGAGTATACTGCTACAAATTTAGATAATACAACTGAGAATTTAACAGCTGCACTATCAAGAATTGAAGATGCGGATATGGCATTAGAGATGTCTGAGTTTACTAAAATGAATATATTAACCCAGGCAGGAACTGCCATGTTAGCCCAAGCAAATCAGAGGCCACAACAAATCCTTCAATTAATCAACGGATAATGATTATATGCATATATTAAGTTTAAAGTTTAGAAGAGGTGAATTGGATGATTGAAAAGGAATATTTGGCTAATAGAGTTGCTAATGCAAATGCAGCACAACTAGTAGAAATTGTATTCGAAGGCTTAATAGATACAATCAAAGAGTCTATTGCAGCTATAGAAAGTGATGATGCAAACAAACTTAAAAAATCAATATATAAGTGTAGAGAGATCTTAGCAGAGCTTCTTTCTACCGTAGAAGGTCAGACAGAGATGGCTCAAAATCTAAGAAGTATGTACGTCTTTTTAAATAAGCTCATAACAGAGGGTGAAATTGAAAAGGATGTAGTAAAGTTAGAGAAGGCTGTGAAAATAGTTATGCCACTTTACGAGGCCTGGGGAGAGTTAGGGGCTAAGGAGACTGCAGTAGTTGCTGATGTTAAAGGACCATCTATTATGGCCGGGCTAACTTACGGTAAAGGTCAATTGAACGATTATGTTTTGAATAATGAGTCCCGTTGGGATAAAGGTTGAGTAAATAGAACAGGCTAGATTAGTAGAAATATTAATCTAGCCTGTTGTTATTTATGTAGGGTTTTTGTATTTTTAATGGCAATAATATAGAAGATTGATGTTTAAAGGAGAGAGTGTATTGCCATAGGTGGGTTATATGATAGAAAATTAAAGGATAGCAGTTTTGTTAGTAATCTAAATAAGTTTTGGAAATTTTATGCTATAATATCCTTATGTTGTTTATCGGGAGGAATAATAAATGTCTATATTAAAACAGTTAGTAAATGAATTTAAACTAAAGGAGTTTCAGGTTGCAAATACACTTCAATTAATAGATGAGGGGAATACTATTCCGTTCATTGCTAGATATCGTAAGGAAATGACTGGTGAGTTAAGTGATACGGTACTAAGGGACTTATCCGAAAGATTAATATATTTAAGAAATTTAGAGGGCCGTAAGGAAGAGGTCTTTAGATTAATTAGTGAACAGGAGAAGATGACAGAGGAGCTTGAGCTTAAAATTAAGAAATCTGTCACCCTACAGGAAATAGAGGATATATATCGTCCATTTAAACCGAAGAGAAGAACTAGGGCGACAATTGCTAAGGAAAAGGGGTTAGAACCCTTAGCTAACATATTATTGGAACAAAACGTATTTACCGGGGATATAGCCAAACTTGTAGAGGGTTTTATAAACACAGAGAAGGAAGTACATACTACAGAGGATGCATTGAATGGGGCTATGGATATTATAGCTGAATTAATCTCAGATAATAGTGACTATAGGAAGGTTGTAAGGGATATCACATTTAACGATGGCCTTATTATTAGTAAAGCAACTGATCCTGATAATAAATCCGTTTATGAAATGTACTATGACTATAAGGAGAGGGTTAAAACTGCTTTAGAACATAGGGTTTTGGCCATGAACCGTGGGGAAAAGGAAGAGTTTCTAAAAGTAAAAATAGATATAAATGAAGAGAGAATTATTAGCTACTTAAAGGGTCAGACTGTAAAAACTGATAATTCCATAACAACGTCCTATGTATCTCTAGCAGTGGATGATGCATATAAGAGATTAATTTCTCCATCAATTGAGAGGGAAGTTAGATCTATTTTAACAGAAAAGGCTGAGGAGAAAGCGATTAAAGTCTTTGGGGAAAACCTTAAAAAACTTTTATTACAACCTACAATAAAGGGTAAGGTAGTTATGGGATTTGACCCTGCCTATAGGACCGGTTGTAAGATTGCCGTAGTAGATGAAACTGGTAAACTATTAGATACAACTACCGTATATCCTACTGCCCCTCAGAATAATGAGGAGGGTAGTAAAAAGGTATTAAAAGCAATGATAGATGAGCATAATGTAGAAATAATTGCCATAGGAAATGGAACCGCATCTAGGGAATCAGAAACCTTTATAGCGGAAATGCTTAAGGAGATAGATAAGAAAATATTCTACATGATAGTTAGTGAAGCCGGTGCTTCAGTATACTCTGCTTCTGAATTAGCCTCTAAGGAATATCTAGATATAAATGTTTCAATAAGGGGAGCTATTTCCATTGCAAGAAGACTACAGGATCCCTTGGCTGAACTAGTTAAAATTGATCCTAAGCATGTTGGTGTAGGACAATACCAGCACGATGTTAACCAAAAAAGGTTAGATGAAACCTTAAAGGGTGTTGTGGAGGATTGTGTTAATAGTGTCGGAGTAGACCTAAATACAGCATCTGCCTCTTTACTACAATATATTTCAGGTATAAGCAAGGTTGTTGCTGATAATATTGTTAAACATAGGGAGGAAAATGGTAAGTTTATAACTAGGAAACAACTAAGTAAGGTTAAACGTCTAGGTCCGGCTTCTTTTGTTCAGTGTGCAGGGTTTTTAAGAATTTCTGATGGGGATGAGTCCCTGGACAATACTGGAGTACATCCAGAGTCATATAAGGCAGCTAAAGGCTTACTGGATATATTGGGATACGATTCCCTAAATACAGAGGGAATAAAATCTATAGATGAGAAACTTAAGGAAATGAATGTGGAGCAGGTTTCAAAGGATCTAGATATAGGTGTACCTACCCTAAGGGATATAGTTAAGGAATTGAAAAAGCCTGGAAGAGATCCAAGGGAGGAGTTACCTAAACCAATATTTAGAACTGATGTCTTAAAGTTAGAGGATTTGAAGGTAGATATGGTTCTAACAGGCACAGTTAGGAACGTTATAGATTTTGGAGCCTTCGTAGATATAGGTATTAAAAATGATGGGTTAGTACATATTTCTGAATTAAGTGATAAATTTGTTAAAAACCCAATGGATGTAGTATCTATTGGAGATATAGTTAAGGTTAGGGTTATTGGTGTGGATCATAATCGGGGAAAAGTAGCATTATCTATGAAGGGTTTTTAAGGTCAGTTTAGGTTTTAAAAAGGAGTTAGTATGAGAAAACATAAGAAAAGTAAAAAGCTATTGAAATATAGATGGGCGGTATGGGGTGTTTTGATATTAGCCTACGTTATTGTTTTCTTCCATAGACTAGCCCTAGGTGTCGTAAGTGAACAGTTAATAGATGATTTTAAAATTTCAAGAACTACCTTTGCTAATTTAGGCTCTATGTATTTTTATGCTTATATGATTATGCAAATACCAGCGGGATTGTTAGCGGATTCAATCGGAGCAAGAAAAACAGTGGCCTATGGTACTCTGTTGGCGGCGGTTGGTTCTATTATCTTTGGTTGGGCAGAAAGTATTGCTATTGCCTTTGTAGCAAGATTTTTTGTCGGCATAGGTGTTTCTTTTGCTTTTATTTGTATTCTTAAAGTACAATCCCAGTGGTTTTTTGAAAGGGAATTTGCTACGATGGCAGGTTTAACCGGATTTGTAGGAAACTTAGGTGGAGTGTTATCACAAACTCCACTGGCCCTAATTGTGGGGTATTTAACTTGGAGGACAACCTTTGTGTATATTGGCTTTGGCTCACTATTTATAGCCCTTTTGTGCTATGGAATCGTAAGGAACACTCCAACGGAGGTGGGATTACCTAGAATAGAGGAAATGGATGTAGATAGGAAAGGTTGTAAGCCTTTAGAGCAACCACCCTTAAGGAAAGCCCTTATGGAAGTACTTAAAAACAAACATATATGGCCACCATTTTTTCTATTTGTTGGAGTACATGGGGCATATATATCCTTAACAGGCACATGGGGGATAAGATATTTAGTCGATGTATATGGACTAAGTCCACAGAGCGCAGCAAACTATACTAGTATATCTGTCTTCGGCTTAAGTATTGGTTGTTTAGTCATTGGGAAGGTATCGGACTTTGTAGAAAAGAGAAGACTGCCAACGGTTATGTTTACAGGGATAGCAGTAATAAGTTGGGCTGCCCTAGTGTTTATAAATAAAGGAAAGCCACCACAGATAATGCTTTATCTAATATTTTTTCTAATTGGATTTTCCTGTGCAGCTTTCGTAACCTGTTGGGCCTGTGGCAAAGAAATATGTCATCCGACCATAACGGGAATCGCAACCTCCGTAGTAAATACAGGAGGGTTTTTAGGAGCAGCCCTATTACCTCCAATATTAGGCAAAGTATTTGATAACTATAGTGGAAGTAACTTGGATGCTAATTTAATTTATCAACGGGCTTTTATATATTGCCTTGGATTTGCACTAATGTCATTTGTTATTTCCTTATTTATGAAAGAAACACATTGCAAAAATATTTATAGTCAACTAATCAACGACCCAAAAGGGTAGTGGCTTGGAGAAGAAATTCTCTGAAGTCGGTTGGATAGCCTAAGTATTAAATTACTACGTTATCTAAGAATGATATAGGTACTTCAAGATGCTTCACTAGTCTTGAACACTACGGCATATGATTAAACATCTCTGATGATTAGGAGAAGTGTTATATGTAAAAACCTTGGATAACATTGGCGAAGTGAACCAACTCTGAAAGGAGGACATAACTTGATAGTATATGTCAAAAATTTAAGAAACGAACCATTAATGCCTACTACACCAAGAAAAGCTAGAAAACTACTCAAAGAAGGTAAGGCAAAAGTAATAACAGTTAAGCCCTTTACTATTAAATTGCTTATTCCAACAGGAGAAACTAAGCAAGACATAACTCTTGGCATAGATTCTGGTTACCTGAATATTGGTTTTAGTGCAACTACTGAAAAGAAAGAATTAATATCTGGTGAAGTTAAGTTACTTGCAGGCATGAGTGATAGAATTGCTAAAAAAGTACAATATAGACGAATTAGAAGGCAAAGATTAAGATATAGAAAACCTAAGTTTGATAATAGAAAACGTAAAAATGGGTGGCTAGCCCCCTCTATACAACATAAGTTAGATAGTCATATTAGGTTTATTGATAAGCTAAAATCCATACTTCCTATAACAAAAATTATAGTTGAGGTTGCAAACTTTGATATACAAAAAATTAAGAATCCAGATATAAGAGGTGCTAAATATCAACATGGCGAACAAATGGGATTTGGGAATTTGAGAGAATATATTCTTTACAGAGATAATCACAAATGTCAGAATCCTAACTGTAAAAACAAAGATACCCAACCAATATTAGAAATACATCATATTAAATACCAAAGTAATGGCGGGACCGATACCCCGAATAATTTAATAACACTATGTAACAAGTGTCACACAACACCAAATCACAAGCAGGGTAAATTCTTATATGAATGGCAAATTAATAAGCCTAAAATTAGAGGATTTAAAGATGCTACATTTATGAGTATAGTTAGGTGGAAGTTGGTTAAATTGATTGATTCCTTGCACACCTATGGATATATAACTAAAAATAATAGAATAAAATATGGTATAGAAAAATCCCATTATAATGATGCATTTGTAATTGCCAACGGTGGTATACAAATAAGAGTAGAGCCTATAATATTTGAGCAAATAAGACGTAACAATCGTTCACTAGAGAAATTTTATGATGCAAAATATATAGACATGAGAACAGGAGAAAAAGTAAGGGCAGGAGATATAAACTGCGGAAGAAGAACCAGGAACAAAAATAAGAACAGTGAAAATTTAAAGATTTACAGAGGTCGAAAAATCTCAGATGGACAGAGAAGAATAAGAACACAGAGATATTTTTACCAACCCAATGATTTAGTGAAATACGAAGGAAAGGTCTACACAGTAAAAGGCAGTCAAAATAATGGAAAGTATGTTGCTTTAAAAGAAATAAAAAAAGTACCAAAAGTAGAATTATTAAGTCCTTATAAGTTTAGAAAAGGATTTGCTTGCTAAAGGATTATGTTAGTCAAAACCAGTTATTTTACGACATTGCAGAAGAAATAGATTTTTAAAAATTTGACATAGAAGCAGAGAAAGACCACATATTCCTAGTAGTACAATATAGACCAACACAATCTATACTTGAAGATGTAAGACACCTTAAACAAATTTCAACATACAGAACTTGGAGACAAAACAATAACCATGTGTATTTAAAAAAACATATTTGGAAATAGAAAACAATTTAGAGTGATGGCTACTTTGCTTGCGGTATAGGGCATGTATCGAAAGATGATATTGAAAGATATCTACAAAACCAAGGTTGGGGTTAGATAAGCCTTAATAAATTAGAGATTTAAAGAGTAGGAAAGCCCACTTTTTAAGCGGTGGATAAAAACGAAACAACGATAGAACATAATTTTAATTTATGGTATAATATTCCTGCGAGAATTAAAGATGTGATTATAGTGCCTAAAAAGGACAGTAATTTTTACTTAAGCTTAAAAGTATATACTGTAAAATATGAAATAGGAAGGAAAATCTATAATGCTTGTTTAGGCGAAGCTTTAAAGTAATATAAACAGCGAATGGCTGGTTTAGTTGATGTAAGTAAGAAAGACAAGTCGACCATAGAACTCAAATCTAAGAAAAGAAGCGAGACCTTTATTCAGCTTTTTTAATAATGAATAGTAGAGATGACTTCAAATCCCCTAACAGACAAATATGTTTAGATACTTTTAACAATTTTGTAGAGCTTAAAAATGAAGAAATTAGTCCCGCATAGAAAAAGGTGAAGGCTTAAAAGTATTTTCAAGCTTCGGTATTAAAAGAACTGCTTAATATATATTTTGTTGGTTGAGCTTCCAGTTCTATCGTAAATATCTCGTTGGAGATATAGATAATAAAGTCTAAGTGAACGAAGTTAGTCCTATTAATAAGTTTTTATATTTTAATAGGGAAGCTTTTAGTAAGTTTAGAATCCCACTCCTTCAGGTGTGGGAGCAGTCAGAATAAAGGAAAATAGTTGGAACTTTTTTGAAAATAGCATAGTCTAATTATAAATGTTAAAGATGTTATTTTAATTGAAAAGGGGTATATTATGATCGATCCTATGCCGTTTAATTTTCATCTGCTTTGTTTGATTCCAGAATCCTTTTTAACAATAACCTTGGGTATAATGTTTCTAGGGATTTATAAGAAGTGGAGTAGAATAATGATTGCCTCAATTATTCAAAGTGTTGTTGTTTACATATTAGTGAGCAACTTTGATATATTGTTCCAGTCCCTTTTGAATTACATTACATTAGTAATATTTACAAGGTTATTTACTGGTATTAGTTGGAAAAACTCTATAATTTCTATTGCCTTTGCCATGGCAATTAGTATATTGCTAAAGGGAACCAGTACGTTGGTGCTATTATCTTTAACGGGTATGACGTTTATGGAAGTACTATTAAAATATTGGTTAAGGTTTATATTTTTAATCCCTTATTTTATTGGACTAATAGTTGTTATTGTATTAGTTAGAAAATATCAGTTCACTATACAGTCAAGGCTCAATACTAATTAAAACAGTAAAACTAACATATACTAATGGTCTTATGATTAATTTCGAGGCCATTTTTTAATGCAAAGCTATATATATTAATCATGCATCATAAAGATGAATAAACATATGACTTGTTATGTGGAAAAAACAAAAGTCTTTTACTTATAGTTGTGTTAAAATTAAGAAGTTACTGAATTTTTTTAGTATAAACATTGGATAGATAAGAAGGTGAAATATGTTAACGAAAATAATAAACAATATAAAAGAAACAGAAAAAATGGCATACAAATTAGGACAAAAGCTTAACTCAGGAGATGTAATTTGTTTAATCGGAGATTTAGGTGCAGGGAAAACAACCTTTACCCAAAGTCTAGCTAAGGGAATGGGAGTAGATGATTACGTAACAAGTCCAACATTTACAATAGTTCAGGAGTATGAGGGACGTATTCCCCTATATCATTTTGACGTATATCGTATTTCAGATGCAAGTGAAATGTATGATATAGGTTTTGATGAATATGTATATGGACAGGGTGTGTGCGTTATTGAGTGGGCACATCTTATAAAAAGTGCGCTACCGGATAATTACCTCTGGATTGAACTAACACACATAGATGAAAATAAAAGAAAAATTAATTTTAAATATACAAATGATTACTATAAAAATTTAGCAGAGGAGATGTTAAAGGAATGAACATATTAGTGTTAGATACATCTTCTATAGTTGCATCCGTAGCAATAGGTGATGAACAAAAACTTATAGCCGAATATACTATTAATCATAAGAAGACCCATTCACAAAAGTTACTTCCTATGATTGATGAAATCCTTAAGAGCTGTGACCTGAAGCCTAAGGACATAGATGTTTTTGGAGTTTCCCTGGGCCCGGGTTCTTTTACGGGCTTAAGAATTGGATTAACTACTGTTAAGGTAATGGCGCAGGCCCTTGATAAACCTGTAGTTGGAGTTTCTTCATTGGAAGGTTTAGCCCATAATGTACCTTATTTTGACGGATTGATTTGCCCAATTATTGATGCCCAAAGGGAGTCTGTATACAGCGCAATATATAGTTGGGATGAGGGAGAGTTAAAAATAGTTATGGAACAGGATGTGTTTGAAGTAACCGATTTAATAGAACATATTAAGAACTTAAATCAAAGGGTTATTTTCATAGGGGATGGGGTAGAGCGCTTTAAAGCTTCGACTATAGAGTCACTACCAAATATAAGCAGTTTTCCTAGTTCAAACCTATTGTTACCTAGGGCTGGATCAATACTTGAAGTTGTGAGAAAAAAAGCAGAGAAAGGTTTACTTGAACAAGCCCATGAAGTGCTTCCTATATATATGAGGAAGTCCCAGGCAGAAAGACAATACGAAGCGAGGATGGGTGGTTGTGAGTTCTAACGTGAATATAAGAAGGATGCAGATAAATGATATACAACAGGTTGTAAATATAGAGAAACTTTGTTTTGCTATTCCATGGACCTATAATGCGTTTAATCAAGAGTTAAGGGAAAATAAGCTTGCGGTATATTTCGTTGCAGAAAATGACGATCAGATAGTAGGCTTCGGTGGAGCATGGCATGTGGTTGACGAATTTCATATAACAAATATAGCAGTAAACCCTAGTTGTAGAGGGTTAGGCATCGGGAGAGACATAGTTGAAGAGCTAATTAAGGATGCATACGAAAAAAATATTAGTCGAATTACCTTAGAGGTCAGAAAATCTAACTTAATTGCACAAGGCTTATATAAGGATTTAGGTTTTAAACTTGGAGGTATTAGAAAAGAGTATTATGATGACAATCGAGAGGATGCTCTAATAATGTGGAAAGAACTAGACTATTAATAGCAATGTATATTGTGGAGCATAGCCTAAGCAACATACGAAGGGGGAGGTAGTATGGAAAAAAATAAAGCTAGAAAAATTATTTTTGTTTCAGTTATTCTTGTAGTTGTGTTAGTAGGTTCCATAGGGATAGTTTCTGCGACTAGAAACAAGCAAAGATTTATTTCTGTAAATGCCATGACCGTAGAGTCTGGCAATATTATGGTAAGGGTGCCTGCAAATGGGGTCATAGAAGAGGTTAATCGACACCTTGTTACCCATGATAGTGTAAGCAAGGTTTTATCCGTAGAGGTTAAAGAAGGGGATGCGGTCAAGGCAGGTCAAGTTTTGGCTAACTTAGAGGGAACTGACATTTATGTAAAACTAAAGATAAAGCAGAGTCAGTTAGATATAGATAGGCTTGATTTAGAAAGACTAGAGAATCAAAGGGAACGTACAGAGCAAGACTTAATTCAGGCAAAATCCGAAGCTCAGGAGGCTTTTGAACAAAATAAGACTTTATTTGAAGCTGGGGCTATTTCTAAAGTTGATTATGACAAGACTTTAGAGTTGTTAGAAAAGGCTGAAAGTGAATATACGGAGTTTAGTACATTCAGAGATAGCTTATTCATTGATATAGAAAAAATGAAGATAAAGATTGAAATAAGTAAGTTAGAAATAGAAGAGCTTCTAAATGAAGAAAAGAAGATGGGGACGAAAATCCTCAGCCCCATAGATGGCATTGTAACGAAGGTGAGTTTAGAAAAGGGCATGAGTGTATCACCTACAAATCCGAGCTTCATTGTTTCTGATCTAAGTGAACTCAAGGTAGATATAAACGTGAGCGAATATGATATATCGAAAGTAAGAGTGGGTCAAACCGTTGAGATAAATTCTGATGCCATAGGCACTACCCTATATGGAGAGGTATCAGAAATAGCACCAATTGCTTCCAATGTTTCCACTGGACAAGTGGCTGAGACTGTTATACCTGTAACTGTTAAGCTATTTGAAAACAGTGAAGGTGTGAAACCTGGTTTTAGTGTAAGAACGAGAATTATATGCGAGCAAAAAGAAAATATAATAGTTGTCCCCTTCGATACTATTATTTCAGAACAAAATGGGGCCAAGGTTGTGTGGGTTATTACGGAGAATGATACCCTAAAAAAGGTTGAGGTACAAACAGGTTTAGAATCAGACTTTGAGTTAGAAGTTATAGAGGGATTAAAGTTAGGGGATAGGATTGTTTTAGATCCTTCATCTGACCTAAAGGAAGATATAAAAGTTGATGTCAATGAAAGCAAGTAGTTGATAGGAGGGCTTACCTTTGAACATAATTGAAAATATAAGATTAGCCCTATCTTCCATATGGGCTAATAAAATGCGCTCTTTTCTTACAATGCTTGGCATTATTATAGGCATAGCTGCGGTAGTTGCTATTTCAGCCATCGGAAACGGTGGTAGATACCAAATTCAAAAAAGTATGGAGCAATTTGGAACAAATCGATTAATGATATACATGAATTGGTCTAATCAATCGGAAATTACCAGTAGAGACTTTTTTAATGACAGAGATATTGAAGCCTTAAGGAAACTTGATGGAATAGAGGCCATAACCCCAATTTTGGAAGGAAGTTCTACTTTAAGTACAAGGGGAAATAAAATTAACGTAATTTTAATTGGGGCAAACGAAGATAGCCAAATTGTTACTAATGTGAAACTATTAAAGGGTAGGTTTATATCCGAGGATGATGTATCTAGAAAAAATCAGAATATTGTAATTTCTGAAAGAGAGGCCCGGGAGTTATTCGGAACTACAAATGTTATTGGTGAGGAAGTTACAATGAATACCTCTAGGGGGCCAATAGGACTTAAAATAATTGGCGTCAGTGAACATGAGGAAAATATGCTTAGTGGAACTATGAATAACGGTAGAGCACAAATATATGTGCCGATTTCAACCATAATGAGAATATTCAACTTAAAGGACTATTACGGAGTAAATATTAAGGTCGAAGATAAGGATAATATGGATCATGTATCGACTCAAGCAATAAAGCTGCTGGAAAGACTCCATAACAATAAAGAGAAGTATACGGCTTTCAATATGGAGCAGATGCTAGAAACAGTTAATAAGGTACTTTCTACTGTAACAACTGTATTAGGTGCAATAGCTGCAATAGCTTTACTAGTCGGTGGAATCGGAATTATGAATATAATGTTAGTTGCGGTTACAGAGAGAATAAGGGAAATAGGAATAAAGAAGGCAATAGGTGCAAAGAGGAGTACTATATTACTCCAATTTCTAACGGAATCTGCAATTATCTCACTACTTGGAGGGGTAATTGGTATTATTATAGGATATTTATTAAGCTTTATTATATCTAGTTTACTGAATTTGCCACCATTAATTCGTTCTAAAGAAGTTCTAGTTGCATCTGCGGTAGCTGTAGGTATAGGGATCGTTTTCGGAGTATACCCAGCAAGCCGTGCTTCAAAATTAGACCCAATAGAGGCATTAAGATATGAATAGATTAAGATAATTAGAAGACTTAATTTTATTTGGGGGCGTAAAACATGATTCTATTTGAGACTTTTAAGATTGCAACTGGAAGCATTTGGTCAAATAAGCTGCGTTCCGGATTAACAATGTTAGGATTAATAATTGGTATTTTTTCAGTTGTTGTAATAACTACTTTAGGCAATGCTGCCCAAGCGGATATGACAAGTGCATTTCATAAATACGGCAAGGGAAAACTAAATATGAATTTACTATTCAATGGGGATAGGCCAGTTACCTACAGAGATTATTTTAGCCCAGAGGATATAGAGGCAATTAATCTACAGGATGAAATAGTTGCAGTATCCCCTCAATTAAGACGTTGGATGACCCTTGAATATGAGGGCAAGGAAATCCAAATAGATATGATGGGAGTAAACGAAAATTATGATCAGGTGGAAACCATCGAGTTAATAAGTGGTAGATTTTTAAACGAACAGGATATAGTCGGGAGAAGAAATGCTATAGTTATAGATGAGAGAACCGCTAGGAGCCTGTTTGGATCTATAGAGTGTGTTGGAGAGATTGTCACTATAACCAATTCGGCAAATACGATGGAAATGATCGTCGTTGGTGTAGATAAAATGTCAGATTCCGCCCTGTTGAATATGGCTCAGGGGGATTACTCATATGGTTTTATGCCCTTAACTGTGGCATCCCGTTATCAAGAAAATGACCGCTATCCCAGATTTATGATTCAAGCAATAGAGGAATCAGATTTAAATAATGTCGGGGAACGGATATTAAATTTGCTCGAGAGAAGAAATAAGGATAGGGAAATATATAGAATATTCACTAGGGAGAGTGAGTTTAACCAAATCTCTACTGTGATAGGAATTTTAACTACAATAATAGGTGGGATTGCGGCCATATCCTTAGCTGTTGGAGGCATAGGAATTATGAATATAATGTTGGTTTCTGTAACAGAAAGGACTAGGGAAATTGGAATACGGAAGGCATTAGGTGCTAGACGGGGTATTATTCTTCTTCAGTTTTTAGTTGAGGCGGTTATTTTATCAGTTTTAGGTGGAACTATGGGGCTTACCCTAGGGACATTAACAAGCCTAGCTATAGTAAAAGCATTTGGATTATCCCTAGTTATTTCGGTTAAATCGATTTTATTAGCCTTTGTTTTTTCAGTAGTGGTTGGTGTCGTATTCGGGGTTTATCCCGCAAATAAAGCATCAAAGCTTGATCCAATAGATGCGCTGAGATACGAGTAATAATTTAAAGATTGAGGTGAATTTATGATAGAGATTAAAAATCTATGCAAGACATATAAAAATGGAAGCATATCTGTAAATGCCTTGGTTGAAGTTGATCTAACTATTCAGGAGGGCGAGTTTATTGCAATTACAGGTCCATCTGGGTCAGGAAAATCAACATTTATGAATATTTTAGGTTGCTTGGACAGGGCAAGTGATGGTTTATATATATTAGACAGTGAGAAAATTGAATCTTTAACCGATAATGAGCTTGCGGATATACGTAATAGAAAAATAGGTTTTGTATTTCAGTCATTTAATTTATTACCTAGGACTACTGCCTTAAAAAATGTAGAGTTACCTATGCTATATGCAGGGATAAACAAAAAAGAAAGAATACAAAGGGCATTAGATGCACTGACAAGGGTAGGTCTAGAAGATAGGATAGATCATAAACCGAATGAACTCTCAGGGGGACAAAAACAAAGGGTAGCTATTGCTAGGGCCTTAGTTAATAATCCTGCAATAATATTAGCTGACGAACCAACGGGTAATCTAGATTCTAAGTCTAGTCAGGATGTTATGCAATTATTCAAAGAGTTGAATAATGAGGGGGCAACAATTATTATTGTTACCCATGAGTCAGAAATAGCTGAGCAAACTAATAGAATTATTAGTTTTAGAGATGGAAGAATGATTGAAGATATTAGGGTAAAAGACCCAGGCAAGGGATATGCCTTATGAAGATAGGGAAATTACTCTCTATCTTTTTCTTCTTTACTTTGATTTTCAGGTGAGTGTTGTGCTATATTCATAATAGTTAAGTCGGTTGCACTAATAGGATTTAATAAACCATCAGACAAAACGTTATTTTCTGCTATTGCCTCTGTAAAGGTTTTTTTGTCTTCATTATAATCATCGTTGAAATTACTCATAATATAGATACACTCCTTTGAGTAAAGATATATTCAGTTTTAATTAGTATTTCATAAATTGCAGATTTTAGTATTGAGAAAATTTAAATAATTAACATTAAAAATCCATTGGATTGCAAATTTTTAAGATAGTAGGGGAGATATGAATATGGTTGAGGCTATAAAAAATGAAGAAGATATAATTACATTAGCTATAGAAACAAGTTGTGATGAGACATCTGTAAGTGTATTGAAAAATGGGAGGACTATTTTGTCTAACGTTATTCATTCACAGATTGAACAACATAAGAAATTTGGGGGAGTAGTGCCGGAAGTCGCTTCTAGGCAACATATTGAGCTTATAAATGATGTAATAGAGAAGGCCTTAAAGGAATCAGGTAAGTCTTTTAACGATATAACCCACGTTGGTGTCACCTATGGTCCGGGTTTGGTAGGTGCGCTTCTAGTAGGTTTATCGGCTGGAAAGGCAATTGCACTAGCTAGGGATATTCCTTTAAATGGTGTCAATCATATTGAGGGACATATATATGCAAATTTTCTAGAACATCCAAATTTAGAGCCTCCGTTTATTGCCTTGATAGTTTCTGGCGGTCACAGCCATTTAGTACATATGAAGGACTATGGGGAATATGAAATATTAGGTAGAACAAGAGATGATGCGGCGGGGGAGGCCTTTGACAAAGTTGCTAGAGCCCTAGGTCTTGGATATCCCGGTGGTCCACTTATAGATAAATTAGCAAAAGAAGGGAATAATGAAAAAATTAAATTTCCGAGGGCATACTTAGAGGGGAATTCCTTTGATTTTAGTTTTAGTGGGCTGAAGTCATCAGTGCTTAACTATATAAATACACAGAAAATGAAAAATGAACCTATTATCGTAGAGGATGTGGCAGCTAGTTTTCAGCAGGCGGTAATCGATGTATTAGTAGAAAAAACAGTTCATTTAGCCTTAGAAAAAAGTGTAAGTCAAGTGGTACTGGCCGGAGGAGTAGCAGCTAATAGCGGATTAAGAAATAGTTTAATAAATAGATGTGAAAAACATGAAATAGATGTAAAATTTCCTTCTTTAATACTATGTACCGATAATGCTGCTATGATTGGATGCGTAGCGTACTATGAGTATATTAGAGGTAAAAGACATGGTTATGACTTAAATGCAGTGCCAAACTTAAAACTATAAGGTTTATAAAATTCCATATATTACAAGTAATAGATATCATTACTTGTATAAATCCTGAAAATATTCGTATATAATTTACTGTGTATAAACAATAACGGATTGGGGGAGCTTTTTATGGAAAAATTGGCATGGATGCGTAAGGTTGATGGGGGCATGGATAAGCTATCTTTATTACAATTAATGGACTCGATGCATGAGTTAATTGATGCTCTTATGACTGATAATCAAGAAAAGGATGCCTTAATTAATCAACTTAAAGGAATACTGCAAGAAAAGTCATTATAATACATATTTAGTACATAGTTTTTATGTTAATTTACCTACCCCATTCTAGTGCAGAATGGGTTTTTTATATACCCAATTTTTTTGATTTTATTCACAAGAAAATTGTTAACAAAACTGTGGATAGTGTGGGTTAATTGTTATTAAACGTATATGGCCAAGTCTAGCTGTGGATAAAGCTGTGGAAACTGTGGAAAAGGTGTGGATTAGTGTGAATAAAAAAAATATAGGGAAATTTGTAACAAAAGATAGCATAAGAAAGAACTGTGAAATATGTTAACATAACAAATTCGACAAAATAAAAACAGAAGTTAGATTTATTCCAACTCCTGCCATTCTTCATAAAGAAGTTCTATTTTCTCCTGTATATATTGAAATTTCTCATGGGCCTCTCTACTTTTTTCAGGGTTAGAGTAGACTTCTTCCTGGCACATAAGGGCCTTTAGCTCTTCTAAGCTTGCTTCTAGTATTGAAATTTCATTCTCTATATCGTCCTTTTTTTTTTGTATTTGTCGAACTTTAGCCTTTTCTTCCTTCTCCTTTTTACGATCCTCTTTAGTCTGGGTTTTTGTTTTAGTCTCTGTGGATAAAGTACTATTGGCTAGCATTGCCTGTTCCTTTTTCTTATTAATACAGTAACTATAGTTACCTAAAAATTCTTCACAGTGCTTAGGCGTTAGCTCTATTATTTTTGTCGCCACACGGTCTAGAAAATATCTATCATGGGATATAACAAATAATGTACCATCATAGTCAATTAAAGCATTTTCTAGTACTTCCTTTGAAGCTATATCTAAATGATTCGTAGGTTCATCAAGTAGTAATAGGTTTGAGTGGGATAAAATTAGTTTTAATAGGGATAAACGGGCCTTTTCACCACCACTTAAGGTTTTTATAAGTTTAAACACATCGTCACCCTGGAATAAAAAGGAGCCTAAGAGAGAGCGAATTTCTGTTTGATCGAGTTTTGGATATTCATCCCAAATTTCATCTAATACGCTTTTATCCGGACTTAGATTTTTAAGTTCCTGATCGTATAAGGCCATGGACACATGGTGACCTATATTAACTTCGCCTGAGGAACTATCTATGTTGTTTGCTAGTATTTGAAATAGTGTTGATTTACCGATACCATTTGGACCTATTAGTCCAACTTTTTCGCCCCTATATATAGAAAAACTAATATTTTCAAATAAACTATGCTCCTCAAAGGATTTAGACAAGTTATCAACATTTAAAACATCCCTGCCACTTTGAGCAACCGAAGCGAAATTGATATTTACTGTTTTTTTCTGTGCAGTTAGCGGTGTGCTATTACTCTCTAATTTTTCTAGCTGCTTCTCTCTGCTTAAGGCCCTTTTAACTAACTTTTCTGTACCATGTTGTTTTAATCTACGAATAATATCCTTTTGTCGGGAAATTTCTTGTTGCATGCTTTGATGTTCCCTAGCTTTTTGTTCCAATAACTGTTCTTTCTTTTTCATGAACTGGGAATAGTTACCCTGAAAGCTTAAAAGTTCCATGTTTTCAACTTCCATTATTTTATTTACAATCTGGTTTAAAAAGTACCTATCATGGGAAATAATAAGTACTGTACCTGAATAATCTTTTAGAAATCCTTCTAGCCATTCAACTGAGCTGATATCTAAGTGATTAGTAGGTTCGTCCAACAATAGAATATCTGGTTTAGATAATAATAGCTTTGCTAAGGCAACTCGAGTCTTCTGCCCCCCACTTAAGTGAGAGATTGGTTGCGCAAAGTTATCTTCGCTAAAACCTAGGCCCCTAAGTACACCCCTGACCTCACTACGAAAGCCGTATCCATTAAGATTACTGAATTTATCAATAAGTATAGCGTATTCTTCCATCTTGGTTTCGAGGAGTTGGGATTGGGGCTCTATTTTGCCTAGATGAGCTATTTCGTGCTCTAGGTTTTTAATATTCTGCTCCATTTCTATTAAGAAAGAAAAAACTTTTTCTGTCTCCTCATATATAGTATGAGAAACATCAAAAGTATGATTTTGTCTTAAATAGCCAATCTCTGATGACTTGGCGGAAAAAATATTACCACTATCGTGTTTAAGTTCACCTGTTAATATTTTAAACAGGGTTGTTTTACCAGCACCATTTGCACCAATTAACCCTACTTTTTCACCTTGATTAATACTGAAGGTTATATTCTTAAGTATATCCTGTACGCCATAGGATTTACTGAGTAAATGACAAGAAAGTACAATCATTATTTTTAAAGCCTCCTAAAAGTATAATAACTATAGTTTACCATAAAGAAAGTGAATAAATAAACTGACATTAAGTTTTTCAAAAAAAATTAGACTCAAAAATATATGAGGAGAGCAATTATTGTACATTATTATATGGAGTAAAATTTTGATTGATAAAAAATATACAAAAAAAATCATGAAAATTTTCTTTTTATAAAAACTGTATAGGCGTTAATATAACTCAATTTGACCGTAAAATTCATTTTAGGAAATATTTTCATATAGAAATAATATTGTCGAAATTTGTGGTAATACCGCTCATAAAATGTTAGTATTATAAATGTCGCTGTCAAGAGCTCTTAATATGACTCTTATATAAAATCGATTTTTTTATTTAAATGTGATTTTAGTATTTATTTAAGGAGGTGGGGTAAGAAAGAGTTATTTGAGTGTTGACATGAGAAATTTAAAAAATAAGAGGAGGACAAGATATGTTATTGTTAACTGCGTTTAGTGCTATTATTGCTCCGTTTTTATTTCTAGTTATTCTTGGTATGCCTGCTAAAAAAGGTATGTCATTCAGTGCTATTATTGTATTACTGTTAGGTTATATGGTATGGGGAGTTGAAGGTAATGTTATTGTAGCATCTATATTACAAGGTTTTCATAAAGCTTTAACAATATTATTAATATTATTTGGTGCTATAGTTCTTTTAAATACTCTTAAAAACACAGGTGCTGTTGATAGAATTAACGAAGGATTCAGAGGAATCTCTTCAGACATGCGTGTACAAGCAATCATAGTAGCATTCTTATTCGGATCACTAATCGAGGGAGCTGCAGGATTCGGAACGCCAGCTGCGGTAGCTGGACCACTGTTAGTAGCCCTAGGTTTTGCACCACTTGCTGCTGCAACTTTAGCATTAGTTGCGGATAGTGTTGCTGTATCATTCGGTGCAGTAGGAACACCAGTTATAGTTGGATTAAGTAATATCGAAGGATCAAATGCGTCATTTTTACAAGAAATTGCAATAAGAATTACTAGAATGGATTTACTTGTTGGAATATTTATACCTTTTGTTCTAGTATTTGTTTTAGTTTTCTTCTTTAGCAAAGGTAAAAGAAATATGAAAGATGCATTTGTAATGCTACCTTGGACGTTAATGGTAGGTGCGGTGTATACTATTTCTGCTGCAATTTATGCTGCATTATTTGGACCAGAATTTGTTTCTATTTTAGCATCACTTACAGGTTTAGCTGTAGCATCTCTTACGGCGAAAAAAGGTATTTTAATACCTAAAGAAACATGGAATGATGCATTAGTAGAAGGATTTAAAGTTGAAACTAAGAAGTCTGATATGGGTATAATAGCTGCATGGACTCCATATTTCATAGTTGTAGGTTTATTACTTGCTACAAGAATCGTACCTGCAATTAAATCATTTAGTCAAACTTTTGTTAATCTTAGTTGGAACAATATTATGGGAATCGAAGGGGTTAACTCTGGATGGCAAGTATTATATTCACCAGGAACAATCCTAGTTATCGCTGCAATCCTTGCTGTATTCACTCAAAAGAAATCATTCTCATGTTTTGTTGAAGCATCTAAAGTATCAATGGGTTCAGTAATGGGAGCTGCTTTAGCGTTAATACCAACATTAGCATTAGTTCAAGTGTTTACTAACTCAGGAATGAATGCAAATGACTTATTACCAATGCCTCAATTTATTGCAAATACAATGGCAGATACTCTTGGTGGAGTATGGTTAAATATTGCTCCTTTCTTAGGGATTCTTGGAGCATTTATTACAGGTAGTGCGACAGTTTCTACAATGACTTTCTCACCAATCCAATATAGTGTTGCTCAACAAATGGGCTTAAGCACTAACCTAGTATTAGCACAACAGGTAATGGGTGGAGCTGCAGGAAACATGATCTGCGTTCACAACGTTGTTGCTGCTACTGCAGTAGTTGGATTAGTAGGTAAAGAGGGAGAAGTTATTAGAAAGACATTAGTGCCATGTATTATCTACGGAATCTTAATAGGTATAGCAGGTATTATAATGGCTTCTATGATGTAACTCATAGCAGTTTATAGAAATATAGTTATTTAAAAAAAGGGAGTTCCTTGTCGGAATTTCCTTTTTTTTATCTACTCATTTATTTTAATTAAGGAATATTAATTATCCAATTATGTTGAATTTCTAACTTGTCAGACCACTTTAACAATTTACATAGGGTAAAAAGTTTGTTATAATCGGTATTAATTCGAGGAATATTCTTAATAATAGATAAGTGCAAAATAATAGCTCGAACGGGTAATAAGTATGAATGTAAGGAGAAGGTACATATGGGCAAGCAATATGGGAACATATCAATGGCTGTGATTAGAAGACTACCAAAGTATCATCGCTATTTGAGGGATTTGTTAGACAAGGAAGTATTTAGAGTCTCTTCAAAGGAACTTAGTGTATTAACGGGTTTTACAGCGTCACAAATAAGACAGGATCTTAATTGTTTTGGAGGATTTGGTCAGCAAGGCTATGGTTATAACGTGGAAGAGCTATTCTTTGAGATAAAGAAGATAATAGGTCTAACTCATACATATAACACTATTATTGTTGGTTATGGAAATATGGGTAGGGCAATATCAAAATATACTAATTTTACTAAATCAGGTTTTACTTTAAAGGGGATTTTTGATAGTGACCCTAATATGATAGGTACAACTGCTGAAAATGTCACAATCCAGTCGGTTGATGATTTAGAGAAATATTTATCAGAAAATAGGGTTGATATAGCTATAATAAGTACACCTAAGGACTACGCCCAGGAAATAGCTACAAAAATCAGTAATGGTGGAGTATTAGGAATATGGAATTTTGCTCCTGTCGACTTGAAGGTATCCAGTACAGTTTCTGTAGAAAACGTACACCTTAGTGATAGTTTATATACTCTGTCTTACTTATTAAGTCAAAACAATTTTAAAGAAGAATAGTTAAATCTACATATAATTCCTTTAAAACACATAACGCAAATTAAAGTTTTGGAAAGTGTTTACTTGTATATTAAAAAAATTATAAAAAAATTAAATACTTTTATAACATACCATTTACACATTATATAGTTTTATGTTAAACTATGTATGTTGTTATTTTTATATCAAAGTAATGACATCAGGAATTAAGAAGCTCTATGTTCAAGATTTAAAAAGACTAGTTTTAAATAATTGAATACTCAATTATTCGCAAGTTGAATTCAGCTATGCTATTGACTTTAATTTATCAATGTGTTTAATATTAAAGGAGGGAAGTGGAAATTCAACATGTGTCTGATTTGATGACACTGAGTGTGACATTTAAGCTGTGTTTTTAGTATCTGAAGCATAAAAGCAAGTCGATTACATATGCTAATGGTAATATTTACTACTACGAATGATTAAGTAGAATTTTTTGCCACATAACCCTATATATTGGGAGTATGTAAAGAAAGAGTACAATGAATATTTGAGAAATCCCTTGCCAATTTCCATATCAAAGTAGAAATGAACAGGTATTAGATGTTCAAATACTGAATGAAAGATTTGAACGACTTAAGTGCTAATATTCGATATATTAATTTTAATAAGTGTTAGAGGTTCAAATACTTCAATGAAGATTTGAACACTTTTAATACAAAAGGAAAAACTACTTGGAAATGTTAAGACAAGGATTTAAAATTGCAAGGAAGATATTAAATAGCGATGGAATTGTTAGTATGCCGGGGCGATAAGCGTTTTAAAACGGTTAAATATGTTTGAGAAAGACAACAATTTAACAAACTTACGGCGGATTCTTAGCTAAATAGTTCGAAATTGCGTCAATATTGCACCACAAATTTAAGGCGACGTTATTACTTTAAATTTTAATTTAGGTAAAAGTTGCTAAATAAGTAAGACGACCGTAAAGCAAATTATCATCTAAGGCGAAACTATGTGCATCTGAAACTGCAATGTATGTTACGACTAAGGCTGTAAAAGTTACATGTAGTTATGGATATACTGCATATTACAATTGAAACATGATGATGCTCTAAGTAACAGAGAAAAATCTAAAGCACATCAGTACTTCAAATCAAAGTAATGGCAGGAAATGTAATTAAATAACAAGGGAGGTCATACAAGTGAAAATTATAGTTTGTGTAAAGCAAGTACCAGATACAAATGAGATTAGAATTGATCCTATTACAGGTACATTAATCCGTGATGGAGTACCAAGTATTTTAAATCCAGATGATAGAAACGCTATCGAAGAGGCGTTAGTACTAAAGGACAAAAACCCAGAGGCTAACGTGACTGTTATAACAATGGGACCACCACAAGCAAAAGAAGTATTATTAGAGTGTTTAGCAATGGGTGCAGATAGAGCTATCCTAGTAAGTGATAGAGCGTTTGCAGGTGCAGATACATGGGCAACATCAGAAACATTAGCAGGAACAATCAAAAAATTAGGTGGATATGACGTAATCTTCTGTGGAAGACAAGCAATCGACGGAGATACAGCACAAGTTGGACCACAGATCGCAGAAAGATTAAATGTTCCTCAAGTTACTTATGTTGAGGCACTTGAAGAGCAAGGAAACGATTTAATCGTAAAAAGAAAATTAGAAGATGGATATGAAATGATTAAAATAGCTAAGCCAGCTTTATTAACTGCTATTAAAGAGTTAAACGTTCCAAGATACCCTTCAGTAGGTGGAATTGTTACAGCTGTTCAAGAAAAAGAAGTTGAAGTATGGACAGTAAATGATATCGATGTAGATCTTACTCAAATCGGATTAAAAGGATCTCCAACAAAAGTTAAAAAATCATTTACACCGGATGTAAAAGGAAAAGGTGTTATCTTAGAAGGTTCACCTGAAGAAGTAGCTGTAAAGTTAGTAGCAAACTTAAAAAGCAAGCATTTAATCTAAGAAAAGGGGAGGTTAAGTATAATGAAAGATCTAACAGCATACAAAAATGTATGGGTATTCGCTGAACAAAGACAAGGCGAGATAATGCCTGTAGCTATAGAGTTATTAGGAGAAGGAAGAAAACTTGCTAATGAAATTGGCGTAGAATTATGTGCGATTTTATTAGGAGATAAAGTAGAAGGTTTAGCTAATGAGTTAGTTAAATTTGGAGCAGATAAAGTATATCTTGCAGAATCTCCATTACTTTCTACATTTACTACAGACGGATATGCTAACGTAGTTACTGATATGATTAATGAGTACAAACCAGAAGTTGTATTAGTAGGGGCTTCTCATATCGGAAGAGACTTAGCACCGAGAGTAGCTGCTAAAGTTGGAACTGGATTAACAGCTGACTGTACAAGATTAGAAATAGATCCAGAAGATAAAAAATTACTTCAAACAAGACCTGCATTTGGTGGAAACATCATGGCAACAATCATTTGTCCTGATAACAGACCACAAATGTCAACTGTAAGACCAGGAGTTATGCAAAAAGCTGCTAAAGATGACAGCAGAACTGGTGAAGTAATTAAAGTTGATGTTAAACTTCAACAATCAGACATCAGAACAACTGTATTAGAAGTTGTTAAAGAGAAAAAAGCTAAAGTAAACCTTCAAGAAGCTGAGTTTATTGTATCTGGAGGAAGAGGAGTAGGAAGTGCTGAAGGATTCAAATTACTTCAAAAACTTGCAGATAAATTAAACGGAGTAGTAGGAGCTTCTAGAGCAGCTGTAGATATCGGTTGGGCTGAGTACCAACGTCAAGTAGGTCAAACAGGAAAAACTGTAAGACCAGTTATCTATATCGCTTGTGGTATTTCAGGAGCAATCCAACATTTAGCTGGTATGCAAGACTCTGATTATATTATAGCTATAAACAAAAATCCAGAAGCTTCAATATTTAAAATTGCTGATTACGGAATAGTAGGAGACCTACATGAAGTAATTCCAAAATTAATCGAAGCTATTGATAACAAAGAAAACATTTTTCTATAAATAATATTGAAGGCAGATATTCTATATGAGTATCTGCCTTCTGTACTATCTGAGTTAATTAGGATAAGTATAATGGTTTAGGGTATTTAATTCTCTAGATCATTTTTTTTATTTTTATTTTAAACAGCTATGACAGATTACTTATAAGATATGGATTTTAACTTAAAAAAATGACTGTTATAAATATATTTGATAAATCAGAAAAGTGGCATAGAAATTGCAATGAAATATAGTGTGTATAAATATAGAAAGAGTATTTAATAAACCGAACTTTTTTAAAAATAGGAGGGATTTTAGTGAATTTTAATTTAACTGAGGAGCAAGCAACAATACAAGAAATGATGAGGGAATTTGCTTTGAAAGAGGTAAAACCTATAGCTGCAGAGATAGATCAGAATCATAGGTTTCCATCAGAAACAGTTGAGAAGCTTGTTGAACTTGGAATTTTAGGGATGAATATGCCGACAGAATATGGCGGTGCTGGATCAGATGAATTAAGCTATATTATAGCGGTTGAGGAATTGTCCCGGGCTTGTGCAACGACAGGTGTTATAGTATCTGCGCATACCTCGTTATGCTGTTGGCCAATATACAAGTTTGGTACAGAACAACAAAAACAAAAATATCTACCAGATTTAGCATCGGGAAAAGAGCTTGGGGCTTTCGCTTTAACTGAGCCAAGTGCTGGTACTGATGCAGCATCTCAGAAAACAGTAGCTGTACTAGATGGGGACCACTACGTGATTAATGGTTCAAAGATTTTTATTACAAATGGTGGGAAGTCTAAAGTATATATTGTAATAGCCATGACTGATAAATCCAAAGGTTTAAAAGGCATCAGTGCCTTTATAGTAGACAGTAATACACCGGGGTTCTCTATTGGTAAATTAGAGGATAAGCTTGGTATCAGAGGTTCTTCAACTACAGAAATAATATTCCAAGACATGAGAGTTCCGAAGGAAAACTTACTTGGTAAAGAAGGGGAAGGATTTAAAATAGCGATGCAGACCTTAGATGGAGGTAGAATTGGTATTGCGGCTCAGGCCCTAGGTATTGCACAGGGGGCACTAGATGAAACGATCAAATATGTACAAGAAAGAAAACAATTTAATAAGCCTATTGGGAATTTCCAAGGAATCCAGTTTGAAATTGCGAACATGGCAACACAGACAGAGGCTGCGAGACTTTTAACGTATCAAGCTGCGGTAGCTAAGCAGGAGGGTAAACCTTACGGTAAACTTGCGGCAATGGCTAAACTCTTCGCGGCGGAGACAGCTATGTCTGTTACTACTAAAGCGGTTCAATTACACGGAGGATATGGTTATACTACAGACTATCCTGTGGAAAGAATGATGAGAGATGCCAAAATAACTGAAATATATGAAGGGACTTCAGAAGTTCAAAGAATGGTAATAGCGGCTAATGTTATTAAGTAGAGTTATTAAATTATTACTTGTTGCATAATAGCAATTGTGTGCAAAAACGCAACGCGTATAAAATGTGTTGAAAGAGTAGGCTCCAAGTGCGTATTACATATTTAAGGATATGATCTGTAGCAAGTTTGCAACGGATCATATTCTTAACATATTCCCAACGGATGTAAAAATAAATATAAATATAACGATATTCATATGGATATATAAGTATATTTATATTTAATTTTGTATGTGGCCTTTGATTTATCAAACCCTTTCATATAGATAAGTTTGACGTATATCATCTAAAAGAGATTCACGAATAGAGACAAAAATACTAAAGAACAGTAAGATTATTAGAATATAAGTGGCATTTTAGAAATATATAAAGGTTATCGTAGGTTTTATATAATAAGGGGGGAATTAAGTGAAAATTATTGTATGTGTGAAGCAAGTACCAGATACAAATGAGATTAGAATTGATCCTGTTACAGGAACTTTAATTCGTGATGGAGTACCAAGTATTTTGAATCCGGATGATAAAAATGCTTTGGAAGAGGCGTTAGTTCTGAAGGATAAAAACCCAGAGTCACATGTTACGGTAGTAACTATGGGACCACCTCAAGCAAAGGAAGTGTTATTAGAGTGTTTAGCAATGGGGGCAGATAGAGCAATTTTAGTAAGTGATAAAGCCTTTGCAGGTGCAGACACATGGGCAACATCTGAAACCCTAGCAGGAACAATTAAAAAACTAAATGGGTTTGACATAGTATTCTGTGGAAGACAGGCAATCGATGGAGATACGGCCCAGGTAGGCCCTCAAATCGCAGAAAGATTAAATGTACCCCAAGTAACTTATGTTGAGTCTCTCGTGGAGCTAGGTAATGATCTAATAGTAAAAAGAAAATTAGAAGATGGTTATGAAATGATTAAATTAGCTAAACCTGCATTATTAACGGCTATTAAAGAGTTAAATGAACCAAGGTATCCATCGGTAGCTGGAATCGTATCTGCTTGTAGTGAAAAAGAAATTGAAGTGTGGTCAGTAAATGATATTGATGTGGACCTTACTCAAATTGGGTTAAAAGGGTCTCCAACAAAGGTTAAAAAATCATTTACCCCTGAGGTAAAGGGCAAAGGGGTTATGCTAAAAGGTACACCTCAGGAAGTGTCTGAACAATTAGTAGGAAATTTAAAAAGTAAGCACTTAATATAAGAGAAGGAGTGAGTAAGTATATGTCAAGGGACCTAACAGCATATAAAAATGTATGGGTATTTGCTGAACAAAGACACGGGGAGATAATGCCTGTAGCTATAGAATTATTAGGAGAAGGAAGAAAGCTCGCTAATGAGTTAGGTGTGGAACTTTGTGCAATTTTATTAGGAGATAAAGTAGAGGGTTTAGCTAGTGAATTAGTAAAGTTTGGGGCTGATAAAGTATACCTTGCTGGGTCCCCATTGCTTTCTACATATAATACGGACGGATTTGCAAATGCAATTACAGAAATGATAAGGACTTTAAAACCTGAAATAGTTTTGATCGGGGCAACACATATTGGTAGGGATTTAGCACCTAGAATTGCTGCTAAAGTTGGAACTGGACTAACTGCAGACTGTACACGCCTAGAAATTGACCCTGAGGATAAAAAACTACTTCAAACAAGACCTGCTTTTGGTGGAAATATTATGGCTACTATCATTTGTCCTGATCACAGACCACAAATGTCAACCGTAAGACCAGGAGTTATGCAAAAAGCAGTTAAAAATGAAGGTCGAACTGGTGAAATAATCAAAGTTGACACTAACTTAGCGCAGAATGATATTAGAACAACTGTACTAGAGATTGTTAAAGAAAAGAAGGCAAAAGTAAACCTTCAAGAGGCGGAGTTTATAGTGTCGGGAGGAAGAGGGGTTGGAAGTCAGGATGGTTTCCAATTACTACAAAAACTTGCAGATAAATTAAATGGTGTAGTAGGGGCGTCTAGAGCTGCAGTAGATATTGGATGGGCAGAATATCACCGTCAAGTAGGTCAAACTGGAAAAACAGTTAGACCAGTCATTTATATAGCCTGTGGAATTTCAGGGGCAATACAGCATTTAGCTGGAATGCAGGACTCTGATTATATAATAGCTATTAATAAAAATCCCGAGGCTCCAATATTTAAAATCGCTGATTATGGAGTAGTAGGGGATTTACATGAAGTAATTCCACAAATAATTGAGGCTTTAGATAAGCAAGAGGCATATTAGTTTAACCTAAATTTATGTAAAAAATTCTTTAAGGTAAATAGTTCCGTAAAGAATTTTTTATTATTTATTTGATTTTAAAAAACAAATAGTTTATAATGATTATTGAATGTAGTACAT
>Ga0194136_1000141_pt1 | contig 42974 bp, 38 predicted proteins | sample TARM_MetaG_T3A_1_FD_134023 | JGI IMG/M metagenome (GOLD analysis project Ga0194136, IMG submission 134023) | Freshwater microbial communities from Pennsylvania, USA, analyzing microbe dynamics in response to fracking - TARM_MetaG_T3A_14 (version 2) | ecosystem: Environmental > Aquatic >...
GATTATTTTTAAGATAAAAATTTGTCTATATTGAAGTAGTGTTTTATGATATAATAGTAATGATTTTAAAGAGGTGATCAAATGAAAACATTGCAAATAGCCATTGATGGGCCTGCAGGTGCTGGAAAAAGTACCATTGCAAAACTCGTGGCTAATTTATTTGATTTCACTTATATTGACACTGGCGCAATGTATCGTGCAATTACATTGAAAGCTATGAATAACAGTATTGATCTTTATGACGAGAGCGCATTTGATTTTATTGATCAAACGCGTTTTGATTATAAGGAAAACAATTTATTTATGGATAATGTCGATGTGAGTGAAGCGATACGCAGTAGAGAAGTATCAAATAATGTTTCGCTTGTGTCTTCACATCTTATCGTCAGAGAAAAACTTGTTAATCAACAACGTGCATTAGCTAATAACTTAAATGTTGTCATGGATGGTCGTGACATTGGCTACCATGTTTTACCCAACGCTGATTTTAAATTTTTCTTAACGGCTGATGTCGAAACCAGAGCTAAACGGCGTTTTAGAGAAAACTTAAAGCGTGGAATTCACATTCCATTAAAAGAACTTGAAAAAGAAATCATGACCCGCGATGATTTTGATTCTAATCGTAAGCACAGCCCCTTAAAACCCGCAGAAGATGCGATTATTATTGATTCATCAGAAATGACCATTAGTGAAGTGGTTAAATTTATAGAAACAAAAGTTAGAGAGGAAGAGTAATATGGAATTTCAAAACATTAAAGAAGGTAGAATTGTAAAAGGAACCGTTTATAAAGTTAAGGATAATGAAGTAATTGTTGCGATTGACGGTTATCCAACTGAAGGAACGATTTATTTAAATAATTTAACAACAAAGAAAGACATTACTAGTGCCAAACAATTAGTCAAAGAAGGCGACGAAATTGAAGCAATTGTAAGAAAAAAAGATGACGAAAATGGTGTATTATTGTTATCTAGAATTGATATCGAGTTAAAAGAAAGTTTTGAAGAGTTACAAGAATTATTCAACAAAGAAGAAACATTTAAAGCCGTTGTAAAAAACACAAACAAAGGTGGTTTAATCTTAAAATCACACGGTCATGAATTATTCATGCCTGCGAGTGAAGTGAGTGTTGCTTATACTGAAGATTTAGAGAAATTCGTGGGACAAGAGTTAGAAGTTAAAATTACTGAATTAAGACGTAACAAGCTTGTTGTTTCACATAAAGTTATCGAAAAAGAACAACTAAAAGAAGCGAAAAAAGAAGAGCTAAACGAAATTAATGAAGGGGATGTTTTAGAAGGTGAAGTAACTAAAATATTACCATTTGGTGCATTCGTTCGTTTTGATCAAGTAGAAGGATTACTCCATATATCAGAAATTTCACATTATAAAGTGAATAAAGTTGAAGATGTATTAAAAGAAGGTCAAAAAGTTACAGTTAAAGTCATTGATGCGAAGAAAAACAAACGCTCTTTATCAATGAAGGCTTTAGAAAAATCACCTTGGGAAAAATTTGCTGATGAGCATAAAGTTGGCGATAAAGTTCAAGGTAAAGTTGTTAAAAAAATGCAGTTTGGTATGCTTGTAGAAGTTGACCGCGATGTTGCAGGGGTTATTAACCGTAATGATTATTCATGGGACCCACGCTTCAACCTTGCTGGAAATGTTAATGTAGGCGATGAAATTGAAGTTCAAATCCTATCAATGGATCCTAAAAAAGGTAGAATGCAACTTTCTAAAAAACATTTAGAGTATAATCCATGGGAAGATGTCACTGTTCGTGTGGGCGAAGAAGTAAGTGGTGAAGTAAAAGAATTACAAAGTAATGGTGCACTTGTTGAAATTCATGGTGTTAATGCATTCTTACCAATTGCTGAGATTAAAGATGAACGTATTGAAAATGTCAGTGAAGCATTAAAAGAAGAAGAAGTAATTAATGCTGTTGTCTTAAAATTTAATCGCCAAAATTGGCAAATGGTTATTAGTAAAAAAGCGTATGATGAAAAACAAGTACGTGACCAATATAAACAATATTTAAAATCTGAAAACAAAGAAGATCAATCTCAAACGCTTGGAGAATTATTTGCGGATAAGTTAAAAGATCTTAAGAAATAAAAGGACGTGAAACTATGTTACCATCAGTTGCAATTGTAGGAAGACCTAACGTTGGTAAAAGCACGTTATTTAACCGTATTATTGGAGAACGATTATCGATTACGGATGAAACTCCAGGATTAACACGCGATCGCTTGTATGCGAAAGCAGAATGGCTTACAAGACAATTTAATTTAATAGATACAGGCGGCATCGATTTTGACGATGCGCCTTTTATCCATGAAATACGTTCGCAAACGGAAATTGCGATGGAAGAGGCTGATGTTATCGTCTTTACTGTGGATGTAAGAAGTGGTGTTACAGAAGAAGATGCTTATATTGCTAGAATGCTTTACAAAGCAAAAAAACCTGTGATCCTCGCGGTAAATAAAGTCGATGATGTTATCTTTACAGACACACTTTACGAATTTTATACACTTGGACTAGGCGATCCTATTCCAGTATCTTCAACGCACGGTGTAGGACTTGGGGATTTACTCGATAAGATTGTTGAAACCCTTCCAGAAACGATTGAAGACCCTTACGAAGAAGATACTATTAAATTAGCACTCATTGGGAGACCGAATGTCGGAAAAAGTTCTTTAACCAACACATTAATTGGTCAAGACCGTGTAATTGTTAGTGAAATTGAAGGGACCACACGAGACAGTGTCGATACCATTTTTACAAGGGAAGACCAAGAATATGTCGTCATTGATACTGCAGGAATGCGTAAACGCGGAAAAGTGTATGAAAACGCGGAAAAATATTCGGTATTAAGAGCTATGAGCGCAATTGAACGTAGTGATATTTGCTTAGTCTTAATTGATGCTGCGCAAGGCATTATTGAACAAGATAAAAAAATTGCTGGTTATGCTCATGATGCGGGAAAAGCCATTATTATTGTTGTCAATAAATGGGACGCGATTGAGAAGGATAACCGTACAATGAATCGTTGGGAAGAAGAACTTCGTTCTCACTTTCAGTTTATTACGTATGCTCCGATCATTTATTTATCGGCCCTTACAAAAGCCCGTGTTAATACATTATTTCCAGTCATTGAAGAAGTCTTTAAAAATTATAAAAAACGTGTTCAAACTAGTGTTTTAAATGATGTTATGATGGATGCTTTCCAAATGAACCCACCCAAATCGCATAATGGCGGTGTAATAAAAGCTTATTATGCAACACAATTTGGAACAAAACCCCCATCATTTATACTTTTTGTGAATGATACTGAATGGATGCATTTTAGTTATAAACGTTATTTAACCAATAAATTACGTGAAGCCTTTGATTTTAAAGGGTCACCAATCAAAATAATGTTAAGGAAGCGTGATTAGTCATGAATGTTACTATTGTTGGTGGAGGATCTTGGGGTTTAGCATTAAGTAAAGTACTAGCAGATAATAATCATGATGTATTAGTCTATGACATTAATGAAAAAATTGTCGATAAAATTAATACCCTTCATGTTTGTATCCAACTTAATGAATATATTCCTGAATCTGTTAAAGCAACAACCAATATACAAGAAGCCATGGAATTTTCAAATGTTTTACTTTTTGTGGTACCCACTAAAGTGTTACGTATCGCAATTAATGGCGCATTGCCTTACATAAAAAATCCTAAATTATTTATTAATGCTGCAAAAGGGATTGAACCTGAAACCTTTAAACGCATTTCAGAAATCTTTGAAGAAATGATTCCAAAAGACTATTTTAAAGGCTTTGTTGCCTTAAGTGGTCCAAGTCATGCTGAAGAAGTGATTAAAGGCATGACAACATTACTCACCAGCGCAAGTAATGATGAGTCCCATGCTAAGACGGTTCAATCTTTATTTCATAATAATGATTATTTTAGAGTCTACTCTAGTCATGATTTAATAGGGACAGAACTTGGCGGTTCAATCAAAAATATTTTTGCATTAGCCACTGGGATCGTGCGTGGTCAAGGATTAGGGGATAATGCTGTTGCTGCCCTTATGACAAGAGGCCTTGTAGAAATGGAACGACTCTATCAATATTTTGGGGCCTCAAAAGATTCACTCATGGGACTTGCTGGGATTGGTGATTTAATCGTTACCTGTACGAGCCCCCACTCAAGAAACTTTCAAGCAGGCTTTAAAATCGGTAAAGGGAAAGACTTAAATGAAACATTAGACTCTATGACCATGGTAGTAGAGGGTATAAGAACTGCTGAAGCTGCTTATCAACTGAGTCAAAAAGAAAATCTTGATACACCGATCATTGATGCGATTTATGATGTTGTGTTTAATCGTATTGAACCTAAAGAAGTTTTTGCAAGATTGCTCGCAAGAGACTCAAAATCAGAATAAAAGCCTAGTTTTAGGCTTTTTTTATGGTTTTATAAGATTTTTGCTTGCATAAGGGGGGTTAAATTGCTATAATATGCGTAGTTAAAACCAATGAAGGAGGTTGTTTGATGAATAAAACAGAATTAGTTGCACGCATTTCAGAAGTGTCAGGATTAACTAAGAAAGATGCTGAAGCTGCTTTAAATGCAACGCTATCTACTGTACAAGAAGCTCTTGTTTCAGGAGATAAAGTTGTATTAACTGGATTCGGAACTTTCGAAGTTAGAGAACGTAAAGCAAGAGTAGGACATAATCCAAGAACAGGTGAGTCTATCTCAATTCCTGCACAAAAATCACCAGCATTTAAAGCTGGTAAAGTTTTAAAAGACGCAGTTAGATAATTTTAAATTATAGGAAAAGACACCGTATATTATACGGTGTTCAGACTGTTGACAAATGCACTAAATAAAAACCGAGGATCCGCATTTAGCGCGAAATCCTCGGTTTTTTAACGATTTTCAAAGAAAACAAACACTACTGTGCTTCGGATTCCTCGATTCTTTCAAGATGGGTCGCCATCTTTTTCATGTTCATGCATGCTAAAGTGAGTAAGAGATGGTTTCTTACTCGCTTTCTTCCCGTAAACCGGGTATATCGCATCCCGTGATTCTCTTTCGCATCCGCAAAGAGTCGTTCAATCTTTTCTTTGCGTTTTTGATACGTCTCTTTTCCGTAATCGGTGTGTCTTAAGTCTTCGACATATTCTAGTACATCATGAAACACCGATAAACGAATCTCCTTAAACGCTTGTGTGGTACACTGCGCTTTTAAGGGGCACCGTGCACAGTCTGAGGCTTTAGCACGGTAGAGTTTATAGCCTTCCTTTAAGGTTCTTTGGTAGCGTAAGAGTTTATCGTTTGGACAAATGACATCACCTGTGTACTCGTCATAGACAAACTCATAGGTTTTAAAGAACCCAGTCTTTGTTCTAGGTCGCGTATAGGCGGTAAAGAATAAGGCGTGATGCGACAGAATAAGTTCGGCGATTGGACCCGTTTTATACGCAGCGTCCGCCGCGACGGCGGAGACAGAATAATTCTTTAAGACACGCTCAAGAATGGGTTTGGCGGATTGCGAGTCATGGACATTTCCAGGCACCACTTCGACATCTAAGGCATACCCATGTTCATCACAGACCACTTGGGCCACATACGCCATTTGTTTTTCCCGTTCCCCTTTAACATAGTAACCACATTCAGGATCGGTTGTGGATTGTTTAATCGTTTTGGTTTCGCGTACCGGTTCCACCGGTTTCATTCCATCGTTTTTACGCGTTTCATTGATGCGTGCTAAGATTTCATCTTCAAACGCATTGGGCTCTTTTTCAATCTCCACATCAATCCATTTCTTCTTATTCGCATGCGCTTTGATGTGGGTTCCATCAATGTAGATTTGCGTGGTATTAAGTAAGTCTTTCGCTTTTAACTGATGCATGACCTCAAGGAAGATGCGTTCATACACTTCGTTTTCTTCAAACTTACGGGAATAGACTTTTGACAGTGTTGAGAAATGCGGGGTAGGTTCCGTAAAAGGGATGTTTAAGAACCAGCGATAACTGACATCCGTTTGAATGGCCTTACATGTTCGACGGATACTGTTATAGCCATATAGGATATTGATGAGTTCAATCTTAAAGATGTTAATCGGATCGACACTTGAGCGTCCGAGGGTGGAATAGAGGGGCTTGGTTACCTCATGAATGAAGCTGAAATCAACGTGCTTATCAATCTTTCTTAAGAGATGATCGTTTGGGACGATGTCATCCATCGTCATCATAATAAAATCTTGTTGTTTCGATTGGGTTTTCATCATCATAAACACGTCCTTTTCATGGGTTAATTATACCATGAAAAGGGCTTTGATTAGCCATTTATTTCAATTAGTTATCCACGTGGATAACGCACGTCACGTTTGTGGATAACCGAACAAATCGAACAAAACAAGAACATATATAAAAAAAGCCGCCGAATTACTCGGCGACTTTGTCAACAGTCTGGACACCGTATATTATACGGTGTTTTTTTATGGTTTATATATTAAATCAAATGATTTTTTGATATAATGAATGTGATAAATGATTGTAAAGGGTGTATAGTATGTCTCATGAGCATTCACTAGATTTAGTATTGATTAAAGCTGTTAAAAATAATGATCAAGAATCATTGGCTTTTTTAAGTGATGATAAGAATATTTATACATTAGATGACCGCAACCAATCATTGCTTTTTTATGCAATCAGAAACCGCGCTTATAAAAGCGCACACTTTTTATTAAAAGCGAAACTAGATAGTAATCAAGCCAATAAACATTTAGAAACCCCACTTCACATTGCTGCATACTTAGGGGATGAGAAGATGGCATCTTTGTTGATTGAACATGGCGCTAATGTTAATGCTCAAAACAAGAAAAAACAAACACCACTCATGTTGGCTGCTTTAAAAGGTGCCAAACACGTTGTTCAACTACTCCTTGATCATTCAGCAGCTATAAATATCACCGATGAACTCGGGAATTCAGCCCTTTTTTATGCGATTAAAAGTAAGAAGTTAAAGCTATTAAAACGGTTGGCAGAACATGGTGGTAATTTATTTTTAATCAATGATAAAAATCAATCGCTCTTGCACTATACAGCAAAACATGGATTACCTTCAATGATGGAGTATTTAATTGATAAACAACTGCCTCCGTTTATTAAAAATATCTATAAACAAACACCGCTTCATGAAGCCTGTAAACATGGGAATCAAGATATGGTAGATATATTACTAAATCATGGATTAAGCAGTTATGATAAAGACCATTTTTCAAGAACCCCTTACCAAATTGCAGAAGAAGCTGAATATCATCTGATATTAGTCCAGTTTACACGCCATAAAAATCATCCAGAAGTCATTAAAAACCATAAACAGTATCCGCTTCATTACGCGCTTAGATTTCAGTTGATGGATCAGGCCATGGCATTGATACAAGAAAAACATTCATTAAAGGCATTAGACAATTATCATAATACCCCGTTATTTTATGCGATGATGTTAGAGGATTTATGGCTGGTTGAAAAAATGTTACAAGCTGGGGCCAAACAATTTCCAATCAATAACACAGATCATCCAGCACTATTTTATGCAATCATGTTAAAAAATGAAGCAATGATTGATCTATTGTTAAAATATCAGGGTGATAAAACATTAACTGATGATGTTTATCAATTATTAGAACAAGCTCCAGAATCTATTCAAAAAATTTGTAAGTAAAAAGGGTTCAGCTGAACCCTTTTTTTTAAACTATGTACATTGCAATCAGTGAGGTGATGTTAATCACCATATGCATAGCAATTGGGACAAATATTGACTTTCCTGAATAGTAATACATAAATGATAGAATAAGGCCTAATCCAAAATAAGGCAAAATGTTAATGAAGTTGCTTAAATCAAGTAACACATGAATTAAACCAAAGAAAAATGCTCCACCAATAATTGCGACGACATTTCCAAATTTTTCATAAAGGATACCATAAACGCCTTTTCTAAATACAATTTCTTCAGCAATAGGTGCAAGCAGACCTGCAAAAATAATAAGACTGACAGTACTGATCATATTTGCGCCTGCAATAAGTTCTAAACTTGCCTGGTTTTCCGGGTTTAACTCACGGCCTAAGGCTGTAAATAAACCATTAATTAGCATGTTGCTGATAAACATAAGCGCAACCCCTAAAATAATAAGGAGAATCGAACGCTTAAGATTTGCCTTAAAACTTACCCATTGATTCTTAAATAAATAAGTTTTTGCAGTGATAAATAATAACGTGGTTAAAACAGTATACCAAACAAGGTTACTAAGGGCACTAAAGGTAAGCAATGTCTCTTCATTTTCCTCAATACCCGGGAAAATAACAAGCAGGAATACCTGTAAAAGGGGGATTGCAACTAATGTGATTAAATACAAGATCACAATCCGTTGATTCAGTTGAATTTTTTTGAGTGATTTCATGAAAACCTCCTAGGATTAAAAAGCTTTAAATAAAGCCGTTGTCTTATTATGAATAGATTGACAATTCATAAAGTTATGATATTATTATAGCATAAATGTGTTAGGAAATAGGTGATTATTTTGGCAAAAAAAACATTTGCAGTTATCGGCATTGGACGCTTTGGATTAAGTGTTGTTGAAGAATTAATTAAAGGTGGATTTGATGTCTTAGTTTTAGATAGAGATTCAACCAGAATTGCACGCGTTGCAAAAATTGCAACCCATGCCGTTGTTGTTGATACATCGGATGAAGCGGCTTTAAAAGAAGTAGGGATTCAAAGTATCGATCACGTGATTGTAGCGATTGGTAAAGATATCGAAGATAGTATTTTAACAACGCTAATTCTTAAGGAGTTAGGGGTTAAACAAATTACCGTGAAAGTACAAAATGAATATCATGAAAAAGTTGTTAGACGTTTAGGGGCCGATGAAGTGATTCAGCCTGAAGCTGTTACAGGAAGAAGACTTGCTCACCGTATTGTATCCAATAGTATTTTAGAATATTACGATTTAAGTGAAAAACATAGTTTTATCGTGATTGAAGCTTCTAATAAATTAGTGGATTCTACGGTTATTAATTTAGATATAAGAAATAAATATGGCATCAATTTAGTTGCGATTAAACGTGATGAAGATGTTATTATTCCAGGCCCTGAAGAAACATTTGAAGAAAGTGATAAATTATTATTAGTCGGCAAAAATACTGACTTACAAAAGTTTACAGCGTGGATCGAAAAATAAGCCTTCTTTAGAAAGGCTTTTTTTTAAAAGGAGTTGTTGCTTAATGGAAAAAAAGTTATTTATTGCAACAAAGAACATGGGTAAGATGGCTGAATATGAAAGGTTATTAGAGCCCCTTGGCTTTGAGCTTTTTTCACTGGCTGATTTAGATATTGGTGAGATTGAGGAAACCGAAGATACCTTTGAAGGGAATGCGCGGATAAAAGCGAGAGCCGTTCGTGCCTTAACCAAGGAGATGATTTTAGCCGATGATTCTGGGTTGATGGTGGATGCATTAGATGGAAAACCTGGCATCCATTCAAAACGTTTTTCAAAAGAAGCAACTGATGAGGCGAATAATCAACGCCTTCTTAAAACGATGGAAAATGAAAGTGAACGTAGCGCGAAATTTGTCGCTGTGATTTGTCTTTACTTAAAAAATGGAGAGATGAGAATGTTCCGTGGGGAATGTCATGGGTATATTCACACGGCTTGTGAGGGAACGAATGGGTTTGGATATGACCCGTTATTTATCCCCCTTAATTATACCAACACCTTAGCAGAACTTGGCCCTGAAGTAAAAAACAAGATTTCTCATCGTAAAAAAGCGATTGATAAACTTTTATCATACATTGAGCATTTATAATTTATTTTTACAATCATTAAGGTAAAATTAGGTTATATAGGGGAGTGAAATGATGAATGATTTTTATAATGAATTAGAAAGACTATTAAAAGAAAATAAAAAAGAAGACGCAGTAACATTAACGGTTAAAGCTTTTGAAGAAGGATTAAATCCTATTGATTTTTATCAAGATGGCGTGAGGACAATATTGAACCGCATTGATTGTAAAGACGACGATTATGCGTGCATCTGGCTTGAACACCAAATGAGTGCAATCGTTAGAACGTTAATTGAACTATCTTATCAGTATTTAATTCAATCCATCGAACCCATTAAAAAGACCAAACATGTATTAGTGGTTTGTCCAAAAGATGAACACCATGAACTTGGGGCCTTAATCGGTGCTCATTTTTTTACTAAAGCGGGGTTTAAAACAACGTTTATTGGGGCAAACACACCCCTTGATACCATTCATAGTGCTTTAGATACACTAACGATTGATTATGTGGTATTAAGTGTATCCAATAGTTATCACCTTGTAGAAACTAAAAAAGTTGTGTCACATATAAAGGATCATTTTAAAACGGTTAAAGTTATTGGAGCTGGGCGCGGGTTTACGCTAAATGAAGATTATTTTTCATCTTTACTTGATGGGATTGTAAATGATTATGCCTCAATCCTCACCTTTAAAGAAAAGGAGGGGTTATAATGTTTTCATTTAAAATCGCAGCACGGTTTTTATCGGCTTCAAAAGGTCAAACAGCGCTTATAACGATTGGGATTGCTATTGGGGTAAGTGTTCAGGTCTTTATTGGCTCTTTAATTCAAGGGTTACAAAATGATTTGATTGATACGACAATTGGGAGTAGTTCCCATATCACGGTTACAGATAGTGCTAGAGGAGAACGTATGGATGATACGCCTTCAGTCTTTGATGAACTCAATCAAATTGGCGATGATATTCAAGTCGTAAGTAAAGTATTAGAAGGACCTGCAAATATTACCAATGATGATTCAAGTGAACCAGCTATTATCCGAGGATTTTTATTTGAAGATGCCAATAAGATTTATAATTTTGATGACCGACTCATCGAGGGGAATTTACCTTCTTTAGAATCTGAAATTATAATTGGTAAAGCGATGGCAGATAATTTCTCACTGACATTAGGCGATGAGTTGTCCTTGTTTTTACCAGACCAATTAGAATCAGTAGATTTAGAAATTGTGGGGCTCTTTGATTTTGGGACTGCACAAGTCAATGAAACATGGGTCGTTACGCATTTAGATACAGCTAAAGCAGTGTTTGATACTGAAGGGATTAGTGCTTATGAAATGCAAGTGGATGATATTTTCAGTACAGATCAATTAGCCTTAGAGATTGAAGAAGTAGTAGGCAATGATTACCGCGTTAGTGAATGGCAAGGTCAAAACGAAGAATTATTGAGTGGGTTAAACGGGCAAAGTGTTTCCAGTTTAATGATACAAGTCTTTGTCCTTATCAGTGTGGTATTAGGAATAGCAAGTGTTTTAGCGATTACAGTGATGCAAAAATCAAAACAACTAGGAATTATCAAAGCAATGGGTGCAACCGATAAACAAGCCAGTTTAATCTTTTTATTTCAAGGGATGTTACTTGGTATTATCGGTGCAGTGATTGGGGTTTTACTTGGGTTGTTATTAGGATTTAGTTTCACTATATTTGCAGTTGATTCAAGTGGTGAGCCTGTTGTGGGGTTATTTATTAGTCCGTCTTTTATTGCAATCAGTGCACTGATTGCCATTGGAGCGAGCATTATAGCATCCTTTATTCCAGCAAGACGTAGTGCGAAATTAAGTGTCATTGAGGTGATCAGAAATGGCTAATTATGCATTAGAGTTAGAAAGTGTAACAAAAGTTTATGGTGATAAAATAAAAACAGAAGTGCTACACGGCATTGACTTAAAGATTGATAATAAGAGTTTTAATGCAATCATCGGCCAAAGCGGAAGTGGTAAGAGTACCTTGTTAAACATTATTGGAACACTCGATTTACCAACAGAAGGCTTTGTTAAAGTGTATGGTAAACGTGCGGATCAGATGGATAAAAACGCACTGGCTAAACTTCGTAATGAAACCATTGGGTTTATTTTCCAACAACACTATTTATTGCCAGAGTTTACGGCTTATGAAAATATTTTGATTCCTTATCAAATGGCGCATAAAAAAGTTCCACAGTCAGTTCATGATTATGCCAATGAGCTCATCGATTTAGTTGGCCTATCGCATGTAAAAAATAATAAGGCCATGGAGATGAGTGGAGGTCAACAACAACGTACCGCGATTGCTAGAGCTTTAATCAATAAACCAAAAATTATTTTAGCTGATGAACCGACAGGCGCATTAGACAGCACAACAACCGATAAAGTCTACAGTTTACTCCGTGATTTAAATGAAAAATATGAAACCACCTTTATTGTCATCACCCATGACCGTAAAGTTGCAGAAAAGGCTGATCGCATTATTGAGTTAAAAGATGGGAATATTGAAGTCGATGTGCTCACAAAAGATTATAAGGATGAAAGTCATTGAAATGTTTAATATTTAGCGATGTTCATCGTCATAAAAAACGATTTTTAGGTATTTTAAGAGAACATAGTGACGCAACCTATATTTTAAGTCTAGGGGATAGCGAGTTTAGCCACTCCTATTTAAAAGAAAAAAATGTGATTGGTGTTAAAGGCAATTATCCAATGGATGGCGGATTAGGCTATGATTATACATTAACAACCGGAGGTAAAACGCTGTTTATAACGCATGGGCATAAATATAGTGTTAAATACGGATATGATAAACTCTATTACAAAATGCAAGAAGAGCAAGCTGATTTTTGTTTTCATGGTCATACCCATCAAATTAGTTTTGAAGATGTTGGAAAGGGTTACATTATAAACCCAGGTGCTGTGAATCATCCAAGAGGGTCTTATCCTGCATCGTATTTAGTGATGTTTATTGAAGAAACTGTAACCTTCAAGTGGTATGATGCTGAAAACCATACATTATTAAAAGAAATATCGGTTTGATATTTCTTTTTGTATTGTTTTTATGTAATAGGTTACACAGTCTTAAAACGTTTACATTAAAAACGTTTTATGATATGCTTATGTGGTATTTTAGGAGTGATAATAATGAAAAAAATAACTGTATTAATCTTAACAATGTTATCTGTTTTTACCCTTACAGCATGTAAGGAAGAAGAGCCAATTGAAACATTAGATTTTAATGAACTCTATCCTAATCATCGTAATTATTATCAAGTGTTTGTAAGAAGTTTTGCAGATAGTGATAATGATGGCATTGGAGATTTTAATGGCATAAAAGAAAATCTCGATTATTTTGTAGATTTAGGGGTTGAAGGCCTTTGGTTAATGCCGATTCATCCATCCCCTAGTTATCATGGCTATGATATCGATGATTATTACGCGGTGAACTCAGATTTTGGGACGCTTGAAGATTTTGAAGCATTAACGGCGGCCGCAGAAGAAAAAGGTATCGATATTATTATTGATTATGTCTTAAACCATTCATCGGATACGCATCCTTGGTTTGAAGCGTTTAAACGTGGAGAAGAACCTTATGATGAGTACTACCGTAGAATTGAAACTGATGATGAACGCTATGGGAGCCGTGGTTCATGGGGGCAAACCATTTGGCACAGTTTAGGAGATGGGACCTACTATGCAGGCTATTTTGGGGGTCATATGCCAGATCTTAATTGGTCGAATGAAGCCGTTCAACAAGAAATGCTTGATGTAGCGTTATATTGGATGGATTTAGGGGTGAGCGGATTCCGTTTAGATGCAGCGATGCATTTACAAGCAAGAAATGAAGTTCCTTCAGGCTATATCGCTTTTCAAGAGACATTATTTCAATTAGAATATTGGGAATTTCAATTAAAAGAAGCTTACCCAGAGGCTTATGTTGTTGGTGAGATTTGGGAAGATTTCGATTTATATAAAGAATTTTTTGCGGTGATGGATTCAGCTTTTCATTTTGATTTTGGTCATTTAGTGGTTAATACGATTAATCGCGGTCATAATGATGAGTATGCTGAACAACTCATCGATTGGCATGAAGCATCATTAGCAATTAGTCCTGATGCGATTGAAGCGCCGTTTTTAAGAAATCATGATCAAAACCGTATTGCTTCAAATGGTTCTGATGGCGCGCCTAATATTGGTGATGATTTGGCCGGATTAAAACTAGCAGCGGAAATGCTTTTAACCGTTCCAGGGAACCCATATATCTATTATGGAGAGGAGCTTGGCATGAAGGGTGAGGCGTATAATCAAGCGCCAATTTGGGATGCAACTATTCGTCTACCTATGTTATTTGAAACTGATTATAAAACAACCTGGACAAGTGATTTATGGGGTTATGAAGATACCTATAATCAAGATGTAGCCTCAGTAGAAACGCAACAAGAAGATGAGACGTCTTTATACAATGTCTATCGTAAATTACTGCATTTACGACAAGACTCGCTTGCCTTAAAATATGGTACAATGCTTGAATATGAACAAAACCATGCAGGACTACAAGGCTTTTACCGTTTATTTGATTATGATGAGGATCATCAAGACGTTGTTTTAGTATTACACAACGTCAGTGAAGAAACATTTGATGCACCTGAAACATTTGAAGAGATTCTTTACTATTCAGGCGGCGCGTATGAAGGTGAGCTTGCACCGCAATCAACCTTGATTGTCCAAATGAATAATGATTTACTTGGTGAAGGTGATGAGTAAACCAAAGTTTTATGAACTTTTTACGAGACCGCTTTACCGTCAGAATACTATTTTTGAACTGTTTCAACTAAGTATTGGAAAAGTCCTAGCGTATTTTTTCATTTTGAATTTAGTGATGTTTATTCCCCTGACATTCTCTGTCTTAAACATGGAGATGGACGATTATAGTTATTATGGGTTTGATTTTCATGAAAACTTACCCGATTGGCTCCCTAGTGAGCTACCTGATGATTGTGAAATAGTTAATCAGGCGTTAGAGTGTGAAAGCGATGAGGTTTATACATACACGATAGTCGATAGAGAAACCCCTTATTTAATCTATCTCAATGTCGATGATCAAAGTACTGAATACACTAAAGAAAACACTTTTGTCTTTAAAAGAACGTATTTCGAAATCAATCTTGAAAACGATAATCAGTTCGTCTTAAGTTACACAGGATTCTCATATACCAATTTTGAAGATTTAAAAACACTTCCTCAAGAGGAAGCGGCACAGGTATTGTTTGATGGCATTTTTGAAAGTTTAAGACCGTTTGTGGTCATGCCGTTAATGCTTTATTCAGTGGGTGGATTAATTCTAGGGAATTTAATTTTAGTACTAGTATTTGCATCACTATCGATGTTATTTAAGTTAACGATTACCGGATTCCCGCGTTATCAAAATATGATTAAACTCTTTATTATTGCATCAACCATTCCATCACTCATTAATTTAGTGCTTGGATTCTTTGGACTCAGTGCATTTACTAGTATTCCTTATAATTTCTTAACACCACTGTTTGCATTTGTCTTATATCGAAAGAATACCATTCATACAAAATAGTGAACATTTAAAGAAAACACGTGTAAGTGTTTTCTTTTTTTGTGCACATTGAACAAAAAGTGAAACCGATTACAGCGAAAGAAGGCCTTTGAATATTGTTAAAACGTTTTCAGTTGTGGTAATATAATGATGTACAATATGTGCTGAAAACACATTAAAAATATTATTATATGGGAGGAAATTTAATGAAAAAGTTTTTACAAGCTGTTTTAACTTTTACATTAGTTTTTACTTTAGTTGGAGCATTTACTATGAATGCTGCAGCTGAGGAAGTTACTGAAGAAGAAACTACTGAAGAAGTTGAACGTAAAGTTGTTGTACATTACCATCGTTGGGATGGAGAATATGATGGAACGACTATCCACACATGGGGTAATGGGACTGATTGGAGCGCTGATCTCGTTGGAACTGATGAGTTTGGTGGTTACTATGAAATTCCTATTACTGAAGCGGCCGCAGATGAGATTGGATTAATCTTAAAATACGGCGCAGGATGGGGAAATGGACAAGATGATCGTGATGGTTTATTAGATCCTGAAGCACTTGAGGGAGACAAATCAAACAAATCGATTACTGTTCGTGATGAAGAAGGAAACCTTACTGGGTTTGATGAAAATGGTGAACTTCATGTCTTTGTTTATGAAGGATCACAAGAAGTCATTTATCATGATGACCGCTACGGGCCAATGACTGATGGATTTGGAACATTATCAGTTGTTTATTACGATCCTAATGAAGATTACGAAGGATGGAACATTTGGAACTGGGGAACTGGTACTGGCGGAACCGTTGCTAATGATGATGAAGGTGCTGTAGAATTTATTGCATCGATTGATGTTGATGGTGGTATTATTGGTGAAGAAAAGTTCCGTGTTGCACATTTCTTAGTTGCACCAGATGCAGATGATGAAATGGGATTCATTGTTCGTACAGATTCATGGGAAAAACAACATGAAGATGATTTATCCATTGATATCTCTGATATAAAAGGATCAGGATTTAAAACTGTATTCTATATTGGACAAGATAATGTATTCTATGATTCTTTCGCTGAGTTTGAAGGTTTAGCAAACGCATTTATTGTTGAAGAAGCTACTTTAGAGGATTTATTCTCATTTAGATTTACCTTTAACAAAGGTGTAAGAGTTATGTTTGAAGATGATAATGGCGACATGGTTGATATCTTTGACCCTGAGTGGATTAAAGTATTAGACGCTGATGGAAATGAAGTTGCTATTAGTAATATTTCTTATGCACAAGAAGAAGTGGTTAATGAGTTCATGGTTATTTTTGAAGAAGAACTCACTTCAGATAGTGAATCATATACATTAGTATTTGAAAATGATTCAACACCACAACCAGTTGAATTTAACTTTGCAATTCCTAATACACCACCAACAATTACTATTGTTGGGGCAAAAGAAGTAACACTTGAACTTGGTGACCGTTATTCATTACCAACTTTCCGTGCTGTTGAATCATTTGGTGAAGATACTTTACCACTTTATAACGTACGTGTTAAAGAAGGTCATGGTTACTTAAGTACACGTGATGCGGGTATTTATGAACTTGTGTTAGAAGCAACTGACCGTTATGGAAATCATACGGAAGAAATTATAACCGTTACAGTTATTGACCCTTGTGATGATGAAGCTCATCTCAACGGGCTTGGTGGTATTTCAAATGCGCTACTTAGTGTATTTATTGGGTTACCACTTGCAGCAGGTGCATTCTTCTTAATGCGCCGTAACGCATAGGAGGTATTTGAATATGAAAAAATTAGGAATTTTCGGACTATTTTTCGTATTAGCTATCGCACTAGTTGGATGTAATGGCGATGATACACCAGGTGAAGAAGAATGTGTGAATCGTGCTGATGAAGGGGTTGTTTATAATTTTGATGAACAATTTACTGATCAAGTTGAACTACGTGTATGGCTAGATGACGAAGGTTATTTTGATGAATTAAAAAAAGCGTTTGAAGCAGCAAATCCTGATATCGTACTACAGTTTACTGAAGTAGGGTCTGTGGATGTGCGTCAACGTTTAGAATTATATAGTGGATCACCACAAGCTGCAGATGTAGTTGTTTACCCACATGACCATATTGGAGCTGCGCTTCAATCTGGATTGCTTGCTGGTATTGAAGGGTCTCAAGCTGAAGACATTCGTACTCGTATGGTAGATAGTGCTTGGCAAACAGCCTCAACATGTTATGATTTTGCAGACAACTCAATCATTGATTGTGCTGATGAAAATGATCAAGGAACATTATTCGCAGCACCACTTGTTGCTGAATCAATTGGATTTTTTTATAACATGGATTTAATGGAAGATATCTTTGGAATTACTGAAGTACCTGAAACATTCGAAGAATTATTTGATCTTATGGATCAATATGGCGATGAATTACCAGGTGAAATCATGATTGGATTAGATGTTGGAAATGCTTATGATATGCACTTTGCTGCAACAGCTCATGGCTTCCAATTATTTGGAGAAGACGGATTAGATCCACGCAATCCAAACTTAAACTCACAAGAAATGATCGATGCATTAACTTGGTTAAATACTGAGGTTCGTCCAAAGTTAACTGCAAATTATCGTTCTGATGATTTGGCGGGTGAGACTAACCGTACGTTATTTGAAGAAGGAAATCTACCATTTATTGTTGATGGACCATGGTCAATTCAACGTTATAAAGACGCTGAAATCAACTTTGGTGTTGCTAAAATCCCTACTATTAATGGGGTAGATCCAATTTCATTCTCTGGTGTACAATTAGCTTCTGTTTATCGTCAGTCAAATAACCCTGATGCGGCTTTCCGTTTATTAGAGTTTATGACAAGCGATGAAGGACTTGCGATTTTATATGAAGCGAAAAACGTATTACCAGCACTTAAAGATGTATCAACTGTAGAAGGTGTTGCAGATGATGAGTACCTATCAGGTATTAGTGAGCAGTTCAACTTCTCACAACCAATGCCAATTATTCCTGAAATGGGATACTTCTGGGACAATGCAGGAAGTATGTATGGTAATGCATGGAACGGTGTAAGAACTCCTGAAAACGCAGCGCAAATTGCTCAAGATGGATTCTTAAGCCAAGCAGATTTAGCAGAATAAATTTTGCTTACTGTGGATTTGGCCATGACTAATACTCGTGGCCTTTTCTATCTTAGAAAGGAGCGATTAGATGAGTGGATTTGACCGATTCATCGTCATTTTAAAAACAATCGCGTCTTCTATAGTATGGGGGTTAGGGCAAGTCCTTAACCGCCAATACTTTAAAGGGTTATTTTTCTTTGTATTTTTTGCGCTATTATTAACGATCGAGTTAGTAAGCGGTAATTATGGTGCAGAAATTGATATGTATGATAAAATGGCTGGACAAGATATGACGGTAGAAACCTCTAAAGGGTATATTAGTGATTACTATTATAACTTTTTAGATAATCGATATGATTCAACAGATCCATTAGAGTATGCAGCAGACATTAATGATTTAACGTTTGATGAGGAATCATTAATCTTTGTTGATGATAATGGGGTCACTGTACAAGTTGAACAAAACCGTTTTAGTTTTGAACCAGCTCATTTATACGAGTATCTCTCGATGAGAATGAGTGAGATTGATGACGAAAGAAATTTAGCTGAGTCAGGCTACGATGTATTACTTGATTATGATGAGTTTGAAGCATTTCAAGCAACATTAGTAGGAGGACTTGGAGGACGTGACAATTATAATACTGATGCCTATAATAAAATGTTAGTTCAAATCTATTTTAGATATGACACTGACACTCACGATGAATACGCGGAAGTATTTAATAACGTATTTCATGAAAATGCCGGGTTCTTTGTAAAAGGGATTTGGGGTGTTACAACACTAGGGGTAACACCATCGAGAACATTAACACAACATTATGAACTTGATTTCTTTATTCCAGAAGGCTTTTCACGCCGTGGGGTAGAACTTCAAGGGCACTTCTCACACCAATTATTATTAAGAGGGATTATTTCAACATTATTGTTACTTTACTTTATTGTTGTATGGGTTTGGAATATGCGTGATGCCTATAAAACGGCTAAAGTTATCCGTATGGAAAAACGTATTCCGAATCAAAAACAATATTTTAAGGATTTATATGATAGTTCCTTTGAATATATTGTCTTGATGCCAGCATTATTTGTCATTACCTTTGTTTCAATCATGCCAATTATATTTGGGATGTTTGTTGCCTTTACCAATTATAATGCTGAACATATTCCACCCAATAACTTATTTACTTGGGTTGGACTTGAAAACTTTAAAACGATTTTCACTTTATCACAAGAGGGTGGAATGCCGTTTGGGTCACAATTCTTTAAAGTATTTGGTTGGACATTGTTTTGGGCATTTGGTTCAACACTTTCCTGTTTCTTTGGGGGATTTGTACAAGCGGTAGTGCTTAATAATAAACGCGTTGTCTTTAGAAAATTTTGGCGTAGTTTATTAATTTTACCTTGGGCGATACCTGCCTTAATTTCACAAATGATTTTTAATGTTATGTTTAGAGATCGTGGGTATGTCAACCAAGTGTTAGAAAATATTGGAATTTACGATATCTTACATCGTTTTGATATGTTAGGGAGAACCTTCCAAGAAGCAGGGAGTGGCCTTACGCGTCTTTTATATTTAGGAGAAGAAAACATTCAGTGGTTAACCAATGAAGCGAATCCATGGTTTGTTAGAATTTTCTTAATCATTATTAATATTTGGCTTGGATTCCCGTTCTTTATGGCATTAATGAGTGGGGTTATGACAAGTATTGATAAATCACTTTATGAAGCGGCTAGTATTGATGGTGCAACTGGGTTCCAACAGTTTAGATTCATTACGATGCCACTTGTACTATTTGCAACAAGCCCACTGCTTATTATGACATTTGCATCAAACTTTAATAACTTTGGGGTTATTTATTTTATTACCGGTGGGGGTCCTGGTGGGGACTACACCACAGCTTATGCAGGTCAAACGGATATTTTAATATCCTGGATATATAAATTAACTACCGATGCAAACATCCGTTGGTATTCAATGGCTAGTGTGTTCTCGCTCCTTATTTTCCTAATTATCGGAACAGTAAGTGCTTGGAACTTTACACGTACACGTGCCTTTAGGGAGGGTGATTAATCATGGGTGCAGTAGGAACAGTACTAGCAGTTTATTTGCTTTTGGTCATATTATTCACTCATCAAAGTTTAGTTGTATCTGTGGCTAATAAAAAAGGCTATGAAGGCGCAAAGCCTGGTTTTATCGGTCTTATTCCTGGTTATGGTTTTTATCACTACTTCAAAAGAGTTGAAGCCAAACGCCAAGTAAACCCGAATGCCTTTATTAACATTTTTAAAGCGAAGAATATTTTAGGGACAATGCTTATTTATGGAGAACTTGTTTTACTTGGAATGATTGTCTTAGTGCCTGTTGTTTATGCAATTGGTACAAGTTTAAGTCCATTTGCAGGAATCCCAGAAACCATTTGGCCAGATGATCCAACCTTAAGAAACTATCGTTTCTTATTATCAGGGGTTGGAGAATATGGTGGACAAGAGCGTACGACTGAGTTTGTTTCTTGGTATTGGAATACGCTTCAAGTTGCATTCTTCACCATGGTTTTTTCGGTACTTTTCATTACTGGGACTGCTTATGTATTCTCACGCTACAAATTTAAAGGGAAAAAATTTGGATTATTAACCATTTTAGTTTTACAAATGTTCCCAAGTTTCTTAGGGCTCATTGCGATATTTACGCTCTTTCAAACCTTTGGCTTACTTGATGAGCCACTCGCACTGGTTATCATTTATACAGCCGGAGCGATACCGTTTAATGTTTGGTTAATTAAAGGGTACTTACAAGGGATTCCTAAAGAACTTGATGAATCAGCTAAAATTGATGGAGCCAATAAAATTCAAATCTTCTTTAAAATCATTTTACCACTTAGTGTTCCTATTATTTCATTTGTGGCTGTTACACAGTTTATGGCACCATGGATGGATTATATCTTACCGTCATTCGTTATTGAATCAAGTGAGAAATGGACACTTGCTGTGGGGATTTTCGCATTCATTGATGATCCTACAAATATTAACTATCCAGCCTTCTCAGCTGCTGCATTACTTGTGGCTATCCCAATTACGACATTATATGTTGTCTTTCAAAAATATCTTATTGAAGGGATTACAGCTGGCGCTAACAAAGGATAAATTCAAAATAAAAACAACTTTCCAAAATCTGGAAAGTTGTTTTTTTTGTTATTGAACAATGATGAACCCGTAAGGGTCTAATGTAATTGTTTGAGATAAGGTTACTGGTAAATCATTGAATAAATCAGTGACTCTTTTCTCTTGATAGGCTTTAGGTAATAAGATTTCTTGTTTTGATGATTGATTATTTAAGATTATCAAAACATCATCCTTTTGATACATAAGACAATGAGAATGGTTTGTCTCATGCCAATAAATATCGGCATATTTTAACTCGTTTGTCGCTTTGCGGACTGTAATTAAACGTTTTAAAAAGGCTTTTAAATCTAAATCTTGATTACTTTCATCCCATGGCATACAACGTCGGTTGTCAGGGTCATGATCACCGGTTAAACCGATTTCACCACCATAGAAAATGCTTGGAGCCCCTGCAAAACTAAATAAGAAAATATAGGCAAGTTTTACAATGTTTGGATTATTATCACATAAATGCATAATGCGTGAAGTATCGTGTGAATCGACGAGGTTATACATGCTTTCTAAGACATTTTTTGGATAATCGGTTAAGACTTTATTAATACGGTAAATGAACTCTTGTGCTGTATAATTCGGAAAATCTATATTGGTTCCAAAGAACTGCCATACAGGAAATAATATTTCATAATTCATCACAGCGTCATATTGATCCCCTTTTAACCAAGGGTTTGAATTATCCCAATTTTCACCCACAATATAGGCATCAGACTTGGCATCTTTAACCGTTTTTCTAAACGCTCGCCAGAAGGCATGCGGTATTTCATTGCTTACATCTAAGCGCCATCCATCAATATCATACTCTTCAATCCAGTAACGCGATACATCTAGTAAATACTCTTTCATTAAGGGATTCATCGTATTAAGTTTTGGCATGAACGGGGTGAAGGCAAAGGTGCGGTAATTGATGTTTTCTGGTTTAAATAATTCCTTCATTTCTTCCCTTGATTTTTCTTTTAATTCACTCGGTGGATAAGGTAAAACCGGTTTAGACTCATCGATGATATAAAAACACTCATAATATTTTGATTTTTTCCCTTTTTCAATCACATCTAAAAAGAAGGGATGATACAGTCCAGAATGATTAAACACTGCATCTAACATGACTTTGATTCCGCGTTCATGTGCTTTTTCAACGAGTTCTTTAAAATCGTCATTGGTTCCAAAATTAGGATCAATCGTGTAATAATCAATTGTATCATATTTATGAGAAGCTTTAGCATGAAAGATTGGCGTCATGTAAATGCCTGTAAATCCCATGTCTTTAAGGTAATCAAGTTTTTGAATAATCCCTCTTAAGTCACCCCCATAAAATTGATCATTTGATACTGTTTCTTCACTGCCCCAAGGCAAGGTGTTTTCTTTATTGATAGAAGGGTCTCCATTATTAAAACGTTCTGGAAAGATGGAATACCATACTTGATCTTTAACCCAGCTTGGCGGACTAAATAAGTCTTCTTCATTGACATAAGGAAAGTTAAAGTAATTAAACAGGTTATAGCGAAGTTCTGGATATTTTTCTAAATCAACAACTTCACGAGCCCCGTATAGGTATTGATCATCAATTAAAAATGCATATTTCATCCGTTTGAAGGTCGGGTTTACACTGACAAAGAAAAAGTCGTGGTGCTCTGTCTCGTAGTCTTTAGTCATCACGAGACCATCCTCAAAAGGATGCCACGCGTAACGGTTTGTGTCTTCTTGAGCTTTATAGTAAAATGGGTCTCCAAAAATAAGTTTCACATTATTGGTTAGCCCTTTTTTTACTTTTAATCGTAAGTGGATATGTTCTTTATCATAAAGATAAGCGTAGTTGCTTTTGGCTTCATGATGAAAACTATCAAAATTCATAAGATATAACTCCTTTTTAAAGTATTTAGCCCCAAAAAGGGGCTTTTAATTAAATGCGTTTTTTATAAAAGATAAAGCCTACAGCAGCACCAGCAATAACGATGGTTCCCCCTGCAATAATTAATCCAATGGTAAGACCACTGATCCCTTCATCTTCATCATTAGGTAAAGGTAGTGTATCGACGGGTTCATCAACTTCATCACTTGCCTCAGGCCATTCAGCACCATGAGCTAAAGTATACATAACAACCGTTTCATTTGGTTGTAATTTATATTCAGTAATAGTATCTATGGTTTCCAGGCCTGCTTGGTCTTTGTTTACCACAAGATTCCATTCCATATTTAATAAATCAAGGTTACGCTCTTGGTTATAATTATTATGCGCAACAAGGGTATATTCCCATGCACTTTCAGGGTCATAAATGAAATAAGAAATGACATCTTTGTTATCGTTAATGACGTTAAAATCAATACGGTCTGCAATTGTTTGTGCACTTGTGTATGTAAAGACATCAGTCGCTTTTCTTAAACTGATTAACCCTTTATAGTATTCAAAGACATCATTATGTTCAACTTTCCAGTTCCAATCGATTTGATTGCTTTGGTCGGGACTACGGTATGAGTTGTGATCATATAATAGATCAGCATCGCATTCCCCTTGAGCCTCATCCTCAATAACAATACAAGGTTTGGTTCGCAATAACTCAACCCCACCATGTAAGAACGGAATCCCTTGCGCGGTTAAAATCATCGCATTGGATTGGTTATGCATAGCTTTTAATTCTTCTAAACTCAGGTCTAAATCCTGTGTTGATAAATCAAGTTTATCATGGAGTGTGTTATTATCATGTGCTGTTACATAGTTGATTGTTTGATGAGGTTCAACTGCCCAGGTCCCATCATTAAGAGCAGGCGCATTGATTTGTGGATGACTAGTTGCCCCAACAATACCTAGTTTGATACTTTCTTTTAAATCGCTCTCGCCTTGAACCCATCCTTTTTCAGTGGCGTTAAAGACGCTTCCCTTAATCCCATCACGGGTATCATCGTTAAATACCCCAATATTTGGCATCTCATCAAGGGTCCCTTTATACGCTGATAGGTCTTCGTCTAAACTAGAACCACCTGCATCCCAAGGTTCACCATAGATTAAGAAATTCTCATCAATCGCTTTTAAAGCTGTTTCAATTTCATTCATCGTTTCAACATCATGCAGTTTCATAAGGTCGAATCGGTAACCACTTATATTATATTCCTCAGCCCAAAAGCTGACAGAATCAACCATGAATTTTCTAAACATTGCATGGTCACTTGCAGTTTCATTTCCTGTCCCAGACCCATTAGAAAACCCGCCATCTTCATTAAAACGGAAGTAATACCCAGGAACAATTTTCTCAAAGTTAGAATCGCCACTTGTCGCAGTATGGTTATAAACAACATCGAGTACAACACGAATATCATGGTCATGGAATGTTTGGACCATTTCTTTAAACTCAGAAATTCTTACTGTTCCATCCCATGGATTAGTAGAGTAAGACCCTTCAAGTGTATTAAAATGAAGTGTCATATAACCCCAATTAAAGATTGTGTCTTGACGGTCTTTATAATCAGAATCTTGAATACGTGTTTCATCGATGGCCATTCCAATATCGTGCAGTGGTAAAATCTGGACATGGGTAATGCCTAAATCAACAAAATGGTCAAATCCAGTAGGTAGACCTTCAAAGGTTGTGCCTGTTTCAGAAAAGCCTAAATATTTCCCACGATAATTTTCTGTCCCATTCCATGTTTCATGCGAGGTATAATCTCTAATATGGGCTTCATAAATAATACTATCAACTGGAGATTCAATATTATCAGGACGTTCATCATAAATCCAAGGATCTGGGTTTAATGCTTCAAAATTAACCACCATTCCGCGTAACCCGTTAATCCCAGTTGAACGCGTATATGGGTCGACAACATCACGATTAGTTGTGTTGCCATTTGTCACATCATAAGTATAATATTTTCCTTGAAGATCACCAGGCACAGTGACTTCCCAAACCCCTTTATCCGCATACGCTAAATCATACGTGACATAGGGGTCGTCTTCGCCCTCTACCCCGTCAAAACTGACGAGTTCTGCATCATGACCAACATTATATAAATTAAGGGACACTTCACTAGAAATTGGTGCCCAAAGTTTAAACGTTGTTTCATTTTCACTATAAAGCGCGCCAAGCTCCCCCTCATAATAATATGCATCATTGAAAGCATCACTTGAATAAATGCCACGGAATCCGATATCGTAGGTTTTAGGATCAGCACCCTCATCCTCAAAATCAATTTCAATGCTGTAGTTTTTTGATAAATCAGCTTCTTCATCCAGCGTTAATGATCCTTCAAATCCAAGGTGTCTAAAATTTGAAAAGCTTACAAGCTCATCATCCGCATAAACATTGACTTGATCTTCGGTTAAACTAGAAGTAGATGCTTCCCATTCAATGGTAGTAGGATCTGTAAAGTCAATGCGTTGTAAACGGTGGGATAAATCAATATTTTCAAGTCCATAATAAACAGTAGGATCACCACTGACTAAAAAGACTTCAACAACCCCGTTACTATCAGGGCTGGTTAAATCAATAAATAAATCTTGTCCAACATCTTTAGTCCAGTCAGATTGGCGCACAATAACACCAGCTTCAGTAGCCCCTTCAAGATGGGACCCTTCAATGTCAAAGACTAATTGTCTAGAGCCTGTTTGATCATGGAATTGATCAAAAGGAACATTTTGTCCGTCTCCAGGGTTTGGTCTATTTTGCCATAGCCATAAACTCCACCCAGAATAATTGCCATCAAAACGATGGTAATTTACGATTAAAGTATTTGTTTCTTGAGCATGCATGCTCACATTTTGCAAGATGAATAACGAAGTTACAGACAGTAACCCAATCATCATATACGTTACTATTTTTTTCATATAATTTCCCTCCTAAAATACGTTAACATTATACCATGAAAGCCCTTTAATTTATTAAAGGCTTGATGTGATACCGTTTACTTTTTTATTAGGAGAATATGACAGTATCGTTGTGTAAACGATTACTTATTATCTTTATTTTTTAATCAAATGATAGAATCATGTATAATTAAGATATTGATGAAACGGAGGTTTTAAAATGAAAACAAAATGGTGGCAAGATACCATTATTTATCAAGTATATTTAAGAAGTTTTAATGATACCAATAATGACGGTATTGGAGATATTCAAGGTGTGATTGAAAAACTTGATTATTTAGAAGATTTAGGGGTTGAAACCCTTTGGATTAGCCCGCACTATGATTCACCAATGGATGATAATGGCTATGATGTGCGTGATTTCTTTAAAGTAAGTGAAGATTATGGGACAATTGAAGATTTTAAAAGTCTGCTTGCTAAAACGAAAGAGCGTGGGATGAAAGTAATTACGGATTTAGTCTTAAATCATACATCGGATGAACATCCATGGTTTGAAGCCGCAAAAGATCCCGCACATAAAGATCATGAAAAATATCATGATTATTATATCTGGCATAAACCTAAATATGATGAATCAGGGAATAAAGTATTGCCGACGCAGTGGGTCAGTTGGTTTGGGGGGCCGGTTTGGGAATATAATGAACCAACAGATGAGTATTATCTCCATATTTTTTCAAAAAAAATGCCGGATTTAAATTGGCGCAATAAAGCCATGCGTGAAGAATTAAAAGCCATGATTCAGTGGTGGGTTGATTTAGGCGTAGATGGGTTTAGAGTGGATGCTTCAAATCACTTAGAAAAAAACTGGGATTTCCCTGATGGGAAACCAGGCTATGAGCATTTCTCAAGCTTGCCTAAACATCATGACTACTTAGAAGAACTGGGCGTAGAAATATTTTATCCTAATAACCTATTAACCATCGGTGAAGCGGGAGGCGCAACAAAAAAAGAAGCCCTTCGTTACGCTGGATTTGATTCAAAAGAATTCAATATGCTTATTCAATTTGAGCATTGTTGGGTGGATACAGATGATTCAAATCACTTAACCCCAGGGAAATGGGCTAAAGGAGAAGTCGATGTTCCGCGTATTAAAAAAAGCTTTAATCACTGGATCGATGTGTTTAAAGAAAAAGGCTGGAACACAATCTACTGGCATAACCATGACCAACCACGTATTGTTAGCCACTACGGAAGTGATTGTTTAGAATACCATGAAAAAAGCGCGAAAATGTTAGCCTATACCCTTTATTTACTACCAGGGACACCGATTGTTTATCAAGGGGAAGAGATTGGGATGACAAATGTTGATTACCAACAACTCTCTGATTTTAGAGATGTTGAAGTCTTTACAGAGTATGATAACTTTATGAGAAACGGTGCGAGTCATGAAGTAGCGATGCAAGCTTTAAGAGATCGTTCACGTGATAATGCACGCAGCCCGATGCAATGGAATACGATGTTACACGCAGGATTTAGTGAACATGAGCCTTGGATGAAAACCGTTGGCAATTATCCACTGATTAACGTGAAACTTCAAGCCCAAAATGAAACATCTATTTTAAATACATATAAAACGCTTTTAGCGTTAAGAAAAGAAGAAGCGCTTGCGCATGCAAATGTAGAATTTTTAGACCTTGACCATGAAGAATCATTCAATTATGTTGTTAAAGGTAATAATCATACATACTTAGTGCTTGCGAATTTTAAAGCATCAACCATTGAAATGGATTGTCCTTATAATCTTGAGGACTACACATTATTTATGTCAAACACGCATTCAATTGATGGATTAACGTTCACACCATATGAGGCGAGAATCTACCGTAAAAAGCATTAAGCTTTTTACGGTTTTTTATTTGATTAAATCTATTGACATTATGAAGTGAATGAGTATAATAGGAATGCGTTGTTTATTTTTAATATTTATTAAGTATATATAAACTATACTTATTTTAGAGTTTTCGACTCTAAACACAATAAAATATAATATATTTAAACCAGGAAGGAGCACACGATGAAAAAACTTATTGAAATCAATCATTTACAAAAATCATTTGATGAAAACATTGTTTTAAATGATATAAACTTATACATCAATCAAAATGAGTTTATAACATTATTAGGCCCTAGTGGCTGTGGGAAAACAACTTTATTACGATTAATTGGTGGGTTTGAACAAGAAGATGAGGGGACAATTTTATTTGATGGTAAACCCTTAAAAGATCTCCCGCCACATGAAAGAGAAATCAATACAGTTTTTCAAAAGTATGCGCTCTTTCCACATTTAAATGTTTATGATAATGTTGCATTCGGCTTAAAAATCAAAAAAGTTCCAAAGGAAACGATTGAAGAAGAAGTTGCGCGTGTTTTAAAACTTGTAAAGCTTGATGGGTATGAAATGCGTAATATTAAAACCCTAAGTGGGGGCCAGCAACAACGTGTCGCTATTGCGCGTGCGGTAATTAATAAACCCAAAGTGTTATTGCTTGATGAACCGCTTGCAGCCCTTGATTTAAAATTACGTCAAGATATGCAATATGAACTAAAAGAGATGCAAAGAGCACTAGGCATTACCTTTATTTTTGTTACGCATGACCAAGAAGAAGCTTTAACAATGAGTGATACAGTCGTTGTTATGAAAGAAGGCGAAATCTTACAGATTGGGACGCCTGAAGATATATATAATGAACCTAAAAACCCATTTGTTGCATCATTTATCGGCGAAAGCAATATTATTCCTTCTACTATGATCAAAGATTATTACGTTACCATTGAAGGCGTTGATTTTGAATGTGTGGATAAAGGGTTCGGCAAACAAGTTGAAGTTGATGTTGTAATCCGCCCTGAGGATATTGAATTAAAACCTAAAAACGGTGGAATTCACGGCGTTGTTACAGATATTATCTTTAAAGGGGTTCATTATGAAATTATTGTCGATGTTAAGGGACGTGAATATGTTATTCACTCTATTTATCCACAAACCGTTGGGAACGCAGTAAGTTTAGTCTTTGATAAAGAGGCTATTCATGTGATGGAAAAACATGCATAGTTTAAGAAAACTTGCATTTCCTTATCTCATTTGGATGAGTGTATTGATCATTTTCCCAACGATGATCATTCTCATATTGAGTGTGACAGATCTTAATGTATTTAGATTAGGTGCGTTTGAGATTCAATTAAGTAATTTTAACGTCTTTAATACCGCGGTCTTTAGAGGCGCACTGTTTAATAGTATAAAGTTTTCATCAATCGCGACATTAGTCAGTTTTTTAATTGGGTATCCCGTTGCTTACTTTTTTGCCAATATGAAAAGTCAAAATAAAACACTTTTTGTAACGCTTTTGATCATTCCGATTTGGAGTAATATGTTGTTAAGAATTATCGCTTGGGAAAAATTATTTTATCCGGATTCTATTCTTAATATGTTTGGGATTAGTTTAGACCTTATTGGAAAAGATATTGCGATTGTTATTGGGATGGTTAGTATGTATTTACCCTTTATGATTTTTCCGATTTATTCTGTGCTTGAAAAGATGGATGATGATTTGATTGAAGCGAGTCGTGATCTAGGGGCTTCAAAGCTGCAAAGTTTCTTTAAAGTCACCTTACCCCTTTCAGTAAGTGGTATTGTGAGTGGTGTGATTATGACACTGCTTCCTAGTATGACAGCCTTTGCGTTGCCTGCAAGATTAAGTGGAGGAAAAACATTATTAATTGGGAATTTAATTGAAGATTATTTCATGCGGACATCCAATTTTAATGTTGGGAGTTTGATCAGCATTGTCTTGATGATTGTCATGCTTGTATTTTATGTGATTATTGTCAGATTTGATAAAGAGGGGGAGACACTTATATGATGGATAAAGCCCCTAAAGTAATCCAAAAAATACTTGTTGGATTGACGTATTTTATCATTTATTTACCAATTGTCGTCATTGCCATTTTAAGTGTAAATGCCAGTGCTAGAGATTATGTTTTTACAGGATTTTCTCTAAAATGGTATAAAGAAATTTTTGTTGATACAAGATTACTTGAGGCGATTACGAATACATTAACCGTCGCCATTCTCTCAACGATTATTAGTACGATCTTAGGAACATTTTTTGCGATTGGAATCAACACCTTGAAAAAGAAAACACGACTCCGTTTTATGGTGTTAAACAATATCCCGGTCGTTAATCCGGATATTGTAACAGGGATTGGATTATTATTGGTCTTTAGTTTATTACCGATTTCATTTGGGATGCCATCGATGTTACTTGCTCATATATTCTTTTCGATTCCCTTTGTTGTGTTAAGTGTCTTACCTAAACTTAAAAACTTAGATCCTAATTTATATGAAGCAGCCCTTGATTTAGGCGCAACAAAATTCGAAGCCATTATCAAAGTTATTATTCCATCTATTAAGGTTGGGATTATTGCAGGGGCGTTGATTGCGTTTACGATGAGCATTGATGATTTTGTAATTAGCTACTTTGTTTACGGTAGTGGGTATCAAAATGTGAGTATTTGGATTTATTCACGTTTAGGCAGAAGAACATTTAGTCCAGCAGTTTATGCATACAACACATTAATCGTGTTTGTGACGATTACTGGGTTGGTTATATTTAATAGATTAAGTCAAAAAACAAAACGATTAAAAGGAGATAAAATTTAATGAAAAAATTATTCATAGTACTTGCAAGCCTTGCGCTTGTTGTGACACTCACTGCGTGTGGGAGTAAAGAAACACTGTATGTTTTAAACTGGGGAGAATATATCGACCTTGATTTAGTAGAAGCATTTGAGGATGAGCATAATGTCCGTGTAATTATTGATGAAGTTGGCTCAAATGAAGAGATGGAAGTGCGAATTAATGCAGGGACTACCCCTTATGATATTGCGATTCCAAGTGAATATATGATTGATAAATTACAAAATGATGGATTATTAGAAGTGATTGACCCATTACGTTTACCAAACTATGAGTCGGTAACATTCTTTGAAGATGCCCGTATTCTTTATGAAGATGAAGATTTTGGAGACTATATGATTCCTTATTTCTTTGGAACGATTGGGATTATTTATAATACGACTAATCCATTGGTTGAGGCGGCTATATTAGAAGAAGGATTTGGGGCACTATTTAATCCTAACACTGATTTTAGAATTGGAATGTATGATTCATCACGTGATGCAGTAGGGAGTGCTTTATTATATTTAGGGCATAGTGTCAATACCACCGATGAGGCTGAACTTGCGGAGGCTGAAGCATTACTGACTAACGCAAATTTCCAAGTTTTTGGAGATGATAATTTAAAAAGCTTGGTGATTGAGGGTAATTTAGATATGGCACTGGTTTATTCAGGGGATTATTTTGATGAACTATATACTCATGAGGAAGAAGAACTGGATATTCATTTTGATTTTTATGCACCAAACCATACCAATATCTGGATTGATGCGTTTGTGATTCCAACCACTTCAGAAAATACCGATCTTGCTTATGAATTTATCAACTATTTCTTAGATGTTGATGTGATGACTGCAAACGCTGATTGGGTTGGGTATACACCAGTGATGGAAGAAGCTTATGATATATTAGTCAATGACTATGAGTATGATTATGATCAATTCTATCCACAACCATCAGGAACGACAAGAGAAGCATTTAACTTTGTTTCTTTAGACCATATGCAAGCACTCAATGATATTTTAAACCGTGCAAAATCAAACTAAGATAGCTGATGCTATCTTTTTTTGTTCGGCATAAAGTGCTATAATAAAGATACATATTTTACGCTTTAGATAAAGTGACTGGTTGAATGTAAATATTATTGTTTATAAAGAAGTGCACGCCTTTATCACAACAATAAAATCTTAAAGTATAACAGCCCTTTTTCCTTTTTATTTTGGGCAATATGTGGTAAAATTATCACTGAAAATTAGATAGGTGGAATAACGATGGAAACGATGAATAAAACAAATAAATCAAGACGTGAACAGCGCTTAATGGTTATAGAAAAACTTTATCAATGTGATTTAAATGAGTCTTTTGAGTTTGAAGAGACTGATTATGAGTTTGTCAATGTATCAGTAAAAGGGGTTCTTGACTTACAAGAAAAAATTGATGAAATTATCAAAGCCCATTTAACCAATTACACGATTAAGCGATTATCATTTGTCGATCGCGCGATCATTCGTTTTGCGGTATATGAAATGTATCAAACAGAAACCCCCGCAGAAATCATTATTGATGAGGCTTTAAAACTTACTAGGACACTTACTGATGAAGGAAACAATAAAAGTGTTGCCTTTAATAACCGTTTACTAGATACGATTAAAACAACATTAAAGGGATGATTGGTTTATGAATGAAAAGGCCTTAACAGTTAGTGCCCTCACAAAATATATTAAATATAAGTTTGACCATGATAGACATTTAAAAGATATCTTGTTAGAAGGAGAAATTTCTAACTTTAAACACAATGTTCGTGGTCATTTTTACTTTACGTTAAAAGATGACAACGCAAGCATAAGCGCTGTCATGTTTTCACGTTCAGCCAGTAAGGTAATATTTAAGCCAAAAGATGGTATGCATGTGACAGTACGTGGTTATATTAGCGTTTTTGAAGTGGCGGGCTCTTATCAAATTTATGTTGAAAGCATGAATGAAGTTGGCCTTGGGAATTTATACCAAGCCTATTTACAACTTAAAGAGAAACTTGAGAAAAAAGGGTTATTTGACCCAAGAACCAAAAAACCCATTCCAAAATTTCCAAGCTCTATTGCAGTACTGACTAGTGCAACAGGTGCTGCAGTCCGTGATATTATCCACATTATTAATAGAAGGTACCCACTCACAAAGATTGTCATTTATCCAACAACGGTCCAAGGAGAACATGCTAAATTTGAAATTGTTGAGAATTTAGAAAAAGCCAATCTTCACCAACATGATGTAATTATTCTAGGCCGTGGTGGCGGTTCGATTGAAGACCTTTGGGCGTTTAATGAAGAAAGTGTTGCAGAGGCTATTTATGCATCTAAAACCCCTGTTATCTCAGCTGTAGGTCATGAGACTGACTTTACAATCGCTGATTTTGTGGCCGATATGCGCGCGCCAACACCGAGTGGTGCCGCAGAAATTGCAGTGCCTGATCAAATTACCTTACACCGTGATATTGAATCCAATAAATTAAGATTATATGACGCTTTTAAACGCTATATTAACGAGTCAGAAAAAATGATTAACCGGTTAAGTGATCGCTACGTCTTTAAAGACCCAGAGCGCTTACTCATGGCACATACAAAGCGCTTTGAGTATCTTGATGATAAACTACGCATTTTACATCCAAGTAAACGGTTGAAACAAAGTATTACAGACTATAAACAACTAACGCACCAATTAAACCGTAATATGCAAACATTATTAAAACAAAAACGCCAACGCTATAATGAACAAATTAGTAATTTAGAGTATGTTAATCCCTTATCGATTATGCGAAAAGGGTATACACTCACTAAAAAAGATGGCGTTATTTTAAAAAGCATTCATGATATTTCAGTGAATGACACCCTTGAAACAAGTTTTCATGATGGGGTCATGAAAGTTAAAGTTATGGATAAGAAGGAGGATACCCATGAGTAAATCTAAAAATTTTGAAGAATCACTAGAATCGTTAGAAGCTATTGTTAAAGCCCTTGAAAATGGTGATTTACCGCTTGAAGAAGCAGTTAAAAAATATCAAGAAGGCATGAAATTATCAGCCCATTGTCATGGCTTATTAAAAGATGCCGATAAGGTATTAACAACACTAATGAAAGATAATCAAGAAGAAAGTTTTGATATCGATTCACACAAAGACGAATAAGGAGGTGCGGGATGTGGATATTCATGCAATTAAAGATCCGCAGTTCTTAAAAGAACTATCCATTAAAGAATTAGAATCATTGAGCCAAGACATCCGCACTTTCTTAATTCAAGAACTCGCTAAAACAGGCGGGCATTTAGCAAGTAATTTAGGGGTTGTTGAATTAACAATTGCTATGCATAAAGTTTTTGATTCACCAAAGGATCATCTACTTTTTGATGTCGGTCATCAAGGCTACACCCATAAAATTTTAACAGGAAGAGCCAATCAGTTTAGTACATTAAGACAAACGGATGGACTCAGTGGTTTTTTAAAACGTAGTGAGAGTGAGCATGATTGTTTTGAAGCTGGCCATTCTTCAACAAGTTTAGCCGCAGCAGCAGGGCTTTTATTTGCTAAAGAGTTTGATTCTTCTATCGGGGAAGTTGTGGCTTTAATAGGCGATGGGTCCTTAGGCAGTGGGATGGCGCTAGAATCGTTAAATTTCTTAGGGCATTATGGGGATAAGCATCCAATTATCATCCTTAATGATAATGAGATGAGTATTTCACCGAATGTCGGGCATCTTGCGAAAATGTTAACCAACGTTCGCACACGCAAAAGATACCGATCATTAAGAAGAAAATCAAAACGATTTATTCCAAGTTTCTTAAAAGGATTTGTTTCTAAAGCAGAGAAAAGGTTCCGTGGGTTTATATCAGGAACAACCTATTTTGAAAGTATGGGATTTTTATATTTTGGCCCGATTGACGGCCATAACATTAAACAGCTTGTAACCGTATTAGAAGCGGCTAAACAAGAAGATAAACCATGTGTAGTTCATGTGAGAACGCATAAAGGAAAAGGATTCAGTCCAAGTGAAGCTGATAAATTAGGAAAATGGCACGGCGTCAGTCCTTTTAACCCTGACAATGGTCATTTTATAAAATCGAACGCTCAAGACTTATATAGTTACAGCACCATCGTCGCTAAATATTTAGAAGATCGCGCAGAACGTAATCATGCTCTTAAAGTCATTACCCCTGCGATGATTGGCGGGAGTGATTTGGGACGCTTTCAAAAGAAATTTCCGAATCAACTTATTGATGTTGGTATTGCAGAGCAAACTGCCGCAACCTTAGCAGCGGCCTTAGCGCTTAAAAATACACCAACTTTTTTAACAATTTATTCAACGTTCTTACAACGTGCTTACGATCAAGTTAGTCACGATATTGCAAGACATAAAGCCCATGTCGTGATTGGAATAGACCGTGCAGGGTTAGTTGGCGGAGACGGGGAAACGCATCAGGGAATCTACGATATCCCAATGCTTTCACATATTCCCAACATGACGATTGCCCAAGGTAAAAATGCTGAAGAAACCTTTGCATTATTAAATTATGCCTTTGATACCCACACGGGTCCCATAGCATTAAGATATCCCCGTGAACATACCGTTTATGACTTTGAAAAAGGGTTTGATCCTTATCCAATTACGACCCCCTCTTGGGATAAAATCCTTAATGGCAATCAAGCAACATTGATTACCTTTGGACCAATGGTAGAAGTTTTAAAAGAAAAAATTGAAGCGTTAAATTTAGATATAACCCTAATTAATGCACGCTTTATTAAACCCTTAGATACCAAGATGTTAAAAGCAATTAATAAAGATATACCACTTATCATCCATGAAGAATCAACCCTAATAGGCGGACTTGGTGAACAAATCATTACAGCGCTTGCGAAAACAGGACATCTCCCTAAAAAGATTAAAACCTTTGGCTTTGATGATTGTTTTGTTCCGCAAGGCGCAAAAGATACGATGCTTAAACGTTATAAAATTGATGCTGATAGTGTCATTAAATACTTAAAGGATTTATCTTTATGAGACTCGATGTCTATCTTGTGAAAAACGACTATTACCAAAGCCGTCATCAAGCACAAATTGAAATTAAGCATGGCTCGATTAGTGTCAATGATAAAATCGTCACTAAACCTAGTGTTTATATAAGTGATGATGATAGGGTAAAAATTATCAACACCTATAATCCCTTTGCATCTAAAGGGGGATTAAAATTAGAAGCGGCACTCAGTCATTTTAATGTTGATGTTCAAGCGAAACATGTGTTAGATATCGGCAGTAGTACAGGTGGATTTACTGATGTATTATTACAACATAATGTAAGTAAAGTTACAGCAGTTGATGTTGGAAACCTTCAAATGATTCCTCCTTTACGTCACCATGAAAAAGTAACGTTGCTAGAAAACACCAACTTTTTACATCTTGACTCTCATGCTGTTTCCCATCCGGATTTACTGGTTATGGATGTAAGTTTTACCTCGTGTATTCCACTAATAAAGCATGCGAAAAAAACCTTTCAACTACCAGAAATGATTATTTTAATTAAACCACAATTTGAAACGATAAAAACACCAAAAAGTGGCATTATAAAAGATCCTAAACTGCATTTAGAGATTTTAAGAAATGTAGAAGAAAAATTGATAACTTTAGAGTATTATATTCATGACATCATACCCTCACCCATAAAAGGGGGCAGTGGTAATATTGAGTTTTTAGTGCATATTAAAACCGGATTGCATACCACACCTGATTTAAAAGCGGTTGTGAAAGCTGCGCATCAAAAGGAGTGAAACCATGTTAAGTTATTTAGCCGTTAAAAACTTTGCTATATTAGAAAATATTGAAGTCACCTTTAATGAAGGGATGACTGTTTTAACGGGTGAAACCGGCGCTGGGAAAAGTTTGCTCATTGATGCAATTGGGTTACTGCTTGGCGATAGAGCATCAAGTGAAGTTGTAAGAAGTGGTGAAAATTCTTGTGTTGTTACCGGAATTTTTTCACCCCTCAGTGAGACATTATCTTTAGTACTAGCGGACCTTGAAGTTGAAGCACTCGACAATGAGTTAATAATTAAAAGACAAATCAATGCGAACAGTTCTAATGTGATTAAACTGAATAATCAAGTTGTTACACTTCAACAATTAAGAGAAGTGACCAAAACACTGGCCGATATTCACACCCAACATGATACAAAGCGTTTAATTAATCCAGAAACATATTTGGAACTGCTTGATTTATATGATGAAACCTTAAAAACTAAAAAAAGTCAGTATCAAACTGACTATACATTCTATAAAACCATTCAAAAAAAGCTAAATACTTTAAAAAAAGAAAAAAATGAAACGTTAGAACGCATGGATTTATTACGGTTTCAAGCTGAAGAAATTGAAAAAAATCAGCTTGAAGTCAATGAAGAAGAAGCCATTGAACAACGCTTACTAACGCTTAAGAACTTTGATAAAATCTATCAAGCGATTAAAGAAAGCTATCAACAACTTGACGGCGATACTTTAAATAGTATCTATCAAACCACCAAAGAACTTGAGAAAGTTGAAAATTATGAGGAAGCCTATCAAGACTATAAAGCGCGAACAGAAAGTGCCTATTTTGAACTTGATGATATTCGCAGTAGTCTATATGATACGATGCAATCATTAGATTTTGATCCGGATGAACTTGACCAATTAGAAACAAGAAAACATACACTAGATACATTAAAAAGAAAGTATCACCGTGATATTAATGATATCATTGCTTATTATGGTGATATCACACAAGAATTATCTGGGTTTGATCATTATGACGAAACGCTTAATAAAGTCGAAACAGACTATGAAGAGGCTTTAAAAACACTAAAAGCAAGTGCAAATGAATTAACAAACGCTAGAAAAAATGTTGCAAAACGTATTGAAAAAACACTCCTTATTTATTTGAAAGACTTAGAACTTAAAGACGCAGACTTTAAAGTGGTTTTTCAAGTACATGAGTCGTTTACCGAAGAAGGTCAAGACGATATAGACTTTCATTTAACCACAAATAAAGGGGAACAACTTAAACCCCTTAATAAAGTAGCCAGTGGGGGAGAGCTTAGCCGAATCATGCTTGCTTTGAAAGAAATCCTTGTTGCAAATGGTCAAATTAGTTTGATGATTTTCGATGAAATCGATACAGGGGTAAGTGGCTATGTAGCAAGCCAAGTCGCCCTTAAAATGAAAAAAATCGCCACAATGACACAAGTTGTAACGATTTCGCATTTACCACAAGTTGCCGCAAAGGCTGATCACCACTATTATATTTATAAAGAAAGTGATGACTCTAGAACACGTGCGTTTATAAAATCACTTGATTATGATGGACGGATTAAAGCCATCGCAGAAATGATATCAGGGGATTTAGTCACAGATTCTGCCCTTATTAGTGCGAAAGAACTCCTTAAATAAAAAAAAGCGCATATGCGCTTTTTACATTCCAAATACTGCTTGCCATACAATGATAGCCGTTGTTGCGACAAGTCCTAATATAAATGCAACGACTAATATGATGACGACAACTTTACCCCAAGTTTTTTTAAGTGGGTTTTTATAAACCGTTTCTTGCGTAGGTTTATTATTCTTTTTTGTACGTTTTTTACTTTCTGGCATTTGCTTCACCTCAAATCGATTCTTGTAAATTAACCTTTTACCATTATAAACGAAATTCATTAAAAAGGAAAGACATGATATGAAAAAATACCGAATTATCTTCCACATCGATCTTAACGCTTTTTATGCAAGTTGTGAAGAAGCGCATGATCCATCATTAAAAAATCAACCGATTGGTATAGGCGGAAAGACTGATCGCGGTATTTTAACGACTGCTAATTACGCAGCAAGAAAATATGGCGTTAAAAGTGCGATGAGTGTTAAAGAGGCAAAAATGTTATGTCCGAAATTAAAAGTCTTACCAGCCAATTTTGAACTGTATAAACATTATTCCAATTTGTTTTTTGAATACTTGAATACATGGACAGACCTCATTGAACCCGCAAGTATTGATGAAGGGTATTTGGATATGACAGAGGTGATTAAGGATAAGCATCCTGTAAAAGTTGCAGAAGAGATGCGTGATTATCTTTTAAATCATTATGATTTACCTGTGAGTATTGGGATTGCGCCTAACATGTTTTTAGCGAAAATGGCCAGCGATATGAAAAAACCGCTTGGAATTACGGTGTTGAGAAAAGACGATGTTAAAGAAAAATTATGGCCACTTCCGATTGAAGAAATGCATGGGATAGGTAAAAAAACAGTCCCCAATTTAAAACTATTAGGGATTGAGACGATTGAAGACTTAGCAACGTATAAAAACCGTGAAAAACTGTCTAAATTTTTAGGTAATTCAACGGAGTCTTTTATCCAAAAAGCCAATGGAGTTCATGAACGACTTGTTGATCCAACGAGAAGTGAAACGATTCAAAGTATTGGAAATTCTAAAACGTATGAAGGGTATCTTCATGAATATCAAGAAATGATTCAGGCTTTAGACCGTTTAACCAAAAAAGTCGTTGGGCGTTTAAAAGATCGCTCGCTTGCGGCGAAAACCATTACTGTACAAATGCGTACAAGTGATTATAAGAATACCTCGAAAAACTTTAGTTTTTCCTATCACACCAATGACTATTATGAAATTTTTACAGAGGTTGAACGCTTGTTTGATGATTTGTTTACTGAGGGGTCTGTGCATCTACTTGGGGTATCCTCATCGAATTTAAAACAAAGTGAAGACCTGTTTAGACAACTGAATATTTTTGATGTAAAACAAGGCTCTAAAAAGGATGAACATATTAGTAGTGTGTTAAGTGAAATTAATAAACACTACAAAAAACCGCTTTTAAAACGTGGTTTAAATGACAATGATTAGATTGTATATGGCTTTTAACTATGATAAAATAAAGCATAAGTTAGCCTATAAAGGGATGTGAAGTTATGAAAAAAATCCTTACCATAATTGGTGTGTTATTCATTAGTACATTATTAATTGCCTGTACGGAAGAAGCACCTACCATACAAGATCCAATATTTGGTCGTATTGAAGTGAATGAGCGTTACCCACTTAATGACCAAGGGGAACTTGAGCCTTATAATGTTAATAGAAATGAAGACATTCGTGTTGAAGTGTTTCTTGCGAACCCCGATAATCTTCAAATTAATGCGGTGAGTATTAATGGCGTGAGTTATCGTTCACACCGCTTTGCATCAGGCAGTACCAATGAACATATTATTATTGATTTTAGTTCTGGAAATACGATTGGACCGTTGACTTATACGGTTGAGAGTATTGAGTATTCATCTAGAGGATTACTTGAGACAATGCAGATATCACAGCGTAATATATATCAAATTAATGTCTTAAGAAATGTCCCGTCTATTCGTTTTGAAAGAGTAACCCCAAGTGTTGACTCTCTTGAGGTAAGCGTGCCAATCACTGATAGTGATGAAGTGTTAACCCGTGTCTTATTACAATTAGAACTAGACGGAACATTAGTTGAAGAAGTCAATTTAGAAGCGGGTCAAAATACCCATGAGTTTGAAGATTTATTATCGGGTAAAAACTATAGTGTCCGTGTTGAGTGGGCCTATAATTTAATGGATGGAACGGGTTCAAAAACTGGTTATATCGCAACAGAAGTCACAACCCCATCTAAATCAGCACCAACCGTTGAGCTTGTAGAGGAAAATCTTTTAACAACCCGTTATCAATTTGATTTGCTTTACACTGACCCAAGTGGGGTTTTAACTGAAGATACCCTAACCATTCAATTACTGACTGGTGATGATATCATTGAAACACAAAGTGTTGCACTTGATGCGCTTGAAACGATTGAGTTTGGTAGTTTATTTGCTAATACAGACTATACTGTTATGGTCTGGGCAACCTATGGTTTAAATGATGGGGAGGGTGAACAAACAAAAACACTTTTAAGTTTTGACTTTGCAACCCTTGAGCGAACACTCCCTGAGATTAATGTTAATTACACATCGACTAAAACAAGTTTAAACGTAACCTTATCAGATCTTGCACTTGAGGATATGATGGATGATGGCACCCTTAGATTAAGACTGCTTAATGAAGATGGCGACATTGTGGGTAAACTTGATTATATAGAAGAAGCAAATAGTTATACATTCTTTGATTTATGGAGTGGTTATGACTATACTTTAGAATTAATTGGTGATGTGAACTTTGGAGATGGTGAAGGGTATGTAGAAACAATTCTTCATGAAGAAATCCTTACTACAACATCGCTTGCAATCCCTTCAGTAAGTATCAGTAATGTCAGTTATGATGAAGTGGCGAACACCTTCAGTTTCAATACCCCTATTACTGATTCAGATAATACGTTAACTGAGGTTAGACTAGAAGTTTACCGTATTCCTTATGAGATTGTATTAGGTGAAGATGAAGTGTTTGATTTATGGGATTACGCCATTGAATCAGTAACGATTATTGATGAAGACACCGAAGAAGAAATCACTTTAGGTGAAAACATTTTAACAGCTTCAGAAGGTGAACCGCGTACAGCGCATACTTACGATTTACTTGAATCAACTGAAACAGAGTACTTGATTCGTGTATCAATGAGTTACAACCTAAGAGACAATAAAGAGGATATTGAACATGTTCTTATGGATGTTAAGAGTTTCTTTATTCAAACCATCCCACAAATAGAAGAACCAGTAGAATAATTCAAGGGGATGAAAATCCCCTTTTTCTAAAGGAGGAAAAAAGGTGAAAATTCTTATTACAGGGAGTTTTAAAGGCATCGGAAAAACGGTCTATGAACAACTTTCACTCAGTCATGAAGTGTATGGCATTGATAAACAAATGGGTGATACAGTAGACATAGTCCATGACTTAAACGATTTAACAACCCTTGATAAGGTGTTAGAGTCTTTACCGGTAATGGATGTTATCATTCATAACGCTGCCTTTCAGGGCTCTGAACCTTTTGAAACATTATCACTGGATGTTGTAAAAGAAGCGATGCAAGTGAATCTTTATGCAGGGATTAAGCTTTCGCAGTGGATGGCTAAACAAGAGAGTCACCACCCAAGAAAACTTATTTTTATCAGTAGTACCCGCGCGAGAATGAGTGAGAAAGATACCGTTCCTTATACGGTGAGTAAAGCAGCATTAGAAGGGTTAACGCATGCCTTAGCGATCACCTTAAGTGAGAAACAGATTACAGTGAACGCGGTAGCCCCGGGTTGGATTCATACAACTGATGAGCCATTAAAAGAAGAAGAGCATGCATTTCATCCATCTAAGCGCGTAGGCAAACCATTAGATATTTATAAGGCTATCGCCTATATAATAGATCCAGATAACACATTTTTAAACGGTGAAACCATCACAGTAGATGGTGGGGTTACTAAAAAAATGATTTATCCAGAATAAAGGGGAGAAGTACAATGCAAAACATACTGAAGCGCCAACAAAAGTTTTTTTCTCAAGACTACACAAAACCTTATGATTTTAGAATTAGACAACTCAACCGTCTATCTAAGGCCATCAAGGACAATGAACAAAAAATACTTGAAGCGTTAAAAAAAGAGGCTGTAATGAAATAGAAAAATAACTAAAGCCACTATAAAACGAAAAAACCGGACTCGAAAGAGCCGGTTTTTTGGTATAATTAGGGTATGAACAGTACACCTAAATAC
>Ga0194136_1000150_pt1 | contig 41186 bp, 38 predicted proteins | sample TARM_MetaG_T3A_1_FD_134023 | JGI IMG/M metagenome (GOLD analysis project Ga0194136, IMG submission 134023) | Freshwater microbial communities from Pennsylvania, USA, analyzing microbe dynamics in response to fracking - TARM_MetaG_T3A_14 (version 2) | ecosystem: Environmental > Aquatic >...
TACCGAACGGCGGGGGTGACCAATCAGGAAGCTTGGATTGAACAAGCCATTGCCTCTGGCGAGCCTCGCCGCCAATGGCGGTTCAGCGTATTTGAGCGCGCCGGGCTCTCGTGCCATCGTTGCGGCAGTGTGATTGAGCGCATGATGGTCGGGTCTCGGCGGCTATACTCTTGCCCACAATGCCAGCCTTCTCCTTAGGATAAATTTTATACCGTTATCTTGATGGCTATGTTCAAACAATCAGACCAAAGCGCTACGTAACAGCAAGCGGTTACTCGGTGCATTGGCTGCCGCGTGAGTCTCAATACGGTATACTTCCCGCACACTTAGACGGCCGCGAAGGCTGCAGCCAAGACGATAACCGAGGAGCTGTTAATCCATGACCGTGATTCGCCAGGACGACGTGATCCAAAGCGTTGCCGATGCTCTGCAGTACATCTCTTACTACCACCCGAAAGATTTCATCGATGCGATGGCCGCCGCTTACGAGCGTGAAGAGAACCCCGCCGCAAAGGATGCCATCGCTCAGATTTTGATTAACTCGCGCATGTGCGCAACAGGGCACCGCCCAATTTGCCAGGATACCGGCATCGTGACAGTGTTCGTTCACGTGGGTATGAACGTCACATGGGACGCCGAGCTAAGCCTCGACGACATGATCAACGAAGGCGTGCGCCGCGCCTACCAACTGCCGGATAACGTACTGCGCGCCTCGGTTCTTGCCGACCCGGATGGCAAGCGCCAGAACACTAAAGACAACACGCCCGCCATCATTCACCACAAAATTGTGCCGGGCGATAAGGTCGATATTCATGTGGCAGCGAAGGGCGGCGGTAGCGAGGCGAAATCGAAGTTTGCCATGCTCAACCCCTCCGATAGCGTGGTCGACTGGGTGATGGAACAGCTCCCCAAAATGGGCGCTGGTTGGTGCCCGCCGGGTATGCTTGGCATTGGTATTGGCGGTACCGCTGAAAAAGCGATGGAAATTGCCAAAGAAGCGTTGCTTGATCCCATCGATATCCAGGAGTTGCAGGCGCGCGGTGCCAGCAACCGTGCCGAAGAGCTGCGCCTTGAGCTGTTCGATAAGGTGAACAAAAGCGGTATTGGTGCCCAGGGCCTAGGAGGCCTGACCACGGTACTGGATATCAAAGTCAAAGATTATCCGACCCACGCTGCCAATAAGCCGGTGGCGATCATTCCCAACTGTGCAGCTACCCGGCATGCGCATTTCACGCTGGATGGCTCTGGCCCTGTAGCCTTGCCGGCTCCGAAGCTGGAAGACTGGCCGGAGATTACCCGTGAAGCGGGCGATAACGTCAAGCGTGTCAATTTAGACACTGTCACGCCCGAAGAAGTCAAAACCTGGCAGCCCGGTGATACGCTGCTGTTAAACGGCAAACTGCTGACGGGCCGCGATGCCGCCCACAAGCGCATGGTGGATATGATCGCCAAAGGCGAGCCGCTGCCGGTCGACATGAAAGGGCGCTTTATCTATTACGTTGGCCCAGTCGACCCGGTCGGCAATGAAGTGGTTGGCCCTGCAGGTCCCACCACGGCCACACGCATGGATAAGTTCACTCGGACGATGCTGGAGGAGACTGGTTTGCTGGGTATGGTCGGCAAAGCAGAGCGCGGCCAAGCTGCCATTGAAGCGATCCGTGACAACCAAGCAGTGTATCTCATGGCGGTGGGTGGCTCTGCTTATCTGGTTGCCCAAGCGATCAAAAAGTCGCGCGTGGTGGGCTTTGAAGACCTGGGAATGGAAGCCATCTACGAATTTGAGGTGGAGGACATGCCGGTCACGGTCGCGGTAGATAGCCAAGGCACCTCTGTTCACCAGACAGGCCCGGCTAAATGGAAAGAAATTATTGCCGAAAAAGCATGATACGCTGAGGTGATATAGGCGTTGCTTAACCACAGGAGCCCCGTTCTAACGGGGCTCCTGTGTATGGGGTAGTCAGAAATAACAGGTCCTAACGGATGGTGAGGAATAGCGAATGACCTCTTGGTTGCTAGGGACAGGGATCATGCTGATTCACGTGCTGGGAATGATCTCGGCGGTGATGGCATTAATGTCGAGCCGTACGTCACAGGGTGCAGTGGCGTGGATTATCTCACTGCTAACCTTTCCCTATGCGGCGGTGCCAGCGTACTGGCTGTTTGGCAGGCCACGTTTTTATGGGTATGTCACGGCAAGAGGCGCCAGGGATTCGGTGTTGCGCCGAGTGCTCGTTCGCTATCGACATAACGTAAAGCCCCATGTCGCTATTTCCGAGAATACCGATATTCAAGCGGTTGAACAGTTGGCCATGATGCCACTGACGAAAGGCAATAGCACCGAGCTGTTAATTGATGGCGATGCCACTTTTGACAGCCTGTTTGCAGGCATTAATCAAGCGCAGGATTATCTACTGATCCAGTTCTTTATCGTTCGCGATGATGAGCTTGGGCGGCAGTTGCTGCAGCATTTAATAGCGGCGGTTAAACGCGGTGTGCGTGTCTACTTCCTATATGACGAAATTGGTAGCCGCAAGCTTAACGAGGGTTATTTAAAAGAGTTGAGTGAGAGTGGGGTAGAAGTAAGCCCTTTCCGTTCGTCTCGTGGGCTTAAACATCGCTTTCAACTTAATTTCCGCAACCATCGCAAAATCGCTGTTGTCGACGGTAAGCAAGGGTGGATCGGCGGCTTCAATGTAGGCAACGAGTATCTGGGCAAGAGTGCGAAACATGGCCCTTGGCGCGATACTCACTTAAAAGTACAAGGCCCCTGTGTGCTAGGCCTGCAAGAAGCCTTCTGGGAAGATTGGCACTGGGCGACAGGCGCCGTGATTACGTTAAACTGGCACGCTGAAAGCCACCCACAGCAAGACCAGCAGGTGGTCATTGTGCCTTCCGGCCCAGCCGATAAACAGGATACGGCTGGATTACTTGTTCAGCAGCTGATTCATAGCGCTAACCAGCGGTTTTGGGTTACGAGCCCCTATTTCGTACCTGATCAGGGCGTCCAAGACTCTTTACGATTGGCAGCTATGCGAGGCGTCGACGTGCGCGTCATGATCCCGGAGCGCCCCGACCATTTGCTAGTATTCCTCTCTGCGTTCTCTTTTTTGCCGGATATGTTAAAAGCGGGTGTAAAAATATACCGTTATCAACCTGGGTTTCTACATCAAAAAGTCATTCTTATCGACCATTCATCCGCCACTGTAGGTACGGTGAATCTTGATAACCGATCGTTTCGGTTGAATTTTGAAATCACTGCGTTCATTCCCAGCGCCGATTTTGCCAACGATGTTGCCACCATGCTGGAAGCCGATTTTTCCAAGTGCCGCCGAGTGACTCTCGATGAAGTGAGTCAGCGCCCCATGTGGAAAAAAGTCGTGTCCCGTGCTGCTTATTTAATGGCACCCGTACAGTAATCGTTTGCCCCAACCAAATGACGCAAGCCATCAACGTTCAAATAACAGGAGTCATGGGTGAATCTAGAAACAAAATGGCTAGAAGACTTCGTCGCACTGGCGAACACCCGCAGTTTTTCTGCCTCTGCCCGACAGCGCCATGTCACCCAGCCTGCGTTTAGTCGGCGTATTCGGGCATTAGAGCAGGCAGTTGGCGTTACCTTAGTGGACCGATCAACGACGCCGATTGGCTTAACCTCAGAAGGGCAGCTATTTTTGGTGACCGCCCGCAACTTAGTTGAACAGTTAAACGAATCGCTCAGCCATTTGCGAGGGCTCTCCATCGCCAACGAAGCATTGGATATCGTCGCGGCGCACTCGTTAGCGCTCAGCTTTTATCCGCCGTGGATCTCTAGGCTACAAAAAGGGCTAGGGGAGTTGCCAACGCGTTTGGTTGCCATGAACGTCGGTGAAGCCATTCATGTGCTGCGTGAGGGGAACTGTGACTTAATGCTGGCTTACTACGACCCTTTCGCCACAATGCAATTAGATGCGGAGGTATTTCCTTCGTTTTCGATCGGCAAGGTCAAGATGCTTCCTGTTTCGCTGCCTGACGAGCATGGGAAACCGTTGTTCTCTTTGCAGCGCGATAGCTCCATTCCTTATCTGGCCTATACTCAGGGGGCGTTTCTAGGTCGCAGCGTGCGGATGCTGCTGAAAAACGACCCGCTGCGCATGAAGCTTAGAACGGTCTACGAAACCGCCATGGCTGAAGGTTTGAAGGGCATGGTATTACAGGGCGTAGGGGTTGCCTGGATTCCTGATTTCTGTATTCGTGAGGAGCTAAAAACCGGTAAGCTTGTGCGAGCAGGCGATGAGAGTTGGGACATTCCACTGGAAATTCGCCTCTATCGCTGCTCGCTGGTCCACAAGCCGGGAGTAGAGCGCTTATGGCGGCAGATGATGAAACTGCCGCGTGATTTCCTGCAGGCTTAAAGAGAGCCAAAATCGGCGGGTAAGCCAAGAAAGTTCTGAATAATAAAGAAGTGATCCTCAAAGAGGCTCTCTGGCTCCAAGTCGGCGAGTGCCACCCAGCGGGCATGGTCGCCACCCTTGACGGGTTTAAGGCGCGGCAGCTGCTGGTCAGGCCGCAAAGCAAAGTAGAACGCTTCGGCCAGTGTGCGACCTCGCCAGCTACGGTGGGGCTCATCAAACAGCCGCTGGCCACGCAGAGAGCCTTTCAATACCGGTTCTGGCACTTTTAAGCGCAACCGTTCGCGCAGCTCACGCAAACAGGCATCTAGTAATCGCTCATGGGGATTGATAAACCCACCGGGCAGCGCGAATAGGCCTTTCCCAGGGGCCGCAGTACGCTTCACCAGTAATACGTGCCCTGATTGCACAACAACCGCGTTAACGGTGACAAAGATGGGTGGGTAGGGCGCCTGTGACCATGCTTGTCGATACTGATCGAGCAACTGCTGCTCTTCCAATAGTCGATGATAGGCCTCGCCTTTGCAGAATTTGCCCACGCTTTCTACCACGCCAGGGGGCAAGTCATGGTAAGCCCCCGTACTGAGGTAATCATCGGTTGAGCCAGGTGAGCGGAAAAGCCGCTCTCTAATTTGGCTGGCCGAAATGCCCTCCACGAGCGGTACGCTCACCGACTCCCATTGGGGAAAAAGCGATAAATAGTAGCTGGACTGCCCACGACTTGCGCCGATTAGACCAATCCTTGGCAACCGTGCATTGGCGGGAGCTGCTAAATCGCGCACTTTCCGCTGCACGTCCCTGACCCATACATCGTCGTTGTAAAGCGCATCCAGAAGCGGAGTGATTTCAAGTCGTTGATTATCCGCATTGTCAAATCCTGAGCGGATCATGGCTTGGCGCTCATCAAAATGCCACGGGTTACGAAGCGAGCGCGCCTGCCAGGAGGAGCCCACCATGACGATTACCTGTCGAGCCTGTTTAAGGGCTTCACGGATGATGGCAAGGTGGCCTAAATGGGGAGGCTGAAAGCGACCAATAAATACTAAGCAATCAAAGTCATAAGACGTTACAGACCGAGCTGCATCTGAGTTCATTGCGTGTCCTTGATTGCTGAAAATGTGAGAATAAAGCGTTGCCATTATGGTCGGCCCCATCAGCCTCTGCAACGCAATCATACCTGCGCTGAGCGTTTTCATTGGGTATGCTTATTGATTAATCAGTATATAAGCGTTGTATGAAAACGCTGTGATTTGCTTTTAAGGGAATGATGATGCTTAAGCGCACGCTCGTTTTTTGGTGGAAGGTAATTCAAGATGCAACGTCACTCTGGCTTGAGCGTAACGCGTTTAGCTACGCCGGGTCGCTGGCGTTCTACACGCTGTTCTCGTTAGCTCCCACGGTGATTATTGCGGTTACAGTGATTGGCGTGGTCCTCGGCGAAGAGGCGGCTCATGGTCAGATCGTGGCGCAGTTACAAGGAACCTTAGGCACAGAAGCTGCCTTGGCAATAGAGCAGGCGGTTGCCCAGTCTCGCATTGAAGAGTCGGGAGTGCTGCCTACAATTCTTGGCTTTATTGCCCTTGTAATCGGTGCAACGACCGTATTCGCGCAGATGCAGTTCTCGCTGAATACCATTTGGGGGGTTAGAGCAAAGCCAAATAGCAACAGCGCATTTATTTTTATCAAAAACCGCTTGTTATCGTTAACCGTTGTACTGTCTATCGGCTTTATTTTGCTGGTGTCGCTAGTGCTTGGAGTGGTGCTTCGCGGCATGCTAGACGCGACAAACTACCTGTTGCCATTTGCAAGCCTACTAACCACCACCGCCGAGTCGTTAATATCGCTTGCCATGGTCGCTCTGCTGTTTGCGACTATTTTTAAAGTGCTGCCCGATGTAGTGCTACGCTGGCAGGATGTCTTCATTGGTGCGGTGGTGACAGCAGTGCTGTTTACCATTGGTCGCAGTGTTATTACCATTTACCTCGCCTACGCGGCCACGGCATCCACCTATGGTGCGGCGGGTTCGGTGGTTATGATTTTACTATGGGTATACTACAGCTCGCTTATCTTACTCTTTGGTGCAGCGTTCACGCGCTCGTTGCTACTACGACGTGGGCGTCCACTGGTGCCCCGCAATAGCGCTGTTCTGGTTAAGCATGAGCTGCTTTAACGACGGAGGAGTTTGTCATGGCCCATTGCTGCGTACGTGCCCACGTAACAGGAAAAGTGCAGGGAGTATGGTACCGGCGTGCCACTCAAGAGCAGGCGTTGATGCGTGGCTTAACCGGCTACGCTAAGAACCTGCCTGATGGCAGGGTTGAAGTGCTAATGTGCGGGCCCTCTTCAGCCGTTGCCGAGCTTAGCCAATGGCTTTGGCAGGGCCCAGAAGGGGCGCGGGTGACCCATGTCACACTTGAAACACTGGATGCTCATCACGCCCCTGACCACTTTTCGACCTATTAGGCGCACGTTTAGTGTGCCTAGCTGGCAAGTTAGTGATTCTCTGTCTGCCACGCACGAATATTGTCGGCGGTTAAGCCGACGATGTTTTGCCGTGCTTCGGGCGTGATCCACGCGTTGTGCGGCGTTACGATCAGATTGAGGGGGTCTGCATTCGCCAGCGCATCTAATAGTGCGTGTCCATCTTTGGGTGGTTCGGCAGGTAGCACATCGACGGCTAGACCACCGATGCTACCGCTACGAAGCGCTTCCAGCGCGGCTTCTTCATCAATAATACCGCCACGAGCACAATTGACGATTAGCAGCGACGGCTTTGCTTTCGCTAGACGCTCTTTATTGAGAAGGTGCTTAGTAGCATCGTTCAGTGGGCAGTGCAGGCTAATCACATCTGCCGAGGGCAGCAGGTCATCCAGAGAAGGTCGCTGATCGTTTTGCTCGTTGCCAGGACGGGCGGCAAACGTGACCTGCATACCAAACGCCTCTGCAAGCCGAGCCACTTCAGACCCCAGCTCTCCTTGACCTACCATCACCAACTGCTTGCCAGCAAGCTGGAGTGTTGGATGATCTTGTAAGCAGAAAAAATCACTCGCTTGCCATTTCCCATCGGCAATATCCGCCTGATAGCGGGGTAAGCGATTCGCCAGTGATAACATCAGCATCAGCGTGTGCTGCGACACACTGGCGGTGCCATAGGCCGATACGTTTTTAACGATAATGTTGTGGGCTTTGGCAGCATCTAGGTCAATGTTATTCAAGCCAGTGGCCAGCACGCAGATCAATCGTAACGAAGGCAGCTGTGAAAGCGTCTCAGCATCCAGTCTTACTTTATTGACGATGGCGATTTCAGCATCTGCTAGGCGTTCACGCGCCTGCGCTGTGGTGCTTTGCTGATGTATTTCTAAGTGCGTGACGGCATCACGAATAGCCGTCAAATCAATGTCAGGGCCAAGGCTTTGGGCATCCAGTATGACCGCATTGGGCATTTTATTTCTCCATTAACTGCCGAAAGCCGCTTGGCCTTGCTCGGCAGGGGGCACAAAAGGGTATAATGACCGCTCTATCGACCGCAGTCTTGGAATTTATCCCGACAGGCCACATATTGTCAGCCTGGTAGCATTAAGTTTGCCACGACACTGTCAACATAAACCTGTCGGAGTTGAGCTTTTCAGGAGCCATCAACATGCCCATCTATGAGTACGAGTGCAAGGCCTGCGGCCATCGCATGGAAAAACTTCAGAAAATTAGCGCCGATCCGTTAACAAGCTGTCCTGCGTGTCAGGAAGATGATCTAGAGCGCTTGGTCTCAGCAGCCGGGTTCCGCTTAGCGGGTGGCGGTTGGTACGAAACTGATTTCAAAACAGGTAGCAAAAAGAATTTAGCTGCCGACGGACAAGCAGCGGGTAGCGCGAAAAGCGATGTCGGCAGCACGTCAACGAAAAAAGGCGCCGCGGCGTAGCCGCGGCTGTCAGGGCCTTTAAAGGCTCAAGACAACTTAATTGCCACGAAACAGAACAGGATTAGACATGCGCAGCCATTATTGCGGCCAGCTTAACGAAACATTGGTGGATCAAACGGTCACCGTTTGCGGTTGGGTTCACCGCCGTCGTGACCACGGTGGGGTTATCTTTCTCGACATGCGTGACCGTGATGGTATCGCTCAGTTTGTCGTAGACCCCGATACCGCCGAGGCGTTTGCTAATGCCGACCGTGCACGCAGCGAATATGTTCTGCGCATTACTGGTCGTGTTCGGCTGCGTCCTGAAGGCACCCAGAACCCCAACATGCCCACCGGCATGATTGAAGTGCTGGCCAAAGAAGTTGAAGTACTGAATAGCGCAGCGACACCGCCTTTCCAGCTTGATGAGCATGGCAAAGTCGGTGAAGAAGTGCGTCTGAAACACCGCTATATTGATCTACGCCGCCCGGATATGATCGAAAAACTGCGGCTTCGTTCGCGTATTTCTCATAACGTACGTGCTTACCTAGAAAACCAAGGCTTTCTAGATATTGAAACGCCTGTGCTGACACGAGCCACGCCTGAAGGTGCCCGGGACTACCTCGTGCCTAGCCGTACTCACGCGGGCAGCTTCTTTGCACTGCCACAGTCTCCCCAGCTGTTTAAGCAGCTGTTGATGGTGGCGGGTTTTGACCGCTACTACCAAATCGCAAAGTGCTTCCGCGATGAAGACCTGCGCGCTGACCGTCAGCCTGAATTCACACAGATCGATATCGAAGCCTCTTTCGTGGAAGAAGACGACATCATGGGCATTACCGAAGCCATGATTCGTCAACTGTTCCAGGAAGTGCTGAGCGTCGAACTGCCGGAATTCCCGCGAATGACTTGGCAAGAAGCCATGGATCGCTTTGGTTCGGATAAACCCGATCTGCGTATTCCGCTGGAGCTCACCGACGTTGACGACCTGATGCAGCAGGTTAGTTTCAATGTGTTCTCAGGGCCGGCCAAGGCAGAAGATGGCCGCGTGGCGGCTCTTAAAGTACCGGGTGGTGCCAAGCTTTCCCGTAAAGAGATCGACGAATACACCAAGTTCGTAGGTATCTACGGTGCTAAAGGCCTTGCCTGGATCAAAGTGAACGAGCGTGCCAAAGGGCTAGATGGCCTGCAGTCGCCGATCGTTAAGTTCATGGAAAACGTGGTCGAAGAGCTGCTTGATCGTGTCGGCGCTGAAGATGGTGACATTATCTTCTTCGGTGCGGATAAAGCGCGTATCGTCAACGAAGCCATTGGCGCGCTGCGTGTCAAGCTGGGTGCCGACCTGAACCTTTACACTCAAGCCTGGGCGCCGCTGTGGGTCGTTGACTTCCCCATGTTCGAAGCCGACGACAATGGCCGTCTAAGCCCGCTTCACCACCCGTTTACAGCGCCCTCCTGCTCGCCGGAAGAGCTGAAAGCAGACCCGGCTAAAGCGCTTTCTCGCGCTTATGACATGGTGCTTAACGGTACCGAACTGGGTGGCGGCTCTATCCGTATTCACAATCAAACCATGCAAAGCACCGTGTTTGAAATTTTGGGTATTGGCGAAGAGGAAGCGCAAGAGAAGTTCGGCTTCCTGCTGGATGCCTTGCAGTACGGCGCACCGCCCCATGGCGGCTTGGCCTTCGGTCTGGACCGCTTAGTCATGCTCATGGCCGGTGCGAAAACCATTCGTGAAGTCATCGCCTTCCCGAAAACCCAAAGTGCTGCTTGTTTGATGACCGATGCACCGGGTGAAGTCAGCGCTGATCAGCTCAAAGAGCTGAATATTCGCTTACGCCAAAAAGCCAAAGCGGAAGCAGCGGGCGAGTAAGACCGCCTTCACGTTTTGACGAGTACAACACCGACGCTTAGCGTCGGTGTTTTTGTTTTAGGCAGTGCCAAGAGAAAATCCATGGACGAAAAACAGCTGGCGACCACGGTCAGAATTTTAGGCATTGACCCAGGCTCACGTATCACCGGTTACGGCGTGATTGATCTAACAGGCGTGAAGCCTCGCTATGTGGCCAGTGGCTGCATTCGTACGGCTGATGGTGCACTGGAGCAGCGTTTGGCGCAAATATATGCCGGTATTAGCGAATTGGTTGGCCTGCACCGCCCTGATGCTGTTGCAGTAGAGCGGGTTTTTATGGCTAAAAATGCTGATTCGGCCCTCAAGCTAGGCCAAGCCCGCGGCGCAGCATTGGTTTGTTTGGCTAACCATGGGCTGAGTATCGCGGAGTATGCCGCTCGGCAGATTAAGCAAGCGGTAACCGGACAGGGCGGCGCTGATAAAAGCCAGGTGCAACACATGGTCACCACGCTGCTTTCTCTGTCGGCTACTCCCCAGGCAGATGCCGCCGATGCACTAGCCATTGCACTGACCCACGCTTTTGCTGGCAACGCCCTGGTGGCGGCGACTCCTTCACGCAGTAAGCGCCGCTCATCAGGGCGATGGCGGCTCTAGGCATTACTGGTCATCTGTACAGAGTGGCTTTATAGTGGCTGCTGTTTTGATTGGCTGCGAGGCATATGATGATTGGACGTTTAACCGGCCTGTTGTTGGAAAAACAGCCGCCCTGGATGGTGGTAGATGTGCATGGCGTTGGTTATGAGCTTGAAGCCTCCATGAACACCTTTGCAGTGCTGCCCGCTCCCGGCGAGCAGGTGTCACTCTATACCCATCTCACCATCCGTGACGATGCGCATTTGCTCTATGGGTTTGGGCGAGAGCATGAGCGAGCGCTGTTTCGCGCCTTGATCAAAGTGAATGGCGTAGGGCCGAAACTTGCGTTAGCGATCCTGTCGGGTATGGATGAAGATGCCTTTATGCGCTGTATCAGAGATGACGACAGCAAAGCGCTGACAAAACTGCCAGGCGTTGGTAAAAAAACGGCGGAACGGTTGATTATCGAAATGCGTGACCGCTTTCCTGAGTGGGAGCATGGCAACGATGCGCCGTTGGCTCTTGAAGCGACAAGCGGGCGAGCTGCTCCAAGGGATCATTTGGCGGATGCCGAAGCAGCCCTGGTGAGCTTGGGTTATAAGCTGACAGAAGCGACGAAAATGTTAGCCGACGTCGACCCCAATCAAACTACCGAAGCTTTGATCAAAGCCGCGTTAACCAAACGCATGTCCGGTTAGACCAGCACGAGTGCAATAGCGTGTACTCATTAGTCAGCACTCTAGAAGAGTCTTTATGTTAGAACACGACCGATTAATTGCCGCTGAGCCAGAGCAGGGCGAAGTGCGCATCGACTATGCTATTCGTCCGAAACATCTCAAAGACTATATTGGCCAGCCTCGGGTTCGCGAACAGCTTGAGATTTTTATTGGAGCAGCCAGGCTACGCGAAGAGAGCTTAGACCACACGCTGGTGTTCGGTCCGCCAGGCTTAGGTAAAACGACGTTGGCGAATATTATCGCTACTGAAATGGGCGTGGGGCTTAAATCTACTTCTGGCCCGGTGCTGGAGCGCGCGGGGGATCTCGCCGCTATGCTGACCAATCTTGAACCGGGCGATGTGCTGTTTATCGACGAAATCCATCGCCTCTCGCCCGTGGTGGAAGAGGTCCTTTATCCCGCGATGGAGGACTTTCAGCTCGATATCATGATTGGCGAAGGGCCCGCCGCACGTTCTATTAAACTTGACCTGCCCAGATTTACGCTGGTGGGCGCCACCACTCGTGCGGGGTTGTTGACCTCACCGCTGCGTGACCGCTTTGGTATCGTTCAGCGTCTTGAGTTTTATAACCTGGAAGAGCTGACCGAGATTGTCGCCCGCTCAGCACGGCTACTAGGCGTTGAAACCAGCCATGAAGGTGCCATTGAAGTCGCGCGCCGCTCCCGTGGTACGCCGCGTATCGCCAACCGACTGTTGCGCAGAGTGCGGGACTACGCCGAAATAAAGGGCGATGGCGTTGTGGATGTGACATTAGCGGATGCGGCGCTCAATATGCTAAATGTCGATCACCACGGTTTGGATCACATGGACCGCCGTTTACTGCTGGCGATGATCGACAAATTCGATGGTGGCCCGGTGGGCGTTGACTCACTCTCTGCCGCCATCGGTGAAGAGCGCGATACCATCGAAGATGTGATTGAACCTTATCTGATTCAGCAGGGGCTAATGATGCGTACACCAAGAGGCCGTGTGGTGACTCGTCAAGCCTGGCTACACTTTGATAAGACGCCCCACGAACAGTCAATTGATGTTGAGGGAGAACGTCGGCCATGACGGGCGAATTTAGCATACCAGTGCGTGTTTACATGGAAGATACTGACGCTGGTGGAATTGTCTACTACGTTAACTACCTGAAGTTTATGGAACGGGCGCGCAGCGAGTGGCTAAGAGAATTAGGCCTTAACCAGCAAACGTTGCTAGACGAAGGTACGCAGCTAGTGGTATACCGCATGGCCTGCCACTATGCCAAACCCGCACGATTGGATGAGGCACTGACGGTAACTGCCAACATTGCGGAAAAAGGTCGTTGCCGGATGACATTTGAACAACAGGTTCGGCGCGACGAGGAACTCTTGTGCTCCGCAACAGTCGAGATAGCCTGCTTAAACGCTACGACACTGCGTCCAAAAGCGTGGCCATTGTCGCTTAACACCACACCCCAGTCGAAAACGACATTAATTGATTGATGAGGGCAACTGTGAACGATAACACCATGTCCATTCCCCACTTAATAATGAGTGCCAGCGTTGTGGTACAGCTGGTCATGCTGCTGCTAGTGGTGGGGTCAATCCTCTCATGGGTGGTGATCTTTCAGCGTAGCATTGCGCTACGCCGAGCCAAGCAAGAGTACAACCAGTTTGAAGAGTCGTTTTGGTCAGGTGTTGACCTAAACGAGCTCTACCGTGAAATTCCCGCTGATGCCCCTCGTCATGGAGCGGAGCACATTTTCCAGGCAGGTTTTCGGGAATTTAACCGCCTGATGCCTAAAACCCGCAGTGCCGATACGGTACTGGAAGGTGTCCAGCGCAGCATGCGAGTCGCCTGGTCACGGGAAGAAGACCGCTTGACCCAACATCTTGTTTTTCTGGCAACGGTTGCCTCCGCCAGTCCTTATATCGGCTTATTTGGTACGGTATGGGGCATTATGGGCTCATTCCAATCGCTTTCCATGACCCAGCAAGCCACACTAGCGACCGTTGCACCCTGGATTGCAGAAGCGCTGATTGCCACGGCAATGGGACTTTTCGCAGCGATTCCCGCTGTTATTTTCTACAACCGTCTATCCAATAACGCTTCTCGCTTACTGGGTAAATATGAAGACTTTGCTGAAGAGTTTCACGCAATCTTGCACCGTAACTTGCAAGGACGTGACGGCAAACCTAGCGCTAGTTAAGGGAGTCTGCCATGCAAGGTCCGTTCAATCGTAGCGGCAAAAGCAAGCCGATGGGGGAGATCAACGTTGTCCCTTTTATCGACGTGATGCTGGTACTGCTTGTCATTTTTATGATTACTGTTCCCATGCTGACACAAGGCGTTCAAGTAGATCTGCCTCAAGTCACCTCTGAGCCTATTGAAACCCAGGAAGATAATGACCCGGTCATCATCTCGGTAGATCGCGATGGCGGCTACTTTATTACTCTGGGAGAAGATTCGACGGCGGTTTCTCTGGAGCAAATGTCGGAGCGAGTGACTGCTATTCTTCAGCGTCGTCCCGGTACGCCTGTGATGGTGCGCGGAGATCGCAATGTGCCTTATGGCCAGATTGTGCTGCTGATGAGCACACTGCAGCGCTCGGGTGTCGCCAACGTAGGGCTGCTCTCAGAGCCGCCCCAAGATGGTTAAGGGCGAGTCGCACATGGCTGTAAAACCACCGCGTGACCCTCAAGACGTTGGCTACACGTGGCCAACGATTTTGGCTGTTGCCGTGCACTTGCTCGTGGTTATCTTTAGCTTGGTCAAGCTGCCCAGCATGTCGGCGGAACCAGACTCTTCTTCGATCGTACAAGCGACGTTCGTGAGCACGGAAACGTTCACTGATCAGGCCCAGCAAGTCACTGAGCAACAGGCCGCAATGAACAATGCCTCTGAACCCGAAGAGCCCGATCCAGAGCCGCCTAGCGATGAGCCTTCCACGGCAGAGCAGCAAGCTGCCGCCGAGGCAGCCCAGCGCGAAGCAGAAGCTGAGGCAGCGGAACAGGCTCGCGCGCTAGAACAAGCTCAAGCAGAAGCTGAAGCCGAAGCCCAGCGTCGCGCAGAAGAAGCTGAGCGATTAGCCGAACAGCAAGCGGCAGAAGCCCAGGCACGTGAAGCGGAAGAGCAGCGTGCGCAGGCAGAGGCCGAAGCCCAGCGCCAGCGTGAAGCGGAAGCAGAGCGTGCACGGGCGGAAGCCGAGGCTCAGCGCCAACGTGAGGCTGAAGAGCAACGCGCTCGGGAAGAAGAGGCCCAACGTGCCCGTGAAGCAGAAGCCCAACGCCAGCGCGAAGCGGAAGAACAACGTGAGCGTGAAGCCGAAGCACAGCGCCAGCGGGAGGAAGAAGCTCGTCGCCAACGGGAAGCCGAGGAGCAGCGCGCTCGCGAAGCAGAAGCCCAGAAACAGCGTGAAGCAGAAGAGCGTCGAGCTGCTGAGGCAGCCGAAGCGGCCATGCAACGTCAGTTAGCAGGCGAGGCAGAAGCGGCCGCTAATGCACAGCAGGCCCAACAGGCGGCAAACAGCTTTATTAACATTGTCCGGCGTGCTGTAGAGCAAGCGTGGGTTATCCCTCCAGGAGCGAGCAGCGCAATGAGTGCTACGATACAAGTGAGGCTTGGTCCATCGGGTGAGCTACTAGCGACCTCTGTCGCTTCATCCAGCGGTGATAGTGCTTTTGATCGCTCAGCTATGCAGGCGGTGGAACATGCAGCACCGTTTGGCGAGTTACGTGACTTGCCAGCGGAACAGCAGCGTACTTTACGTCAATTTAATCTGCGATTTACCCCGGGGGATGTTCGCTGATGCAAACGTTAAGCAAAATGTGGCTTTTTTGCGTACTGCTACTAATCAGCAGCGTAGCAAGCGCCAATTTAACCATTGAGATAACGCGTGGTAGCGATCAGGCGTTGCCTATCGGGGTTGTGCCATTCGCAGGCAGCGAAGGCCTACCTGAAGATGTCGCGCAAATTGTACAAGACGACCTTGAACGCAGCGGATTTTTCGCACCGCTAGAGCGTAGTGCTATGTTCGACCGTCCAAGCCAAGCGTCTGACGTAGAGTTTGGCACTTGGAGATCGCTGGACGTGCGTTATCTCGTCGTTGGGCGCGCGCAGCAGACAGGCAACGGTTATGAGCTGCAGTTCGACCTGGTCGATATTAGCGGCCAACGTCCCATGATCAGTGAAACCGTGACTGCCAGTGGCAACGACCTTCGTGGTGCGGCGCACTACATCAGTGACCAAATTTTCGAGGCGATTACCGATATTCGCGGCGCTTTCTCAACCCGCATTGCTTACGTTACGGCTCAGGGCCTAGGCGATAACATGCAGTTTGGGTTGTATGTGGCTGATGCCGATGGCCGTCGAAGCCAGCAGGTGCTGACCTCGGATCAGCCCATTATGTCGCCCGCTTGGTCGCCGGATGGCCGCAAGCTGGCGTATGTCTCTTTCGAAACAGGCAAGGCGTCTATCTACATCCAAGACGTTAATACAGGTCAGCGCGTTCAAGCCACCTCATTTGGTGGTATCAATGGTGCGCCAACATGGTCGCCAGATGGTCGTCGTATCGCCATGTCGTTATCCAAAGACGGTCAGCCAGAAATTTACGTGCTGGACGTAGCTAACCGTTCGCTGGACCGTATTACTAACAGCAACAGTATCGATACCGAGCCCGCGTGGTCTCCTGATGGTCGTAGCTTGATTTTTACGTCGGATCGCAGCGGTGGCCCGCAGATTTATCAAACCTCGTTAGGCAGTGGAGAGACCAACCGACTGACCTTTACGGGAAACTACAACGCCCGTGCACGCTTTTCGCCAGACGGTGAAGAAATCTTTTTGATTCACCGTTCCAGCCGCGGTTTTCAAGTGGCGAAGCAGAATCTTGAGAGTGGCCGCTTAGTGGTATTAAGCGAATCAACAAGAGATGAATCTCCTAGTGTTGCGCCGAACGGGACCATGGTAATCTTCGCTACCCAACAGGGTGGTAGCGGAGTACTAAGTGCCGTTTCAGCCGATGGCCGCTCGTCATTTAGGTTGCCCGCAGCACAAGGTGATGCACGTGATCCCGCGTGGTCACCTTTCTTAAATTAATAGATGAACAGCACTAACTTCTGTTTTCAGGCAAGGAGTCTGATTATGCAACTTAAGCCGTTGGCTCGCTCATTAGCAGTCGCGTTATCTATCGTAGTTATCGCTGGCTGTTCCAGCACCGGCGGAACCCAAGACGGAGACTCGTACGGAAGCCAGGATGGCAGCAGTATGGGGGCTAGCACGTCTGGTGTTGGCACTAGTGGTCAGTATGGCTCAACGTCAGGTTCTGGTGCTGCTGGTCAGCAGGCGGATTCTCGTATTCCTGAAGTACGCACTATTTACTTCGATTACGATCGCGATACCATTAAGAGCGAATACGAATCTGTGGTAATGGCTCATGCGCGCTACCTGCGTGCTAACCCGAACGCCCGTGTTGTTCTTCACGGTCACACCGACGAACGCGGTACCCGTGAATACAACATGGCGCTAGGTGAGCGTCGTGCGGGAGCCGTACAGCGTTTCCTGAATATTCAGGGTGTATCTACTTCACAAATGAGCGTGGTTAGCTACGGTGAAGAGCGTCCGGCAGTGAGTGGCCAAAACGAAAGCGCTTACTCGCAAAACCGTCGCGTCGTCTTTAACTACTGATAGTATTGGCGTGCCCTGGCACGCCAACTGTATCACTCGGAGCTATCATGAATCACAGTCTCAAACGCTATTTTGAGAGGCTGTGCGGTGCGGGAGCCATAGCGCTCCCGCTGTCCGTATTGCCTTTATCCCTTCTGTCAGCATCCGCCTTGGCGCAGCAGCCGCTGGTCCAAGACCTCTCCTCAGGTTCGTCCAATAGCTTTTATCAGCAAACTCAGCGGCAAGAGTCGTCAGGCGGTAATCTTGTCCTGTTTAACCAAGTGCAAGAGCACCAGCAGGAAATTCAACAGCTGCGTGGCCAGATTGAAGAACTGCGTCACCAGTTAGAGCAACTGCGAAACCAATCGCAGCAGCAATACCTGGATATTGAAGACCGCTTGATGAGCGGCGCGCCCAGTCAAATTGAGCAGGCAACGCCTCAAGTTGAGCCAGAAGTAGCGGAGCAGGTTGTGCAAGCGCCTTCCGCCCGTAATGTAAGTGAAGACGCACAAGCGGCTTATCAAGCTGCATTTGCCCACGTTCAGGCGCGCCAGTTTGAAGATGCTATTGCGGCCTTTGAGTCCTTTGTGGCCGACCACCCAGAAAGTAGCTTGACGGCGAACGGCCATTACTGGCTGGGCGAACTTTATGCTGCAGAGGGTGAGTTAGATGCAGCTGATCAAGCCTTCACGCGCGTTATTGAGCAGTACAACGGTAGTACCAAAGTACCCGATGCACTCTACAAACTCGGCTTGGTTAAGGCGCGTAAAGGCGAAGCAGAGCGTAGTCGAGAGCTGTTGGAACAAGTGCGGGATGACTACCCCCAAAGCAGTGCCGCTGGGTTGGCCAATGACTTCTTACGCCAGTCGGCGGGTTAATACCGTTTACTTTTTTAGCTTCAAGGAAACCTCATGAGCTGCAAAATCGACTATCAACCAGCGCCCAATCTGCTAGAAAATCGCGTCGTGTTGGTAACCGGTGCGGGAGATGGGATTGGCCGCGCGGCGGCATTAACCTATGCCCGTCATGGGGCTACCGTTATATTGCTAGGCCGCACTATTGCTAAACTTGAACGCGTTTATGACGAAATTGAAGCGGCTGGCGGGCCACAGCCGGCTATTTTTCCGCTCAATTTTGAAGGGGCGACACTCAAAGATTTTCACGATATGGCAGAAACGCTGGATAAAGAGTTTGGCCGTCTAGATGGGTTATTGCACAACGCTGGGCTGCTTGGCCGCATTACTCCGTTCGAGCAGTATAATCCCGAACTGTGGGGTCAGGTAATGCAGGTCAATATCAATGGTCCCATCTGGATGACTCAAGCGCTGCTGCCATTGCTCCAGGCGTCTGATGATGCATCGGTTATCTTCACTTCCTCCAGCGTTGGCCGTAAAGGGCGTGCGTATTGGGGTGCCTATTCTGTGTCAAAATTCGCCACAGAAGGATTTATGGAGGTGCTGGCTGATGAATTAGAGAATCAGACGAATGTTCGAGTGAATACGCTGAATCCAGGTGCTACGCGTACCCAAATGCGCCGCACTGCTTACCCAGGTGAAGATCCGTTTACACTGCGTACGCCTGAAGAGGTCATGCCCACTTACCTATGGCTGATGGGGCCTGATAGTAAAGGCGTTAGCGGCCAGAAGTTTGATGCCCAGCCGCCACGCGTCTAACGTTTCCACACTGGCGAAGGCTAATCAGTGCGGTGGTCATGAAGAGCGGCTACCAGCTCATCACACGTTGTAAACCACAGGTCGGCAGGCCAGCTCTGGTAGTCGTCTTCTTCACTGATATAGCCATAGCCCACGGCGACAGCCGTCATACCGGCTGCTTTAGCCGCTTGCATATCGCGAACATGGTCGCCGATATACCAGCACGCTTCGGGGGAAACACCGAGGCGTTTTGCTGCTTCCCAAAGCGGCTCAGGCGCAGGTTTTTTAACACTTAAGTCATCAGCGCAGAGCAGCGCCCCTGGCGTTAGCGCCAGCGCTTCCAAAAGCGGCAAGGTATAGCGCCGCGGTTTATTAGTCACAATTCCCCAAAGTCGCTCTTCACTGTGCCACTGCGTTAGCCACTCATTTAACGGCTCGAAAAGCTTGCTATGGACCGCCACCGCTTGCTCGTAAGCATCCAGCAAGAACTGCCTTGCCTCATCATGCTCGTCACTACCGCTTTCAAGGCCAAGCGCCAGCGTGACCAGGGCGCTGCCACCATTAGACACTTGCCCACGTATTTCCTGGAACGGCAGAGCCGCTAAGCCGTGATGGGCTCTTAACGCGTTAGTTGCAGCAGCCAAGTCGGGGGCGGTATCTACCAATGTGCCATCTAAATCAAACAGTATCGCCTGGGGGGAGGACATCAACATTTACTCGCTCGCTTTGCGGCAGTACATCATGTAATTGACGGATACATCATGAGGAACCAGACGATAGTGCCGTGTAATAGGGTTATAAGTAAGTCCCGTTTGCTCACGCACCTCAAGAGATGCCGTACGCGCCCAGTGTGCCATTTCGGAAGGGCGAATAAATTTGGCGTAGTCGTGGGTACCACGGGGCAGCAGCTTCAACACGTATTCGGCCCCTAGGATGGCAAAGGCGTAAGACTTCGGTGTGCGGTTAAGCGTTGAGAAAAATACATAGCCTCCAGGGCGAACCAGTGTACTGCAGGCACGGATAACCGAAGCGGGGTCGGGTACATGCTCCAACATCTCCATGCAGGTCACCACATCATAGTGCCCGGGCTCTTCAGCGGCTAAACCTTCAACGCTGATATGCCGGTACTCTACCGTAACGCCACTCTCTTCAGCGTGAAGCCGCGCCACCCCTAGCGGTGCTTCCCCTAGGTCAATGCCCGTCACGCTGGCTCCTCGATGGGCCATCGATTCGCTCAAAATACCGCCACCGCAACCTACATCCAGCACTTTCTTACCAGCCAGCCCAGCCCGAGCATCGATAAAGTCCAAGCGCAGAGGGTTAATATCGTGAAGCGGTTTAAATTCGCTCTCTGGATCCCACCAGCGACTGGCAAGTGCTTCAAATTTCGCAACTTCTGCGGCATCGACGTTGTCTTGATAGCGGCGAGTGGTGCTATCCTGAAGTGTCACTGACATGGTGTAACCCCCATCGGCAGTTGGTCTTGAGTGAAATGAATATGGTTTGCCATTTCGCGGTGGTTAGCGGCAAGGTGGCATCCACTCAAACGTTGAGTATTATGGTTATTCTAACCACTCCTGACGCGAAACGCATGGAAAGGAACTCAGCATGACGCCTAACACTTTATTTTATCGGCGCTTATTGGCCATGGAGAGCATCTGAATGCGTGTATTGCTGCATGGTAGTGAATTAAGCGCCGCAACTGCGGCGGCGGCGCTTGCTTGGGTAGGTCATCACGTTGACTGGTTACTCCACGAGAGCGTTCCATGGCCAACGCTGGCCAGTGCTGACTGGCTACGCCGAGAACCATCGCTGATGGCACAGATTGAGCAAGCCATGGCAGCAGGCAACTTAACCATCGTTACTACTCCTGACGTCTCGGAAACGCCTGATATTGTTTGGTTAGCGCTTTCTCCTAGTCAGCGTCAGTCAGCCAATTCGCTTTTACAACACCCAATGTTTCAGGAGTACAGCGGCGCGGTGCTGGTCAATAATTCAACATTCCCAGTGGGCGAGACCGAGCGTTTGCATTCGCTAATGGGACACCAGCATAGTCGTGTGGCACTGCCTGACACTCTGGAAGAAGGGCGAGCCTGGCTCTCTTTTACTCGTCCAGTGCGCTGGCTGCTCGGGTGCGATGACGCCATAGGTGAGCAAATGACAAGAGAGCTACTGCGTGCCTTCAATCGTCGTAGCGAAGTGTTTCAATGCATGCCTTGTCGTGCCGCTGAACTGACCAAGCTGGCCATCAATGGTATGTTGGCTACCCGTATCAGCTATATGAATGAAATTGCAGGTCTTGCCGATACGTTAGGAGTGGACGTTGAGCATGTACGCCAGGGTATGGGCGCAGATACGCGGATAGGGTTTGAGTACCTTTATCCAGGATGTGGCTTTGGTGGCCCTAACTTCTCGCGTGATTTGATGCGCTTAGCCGATGTTCAGTCATCCAGTGGTCGCTACTCGGCGCTGCTTGAGCAGGTGATGGACATCAATGAGCAGAAAAAAGAGACGCTGTTCAGAAAGTTGTGGGGATTTTTTGAGGGTGATTTAGCAGGCAAAACGGTGGCGATATGGGGTGCCGCGTTCAAACCAGGCACCGCCCGGATTGATCATGCACCGGTGTTAACGCTGCTTGAAGCGCTCTGGGCACAGGGAGTCACGGTCAAACTACACGACCCGGCGGCTATTCCAGCGCTCTACTCGGCGGTTGGGCAGCGGAATGATTTAATGACGTTCGAGGATGATCCTTATCTTGCCTGCCAGAGTGCAGACGCCCTGATGCTAGTGACCGAATGGAAAGCCTACTGGAATCCTGACTGGCACCGCTTAGCCTCACTGCTACGCGAAAAGCTAATATTGGATGGACGCAATATCTACGACCCCACTTTTGTAGCCAGCTGCGGCTTACATTATCGGGGAATTGGACGACGCGCCGATCCAACGACGCTCTAAGGAAAACATATGTCCGATGTCACTTCATCTCAGCGTATTGTTCCCGACGTGGATCAAAGCCTGACCGCACAACACTTACGCCATCGCAGAGGGCCGCGATTATGGCCGCTTTGGCTCGTATTAATTCTGTTGATGTTGCTATTAGGGGCAGCAGCAGCAGGGGTTTGGTACGAAAGAGAGAGGTTGCTAGCAGAAGTGCATCGTGTGAGTGGTGAGGTGTCTAATCTTCACGCAAGGCTCGACTCTGATGACACAGAGGTCCAGGATGCGATAACCTTTATACAAGATCAGATGTCCACTCTGTTCCAAGAGCAGGAGCAGCTGGCTGTGGCATTGACTAATACGCGTGAAGAGCTCTACGGGCTTCTCACAGAAAATGAAGAGCTTGTATCAAATGAGGCGCTTGAGACATTTTCACAACGATTCGAGCAATTTCAGGAGCAAGCAGCCCTTCGTGATAGCCAGCTAGCCGCTATTCGGACATCGCTAGATGCCTTAGAGCAAGCGGGTACCTCTGGTAGGCAAAATTTAGTGGAGGAGGTTACTCATTTAGAGGGGGTCATCAACCAGCGGCTCGATACCATGGAGCGCCAGGTAGCCAGCGACCGAACCGCTACTGAAGAGCAATTGAGTATCTGGCGGGAAAATATCGAGCAGCAGTTAACGCAGCTCTCTTCTACTGTCGCTGAATTCAAACCTCAAGAAGAGCCTGCTAGCCAAGCTGAATTAACAGCGCTGGAAGCGCAGTGGACCCAGCGCTTAAACACGCTTGAGAGCGACTTACGGCAGATTCGGCAGGCGCAGCTAGCCTTTAGTGCGCAGATGGAAATGCTGCGCAATTAAATAGCAGCATCACGATGTGGAAGAAACAAGCCACTAAGCCGATGATAGGGTTAGGGATATAACGGTATGGGAAGACAACGGCGGTGGCCTACGGCCAAACAAGTGGCGTATTTACTGGTGCTGCCGCTAATGTCTGCTTCATCGGTCTCTTGGGCCCTTGAAGCAGACATCAGCGGTGTTGATGGGCGTGTGCTAGTTAATATTGAGGCCTATTTAGAAAATATTGAGGCCGACCAGTACACCGATGCCCGCTTGGAAGGTGAAATACGCCAGCGCACGCAAGAAGCCATGCGAGTATATGGCTATTACGAACCTGATATTACTGTCGAGCTAGATCAGCCGCCCATCGCCGTGCGTATTGAATCAGGGCCTCAGGTAGTGATTGAAGTACTCGACATCAGTATTACAGGGGATGCGAACAATGACCCCCCTTTCCAAGACGCGCTTGATGATTTTCCTTTAAAGCAGGGGGAACCGCTGCGTCATGCCCCCTGGGACAGCCTACGTAGCCAGTTTGCCGGTCTAGCTATTGAGCGGGGCTACTTCGACTGGGGCTTTTCAGATCGACGGATGGAAGTGCGCCCTTACTTGGAAAGCGCTCGCCTCTATATGACCTTTGATAGCGGGCCACGCTATCACTTTGGCGATACATTTATTACGGGCAGCCATATTGAACCTGAGCGGCTGCGACAAATGCAGACGTTTCGTGCTGGTGAGCCTTACCTAGCGGAATCCCTGGCCCGCTATAATCAGCGTTTAGCTGAAACAGGATGGTTTAGTTCTGTCTCCGTACGGCCCCGGCTGGAAACAGCTCAAGAATTGACAATCGCTCCGCCGAGCGGAGGGTCGCCCTGGTGGAACGAAGCCACTGCATCGCAGCCTGAACGCTCTAGAGTAAGTAGTGCAGCGCTTGCCAGTGCTCTCAGTATTAATAGCCGTGACGATACCCGCTTGCCCATCGATGTCAGTGTCGAGCCGGCAGATCGCCACCAGTTTGAGGTAGGTATAGGTTATGCTACAGATGTAGGCCCACGCCTGCGTTTTGGCTGGCAGCAGCCATGGATCAACCGGTTTGGTCACAGTCTGGATCATGATCTCTATCTTTCTGCCCCTGAACAGCGTTTTACGGGGGTATACAATATTCCGCTAGAGGACCCGATACGGGATAACTACCGCCTGCAGTATGGCGTGCGCAATATTGACGATGGCGACACAAAATCCTTGGAAGGCACCGTAGAAGTGGCTCGGCGTTGGGAATTTGAGAACCGTTGGGTACAAACGCTCTACTTCCGGACAACGTATGAAGACTTTACCCAGGGCGGCCAAGCTGATGAGGTTTGGCTGTTTTATCCAGGGATTCAGTGGTCGCGAACCCGCACTCGTCCTCAACGTTTTCCTCTGTGGGGCGATCGTCAGCAGTTATCGATTGAGTACTCTGACAGAGCCTGGGGGTCTGACGCCAAATTCACCCGGCTAACCGGCGATACCGAATGGATTCGCACCATCGGCAGTGACAACCGCTTTTTAGCTCGATTAAGCATTGGCGCTATCGAGACCGGTGACTTTGACAAGCTTCCGCCATCGCTGCGTTTCTTCGCAGGCGGTGATCGCAGCGTACGCGGTTACTCCTACGAGAGCTTGTCACCGCGTAATGAAGAAGGTCGCTTACGTGGCGGCCAACAAATGCTGACCTCCACATTAGAGTATCAGCGTCGTGTTACGGGAGACTGGTGGGGCGCCACCTTTATTGATACAGGGGATGCGTTCGATAATTGGGGCCCGACTGGCCTTAAAACAGGCGCGGGCGTGGGCGTGCGCTGGGTGTCTCCCGTCGGCCCGATACGTTTCGACATCGCACATCCCTTTGATATCGACGACGCTTTCCGCGTGCACTTTTCGATTGGTCCAGAATTCTAGGAGAGCTCTTTGGCTAAGGTTGATTCAAAAGCGCCCCAAAACCGTCAGATGCTCTCACCTAAGCGCCGTACTTGGTTAGCGTTCTGGAGCCTGTTACGCCTTATCATCGTATTGCCGTTATGGCTGTTTGGGTTAATTGCCTTAGTTGCCGGGGTGGCGCTCTCCCCCTGGGGAACCGGGCAGCTGTTTTCCCAAGGTGAACAACGTGGTTTTTTCACCTACGAGCAGCAAGAGGGCGCGCTACTGGACAGCTTTCTTCTGCAAGGCTTTCAAATGGCTGTTGGTGGCACTCAAATTACGCTAGAGGATTTTGAGCTTGCCTGGGCAGAAGATTGCTTGCTATCCGGTCAGTTATGCTTAGACACGCTACGCGTTGAAGGTGCAGATATTCGCTTAGCTGAAAGCTCAGCAACCGAGGAGCCGCCACAGGAAAGCAATACACCGTTCAGCATTTATCTGCCGTTTCCGATTGAACTGCGCGATATCGCTCTCAATAACGTACAGCTGACGCTGGCCGACGGTACACAAGTGGGCTGGGAAGCATTTGCTACTTCCATAACCGCCGAGCAGCAGCAAGTCACTATCGCACCTACCACACTGGAAGAGCTTTCTCTCTACTTGCCGCCATCTCCCGGCGTGCTGTTGACGCAAAAGATAGATACACCGCTAAACGCCGCCGGTATAGACGGCGCTATTCAGCTAGCTCAGCCGGCTCAGCCTGCGGCTGACAATGAGGCTATTGCCCTTAGCGAGCGTGAGCGGCTTACGCTTCCCGAGATTCAGCTGCCGATTAACGTAGAGCTGGCATCACTGTTAGTCACTGACGTAACAATAAGTGGCGCTGCTGAGTATCAGGTTGAGCGACTGCTTGTAGAAGCTCGGGCCGAGGGCAGCGACATAACGCTAAGCACTCTGGAGCTTGCCACACCTGATGCTGACGCCACCTTATCTGCCAATGTCACTCTAAGCGGCGACTACCCACTGGATGCTGCGATTCGTGCAGAACTATGGCTACCCGAATTATTCCCAGCACTTAGCGGTGAGCAGGTGGCACTGAATCTTTCTGGTAGCCTTGCTGACCTGACCGTGAATCTCAACGCAACCGGGCCCGTTGATGCATCATTGACTGCGCAAGTAGATGCGTTAGCTCCCACGCTCCCATTTGAAGCGCAACTAGAGAGCGACCGTTTGCAGTGGCCGCTAGTTGACAACAGCGAGATTCCAGAGGCGTCATCGGAAGAACCTGCCACTACAGCTGAGAGCTACGTGCTGGAAAACCTTAGCCTTGGTGTCAACGGCAGCCTGGAGGCCTATCAAGTAACGCTTGAAACGAATGCCGAAGGCCCACAAGTGCCTGCCACCGTCATCCGTTTGAGTGGAGAGGGCGATTTAGCCTCTTTCCATTGGTCACCTCTCACCCTCACTATTAATGATAGTGCGCTTAGCAGCGAGGGCCGGGTAAGCTGGGAAGAAGCGATTGAGGTCGATACCAACGTGCGCTTGGATAATGTAGATCCATCGCTGTTTGTTCCGCAGCTAGCTGGCACTCTAAGTGGCGATATCGTCGCCAGCGTACGCCAGCGCGGCGAGCGCTGGGACATTAGCCTGCCAGAGCTGGATATCCAGGGGCAGCTACAGGAGTACCCACTCACGCTCCAAGCTTCTCTTGAGGCTAACAGCGAACTGGAAGTTGATATTGAAGAGCTGCTCTTTACCCAAGGTGATAACCGTCTAACGGCATCAGGACAACTCAGCCAAGAGGCGATGTCTCTTGAGGCCAATATCGCGCTGAATCAGCTCCAAAGCTTACATCCTGATCTAGTAGGGACATTAACCGGTGATATTCAAGCCCAAGGCAGTTTCTCCCGGCCAGAAGTGGTAGTAGAGCTGAATGGTCGCAGTTTACGCTTTGCTGAAAATAGGCTAACTACGCTCTCTCTGTCGGGTAATGTCGAGGGTCTTGACGACCCCGAACTCAATATCGAACTGGATTTGCAAGGCGTTAATGCAGGTGGGCAAGCGCTCGCGTCGGTCGCCCTTGACCTCACCGGGCGACTTTCCGAGCATGCCTTGCAACTCAGCACCACAGGCGAAGCCGATAACGTTCTGAGCCAAGCTAATTTGGCCTTAGACGGGCGCTTTAACCAGCAGGCTCAACAGTATCAGGCGCGATTAACCCCGCTGGAAGTTGATTCAGAAGCGGGGGACATTCGCTTGGAAGCGCCACTGGATATCACTTATAACCTTGCTAACGGCCAGGCGCGCTTAACACCTTTCTGCCTGCGTCGGTTGCAGGGTGGCCTCGTATGCTCTGAAGAGCCCATTACCGCCTCAGCCGACCAAGGGCGTGCAGTGCTGAGTGTTCGCGAAGTACCCATGGAGATGCTGGAACCTTTCTTGCCAGAGGAGTGGAGCTTTGAAGGTGACACCACGGCGGATCTAGTAGCCAACTGGGAGCAGGGAGGCGCGCAGTGGCAAGCCAATCTTCAGCTGCTCAGTGAGTTAGCCATCACGGCAGTCAATGATTACGGTCAGCCAGTAGAGCTTCCCACTATTAATCTGGATGCGAAAATTGAAGCCAATCAAGCACAGGCCCAAGCGGATGTACTGCTTGCTCTGTCGGAAGCAGGTGAGCTTACGCTTAATCTAGCGGTAAACGACCCATTGGGTCAGGGAGCGCTTGATGGTCAGCTACGGGCAAATAACATCACGTTAGCTCCCTATCGCCCTATGGTGGTGGGTATGGATGAGCTTGAAGGCGGCTTAAATGGCAGCGTGCAAATTGGTGGCACCACAAGCCAGCCTGATTTACAGGGTGAACTAGCCTTACGCAGCCTGCGTATTAGCGGGCCCGATATTCCCATTACTATTGTGGATGGCGAGCTGGCGGTAGCCTTTGATGGCGAAGAGGGAAATATAGACGGTTTTCTCGCTGCCGAGCGAGGCCGGCTTTCGATTAGCGGTAACGCTTATTGGCCTACCGATGAAGCGTGGCGTATTGGCATAGACCTAAACGCAACTCAAGAGCCTTTGCTGGTGGTATTACCGCAGTTCGGTCGCCTGGAAGCCGCGCCAGATATTCGCATTCGTATTACCCCAGAGCGTCTGCAGGTACGGGGCAATGTGGATCTTCCCTGGGCTCGCTTAGAGGTGGGTGATCTACCTTCGTCAGCAACATCGCCAAGCCCGGATGAAATTATCATTACCGAGCGCGATGATCGTGAGGCTGAACGACAAGCACGTCTTGCGGCAGAGGCTGGGAATGATCCCAGTGCAGCTGATGAACTGGCAGACACCGGTATGGCTCTGGATGTGCTGATTACACTGAATCTTGGGCGCGATATGCAAATTTCCGCCTATGGCCTGGAGTCAGGACTGGGCGGTAGCCTGGAGATTCGCCAGGATAGCGGAGCACTTCAGCTGTTTGGCGACGTCAACTTAGTAAATGGTCGTTTCCAGGCATTCGGGCAAGATCTGTTGATTCGTCGTGGTCAACTGATCTTTAGTGGTCCTCCGGGCTTGCCAGTGCTAGATTTTGAGGCCATCCGCAACCCGGATGTCACCGAAGATGATGTGATTGCGGGGCTGCGCGTAACAGGCGATGCCGAACAGCCCAATGTGATGATCTTTTCAGAGCCCGCGATGGACGAGACCCGTGCGCTATCGTATTTGCTACGCGGCCGTGCGCCGGATGCTTCAGGTGGTGGTGTTGATAGCGCACTAACCACTGCGCTCATTGGTATGTCCCTTGGCCGCACCGGTGGGGCCGTTGGCTCTATCGGGGAAGCGTTTGGGATTGATGACCTGACACTTGATACCACCGGGGCGGGTGACGACAGTCAGGTAGCGGTGAGTGGCCAACTGTCTGATGATCTTCGCATTAGCTATGGCGTAGGTATTTTCTCCCCGATTGCAGAACTAACCTTACGCTATACGCTATGGCGGAACCTGTATCTACAGGCGGTGTCTGGTGCTAGCCAAGCCGTTGACCTAATTTACACGTTCACGCGCTCAGGCGATCCTTATATTTATCCGCAGCAGTAGAATAGAAGAGGGTGTTATGACGCTATTTACGAAACAGCAAGCACCAGAAGGGCGCGATACCCCCATTGAGACCAGCGACCTTCATACCATTACCGGACACTCTATACACCCACCGTTTCCTGAAGGTTATGAGGAAATTGTATTGGGTATGGGATGCTTCTGGGGGGTAGAACGGCTGTTTTGGCAGCAGCCGGGAGTCTATGTGACGGCTGCGGGCTATGCTGGGGGCATCACGCCCAATCCAACGTACAAAGAGACTTGTACAGGCTTAACAGGGCATACCGAAGTGGTCAGAGTGGTTTATGATCCGAAAAAGGTAAGCCTTGAAAATTTACTGCAAATCTTTTGGGAACAACACGACCCCACCCAAGGAAACCGTCAAGGTAACGATATTGGCAGCCAGTATCGCTCGGCCATTTTCACGACTACGGAGGCACAGCTTGCCGCTGCTCAGAAGAGTGCAGAAGCTTTCCAAGAGGCCCTGCAGCGTGCCGATAGAGGCCGTATCACGACGGAAATTAAGCCGCTTGACGTTTTCTATTATGCCGAGGCGTATCACCAGCAGTATTTAGATAAAAATCCAGGCGGTTACTGTGGCTTGAAAGGTACGGGTGTCACGTGTCCGATTGGCTGAGGGGTGAAAAGATGCTTCGTTGTTTGCAACCCCAACGCCTTACGCAGGCTACGTTAGCTGCTGCGGTGTTAGGCTTATTCAGCATAGGGGCTCACGCTGAGCAAGCAGCCCCGGCAATGCCGCAATCTGTTGACGAGACGCCCTTTGCTAGCGAGCGTGAAGCGGTCATCTGGCGACAGGATGAGTTGAAAGATTTAGAGCGCCTGTTGAGGCAGCTGCGCTTTGACCTAGTGAATAATCAAGATGCTCAAGGTGCCGCCCCCCGACTAGCTGAGCTGCAAGAAAAAGCGACGCAAGCACATTTTTTACCTGCGTTTATCGCAGGTACCCATGGGCGAGGTTCAGATGCGAAACCAGAGATCTGGGAAGAATGGGATCAATTTGCGACGGGCTTCACGGACTTAGAGCAAAAGGTGTCCACGCTTGTGGAAGCAGCAGAGCAGGAAGATTACCGGGCAGCCACACGCGCTTTTTCAGAGGTTGGGTTAAGCTGCCGCAGCTGTCACCGCGCCTACCGTTACGATTAGGGCAGGCGAAGCGCTTAAATCAGTCGCTTGGTTGCACGCGATCAATACGATAAAGGGTCGCCACTTGCTCCAGGCCACTGATGGTGCAGTTTAAGTCTTTAACGCGGCCATCGCTTAGGCCATAAACCCAGCCATGCACTGAAATTGCTTGGCCTCGCTGCCAGGCACGCTGCAGAATTTTGGTTCGACACAGGCTGTTGACCTGGGCTTTCACATTTAGCTCGCACATGCGATCAATCTGATCTTCCATGGGCAGATGCTCTAGCGTGTCGCGGTGGCGGTTGTACTGTTCACGCACTGAGTGCAGCCAGTAATCGACAATGCCGCACTCGCCACCGGTGACAGCAGCCTTGATACCACCGCATCCGTAGTGGCCAACAATCATGATATGGCTGACTTTAAGAACGTCCACCGCGTACTGCACAACCGATAGGGCATTCATATCGGTGTGATGCAATAAGTTAGCCACGTTACGGTGTACAAAGACTTCACCCGGTGGTAGCGCAATAATCTGGTTAGCCGGTACACGGCTGTCCGAACAGCCAATCCATAGATAGTCGGGGTTTTGCTGGCTAGAAAGGCGTTTGAAATAGCCCGGATCCTCTTCACACATCCGTTCAGCCCAAACGCGATTATTATCCAGCAGCGTAGCAATTTGATCAGACATCGAATCTCCGTGAGATAACATTATTCAGGGGTTGAGGGAGTCCATGCGTAGCGCAGCAGTATTTTTGTTACAAGGTAGGGCGTTTTAACCCCCCTTGCATAGAAGGTCAATCTTAGCGCTTACCTTAGCAGAGGGTAAGCACGGCAGTGGATAGGAGATAACCATGTCAGCGGATGCTGCATATGACTTCGATTTATTTGTAATTGGAGCGGGCTCAGGTGGGGTTCGCGCGGCACGTATGGCAGCAGCTACCGGCGCACGCGTTGCTGTTGCGGAAGATCGCTATTTAGGCGGTACTTGTGTCAACGTGGGCTGTGTACCCAAAAAGCTATACTCGTATGCTGCTCATTTTCATGACAGCTTTGATGATGCGGCAGGTTTTGGCTGGCGGCTGGCCTCACCAGCAACCTTCGATTGGCCTACGTTAAGAGATAATAAAACCAGCGAAATCAAACGGCTTAACGGCATCTACCAGCGCATGCTAGAAGGCGCAGGGGTAACACTGTTTAACGCTCGGGCCCGCGTTGTTGATCCGCACACAGTGACACTAACCAATGCAGATGGCGAAGTGAGCGTCAGCGCCGAAAAAATCTTACTCGCGACAGGCGGCTGGCCCTGGGTACCCGAGTTTCCAGGGAGCGATCTTACCTTAACCTCTAACCAAGTATTTGACTTAGATAGCTTTCCTGAAAGGTTTTTAGTACTGGGTGGTGGCTATATTGCCGTCGAATTCGCCAGTATTTTTAACGGATTGGGCAGCGAGACACATTTGATTTATCGAGGAGACCTGTTTTTAAAAGGGTTTGACCAGGAAGTCCGCGAGTTCACGTGTGATGAAATGGCCAAAAAGGGCGTTAACCTCCATTTTTCTGCCAACATTGCGCGCATTGAACGGACAGAGGGTGCTCTGCAGGTTGAGCTAACCACTGGGGAAACCTTAGAAGTGGATGCGGTGCTTGCCGCAACTGGGCGCAAGGCGAATACAAGCGGCCTGGGTATCGATGTACTGGGGATTGAGCTAAACAGCGAAGGCAAGCTGTCCGTGAATGAGCGTTATGAGACGCAGATTCCTTCAATACTAGCTTTGGGTGACCTAATCGCTGGGCCTGAATTAACGCCCGTCGCCCTGGCAGAGGCGATGCAACTGGTGGATATTCACTTCCATAAAAAAATGCCTAGGCCATTGGACTATGACACCATTCCTACTGCCGTTTTCTGTCATCCCAATATCGGTACGGTAGGCTTATCTGAAGAGGCGGCTAGGGAGAAGTTTTCCAAAATACGGGTCTACCGCACTGATTTCAGAGCCATGAAGCACACGCTTTCCGGTAGCCAGGAGCGCATGTTGATGAAACTGATTGTCGATGACGCCAGCGATGTTGTTGTCGGTGCTCACATGGTAGGTGAAGAAGCAGGCGAGCTGATTCAGGGTATTGCCATCGCCGTTCGAGCAGGCCTTACCAAAGAAGATTTCGACCGTACGGTCGGCATTCACCCCACTGGGGCCGAAGAGTTCGTCACCATGCGAACCCCCGCGCGCTATTAACCTTATTGATCAACAGCAATAGGCGAGCTTCGGCTCGCCTTTTTTGTCTCGCGCATCGGTATCACTGATCTAAACTCTGATGGTAGCGCCCAGAAACTTGATGCTAGAGTACGTAACGCTCGTTTGATAACCAAAAATTATAGAAGATGCGAGGATGAATAATATGGTTTTTGAATTGCTCATAATCAGCTGTTATAATGATTCTCAAATTCGCTACAGCGAAGCATAACCATGAGTACGCCTATCAAGCCTTTTACACCTTCTGCCGAGCTGGCTCGCCCAACCGTTGCTGATGCCGTGGTAGGCCATGCCGAAATGCCGCTTTTTATTCGTAAGCCCAATGCTGATGATGGTTGGGGGATTTACGAACTCATCAAAGCGTGCCCGCCGCTCGATGTTAATTCAGCCTACGCTTATCTGCTGCTAGCAACGCAGTTCCGCGATACCTGTGCTGTGGCTACCAACGAAGAGGGTGAAGTAGTTGGTTTTGTATCCGGTTATGTCAAAGATAATGCCCCTGACACCTATTTTTTATGGCAAATCGCCGTAGGTGAAAAAGCTCGGGGCACAGGTCTGGCACGCCGTCTGGTGGAAGCGATTATGTCGCGCCCTGAACTTGACGACGTTCACCACTTAGAAACCACGATCACCCCTGACAACCAAGCATCGTGGGGGTTGTTCCGTCGCCTAGCTGCACGCTGGCAGGCACCTTTGAACAGTCGTGAATACTTTTCGACAGAACAGCTTGGGGGAGAGCACGACCCGGAAAACTTAGTACGTATTGGGCCATTTCAAACCGATCATATTTAACGGTTGGTAAGTAATACCCTATAGGCTTGTTAAACCGTTTTCCCGCTCGTGTTGCCTTAGCTGTCACTGTTTTACTCGCTTGGCTTACACACTTGATAAGGAGGTCGCTAATGCAGACCCAAACATTCGAACGCATGGAATCCAATGTTCGTACCTATTCACGCTCGTTTCCTGTTGTCTTTACCAAGGCACAGAATGCGCGGCTGACCGATGAGAATGGTCGTGAATATATAGATTTTCTCGCCGGTGCTGGCACGCTGAACTACGGTCATAACAATCCGCATCTAAAAGAAGCGATGATTGACTATCTCTCCAGTGATGGGGTGGTTCATGGCTTAGATATGTGGACAAGCGCTAAGCGTGACTACCTGGAAACCCTAGAGAGCATCATTCTGAAGCCCCGTGGACTTGATTATAAAGTCCACCTGCCTGGCCCAACCGGCACAAATGCAGTGGAAGCGGCCATCCGTCTGGCCCGTGTTGCTAAAGGTCGCCATAACATTGTGACCTTCACCAACGGCTTCCACGGTGTGACCATGGGTGCCCTGGCAACCACCGGTAACCGTAAGTTCCGCGAAGCGACGGGTGGCATCCCTACACAAGGCGCAAGCTTTCTGCCATTTGATGGCTACATGGGTGAGCATGCCGACACGCTGGACTACTTTGAAAAGCTCTTAAACGATAAGTCAGGCGGCTTAGATATCCCAGCGGGCGTGATTGTTGAAACTGTGCAAGGCGAGGGCGGTATCAACGTCGCAGGCCTGGATTGGCTCAAGCGCCTAGAAAGTATCTGTCATGCGCATGACATCCTTCTCATTGTGGATGATATCCAGGCAGGCTGTGGTCGCACGGGTAAATTCTTCAGTTTCGAGCATGCAGGCATTACGCCAGACATTGTCACTAATTCGAAATCGCTCTCAGGCTTCGGTTTACCGTTTGCACATGTGTTGATGCGTCCTGAACTCGATAAGTGGAAGCCTGGCCAGTACAACGGTACGTTCCGTGGCTTTAACTTAGCGATGGTGACGGCGACCGCAGCGATGAAAAAGTATTGGTCTAACGACACCTTTGCGCGTGATGTTCAGCGTAAAGCGCGTATCGTCGAAGAGCGCTTCCAAAAACTGGCCGCTATGCTGACAGAAAATGGCATGCCGGCGACCGAGCGTGGCCGTGGTCTGATGCGCGGTATTGACGTGGTATCTGGCGATATCGCCGATAAGATCACCAGCCATGCGTTTGAGCACGGTCTCATCATCGAAACCAGTGGTCAGGATGGTGAAGTGGTTAAGTGCCTTTGTCCGCTAACTATTCCGGATGAAGATCTGCTGAAAGCCTTAGATATCCTTGAAGCGTCAGTTAAGTCTGTTATTAAGGCATAGTGTAGCGTTACGCTAAATTGTCACACGCCATTACGTCCCTTACAGGAATAGGCAGCCAACAGCTGGCTGCCACGCAACGGAGCACGTTTATGATCGTTCGTAATCTCGAAGAAGCACGTAAAACAGATCGCCTGGTCACTGCTGAAAACGGTAATTGGGACAGCACGCGCCTTGTTCTGGCCAACGATAATGCAGGTTTCTCTTTCCATATCACCCGCATTTTTCCTGGCACTGAGACACACATTCATTACAAAAACCACTATGAAGCGGTATTTTGTTATGAAGGTGAAGGCGAGGTAGAGACCCTGGCCGACGGCAAAATCTGGCCGATCAAGGCCGGCGACATCTACCTGCTGGACCAGCACGATGAGCACCTGCTGCGCGGCAAGGAAAAGGGCATGACCGTAGCTTGTGTCTTTACTCCGCCAATCACTGGTAACGAAGTCCATCGTGAAGACGGCTCCTACGCAGCGGCAGACGACTAAGCACTACTGTATGCTAAGCACTACTGTATGCTAAGCACTACTGTATAGTCCGTATGAAAGCAGCCTAGCAAAATGCTAGGCTGCTTTTTTGCTAAGTATTGATCAGCCGACCATCCGGCTGCAGGTACATCCAGTCATCCATGGTGAAACCTAATAGATGCCCACCTACATCAATATCGAGCGGGTAGCGCATATGGTTTGCCAGGTAATAGGCTTTATTTGCTCAAGCAACTGATCAACTGAGTTCGCATAATATATATTATGTTAAATAAGCTAAACTAGACGGATGAAAAACCGCAGCCATGTTGGACAAGCGGTCACCCTTCTCCTTATCATTCGTGCTCTTATTGTCCAAGGATATCCCTCGTTATGCGCTCAGGTGTTTTATGGCTAATGGCCGGTTTGTCGATGTCGTTTGCAGGCTGCGCAGTGACACAGCCAGAGTCAAATGAGCCACCGCCGTTAAGCGAGGCGTCTTTTAATACCCGCATCCTTGAGCTTGAGACATCACTGTCCCAGCAGTGCGACACCTCTACCGCGTTCATTGAGCAGCAGCTCAGCCAGCAGCAGGTACTGACGGCAGATGTTCGTGAGGTGGGCAGCCTGCTGCGCCATTTACGTCAAGAAGTTGCCAGTTTGGAAGCGCGTAGCGAAGATCCCGTCATTATTCGCGAAGAGTGCCGTGTTGAAGAGCCCGAAGATAATAAAACACTGCTTGGCCGCAGCGAATGGGTGGGCCTGCCTAGCATTGGCACCTATTTAAAGGCGCGGGTCGATTCAGGAGCCAATACGTCATCCTTATCTGCTTCCGAAATCACTCGTTTTGAGCGTGATGGTGAAGACTGGGTGCGCTTTAAGCTGGCACTGAACGAAGATGACGTGGTCGTAGAGCAGATTCGCGACGAGTGGATTGAGGCGCCTATTGAACGCCGCGTTAAAATCATCCAAGCATCTGGCGAAGAGTCCCGCCCGGTAATTTCACTGTTGATGACTTTAGGGCCAATTCGTGAAAACGTCGAGTTCACTCTGAACGACCGCTCGCATCTGGATTATCCGGTACTGCTTGGGCGTCGTTTCATGATGGATATAGCAACGATCGACGTTGCTGAAACCTATCTGCACGACCGCCCCGAATTCCCGGGTGGCGAACCCTCTGAAGAAGCGGCTGATGATGAAGCGGCCGATCAAGACGATACTGAAGAGTAATCACACTCCCCTGCCGCTTTACGCTGAAAGGAATCACCATGTCACGGTTGCCATTTTATTTTATCGTCGGATTGCTGCTGCTGGTTGGCATCGTCGCCAGCGTGCATCGCCATTTGCAGTTTGAGATTCCCTGGTTTCCAGGCGAGCAGCGCCAAGTATGGGAAATTGAAGCGGTTATTAACTTCAACGCTCAAAATGGCCCGGTACAGGTCGATCTAGCGCTGCCATCCCACCAGGCAGGATTCCGTGTATTGACCGAAAACACGGCATCTTCTGGCTATGGGCTGGCTTACCAGGCAGATGAACTGGGTCGGCAGGCGCAGTGGACCATCCGTGAAGCGGCGGGCAGCCAGCAGCTCTATTACTCCGTTCAGATGCTGGTATCACCTGACTCTCGCGCTCCCATACAAACGCCGCCCGGCATCCCTGCTGTTACTCCCTGGGAAAGCCCCTACGATACGGCCGCTAGCCAGCTAATTGATCGTGCTTGGGATCGTAGCGCCAATAACGCTACGTTTGCCCGCGAGTTAATTCTCGATATTAATGGAGAGCGTCAGGGAGAAAGTGCGCGCCTGCTGCTAACCCAAATGCAACCGTCAGCTCTGATTGTGCGCTTGCTGAATCAAGCAGGCGTGCAGGCCAGAGAAGTAAGCGGCTTACTGCTGGAAGATGGTCGTCGCCGTCAAACCCTCAGCAGTTGGATTCAGGTGTTTGACCAAACTGCTGAAGAGTGGACGCTGTTTAACCCAGCGACCGGCGAACAGGGTCAACCCGAGAACTTGCTGTTATGGGAAACCGGCGGTCGTGCGGTGCTTGAGGTTCAAGGTGGCACGAATTCCCGTGTTTCCTTCTCAATGCTAACCCACTACCAGCCTGCTTCGGCGGCGGTGCGTAACCACTACTCCGACGACACGCTGCTAAACTTCTCGATTCACAGCCTGCCGCTGGAAGAGCAGGCGCTATTCCAGACGATCCTGTTGATCCCGATCGGTGCTCTAGTGGTTGTATTCCTGCGCGTACTCGTGGGTGTGAAAACGTCAGGCACTTTTATGCCGGTACTGATTGCTCTGGCGTTTATTCAAACCACCCTACTGACCGGTTTGATTGGTTTCCTGCTCATCGTGGCGGTTGGCTTAATCATCCGTAACTATCTCTCGTACCTCAATTTGCTCTTAGTCGCGAGGGTCTCGGCGGTCATTATTACGGTCATTGCCATCATCTCGATCTTTACCGTGCTGGCATATCGCATGGGCTTGAGTGCCGGGTTAACGGTGACGTTCTTCCCGATGATCATCCTGGCATGGACCATTGAACGGATGTCGATCCTTTGGGAAGAAGAAGGTCCCAAACAGGTATTGGTACAGGGCGGTGGCAGCCTGCTAACAGCGGTGTTGGCATTCCTTGCAATGAATAACCCGTGGGTACGCCACATCACCTTCAACTTCCTGGGTGTGCAGCTCATCTTGATGGCCTTTATTCTGCTATTGGGTAATTACACGGGCTATCGCCTGCTGGAACTTCGTCGTTTCAAACCCATTACCGAAGATGAGAAGCCTTCATGAGCTGGCTAAAAAACTGGACGTGGCCGACCCGCCTTCGGGATAAAGGCATTGTGGGCATGAACCGGCGTAATATTCGTTATATTGGCCGGTACAATGCGCGCCGGTTATATCCTCTAGTGGATGACAAGCTCAAAACAAAGCTACTGGCTCAGCAGTATGGCATTACCACGCCCGAACTCATCGGTACGGTGACGACACAGTTTGGCGTTAAGCATATGAGTGACATGCTTGACGGCCATCAGGGCTTTGTTGTCAAACCGGCCAAAGGGAGTGGTGGTAAGGGTATTCTTGTTATTGAAAAGGTAGAAAATGGCCTTTTCTACAAACCCAGTGGTGCCAGCCTGACGATGGAAGACATTGAGCGACACGTCTCAAACCTTCTCTCGGGCCTTTATTCATTAGGCGGCTCGCCCGATGTAGCGGTCATTGAAACGCTGATTAACTTCGATGAAAGCCTACTTGAGTACACCTACGAAGGCGTACCAGACATTCGCGTGATTGTCTTTAAAGGCTATCCGGTGATGGCCATGATGCGCCTCTCCACGGCGGCATCCGATGGCAAGGCTAACCTTCACCAAGGAGCGGTGGGGGTAGGCTTAAACATCGCGACTGGGGCGGCGCTCCGTGGTGTTCAATTTGACCGCCCCTGTTACAGTCACCCCGATACGGGGCACGACTTGGCAAGCCTTGTCGTGCCCCAGTGGGAAACTCTCCTTCACCTGGCGGCGGGCTGCTACGAGATGACCGGCCTTGGCTATCTGGGTACCGATATGGTGCTTGATCGCAAGCACGGCCCCATGCTACTGGAGCTAAACGCCCGCCCCGGTTTAGCGATTCAAATGACCAATGGTGAGGGTCTGCGTCGCCGGCTGGACTTGATTGAGCGTCAGCCTGATAACGTGCCGGTGGCTAAGCGCGTGGCGTTTGCCCAGCACCATTTTGCGCGTAAAAGCGAGCTGGTCGATAACCCTGACACACCCTCAGCAACGGCGTAGACTACACGCGAGACGTTCAACGAGTTATCTAATGACTGAAGCGAATACGCTATTGCAGCAAGCAGAATCTCAGTGTCACACGCGCGGCGTTCGGTTTACCCCGATACGCCGCCGGGTACTTGAGCTTATCGCAGAAAACGGTGGCGGCCTCAAAGCATATGATCTGCTGGATCAGCTCTCCACTGAGCATGCCGCTGCCCGCCCGCCTACTGTCTATCGCGCGCTGGAATTTCTGATTGAGCAGGGGCTGGTGCATCGCATTGAATCGCAAAATGCCTATGTGGCTTGCGCATGCCCGGAGCACGCCCATGGCTTCCAGCTACTCATCTGTCGCCAGTGCGGCTACGTCGAAGAGCTGCACCTTGATGAAATTAGCGATCAGCTTGCCGCCCTGGCCCAGCGCCAAGGCTTCAACGTTGAGCGCCAAACGATTGAGCTTCAGGGCTTATGCCAAGCATGCCGATCCGTGAGTAATGCCTAATGTCCCAATTTGATGAACTCGCCCCTCAACAGCTTTTTAAAGCGTTAGAGTCAGCGACCACAACAGCCTCCCTGCCCAAGCTTGCAACGCTACTAGATGCCGTTCGCTTTAATGAAGACGGCCTGATTCCCGCCATTGCCCAGCAACATGATACGGGCGAAGTACTGATGATGGCGTGGATGAACCGAGAAGCCCTGGAAGAGACGTTAACAACGCAGCGAGTTTGCTACTTCTCACGCTCGCGCCAAAAGCTATGGCGCAAAGGTGAGGCATCAGGACAGCAACAGCGCCTTAAAAGCGCAGCGCTAGATTGCGATGGTGATACGCTGCTGGTTCAGGTGGAGCAAACTGGTCCCGCGTGCCATACCGGCCGTCGCAGCTGCTTTTATGTGTCGCTCGGTGCAGACAGCGCCAATATTACCAGCGAGCCGCTGATTGATCCGGCCACGCTATACGGCAAAAAAGCGCCGTGAAAACTTGGCTGTTCGCCATTAAACAGGTTTCTCTTAAGCTACTAGCAGCAGTGATGGTAGGCTGTATTCGCGTATACCAATACACCATCAGTCCACTGCTTGGCCCCCGCTGCCGCTTCTGGCCAAGCTGCTCTTCCTATACCATCGAGGCCATCCAGGTGCACGGCCCTTTCAAAGGCGGCTGGATGGCCGCCAAACGCATCGTGAAATGCCACCCAGGCAGCCCAGGCGGCATGGATCCGGTGCCCGGTGGGCGCAGCGAAGCGCTCTGCCGTGAAGATGACGACCGCCCTACTGGGCGTTGCCGCTCAACCTCCTGCCGCCACTAACGTTTATCCTTGCTTAGCCACCTGATCGATACGCTCTAACATGGCGTGCAGGCCGTTACTGCGCGTGGGTGAAAGGTGCTTATCAAGCCCGAGATCTTTCAAGAAATGCGGCTCGGTCTGATTGATCTCTTCGGCTGTGCGCTCACTGTATATACGCAGCAATACGGCAATTAACCCTGATACGATGGCAGCATCCGATGTAGCCTTGAACACCAGTTTGTCGCCTGCCTGTTCATGGCACATCCACACGTTGGATTGGCAGCCTTGGATTTTATATTCTTCCGTACGACGCTCCTCCGGAAAGTCAGGCAGCTGCTTTCCCATATCAATAATGTACTGATAACGGTCCATCCAGTTATCAAACATCTCAAACTCTTCGACCAGCTCCTGTTGGGCTAGCTCTGCGCCTGAAGTTGCCATGGCGTATCCTTTGGGTTGATGAATCACAGTCGCGGCTATTATAACGTTTCAGCCCCTGTTTTTGGGGGCGTTTTCAAGCGGTGGCGCTGCTGCTCTTGATGCCACTCATCGGCTTCGGTGTGCAAATAACGGCTGGTGGTATCTAGCTTGGCATGGCGAGCGCTTTCCGCTAAGTAGCGCAGGCTAACGCCGGATTGGGCCTGATGAGTGATCGCCGTATGCCTCAGCCAGTGAGGCGTTGCTCGGCGAAGCGCATTCACATACGCAGGCTTACCGCCATCCTCTTCGAGCGCATCAGCGGCCTTGGCAAAGGTTTCCTTAATCAATCGGTAAAGCTGGTTATCGCTAATGCCTCGGCGTTTATCCAGCGCACGAATGATTGGCGCTGGCTCGTGGTAGCTTGGTAATGCCTTTAGCCCAAGCGCTGCTCGCCATGTTTTCAAACTCTCCCGCATGTCATCAGGCACCGGTATACGAGCCTGTTTACTACCCTTGCCTATCACACTCCACCACCAGCGCCCCTCCACCTCATGAAAATCACCCATTTGGGCGCTGGCCATCTCACTAATACGTGGCGCCAATAGATAAGCAAAGCTGAAGATGAAGCGTCTGCGCGCATCCTCGTACATGAGGCGAGCATCATCACTACTCAAAGGTTGGTTTAACCACTGCCAAAACCAGGCCCACAGCGGTTGCTCCAGATAGCGCTCTATGGCCTGCGACTGATTATTCATCCGTCGTGCTTTGTCGCGCATCAGCACAAAGGGGTTATGCCTAACCCACCCTGCTTCTACCAGCCAGCTAAATAAGCCCTGAAGAATAATCAAGCATTGCCGGCGACTAGCGGGCGACAGTCCATTTCTAAATGGCCGCCACTCAGGATGCTCTCTTGGCTTTGAAGGCCCCACCCACGCCGCCCGCGGCTGAGGATCTTCTAGAAAAGCCTCAAACTGGCGCAGCGCCTCGCGGTTCATATCGCGTAAGCCTTTCCCTTGGCTGGCAAGCCAAAGCAGCAGTCGTTCTGCTTCTCGGCGGTAGCTTTTTAGCGTTTGCGGGCTGTCACGGTACTCCGCCAGCCATAGCCGCACGGCTTGGTAGTCATTTTCCGCCTCGATTCGCGGGTACTGAGTAGA